>Ga0179591_1314277_pt1 | contig 16613 bp, 15 predicted proteins | sample CZOMad2_1_08_16f_FD_182891 | JGI IMG/M metagenome (GOLD analysis project Ga0179591, IMG submission 182891) | Vadose zone soil fungal communities from Angelo Coast Range Reserve, California, USA - CZOMad2_1_08_16fungal (PacBio error correction) | ecosystem: Environmental > Terrestrial > Soil >...
CATAGCCATGGAAAAAACTTTCTTCATGGTAAGCGAAAATTGGAAGGAAAGAGAAAGGTCATTGATCAACCTCATCAACCGTATATTGACCCTAAAGATCAGAAAAATTCCGCGAAAGTCATCGAAAACAAATGGGAAACACCGCAAGGAACTCCTGAAATCTCAAGTGACGGAGGACAAAAGTCGGGTGTGGAACTGAAAGGCCAGGAGCAACTGGCTGCTTACTGGTTCGCGTGCAAAGAGGGGCGGAATATGGACAAGTAAAAAAGAGTGCGAGAGGCTTGGGAGGGCGGTGGCAAAAAGAAAATGATGGGTGGTTAAAGTGATAAAAGGCACGCTTCTCTGCTGCTGACCGGGGGAAGAGTTGGTAAATAGTCAGGCGAGATCAGCGGCAGCAAATCGGGCAGGAAGAGGGTAGGCCGGGTACATCAAAAAGTTTTAACAACAGGCCAGTAATGACTGAGGTGCCTGTACCTGAACGAATATCAACAACATGACGGCGATGCTTGTGAGAAGGGGAAAATAAGCAAGAAAAGAAATGGTTCAAGCACGGGGTGGGGAATCAGAAGAATGGAGCAGGTGAAAGCTGAATCTTTAGCGCTCGAATTCTATACAGGAGGCCAGGGGGGGGGAGTTGGAAGGGAAGTGTCGCAGGGCAATTGAAGCCGATTCTTGGAACGTCGGGAAGTTACGCACTGTTTTCAGAGACACCGGAGGGTGATAAGGCGGCGAAGCAGGATCTTACGAACCTGGGTGATGGAACAAAAAGAAGTACGGAAGGGGGGACGGGGGCGGGCTTGAAGTGAGAAGGGGAGTCGTTCACAAATCGGGTGAAAGCGGGGGAGAGGGGAGGGTGGGAGCCCAAAGTCAGAAAGGGGACAAGTTGGAAGTTGTTTTGTAAAATTCCATGAGCACGGGGGCAAAGCAAGAAGGACGGAGGGGGCAAAGATATCCCCGCGCTTAATCTCGAGCATTGTGGTGGGGATGCTAGGGAGGGATCGAACTGGGGGAAGCATGAGGCTCGCTTGGGGTAAGATGAGTCATAACTTAGGTCCAGGTCAAGGGCAACGGATGTGTGGCAAAAGAGAATATGGTACCTGTTGACCGGGTGATGACCGACCACGTTGCAAGGGATCGCCGAAAAATGAGGAAGAACGGCCGGAAGAGAAAAAATTTTCACACTGCGAGGGGGTGGTGAAAAGGATTTTGTGGGTGTAAAGGAGTGTAACTTATTTGCGGCATATCAACCGCACAGTTGGGCGGGTGTGGGGACTTGACTGTGTGGGTTAAATTAAAGGAAGGCGCGAAATCGTTTCAGTGGGTGAATTGGGTTTGGGAGGGGGGGGACATGGATGCAAGGGAAACATTGTCCGGGTTAAAGGTCGCAGGGCGTGGGAACATCGCTGGTCTTCCGCAACTTCATGCGCTTCTAGATTTAACAGGCGCCGACAATCGAGGAGCGAGGTGGGCAATTTGCAGCATAAGACCGGGGCTGGAGGAGTCAGAAAAAAAAAAAATGAACTGTTCTACGTATGGTGCGAAGAGGAGCCACAGAAAAACCTTAAAGTACGGTCCGGGCGAAAACACGAGTATGTAGCAAAACGTAGGCAGAGGTAGGATCAAGGGAAATAGAGCGGGTTTGGGGTTGGGGAACGTGAGAAAGGCGCTAAACCATGCGACAACGAATAGAAGCGGCGTAGTACGAATAACGTGGATTTGTGAGAAGTGTGGGACTCGTCGCTGCAAGAAATCGGTTCTCAACACATGGAACGTAGTCCTCGGGTAAAACCGATGAGGGCATGGCTTATTTGGTATCGAAGAGTATTCGGCAGAAAATCTATCTCTGTACTTTTCTAAGTATGACCGGGGTGGTAGCGACGGTCAGAACCTTATCCCGCAGGGGGGGAGAGAGGTGTTGTGCAAATTTAGGAACCGCTGCCTACCTGCAGCAGGAAGACGAAACTGGATACCGGATCGATAGTTGGGATTGAGCGATACGCAACTCTAGCACCAATTGAAGCGCGGCACAGGGAAAGAAAGTGGTTACTAATGGCCTCTGAAGAAGGGGAGGCAGAGGCCTGTACGAACTGTTTGAAAAGTCCCGACCAGGACATTCTGCGGAGGGGGTTCAAGGAAAAGCGGGATGATCAAACAGAAAACGAAATTCAAGCATTTGCTGAATCAGCACAACTACAAAATGATGTCCCAGCGGGAAAACAGATCGTCCAATTAAGAGGAGACGATCCGGGAAGGGTTGAAAAAAGAAAGATCAATTCAAAAAGGCAAAAAAAAGAGGAAGCGGAAACTTGCAGAAAGTGTCCGCGTCAAAGTTCATGCAGGAGGGGGGTCTCTTGAAGAAAACCGCTGGACGAGGTCGCAGTCGTAAGGAGGCAAACCAAGCCGAGCGTTTCCGGCTTGGACAACCGCGCAGTAAAGTTCAAAAAAGAGATGAATATGTCTTTTAAGCCCGGAGCAAAAATCTACGGCAGTCTTGTGATCGAAAAACAACAGAAAATATTGATGACATCCTTCAAAAAGAGTCCAACAACGCCGCTTCCAGAGCAGGGGGGTAGGAGCTCCAGCGGCATATTTATCGCGGGACAAAGGAGCCCAGAGGTTGAATGCCCCGTCGAATTTCGTATTGGGCTGAAGACCGGATGTTCCTAAACAAACAAGACGGGGGCCCCGCCTTAGGAGGAAACCTGGGAGCGACGCGTCATAGCAATCTCACCACAACAACAAAAGGAATATAGATCTGCCGACGCGGAAAAGTGTTAACTAAGCTCCATTCGTCAGCCTCGACCAGGGGTGGCTTAAAAACGGCGTCAGAACAAACTCCGAAAAAGGAGTATGATTGTTATTTGGGCTACGCGGGACGACACGAAGACTGGTGACTGGATCATCCTCCAACGGTATCGGGGGAAAGCGGCTGGGTGGACGCTTCCTGTTGGGATGCATCAATCATGTCTTGGGAAGGGTCGAGAAACATAAAGCCTCGTGTCTCCGGAAGAAGAATAACTGACAGCGCGAAAACAGCCCTGGATTGGCATTAATTGCCCTAAACTCAGCGATGTTGGTGGGGAAAGCAAAAGCGAGACTTCAGGCCACGTCCACGGGGATGTTTCTGCAGACCCCTTCTGTGAGGAATCCGGGCCGGAATGCCTTGGCCAGTTCCGGTGGTGGGTGCCGCGGCAGTCTTCTTTAGGAACGGGCCGGCGGAGATGCGACTATATAATTGAACACAAGGAAAAAGGTACCGCTGGACTCAGGGATTTTTAATTGGTGAAGCACCATGAGAAGCGGGAGTTATTGGAATGGCTAGTTGATCGGCAGAAACTTTGCTGGAAGAAAAAATCCGGAGATGGGAGTTTATCTACAGGACAAGGCACGATGACAAAAGGCGGGCCATATCCAGGGCATAAAAAAAAAAGTCCTGATTTCCCGTGCCGAGGCAAGTCGGGGAGGAGAAGGTTGACCGAGCGTCATAACTAAAGACAGTGATCAGTCTCCTGCGAAATTCGTTCCAGGATTCAAGAACTGCAGAAAAAAAACCCAAGTGGAAAACCAATGAGGGGGAGACTAAGGCTTTCTGTCAGAAACCGGATGATGGTCAAACAGAAAAGGAAATCTAAATCTTCGCGGATTGGTTAGCCGGCCTCAGAGGAAAGTTACATTTCCATGTTAGAGGGGTTGGGAGGGAGGACTCAAGTACCTGGGTGATCATCATTGAACGATGCAAAGTGGACCTACCACCAAGAGGGAGACATGAGTTTCCCAGTATCTTGCGAAGACTCCCCGAGGCAAATTCGGTGGTGCTGCGGTCGCGCCAAGGAATGATCCAGTTGAAAAAACACATGGGCTAGGGAATAAAAGCCGTTCTAAAAGCCGCCGGTTCATCCTGGTCTAAATAGTGGGTGATGTAAGCTGGATTTCAAGGGGTTTTGCGGGTTATCTTCGAAGGTCGAAACCTCCGCTCTCACATATTGAGGGTTTTGCTAAGCAATCCAGACAAAGGCTTCAAAAAAAGCTTTCACACAACTACGAAGAGAAAACGTGGGTCTGAGGCCGGTAAAGCCAAGCTGCTGCGGTTGTGTAGAATACATTGTGTCAACGCTGACGATAAGAAGCCTTCAAGGGCAAGGATTCTAATGCCCCCTCAAAAAGCACAGAAAGTAAAAAAAACTTACTGCCTTCCTTAATTAACCGCATATCAAATGAAGAAACTCAAACTGCTGCGTTTGCGGCTTCTGAATAATCACAATCGACCCGCACACATTCTTTTCACAAACACATCGAGCTGAAGCCGCTGTTGGGAAAAGATTTAGGATCGCAGGTCGGACCGATTTTTTTGTGTGTGTGGTCGGGGTAAAGGAACTTGATAAGGGAAGAATCACCATTCTCAAAAATAGCTTGGAGGTCATTGAAAAACAAGTAAGATAGGCGTAAGACTCTATATCGCCAAGAGGGCACATACTAACGTTAGCGGGGAACAGAAGTTTATAAGGGACCACCAAACTCCGTATCCACGGAGATCTTCCCGAAAGTAATAAGGTTTTTTGGCTCAATTTGCGGCCAGGATAAAACTTCGGGGGAAGCGTCCTTGTCAAACCAGGCTCGTCCACTAGATCAAGTGAGTTGGAGCAGAAAGCCCGTCCCTTTGGCCGACTTCTGGGGGTATAAAGAGGGGCAATACATTGCTCAAGTAGACGCGGAAGAACCGAAGACCGGTGGTGCTCGCGGCTTAAAAGGCAGTTCCCATTGACAAAGATTGCGTAATTGAAATTGCATAAATACTTCAATGAAAGCAGCACCACGTTGGCCAGGGGCCCTTCGCGAGGGGGCCTAGAAATGCAGCAGCACTGCCAATGAATGTCTCCGGGTCACAGGGACCCAAAATCCTGTCTGCGAAAAACTAGAAGGTCTTTCGCCCAGAGACGCCCCACATAGACGTCATGTTTGTTTGACTCTTTTTGGAATTTCTAAGGGCCCCGCGAAAAGTGGCGCCGGCTGATTTCAAAGCAGGGCCGGCCGGAGAGCTCTCCTTGACTCAGTGATCATAGGGGGGGGGGGGGGGGGGGGGGGCTAATAGTTTGGTGATCACAACGAAAAGAGTGGGAGGGCCTGTCAAAATTAGGGAAATCTTCGGAGTACAACGCAAAACTTTCCTGGCATCCATCTTTGTGATATTGGAGAAGTTGCCTGGGGAACAGCCGCTTAGACAGCGAAAATACTCCTCGCACTTCGGGGAAGTTAAGTTCCACAAAAATTGGGGGCTCGAGACAAGTTTCTATTTTGTGGCATCGGGAATTCGCGTTATGGGTGGTTTCGATGTGCGTTGCGGGGATCTTGCGAGATTGGACTTCAAGGACGGTCGCTGCCGTTAAAGTAATTGGTGAGGAAAATTGCCGAGGTCAAAAACCGCTGCAACTTTCACGGGAGTCTTGCCGTCAGCCTCAAAGAGGAAGGAAAGGAGAAGATGACGGAACTCTAGCCGTTAACGGAACAAAGCTGGTGGGGGAGTGGTGTGGGAAGGCAAACCGAGAAAGGTAAAAAAAGTTGAAGGTACCGAGCAAAAGCTATATTGCAGAAGTCGCTAAAAAAACCGCATACATAGAAAAACCAATTGAAAAGGCCACTGACGCTTCATCAACTTTTTTGTACCATGAGTGGTGGCTGAAAGGCCGAAGCCCCTCTTCATCAGAGGCCTGTGCGGTATGTGAAAGTAAGATGGAATGCTGCAAAAGCTCAAGATGGATGCGGCGGACTTTTCTTTTGATCACTAAAGGGTGGGGAAGGATAACTGAAAAACGAGTAGAGTCTACTGGGAGGGTTAGTAGTTAGGAGAGAGAGCCATAAAAGATCGGGCAGGCCAGATGGAGCTTGGGGGTAGAGCTTCCATCATTCTTACATTCATCAGATGTACAAGGAATGCAGCTTCACTTTGAGGGGACTGAACGAAATCGTCAACAGAACGTTCTTCTGTGTAGATCGGGAAGACATCACTAAAGGCTCATTATTGGACAACGAACTGACTTTTTGACTACTAGAGTCGGGGAGGCGGAGACTTTGCGGCAAGGAACCTCTCTGAGATGCCCAAAGGGAAAAACCGTGCGTTTCAAATGGAAGGATGTCGGGAGCTTTCAATGGATTCCCTAAGGAGGCAAAGGAGGGAAGGTTTCGAACTTTTCAGGGAAAAAACGAGACGAAAAAGCTTCTTGGTTAAAGGAGAATTTAGCAAGAGTCGAACCGGCGTGTAAGCCACAAGGGGTGCTTTGGGCTTGAATAAGGCATAATAAAAAAAAGGGGGGAAGGATCAAGTGGAGAGAACCCGGAAGACGGACGAACGCTTCGAAAAAATCTGTCTCATGATCAAGTAAAGCGGACCCCTCAACCAGTAGGGCCGAAGAAACATTTCCTCTTATCCTGGGTTGGGGGAGGACGAAAGGCGGGGGGGGCATCCGAAATCTGGGGCTTCGGCTTCCTCTCTGAGGAACTGGAAAGTCCGGCGTAAATGAGATGATGTGTGGCAAGAAAGAAAGATATATTGTACCTTTTTTGAACGGCCTGGTTAAGGAAAAAAGATCGTGGAAAGGGAGGCCGACGAAATTAGGGGGAAGGGCCGAGAATTCAGGTAAGCGCCGATGTGGGGTGGGAAAAGATGGTGGTGGTGCACGGGAGATTATTTCAGAAGCATGGCAAAAAGGGGAAGGGGGGGAGGGGGGGAAGGGAATGTTTTGTGAGAGAATGAAGGCAAGAAATGGCAGTCGTGCCCTTGGACTGGTGCAATTTTGAGGGGGGCAGTAGATGCCTGTTCAAATTTCATTCCGCAAACGTGTACAAGAGCGGGGTAGTGTTCCGCTGCATTCGCTGGCGCTTTTTAAGCGGAAGAAACTCGAGCTTCGCTTAGGGATGGAATCAGTCGGTGATTGGAGGAACAAGCCAAAAAGGGATGGGAGAGAGCTGAGGGCTGAGAAAGAGGCGCCCGAAAACGAATTAAAATTACTATGCCGAAGCACCAGAGGGAAATTATCCCGCGGGCAAAAATTCTCTGTTATGAGAAAAATAATAATTAGGGGAAAAGCATATTTGGTCGATCTTTTTTGTCAACTGGGAGAAAGGATGGCGCGAAAGGAGAGTCAAACGACTGGTCCCTACAGACTTTGTGCTTAAAGAAAATAGGAAAAGGCAGGCGTTGACATGTTTCCGACTATCGTTTTCTGAACGTCTATTCACTCAAATGCCACAGGTCATGGGAGTCAAGCGCTGGAAAAAAACCCTCCGTCCTGCCTGGGGGGGGAGATCTTAGAGGGAAAGAGGAAGGAGAATCAAATCTAGCGCTGAAGAGGAGTTTCGACCGGGAAGGAATTGGACCAAGAAGACAGGTGCTGTTTCGAAGACCTTCGATCACGAGGTTTACGGGCTTTTAGAGGTTTGATAAAAATAAAGACATAGACAAACAACAGCATGTAAAAATGGAAATAACGAGTCTGGAAGTTTATTTGATGGAAGTCTCGGCAAAACGGCAGCAAGCCACCGCAGGTCCCCGGCACAGTTCAGAAGTTTGAATGTGGGGAGGGCCTGTAACTCAATTGCCAGAAAACTGTCGGGTAAGCGCAGGGTTTTTGTTGAAGGAAAGAATAAAGGATGCCTTATTTTTTCTCAATAAAGAAGGTTGAAAAGAAGAACGAATAAACACAGACAAATTTTGGCAATCAGCACCCAAACTCATGTCCCATCGGAACACGAGAACGGGAGGGAAAAAGGAAAGATTAAGCGAGAAGATCGCCAGACCGGAAGTGTGTGAAAATCAAAAATCAACAAGCGGGCAACAAACGATTAAAATTGAAAAGGCAAGTGAGATTGCAGAGGGAGTTCAGACCCAGGTCGCGTTCAAGACAAACCGCTGAAGTGGGGCGGGGGCAGAGGTCTCGGTCCACCTGGAAGAGAGGGTGGGGAAAGAATGACAAACTCATGCCTGGGGAGAGAGGAAGTTCTGAGGCAAGACAGTCAAGAGGATATGTTTTATAAAACCAGCGTCAAGAATGAAGGGATGACATCAAAAAAATAATCTATTGACGATAAGAGGTGGGGAAGGGGATGCGCCAGGCAAAGCATAGTTTATCGCGCTGAGAACAGTAGAAAATATCAAACCGAGGTTAATATCCTTCGATTGCTGGATGTAGACCGGCGGTTGGGCAGAATCCAGCGGTATCTGAACCGTAATGTGGGCTTGTTGAAAAGTGGATCGGGTAAAGAGGCAGATCTCTCCTCACAACAACTGAAAATAGAACCGGGGGCGAGACCGGTTTAAGACCAGGACGGTCACAAATCCGCTTTAGGAGGCCGTTTCTTAAAAGTGAAAAAAGCCGCCAATGCCTGAAAGGGGGATTCAAACTCGGGGGGTCTCTAGCAAACTTTCCTGAGGAGAACGATGAAACGTTGCCGGGAAAAAAGCTCATAAGTCAAAAAGCTTGGGGATTCTTTTTTTGAAGCTCATCATTTCGACGCTGTGGGGGTCGAGACCATACCCCTCGAGGGCTTTGAACGTAGGAGAGAATTTTCACTAGACGGCCCGGAGGCGTTACTTGAAAAGCGAGGATGAAAGGGGTTCAGACTAATTCGGACACCTGAGATGCGGGTGGAGGAACCGACCTGAGCATGAACCAGACTCGCGTGACAGCTAATTTGCAAAGTCAAGGGGGGACGCGGGAAGGAGATTAGTAAAAAGGTTAAAAAGGGGAGGCCGGGAATCTTCTCGCGATTAATTCGGCAAAGAGGCAAGCGCTGGGACGAAAGAGAAGGGGGGGGGGGTAGGGGTGGAGGGAGGAGGCAAGGGAAGTGGGCTGTATTCGTGCTAAGTGGAGATTGGTGGGGAAACTACTCACATTAATGTGGGAGTCTTCCAACGATCGGACAGGACGGGGATCAAGGAGGGCAATGAGGATCGTAGCCTGCACATAGTAACATGTGTCCCTTTAAGTTAAATGGGGGATGAGAAGTTGTGAAGTAGAGATAATAAGAAGTCAGGGATGCAACAAAAAGATGTCCGGGTAGTGTAACGCTGTTCAAAACCTAATCAACGAGAAAAAACGCGGGTCGAACAGGTTCTGGAGACAAGGCACACTCGAAAATCTTAGGGGGGGGGCAAGAAATCCGGTCGAAAGGGTCACTCTGCTGCTTTATGTATAATGGCGGAGCAAATTGAAGCGGCCGGAAAGTAGGTTTCTGAGGCGGCTCAAACTGACCTGTGGGAGCACACTTTCAGTTTCATGGTGTTCACCACAAGCCGGAGAACGAAACATTAACTGCAGGGGAACCGAGGAGGAAGAAGAAACTCGTCGGGCAATTAATTGCCGAATGCGCTTCGACCAGTGGAAAAAACCGCTCGAACTCAGGCGAAGAATCAGCACCCCAAAAAGATTTGGAAGAAGGGGCTAAACTATGGGGTTTGGATGAGCCGTAAGTACCGTTTTTCAGGAGCAGATTTAAGTCGAAACCTCCCTACGTTCAATCTTGGGAGGGGGGTGGGACATGAATCCCACAGAACCGGATTCTGCTTAAACGGGCTCCGAACCAGAGCTGTGTAGCTCAAGGGGGGGGGGGGGGGGGGGTGTTTTTTGGGTGAGGAGTGGTCTTCTTAAGCAAGCTACGCTTCACGTGGGGGTGGTTGATTAAAAGTGTTTCAAACGCGGCATTAACGGCTACAGAAGGGATTCAGAAGGCCAGCGCAAAAGCAACCTTAAAAAGTGGGAAAATTTAGGAGGACTTACGAATTAAACGCATCAACACATAAGTAACAAAGAAAACCAAAGAGGGAGGTAGGCGGCTGGGAAAATCGCAAGACCCAGCAAAAACAGATTGAACAACAAAAAACCCTCGGGGCGCGCTGGGAGTTGTGGAGAGGACGGAACGGGGAGGACGATTTTCACTGGCCCTCCTGGAAAGGCCGGGAGGGATAACCGCGTCAAAACCGTAGGATCTCTTTTCTTGAGTGACAACATCAGCGTAAGGGAAAAGGACTCGGGGCATGAAGGAAGGTATAAACGGAAGGCCAAAGACGGGGGAGTCCGAAACCGCGTTTTCAGGGAGAAACCACCAAAAAGTTGACACCCTCTCACGGAACTATCGGGTGGCCCGTCGAATGCAAGCTTGGGGCTCCACAGGGCTCCAAAAATTCGAAAGGAACCAGGTGACGACAGGCGAGAAAAGATGAAAGCCACCAGTCGGTTAAAAGAAACAGGCATAGCAAGCCAAAAAAGTCCGTTGGCCTACTCTGTTTGGTTCGGGGGGAAGAAAGAAGGAGAAAAGTATCCGCCGAACCGAAGAAGGGGTGTCGGTAGCTGAGACAGGCTACCTTCAAGACGGAAGAAGTCATAGATGGCACGTTGCCAGAGCAGCAAAGCCTTCATGAAAATAAGACCCCGACAGGTTGCCCTTTTCTGGAGGGAAGGGAACAAGGATCAGAAGCCAAACCTGATATCAGTCTAGGATACTGAAACGCAAGGCTGGGGGAGGGCAATAATGACTGGAGGATGAGGAGCCCCAGCAGAGAGGAATGGGGGGTGGGAAGATTTGATTCCTCAAGACTCTTCGACATGTGCGCCAAAGGGGGGGGGGATTAATGGAGCCGGGCAGAAGGAAGATAAGACGAGGAAGTCACCGATGCTGCGCTTATCATCGCTCTCACCGAGGAAAAAGGGGCCAGGTGACCAGTAGCACAAAGTTTCCTGCACTGCAGGGGGGAAATCGGGTGAGAGAAACCACCGTCCCCGATGTCCGATAGAAGAAACCTTGATTTGGGGAAGAATGTTTGCACCGTTCATCATCAGAAAAAACAGAAAAGAAGCGCGGGCGGGAGGCCTTGATTAAAAAGATTTGTGTCCCGAGAAATTAGGGGGGGTCCAGTAACGGAGTTCAAATGGGTGTGAAAATAGGAGCATTGCGAGGATCGGGGCGGGAATATTTTCTAAATAGAGTCGGCTGGCGGACCGAAAAACGGAAGGGGGTTAAATTAAATTAGAACGCGGTCATACCAAAATTAAAAGAGATCACGGCGAGAACGCACGTAGCGAAGAAAAAAAAAACCTGATGAGTAGGAAAAGGAAAAGTGAAAAGGCTATCCGCCACACACCCCGTTGTGGAAAAAAAAAAAAAGTTCATTCAAGAAAGAGGGGCTTAAGAGGGAGAATTGGGGAAGGAAAAAGCTACGGTATTTATTAAATATAGCAGCAAGACCAGATTTCAACCATATCTGAAGTCCGAAAAGGAATAAAGAGGGAAAACAAATTGGACTCCCTTACTCCGGCCAAATTGATTTGAGAGACACAAAATGCTTTTGGGGCGGAAAAGGAAAGGCTGGTTGTCTAGGGGGAAGAGAAAAAGGATGTAGTAGCAACTCTAAATGAGCAAAATATGAATAAAAATAAGGGAGGGGGCGGGGGAGCAAGATTTCAATAAGGTATTTTGGGGACGACAAAGGAAACTGTCCGTCAGGAACCCTAACGTAGGCGTGTGGGGCGAGAAAGAAAGAGATAAAGATTCGGGGCAGCACGGCCGGGACGCAGCAGTTGAAAGGTCAGAAGGGCGACAATGGAGATAGTTCGACCTAACCCGTCAAAAAGGAGGCGATGCTGGGGGGGGCTCATCTTGTATAAAATAAATCAGAAAAGGAAAGGGAACGCAAGGCTGTGGAATCTTACGCGAATTCTGGGAGAAGTGGATGATGGAAGATTGAGGTCATTGCGCGCGATAAATGACCAACCGGGAGTGCTAGTCTTTGATTTGCGGGGGGAATTGAATAGGGAGGCGCAATCTGGAAGGTACTCACAGCGTCTAGGTCGTAGGGACAAGGTGGGAGGAAGGAAAGATTGGCGAAAGGTCTGTTAATACCATACGGGGGCAAAGGGAACAGGGGGCTTGGCTGTCGAAAGGCTCTGGAAGCGGAAAACAACCTTTTATTTTATCGGTGTGAGGAAAAGGGAAGAAGTTCGAAGTGTGTCTGCCTGAAACTTGCGAAGCCAAAATCCAAGGACGGCTTTAAGAATAGCAAAGTGCGGAGCGGTCTCTATACTTTGTTGGGGAGGTGAAGAAACTGAGGTTGCGAGGAATAAGGGGCAGGAGGACTGTGAGAGGGAAAGGAATAAAGGGGGTAAAGGCGCTGGAGTGTTGCAAAAAACCGCACCTCTCATCCGGGTTTTCCATGGCTTTTTATAAGGCAGAACGGGCCGGGGGAAAAAAAAGACTCCTCCTAGTATTTGCCGCTGCGCTAATCTAAAATCATTTGCACCTCTTCTACAGAAGAGGGGGGTTTGGGGAAAAAATATTTTTGTGTTGCACGGGGATTGATTCATTATTTGGAAGATCATTACAGTTTGGTGGGGGGGGGGGAAGTTAAGAAGGGGTTGGAGTCGTTATTATACTTCATTCGAAAAGGGGAATGTGCTTTTTGGAGGCATAGAGTCAAAGGGCCGTCAGTTATCGCAGGTGGTAAGGGGTTTCTTTCTCTCAACTTCCAGCTGAAGCTTTTAAAGGCGAGAACTCTATCAGCGTTTGGGGTAGCAAGAAAAGAAGGTGCTGGAGGTAGAAAAAAAGAAAAAGAAAGGGAGGTTTTGCCGCCGGAGAAAGATCTCCACGAAAAGGAAAGTAAGGAATGAAGAAAACACATTATTTATGACACAAGGAGGGAGGGGAGGAAGTCTGATGTTGTCAAGAGTTCGAGGCGGTGTTGGGTACAACTGAGTAATGGGAATTCGAGCAACAATAATTGGCAGGACGCGGGCGTACTTAGGAAGAAGCCGTAAAGCGGAAGTTTCATGTTCGAAGAGAGGTGATTTCGCTGGAACTAATCTGCAGAAAAACAGGTCCGTGAGAGTCCGCTGCACCCTCGTATAAGGAAGAAAATGGGGAGAGGGAAAATGGGACGAGACGTGCTACATACATCTCAGAGAAGATTGGAAAGTTCGAACAGGGATTGCCCGTTGAAAAAGATTGTGATACGGACTTCGATCCAAGAGGGGGTGGGCGAGAGGGTAAGGGAGCGAGTGAGGGATCCAGCTCACCGAAACTAGGGGACGCTGGGAAAGAACGGATCGAGGGGGGTAGGTGACTCACAATACGCCAAGGGCAGAGAAAGGGGAAAAGCGGAAAATGTGCAGGGGGCAACTGCATTGCCCAGGAACGACCTTTCCTCTCTGTTGGGGACGGACAAAAGACCAATGAAAAGTATGAACGGGGGGTTTCCAGCTATTGCAAAAGAAAAGATAAAACGGACTAATGGGAGAAAAAGCACAAAAAGAAAAAATAGCGGATTCAGAGCCTCGATAGGTTCGAATATAAGCGTAGAGAAGATAAACTCCAGGAGTAATCAGAAGCATGACATCAGCGGCAACAAAGATTGATGACGTTCCAAATTATCTGGGGTCATATTGAGAATGTAGAGGAAAAAACACGAGGAAGGATGGGTAAAGGTGTCGATTCAGGATGATTTCATTAAAAACGTTCCACGCTGGGGTTGTTCAGGCAAGTACGGAAAACTCCTCTCCTGGGTATATTAAGAGGTCTGGAGGGAGGGGAAGGCATCAAAGAATCGGAGCTTCGATGGTGGTTACCCTGGGGGAAAACCCAACAAAAACAGGGATGGAGATTCAAAAAAGGAAGAAGTCGCACCAAGCCGCTTGCCGGATAAAGGAGTTCTCAGTCCAATGTGTAGGAGGGCAAAAAAAGTCGCCAATTCTCACAAGGAGTGGAAAGGAGAACGGACAAGCTAATGGGGAGAAGTAGTAGGACCCGGGGAGGTTTCCTAAGAAAATATTTTGCCGGAATGGGGCTGATGGAAAGGAGACGAACGCGGTCTCGTATCTCAAGACGATAGAAAGGGAGAATCTGCGACCCGGAGGATACAAGGTTACTAGCACATTGACGTTCATCCCTCTTGCTTGAGTATGGGGGGACAGGAAAAAAAAAGGAAAGAAAATTCAAGGGGACGGAAGGATATTCACTATGGCGATGGGCGACGGTCGGACCCTAAGATTCCCTTGGGGAGCATAAGAAAAAACAGAGGAAATAGAAAGAGCTGGGGGGGGACTATTCTTTTTTAAATGTAACATGGGGGACACTGGGGGGGGTGAAGAGAAACGCAGAAGTTAAGATTCCGGCCGTAGAAACTTCAGAAAAAGTTCCTGAGCGGGGGGCAGGTCTTGGCAAGGAAAGACTGAGGTTTGAAGGAAAACGACTACTGAGACACCTGGACATGAGGAAAAGGTGGGAGTAACACCAAATTCTGCAATCCAGCTAGCCGGAGGCCTAATGGTGCGGAAAAAAATAGTGTGTTGTCAAAATTCTGCTACCACGCACATGGGAGAGAGATGATCAGCTAAATGGTGAGACAACTCGATTATTTTCCCGTTACCTATGATTTTGTGTGTGCTTAAAATTAGAAAAGTAGATCTTGAAATTAGTGACGTGAGAAGGGAGGGAGGGACCGAAAAATTCCGGCAGATGGGTGGCGTGTAGGCAACAACTTGGAAGGCGACAAAAGGAGGGCAAGTCGTCATCCGGCGTCAACTGAGGGGAACGTAAGAGGTCATTTCGGGAATGGCCTGTTGAATATCAAGGGCTAAGAAAAATAACGATCAGTAGGAGCGTCATCAAGTTCGGAGGTGGGAAAGAATAAAAGAAGAGAGAAATCAAGGAGCAAAAAAAAGGCTATAGGGTTAATGAAGCACCTCGATAAGGTTCAACGGCAATAAGTTCGAAACCGTCAACGTTAAAGGGGCGCTCTTTTGTAGACCGGAATCGTAGAGCCCGATCACATACGCGACCGGAATTTCTGGAAAGAGGAATCCTTAAATGTGTGAGCAGCAAGGGTATCAACGTTCCCAGATGAGAAAAAAAGGAAAATGACGGTCAGATTAGGTCAGAAAAGCCGGAAGAGGAAATGTTTGGAGGAGAAAGGGTCCCCTGATAGTAAAAGAGAAAGAGGCGGGACAATCATCAGCCGGCGCATGCACCAATCACTGGGGGGAGAAAAAGACGGGGGGGGGGGGGAGGAGGTCATCCTCCTAAGGGTGTTCGTGAGCAGATCGCCGCAACCTCAATAAGTCAGGCATCGGTTTTCGGGGTGGTCATGGAAATCCAAACAGGGATTACTGGATGAATCCGCGCATCGCTTAATCTCAAAAGTGAGGCCATGTAAAAAGCACGGGTGGCAAGCAGAAGGCTGAGTTGCTGAGAAAAGACAAGCGATTGGTCAAAACCTGCTATCACTGAAGGAAGTGCCATTTAAAGGTTTCCTAAGGAACCAAGCAAAAAAGCACAAGTAACAGGGGGCAAGAAGTCTCTTCTTAATTAAAAAACAATCCAAAATTCCCGTAACAAAAAAAAGAAAAAGGAGGGCGGTGGCGGCTTAGGCAAACCCGAAAAACAAAGTTACACTCGGGTCGGTGGAAAAAAAGGAAGGGGTCTGAGCAGTTTCCATATTGGGGGGTTCGGCAGCTCACATTATCAAGGCGGGCATAATTGGCAAAAAAAAAGGGGTATTGAGAGGGAGGGAGGGAACAATCAAGAGAAAGGTTACTCGGACAGAGAATCTTATAACCGCAGGCCCCCGCGCAACCAAGAACCAGTTTCGTCAACTTGAACGGAAGGAGGGAAAGGGGGATATAGGGATCCGGGGCTTTGGCTGCTAGAGGCAGAAAAAAGTGGAATAAACGGCGGCCCTTGTCAAGAAAGGGCAGCAAAAAGAAATGGGGGGAGGTGTAAAAGATCCCATATGTCGAACCAAGACCAAGTCCCGGGTGGCAGACTTTCGGTGGTGAGGGCGAAATCAGGGAGAAAAAGAGAAGCAAGAGACAAGCCGTGTCGCTCGCGAAGGCAGGAACTTCCCGGAAGTGTCGCAATCAAGGTTGAAGAAATCCTGCAGGAAAGCAGCACCACTTTCCAATGGTGGAATCGACGAGCGCCTTTAAACTCAGCAGCACACGCTCAGCATCTCTACGCCCGGAAAAAAGCAGGGAAGCGGGCAAAGACTTGAGCTGGGGCTATATTATAAAGGATGCGCCCGCAGAAAGCCGTCAGTTGGTGGAACGATTTGATTGATCCATTAAACAGGGCAGCTTCAAGGAAGGGCGAAGGGAGGAAATGTCAAAAGCTTCAAGGAGTCCGTCACTAAGCTCAAATTTCCGGAAGGGCTTAAGATGCAGCCGAAAAACGAAAGTAATAGGTCTCGCATCCTCATCGGGGTATCAAAGGGGCAAAAGAGTATTGGGGGGGAAAAAAATAGGTGCGAGAAACTGCCAAGCAAAAAGCTGTCCGATGTAAAAGCATAGGGGAGAGGGGCAAAGGGTTGATCATGAAAATCTTCTTATCAAATCAAGCAATGCCCAGAAGCAAGCGGGCAAAGGAAGGGAATTGAAAAAAAAGTTCACTCGAAAAGACCAAAGGTCTGAGGGGAAGATCGAGAGTAAAGTGTGGTTTTAGAGGATGCGTAGGCATAGGACAGGTTTAGTAAAGTAACTCATGGTGCTCGTTATCTCATAAGAGGAGGGTTGAAAATGACCAATTCGCAAGACTCCCAAAATGGGAAGAAAAAAAAGTCGGGACATAGGCGTGAGCGG
>Ga0179591_1207638_pt1 | contig 16612 bp, 14 predicted proteins | sample CZOMad2_1_08_16f_FD_182891 | JGI IMG/M metagenome (GOLD analysis project Ga0179591, IMG submission 182891) | Vadose zone soil fungal communities from Angelo Coast Range Reserve, California, USA - CZOMad2_1_08_16fungal (PacBio error correction) | ecosystem: Environmental > Terrestrial > Soil >...
GGAGGAGAAAAGACATCATGCAATTTATTCTGAAAAAAAAAGGGAGCAGGGTGCGTCTGGCTCACGTGTAAAGGGAAGAAAGCTGATATGTTGGGAGCTACCCAGTGGCCGAGGGAGAAGGGAGACTAGCCGCCTTATGATCTTGTGGTAAACTAAAGGCGAGTCCTGCCCTTACTTAACTTTTGTACGTGAAGAAACCAGGGTTTTTTTCCGTGAGGGGGGGTTACTCACCCTTTAGGATAGTGCAGAAAAGGGAAGGTTTGTTGCCAAATGGGAAAAAAAATCGCGGGGGAGGGGGCTTCCAAGATTTGAAGGACGCACTGGTTCCAAAGTAAGCCGGAAAAGGGACATCAAACCCGGCCAACAAGGGTGTCCGGAAGAATGGAAAAAAAAAGGGATTATGTCACGAGAGGTGTGAGGGGAAGGGGAAGGGGAGGGAGGTGGTCAGGACAAAAACCAACTTGATACATCCGGACCAAAAAGAGACTGTAATTGGAACAGACACACGCCGTAGGGTCCAGTGGTTCCAAAGAAAAAAACGGAGGTTAAGCGGCGTCGATCAAAGAAACGTGAACCGCCAAACTTGCAACGGGGGGGACGGTAGAAATCGAAACATCACAAGGCAGCAGCGGAAACGATGTGAGCGACGAAAGCTTGTTGAGGTGGAACGTGCAAAATCCAGTTTTGAGTTCGGGGGTTAGACGCTAAGAGATCGGTAAACCAATGAGGCCAAATAAGGGAGAAAAAAGGGGATCGCTCTGGGATCAACGAAAAGAAACAACGGAATTGGCACAAAAAGGTGTGGCACAGGGACAGGGGAACGTCGCCGGGGCTTCGTCTCATGAAATTCAATGGCTAAGTGAAAAGGCCTTATTCGTTCAAGATCTAAAAACCACGTCGATGGAACTCGGGTGAGAAGAACGGGGAAGAGAAAACGACGAATAAACTAGGGAGATCGAGACAGAGTGATGGAAAAAAGAAGGGGAAAGAAAGAAAGGCGTAGGTCAACCATCAACCGCTTTGAGGAAGCAAGCGCTTAGGAACGGGGCATGGGGTGGTCTTAACGATCGGGGTTCCGAACAAAAAGAAAGAATGAACATCTGAAACAACACCGGGCACGAAACATAAATGCGGTAATAGACGAAGTGGGGGAAAAAAGGGGGGGGGGGCGTAGGAGATCGGTGGTCGCGAGATAAGAGGGATCGTTCCCTATCAATTTGTTTGAAAGGAAGACATAGGGGGGGAAACCGCTGGGCTTTACGCTAAAATCGTAATTTGTGGGGGAAGGTGAGGGACCACGGGAAAAGGACTGTTGTGGCGATAAAAGAGGACCGGGGAGGGATCACCAACCATGGCTGCGTTCAGTTACAAAAAGCGAGAGAAGGAAGGAAAAGAAAAGGGGTGTAAACAGTACGATATTTGACACGAAGGTGAGGAAAAGGAGAGAGAGGGGGAAAAAACGATGTTTGGCGCGAATTAAATGTTAAAGGATATAGGGGGGGGGACGACCACGTTGCGGGATTCACGTAGGACACAAGGGTAGGAGCGAGGAAAAAAAGGGGAAATAAGGAGCGTGTCGATAAACAGTCGTGGGTGGGCTTAAAAAGAAGGATCGTGGCTCCATTTTTATCGAGGTTGGGCGCATATTTGTGAGTGAAGAGAGGACTAAGGGCATAAAAAGAAAAAAACGACAATAACGCCGGAACTCGAAAGGAAGAGGACGCGCAAAAAAAGAAAAGGACGAGAGGGGGAGGAACAGACAAGCTCGATTACGATCAGAGTATTGATCTAGCAACCTAGGGAAAGGAAGAGAAGATAAAATTCATTCTACGTAATCAGCGGTCTTGTCGGTCAAGAATAGGGGGGGAAACAGGAGAGGAAAGTGAGTAAGCCTCTTCACGTTTCTTGTAGAGGTTGGGATGGTAAGAAAAAAGGATTGCGAGTCACACGAAACTTGACGTAAAAAAACTCTATAAAATGAACTAATGTGAGGTGAGTTTCCGCAATCATCACGAAAACGGGGAAGAAAAAATCTACTGTGAATGGTTGAAACGATCAAGGGGGGGGGGGGGAGAAATCTCAAACGGGCGGACGGCCAAGCCTGAATTTCTGTCCAGTGAATTAATGAGGAAACAAAAAAAGGAAACATTGGCTACCCAGATTCAAAATCAAAAAACGGGACGAACTAGCGAATATCTTACCTGTTCCACCATTAGGGAATACAGGACAGATGGAAAGAGAACTGGGGGGGGAGCGACAAACGGTCTCATGCTGGGGGATCAGCAAAAACGACTGGCTATCAAAAAACACCAAGACTCTTTTCTCTTGAAAGCGAAGCGGCAGGGGAGGAAGAGGGCAAGGGAGTAAATCACACCCGGGGCATAAACAGGCCTATTCACGATAAATCCGCGCGCAAAACAGCGCAGCGAAACGATTTGGGGGCACAAACCACAAAAAAAAAGGACCGGGGGAAGGGGAGGGCGTTCCTACGGCTTTGCATGGACACAACTGCTCTGGAAAAGAGAAACCCTATATTTACAGAACAATGACCATGAAAGGGGAGGGAAACAGAAAAGAAAGGTGCTGCCATCAAGCTTTTTATGTTGACATAGGCCAGGGTATGGAGTGAGCAAAAAGGGCAAGAAAAAAGAGGGCTAGAGAAAACCAAGGGAGGTCTGTCGATCCTAGAGCACGCGGCTGGAGAAACCATACCCGGGAGAAAGTGGGGCAGCGCTCTTGAACGGCCGGCTGAAAGTCAAGGAATATAAGGAGGGGGAAGAAAAAAACCATCTACTTTCGTGTCGCGGAAACGGTTGACATCAGGGGGGAGGGGGAGATCACTAAAATGCAGTTACCGAAATGAACGGGGGAAGTCATAAAGCAGATTTGAGCTGTCAGTTAAAAAAAAAGGGAAAACCGTAAACCCAGAATAGGGCGCGAATATAGAAAGGAAACGGAGGAGGGAATTGGTGATTTCTTTCGGATGGGGTACCGGAACAAACGGTCAGTTGGGGGAAGGCAAAGGGAGGAGCGAACCATTGGGAAGCGCAAAAGCTGAGGAATGGGGGAAAACAGACCTAGTGCGTATTTTAGGATACAAGCACGCAGATAACCGAAATGAGGACCCAAGGCTGGAGGGGTTCTGGGGGAAAACGAAAAAAAGCCTCCTCAAGGGTAGAAAACGTAGGGAAATCAATTCAGATTTTGGGTTGACCAGGGAAACTCAGAAATGTGTTTTGCCTGGGGGGGTGAGGGAAAAACTGACGGAGGAGATCCGAGAAGACGGCCTCAGAAGGGGGGATAGAAAAGATTGGAAGCCTCAAGAAAGTTGAAATGGTATTTTTAAACAAACCGTACCAATGGTCAAGTCTCACTTTGGAAGTAAGAGATGACGGAAGGGAAATTCCGTATATTCTTACACCAAGGAATAAAAAAGAATAGAACCTGCACGCCTTTAGGACACCAGATCCAATAAGGGGGTACATCTGCCAATTCCCAACAGGCCACCATGAGCTCAGTGGTAAAGCGAGACACAAAAGAGAAAGGTGAGGGCTAGGATTAACGCGAGAGAATCGAAAGCGAACAAACAGGGGAGATCGTCCTGTACAGAAACACTTGGGGAAAAAGGGGAGTGAGAAGTTACGACGACGATTCTCAAAAACACGAGGGGAGGAAGAAACTATAGAAAGGGGTAGGGTCATCAAGAAAATACGGCAAGTGTCTTTCTGAAGACGTGTCGAGGCGCGGGGGGAAGCAGGGTACTAGTAGTCCTATCACACGGGGGTACGGAGGGGTGTGACGACAAAGAGCATGTAGGGGGGGAGAGAGTCTAGGACAGGGACAAAAGACTTAGGATCGGGTCGCCGAGAAAGAAGAGGCCGTGGCAAAAGGTAAATTCGGACGTTTGACGTGAAAAAGACCACGGGCCTTCTCGATGTACTCACACGAGAAGGCGAAAAAAACGGTCTAAGAGGGATGGTTAATCACAGGGACCCATCATGCTAAGGCGAAAGGGGTGAGACTGCCAAAGTTGAATCAAAGACCTGATGGAAGGCTTGACAAGGTTATAGAGATTTAAAGAAAAAGGGGAGCAAATTTCCTGATGAAGGAATACAAAAAGAAAGGGGAGGGGAACGCGCTATGGAGACATTGGGCCGAAAAGGGGGGGAATTTTGGAAAGGCGGAAGACAAACTTGTGGGAAATAAGGGCAAAGACCAGGAAAGAGAGCACTGGGAACACTATTATGGGGGTGGGTGAGCGGGGTCCCACAAACCGCTTTTCGAAGGACAAGCGGAAAAAAAGCGAAAGGGTAAAGCCAACTGACAGCTTTGGGGCAAGGTCACAATAGGAGAAAATCCACGAACATGGCCAAGGCAAAGAGTGATCTAGGAGCTCAGCTTTGAGGGGGGAGAACACGTTCCATCCCTTTTGGGGGGGACGGGTTGAAAATGAACGAAAAAAATAGGGAAACACGGTCCACCAAAATCGCCCTAGGCCGTTCTGGGCAACGCGCGGGCTAAAAAAAAACAGAAAATCTGAAAAAAAAAACACAGTTGTTCCGCAGACATAAGAACGGCAAAACAAAATTCGGAACAATTCCTTTTAAAGACGGGGTGAAACAGCAGGCGGAGGTACAAGGCGAAGACACTAAAAACGAAAACGGGGGATGGTATGGAAGGATCACGTAGATCAGAACGACAGAAACATAGGGAGAGAAAACTCCGGGTCGGTTTCCAAGCAAGCAAGCAAAGCGGTAGGTCAAAAAACACCGCGTGGGAGTGAAAGCGCTTCTTGAATCCCGGGCAGGTTATGGGAGGAACGGATTGTTAGAAGACAAATCAGTGGAAAAATACTGAAAAGATTCAGCCGAAAAAGAGGGGGGTGAGGAGTTGCAAAATCTTTAATCCGAGCGGCATATATAGGGCGGACGAAAGCATCTGTAATCGGAACGAGCAATTTTGGGATTTAACCCAGTAGAGGATATACCAGAGGCGCGGGGCGTGGGTAAATCAGTCCAAGTGGTTTTCCTTTAAGGATGAAGGAGGTCGTAAGGGGGTGCTATCAACAAGAAGGGCGACCGAGTCGAAAACCCAGGGGCGCCTGTTCTTTCAAAAGCGGCGGCGAATTAAAGTAACACGAAAATGGTGAAAGGTGCATCAGGGGGGAAGGGGAGGGTCCCCAAAGGTCTTAGTGGAAGTGGGGCGCCCTTTCAGATAGCGAATTAAGAAAACTGTACGAAATTCCAGTTGTATGTAAAAAAGTCCCGTTTGAGAACGGAGGGGAAACGTGGCAGCGCGGCCCCCAGGGAATACGTCGCGTGGCGGATAAACAGGGAGTGCGGGTCAAACGAAAAAAACTGCGTGAGCCATTTATCGAGGGGGGGCGTCATAGGGGTGCACAACCGGAGCGCGTCCCCTCCCCCCCTAAAGCAAACTGACGTGACGCGGATAGAGGCGAAAAGCCTGCAAAAAACCAACCAGGTCTTTACAACAAGCGACTAACGAATCAGAAGATCGAGATCAAAAAAAACAACGGGATCTAAAGAGAGAGATAAATTCATTCTGCCTAATTGTGGGGGTCAAAAAAAAACGTCGAGGTTGAACCTCTTCGAGAATGGGGGGGACGAATCCGCGTCACGTCAAGCTCGGGCTGGGGGAGGTATGCGCACGGCTGTGTCTTCAAACTAAATACGAAACACCTCGGAACGGAAAAGAAAAGGGCCGTTAGTTTTCAGCCATAAGTATCCGAATAAAAGCGAAGCTAGGGGGCCAGGAAAAGAACGCCACCGGTTTTACCTAATCAGACGGATGGGGGCAAACCTGGGAGGGAGAACGGGGAGGAAGGAAAAAACCACCTCGACATTTGGGCAGAACCTATTCAACCAGACACTGTACGGATCCGCGCAAATATCTTAATGGTTCCAAAAGGGGGGAAGTGGGCGCACCATCTTTAAATCAATTAACCAGTTGGAGAAATGCGTCAAAAGGAGGGGGATCAACACAACGACGGGAGACCTGGTTCACAGATAAAGGAAATTACGATTTTCTGCGGCTAGGGGCAGCTGCGGGATTAAGAGACGGATAGGCAAAATTTCCGGTCCATGCAAGATGGCCGCGCGACAAACAGACGGAAAAGGAAAAAAAATTTTGAAAACGATCGCGCTCAGGAAGAGGTATAGGAACGGCTTTTCAGATTTTTCCAACGGCTCTGGCGAGAGAACCCGAGAGTACAGAAAATAAAACCATGGGGGCACACCGGGGTAGCCAAGCCCAGCAAGAAAAATCAAAAAAAGCTGGGGGAGATATACCTAGGCCAATTGGAGATGCAAAGGAACGCGTGAAGATCTCACCGATGTAGTCTTCTGTCAGAAAAAAAAGAACGTCCACATACGCCGATTCAGCGACGGGTCCCTCAGCGGGGTCAGAAGCTTGAAAAGGAACAAGGGACGGGTCCTAGCGCCGAAGCCCGGCGACGTTCGGAGTAGTCAGAGAAAAAGTTGGACCATCTCGTTTAGGTTACGTGGAAAAGATCAAAAGAAAAAAAGGGAGCTGGGCGATTTTTGTACAGCGAGATCGGCAGGAGTGGAAAGAAAAAAGGATGGGGGGGTAACGTGAACCTCAAGCTGAAAGACGGGTAGATCCAAAACAAGTGCTGATTGTTGGGAGGAGTTTAAGATTGGGAAAAGCGGGCATTTGGCGGGTGAGGAATAGATCTGACGCGAGGGAAAGAGGGGAAAAGCGGGGGGAGGGGAAACCCGCGACCCTAAGTGAGGGATTTCAAAGAAATAAGCACTCTCACCGATTGTCAACAATTGGGGGGTGTTGAAGACAAAAGGACTCGGCAAGGGCACATAATCAGGGACACTATTCCACAGAAGGTGGGGGGGAAACGGCCTCATTAATTTGGGTAGAGGGGGTTTGAGGAATCAACTACTGGAATCTGGTAGAAAGAATCAGAAAATAGGAAGGAAGAGAGGGGGCCTTCCCGCTAAGGTTAATCGAAATGTCGGTGGAAACAAAAACAGAAGGGTACAGCCAAGAACACGGGGTAGTAACAACATGTCTGAAGAGGAGGGGGGGAGGGGAAAACAGTAAGTACATTTACAGGGGGAAGAGACTGCACTGCACGCCTTCAAACGGAGGCAGCCAAGATCCCCTACAGTCTGGCGATTCTTCCAAAGTCACTGAAACCCGGGAAATGGGTATCGTCAACAGAACAAAATCAAGTTGTGCTATGTCTTGGAACACATAGCGCAAAGCCGCCGGGGGGGAAAGTCCTTCAAACCTAAAGGGAACGCTAACAATGCCGAACATTAGAGGGAGGGCAAGGTGATTTTGGACTATTATAGACTCTCGCAACAACAACAACCTTCTTTTTAGGTGAAAACAGAGGAATACCGTAAGAAATCCCGGCAATAAATTGGGGGTCTGACAAGACTTGATCGGAGGGGCGGATTGCGCAGAGGAGAAGAGCCTATCACCCCTCTTAATATTGGGAACAAGTGAGCCAGGTTTGGGCTTATGGGGCAGAAAGAGTACCAGGAATCATTATGATCCTGGTTAGAAAGAGGGGGGCAGGGTGGATCTCAAGGTGGGTCCCTGGGCAGGAAAAATTGGGGAGGTGAATCAACCGTTTGAATAAGGGACGATGATAAAGAACTACAGCGGCCCTGAGATAAGGAACGCAAAAGGAATTTTGTGGCGCTCCAACCATCGCGACAAAAAGTCGCGGGGGGGGGATGAATTTCAAAGATATAGCTCAAAAATTCAGGACATGGGGAGCGTCTCGACAGTCCCGAAAAAGATTCCATCAAAAAACGGCCAAACAGTACACGAGGGGAGGGGGGAAAACAACAAAAATCTGAATTATGGGCAATAAGAGCAGGGGACAAAGTTGACCGGCAGCAGTGTTCACAAACCACAACTTGGTAAATCCGGGCAAGAACGGATGATCAGGGGTTACACGCAAAGCATGTTAGGGGGAGTGGTTTCCCCTCACCGCTGTGACGAATAAAAATAATTACGTCTATCAGTCGGACGCTCTTGAAAAAAATGCCGTGCGGGGCCAGGGTCCAATCTGAAAGACATCAAATGAGGAAAAGACAGATGTGACTCGTTGCTCGGGAACTCTATGGGAAAAGTGGGAAAAATTTCCATCACAGTTGGCGAAGAAAGAAAACCCCAGCGAAATCGTCGAAGATTAAAAGTGACACGCATAGTACTGCATAGGGAAAGAGATCACTCACATAAAAAGTAGAAGTGGTCCCACCTTTTCTCGGGAAGAACTGAGCAGTAGGGCTGACGCAGAAATCAGAAAGGAGGGGGCGCAGTGAACAGCCGGCTTCACTGGGAAAAAGCGAGACCACGTCGGAAAGGCTTATTTTTTATAAAAGTGAGACAGTAAAAGATAAGACAGGGTGAAATCGCGAACTCTTTTCTGCAGTTGAAGACTCAAGAAAAGGGATAGGGTCACCAATCAAAAGCGTTGGGGCAAGCGAGGAGGTCGACCCCTGTTCAGGGTATGTTCTGGAAAGAAGGTGGTTCGCAGACGCCAGCGCGGGAAAAATCTTAACCTGCGAAACAGAAAAATGAGGCTAGAGACGCGATGACAACAGAGTTTTCAACAGGTGCACGAAAGAGACGCGGAGCATCTGTAAAGACGGGTCAGGAAGGTTGGGGGGGGGTCCGACACGTGCAAGATTCAGAAAGTCATGCCGCACGAAAAGAAGTAAGTGGGGGTTTGTGGCTTTTAGGAGGACACAACGGTCCACGGCGTTGGATCAAACAAAAAATGTCACGCTAAAAACCACAATGGCGACGGTAGGCCAAACGGCGGCTCGCATCGAAACCACGACTTTTGGCACAGAAAACATTTTGAAAAAAAGCAGATGAAAAAAGGAAAGTGTCCTGTTTCACTATTGTTCCGCCCATGTAGGGGCAGAGATTAAGCATGACGAATTAACAGGTTGGACCTCAAGCCCGTGCTAGTAAAAAACGGGTGGAGCGGCCCATTTACATCCGGCGCGGTGAGGGGAAAGCGAGGGTGTCTTAAGAAAGAAACGCCGTAAGGGGGGCTGACAGGAGTGGTGGGGGGCCATATTTTAGGGGGGAATACCGTTATCAAAAAACCAAATAAACTACAAACAAAAACGCAGGACGCGTATTCTGAACGCCGACGGGATGACAAAAATTGCAGTACGGGTCGGGAAAAACAACAAAGCGCGAGTGAACGAGTCAATGAATGGGAAATAGCTCCACAACAACAAGACTGGATACAGAAAATTCAGGAGGGGGGAGTAAGAGATCAATTTGGCGGTCAGCCCCTCAGGGGCCTGGTGCAGCCTAGGCGACACCTGGCGAAGCCGCTTCACGTAGTTCGGTATTAGGAAGGAGGTACAAGGGAAGGATTTCAAGTCAAAGAAAATATGCCTCGTAACAAACGAAGAAGGAAAAAGAAGGGCGTGGTCAGTTTTTCACGACAGACCTCAACGGAAGTGTTGACCAGCCGAATGATGTCAATGGGGACCGTCGCTCGAAACCCGGTTAGGTGCCGAATCGACGGGCTTGAAAAAAAAAAGTGGACGGGGACCATTTATGAAATTCGCGCCAACAAGAAGGGCGACCCAAAAGCCAATATCCAAAACTCGCAGGAGCACCCCAAACGAAACTTTACTGGGACCAACATTCGGGGAATCAGGGGGAGAGCCGAGAAAGAAAGTGAGAAAAGGGGGGAAGAAGTTCGCAAAGCTTTTGATCGCCAACAAAGGGAAAGAAAAAAAAAGAAAAAAAACCACTGGACTACATTTTAGCAGAAGCGCAGATGGAGGCAGCGAAAAAAACAAATCACAAAGTGCTCAGTGACGTGGGAAAGACAACGCATGCAAAGACAGGCGGCAGAGAAACGATGGTGGGGGGAACTCGAAGAAATCTTAAAAAAAAGGGGGGGGAATTTTGATGGGAGGGAACGGATTCAAATTGTGGTCAACGCTCATGGCGAAGGAAAAAACAATCTTCAAAAAACCGGCCCGGGGGAAAAAAAAAAAAGGGCTGCCCAGCAAAGCGGTGGAAGAGCCATGGTAATTTGAGAAGTCAGCGGTCTGGAAAAGAAAACGAGGGAAAAATCTCACAACCGATGTCTCGAGGTTCCCTTACTCCACATACCGGCCGGCCATCGACGAGGGAACAAAGTGGACGATCGTCTTTCAATCGTAGGAAAACTGAATTTGTGTAGAGGCGCCGAACCGGGCAACGAACGGTTCTTGTCTGCGAAGCATTTACCATCTAGTAAGGGGGGGGTGAGGATCACAGATCGGCATGTGAACAAAAAAAGTAAAAAAGTCGAGGTTTACGAGGCGAGGAAACGAACGAAGTCAAAAATTTTCAACACCAAGGGACAAAAGAGAGGAAGTTCCCACCAAAAGCGGCGCGAATATAGAAAAGAGGGGCGCTGCGGGAAGGGTGTTGATTCTTTCGATTGGGAACAAACAAAAGCGGAAATTGAGTCAAGGATGATCAGAACGCCGATTGAGAAATCGCACAAGGGTAGGACCAAACGACAACTAGTGTCAGTGTGGAGTGGGCACAGATAGAAGGCCATCACTAACACAGGGGCGTTCCCGTTGGGAGAAAGGTGTGGGTGGAAGAAAATGGAAGGAAAACGGAAATTTAGAACATAAGCGAGTGAAATATTGAAGAATTTGTATTGGGGGTTAGAAAAAGTCCAAGGGGGGGTGGGGCCGGGGGTTTTATTGAGCAGATGGATTCAAGAGACGCCGGCTCAAAAGGCGGAGGAAGTCAAAGTCGGGGGGAGCCTACCGCGTACCTTTAAAAAGCGATTTTCTTGTAGAAAAAACCTTAACAGGTTTAACGCACTACCGTCCTGGGGTAATGAGACACGGGGAGGGGCACAGGTTTATTAAACGAAAAAGGGAACTAAAACAGGAACATGACTCGAACCGCAAATCGTTCAAACACAAAAAAAAAAAATCGGGCTTACGTGCACATTAAACTGAAGAAAACCTGGTCAATAAAATGTGGGAGGCGTAAAAACAAAAGATCAGCGTTGTGCTAGGGAGACGGGTAAGAAAGCGGACCCAACATCGTATAAATAAGACAAAGCCGGTATTTCGTCGCTCGAGAAAGAAAATAGAATCTCAAAAAGGAGGGACTGAGTTAAAAAAGAACTAAAAGTGCGGTGAGAATAACATCCCGGCAAGGGAAAAAGCTTGATCTGTTCTGCTGCGCTCGGTTAACAGGAGGTATAAGCACAACGCATGCGTCGTTGTGTTGTTGAGAAAACCAAGTCAAAGTAAGGAAATAGTTGCAAAGACTCTCCAGACGGAGATCGATCCTGAAAATTCTTTCAGTGTGACGGGCCTACGCACGTACTTTTAATAAATTTAATGTCTTGAATCCGGCATTCGTCGAGGGGCAGAAACCGGAGATGTGCTAACCAAGGGGGGAAAAAGGGGGGGTTGGACAACGACCATCTAGCTGAAGTCCTGACGAAGAAAAAGCTTCAAGAAGTTGACCTAACCACTAGTCTTATTAATGAGCTTATAAAAGATGAACCGTCTAGAGGAAAGAAAAAACAACACGGGCCCTGGGAGCAGGTAACAACAAAATCTGGGAAGTATGGCAAGAAGGAGGCGACATTTGAAGGAACCAACGGGGCAAAGGGGGGGTCTTCCAAAACAAACTGGACAAAAGGGCAACTAGTGGAAGGAAAATAGGTTACAGCAACCGCCCTGAGGGGGTGAGGGAGGGGGACTACCACCAGCTGTGACGATTGCAAAATGGAGGAGAGATAGCATCTTGGGACAGAACAAACTTAAAACAGAGGTGGCCTTTCCCAATCGAAAAGGAGGAAAAAATGTCGAAGCTTACCCGACTATTAAAGAAATCGATTCAGACGCTTTTAATGGGAGGGAAGAAAACGTTAGTGGTCGCGGGTTTGGGAAAAAAAGATCCTGTGAGAACTAAAGGAGATGCTGTAACCATCAAAAGGAACAAGTCAAACGCGCGATAGGGTGTATCCAAAATACAAAGAAAGGGAACCAAGGATTCCAAAAAAAAGTCGCCGGGCGGCGGGCCCTCGGAAATTATCGGGCTACAGCCGTAGGCGGGGCAAGAGCGAGAACCACTTCGAGTAGAAAGCGTAATTCTGGTGAGAGCAAAACCGTGAGCAGGGAGGAGACGACGAAACAATCGTGAAAGAGGGAAAAGGTGGGGATTTCCATGCGAACAAGCCAGCTAGGTCCATCAAACTCTTGAAAGGGTAGCAGAGATTCGGAACCGGGGCAGTGTTCTTAAAATCGGGGTTCGCTCAGAAGAATGAACAAAAAAACAAAAGTCACGCCAGTAAAAAAATTCTGGGAAGAAAGGAGAAGGAAGAACTAAGTTTTCGTCAGCTCCGCAGGGAGTGAAAAGACGAGTATAAGGGGGACGGAAACGACATGGGACCTAAAGTGCAGAGGAAGAACATCGGGGGTGAGCTGCAAAAGACGAAGATAATGGGATGGGACCTTTTAGGACGGACACGGGAAGGTAGGGGGGGGGCGATCAAAAAACTACCGAGATTTAGCCTCAAAAAAAAAGGAAACGTTCGGTTAAAAAAAGAAATGATTCCATGGGCAACAGGGGTAAGAAGAGTTAACGGGAGAGATGATCAACTCGTGTCTGAGGGATCGGGTAGAAAATGTCAGGGGGGTGGTGCAGAGGAGGAAAAAATGCGAAATTCCAGTTGGGCACGCAATCCCTTTGCGATGCTGGATAAAACGGGGAAACGGGACATTTAAAAAACGCGTCGGAAAATTCGATTAGTGGACGGCGAAACGTAAAAAGGCGAAACGGAGGGGAGGTGGAGCATATTTGTCGGTAAGAATCAGGGAGAAGAAAGAAAAACAAGACGCGGTTCGCATATCTAAAGACTGGAACTTGCCACAAAAGGGCGGACCCGAACGCCTCGATACATCAGAATGAAGTTAGATAGAGAAAAAAACTGTGACCGTAATAGGAGGGAGGAAGAAAGTAGAATCGTAATCGCGGCCTTTTTTGTGTCACAAATCATTGAGGGGGGGGGGAGAGAGGCGAAAAAAACGAATAAGCTCACTAGTTATTTCGTTTGGGAGGTATGCTCAGAGTTAAAAGAAACCTAAACCACGAAACAGAAAAGGAAAAAGTGTCATTTTCCGCAATCAAGACCTAAGGGAAGACCACAAGGAGAGACGATGTAATGGGGCGGCCAGAGGGATCAGAACAACAAAGTTGGGCAATGAAAGGGCCTTTGCAGGAATACCCGGATTCGTGACCCTTAGTTTCAAGCGCAACCCATCAGGGGCGACCCAGATTCAATTCAGAAAACACGGGGAAAAAAAGAATCCAAAATATCTTACGAACCGGCGGTGAAGAAGTGCGCGCCGCGGGAACGAAAGGTGAAAAACCCTGGTGGGAAGCGAAAAGAGGGAGAGAGATGGGGGGAGAAAAAACAGGGGACCTGGAGAGAAAACAAGAAATTACACTTCGAAAAGAAGAGGCCGCTTATCCTCTGACACGGAGGGAATAAAAAAAAAGGTGAGGAGGATAGGAGAACGCAAGATTCCACTGCGCAACCGACCGGGGGGGAAAGAGGGCAACCTACTCTCTTACCGAGGGGGGGTATGGAGGGGAAAGAGTTGGATTTTCACGATCTGGCTGACAAACCCGAAAAGATCTTTCAGAACATAACAGCCCCGGGAGGAAAAAAATTGCTGCAAATCAAGTAACAGTATTGACCTAGAAAGGGGATGGGAGTGAGAGAAAAAGATTAGGTCGCGAGACTCACCGATGTCTGAGGAGCGAAAGCACGGGGAGGATCCCATCCGAAAACGGTGCAGAGGTAAGGTGTACCGATCATTAGGCCGTCTGGGTCAAAAGTAGCCAAGAATGGAGAGACCGAAGCCCTTCTACTGTAAAACTGGTGAGAGGGGGGGAAAACGGGGCATCTCTTGGTTATGTGAAGGGATCACGATCGGAGCAGTGCTGCGAGAACTGTCTAAGTTAAAAAAACAGTCATATCGAGGTCAGCTAAAGTCAGGGACCGCGAAACAAAACTGATGAAGTAGAAAAAAAAACCTCAGCTTCTCGAATAGAAAAGAGTGCGCTGATGGGGGTTTTCGAGTGTAGCGGCCAAAGCGGGGGCAGTGGAAGAAAAATGCGACTCAAGATAATGAAAAAGGGTGGGAAGGGCACCTCGAACCCGAAGTGACGTGGTTAGGTTAAAAATAACAGCGACCTCAATAGGGAACAGGGGTACCAAACACGGATTGAAGACAAATTCCTACTCAAACGTGTCGAATAAGTGAAAAGGCGGATTGGGGGTGCCAATTCTCAGGAAAGGTGTTGGCCGGTGGGAAGACTACGTAATCTTTCCTCAAAAGACTTAAGAGGAAGAGATACAATCTTGGGTGCATAACCCAGAAAGTAGCTGGGGAGGGAAAACAAACTTAAAAAGAAAAACGCACGACTAAAAGTTATGGTACAATCATCAGACGTAAGGCAACGGGGTCTCACAGAAAAAAAGGAAGACACAGGCAGTACTCTAACCTTCACCGCCGAAAAAAAAAAAAAGTCGGCGCTTTCGTGCCAATTAACGAAAACCAAAGGCTCACTTGGTAGCGAAAAACATTGCTAGAGCTGTACAGAGTCGAGCACGAAATAGCAAAAGGAAGGGCAAGAAGAAAAACTGCCGGATTTACTCGATCACGACATAAATCAGCAACAAAGGGGAAGGGGAAATAGAATGTCCGGTGAGGAAATACATACCGGACAATAGCTGGAGAAAGGAGCGTTGTGCGCGGGGGGGAGAGAGGGGGGGAAAAGAACAAAATGACTTGGGGGGATGAGCTACAAGTGATGACAGGTTTAGGAGGGACGCGCCAGGACTTATTAGCTGGTCCGAAAGGCGTGGAGGTCCTAGGGAGAAAAGGGACAAATGTTGAAGTATTGGGAGGGGAAGAACGTTGCAAACGTCGTCGATGTACTCAAAGTGAGATTGGGGACACTGTGGGGAAAGATGTTTGTATTACAACCCCATCTCATAAAGGTCTGGGAAAAGAAGCAATTCCCAGATTGACTCCTCACTTCGATGAGGATCAAGAAGAAAGATTACCTGAGAAGTACAGAAAACACAAAGACAAACAGGCTAACCTTAAAGAGAAGAAAACCAAAATCTTAATATTGCCGCGAGACTGAAAGTTTGCCGTCGGGCATTTTGGGACCGTCAAAAAAACCATTTGATCCAAAAAAATGAACTATTGGGGAACAGAAGCAAAAGAAACGGTCGTGTCAGTGGTTGAAAAGCGACACACATCTTGCAATGGTTCTACCCGAGGGAGGAAGTAGAAGGAAATGACTCCAAACTGACGGCGCGTTTGGCCTGTCCAAATCATAAAACCTCAACGTGGAAGCGAGGCACGAGGTATCAAGATTAAGAACGACTTTGAGTTGGGAAGGGACAGAAAAAGGGGGTAGAGGGTGAAATTACAAAAAAACAATACGGAAAAAGAAAAAGAACCCCAAACAAACAACGCGAAAGTTTCCAAAATGCCCCCGGACCCAAGGGGGGCGCAAGAAACCGCGAAATCGCTATGCTTACCATCGACCGCGCAGAGGAAAGCAACGAGAGGAGAAACGCAACATAACAGAGGTCCCACGTTACAGCCGCAGACACGAAAAGAGAAGGCGAAAAAGCGCCTACCTTTGGCGACGTGAAATCCGGCTTCGGTCAAGCAACCACGTGGGGAGGCGGGGAGAAGCCGAGAGGAACGAAACAGCGGAAAAAGCGACATCGGGTTTCTTTGGGAAAATCACGCAAGACTAAATGGGATAGTCAACCAGCAACCGCTTTGATTGAAGAAAAGCAACATCTTGAGCACGACCCAAGGTATGGTCTGGGAGATCTTGTTCGGATGCAGCCATAGAAGTGAAAAGAAAAAAAGCCGGGTCACTCCAGAAAAATTTGGACAGGAAAGAAAACGTTGCAAAATCGTTATCGCTTCGCTTTGAGTTAGCAAAGGAAGAAAGAAAAGGGGGGAATCGCAAAGACGAACTGAGTTTTGAATTTGGGGGACAATATACCCGTTCAGAGTCAAATCCAGAGGTAAGAGGAAAATAAATCGTAAGTGGGGTTTGTCCTTTGGATAGGAACACGGAACAATATAATTGGGATCAAAAAGCTTTTTGCAAAACGATTTTCGCTGAAACATGGAAATTTGACGCGGCGCGCAATGATGTGAAAAGAATGGGGAACAGTATTGCCGCCGGGAATTTCACGTCCCCGGGAATGGGAGACTGGGAAGCCCATGTCGGGTTGGGCGCAAATTAAGACAATGGAGTCAAAATTCAAGGCCGAAAAACCCGGGAACAACGTGGCGAGCGAGGCCGTTAATCAGGAGGAGGGGAGGAAACGGCGTGGGGCGGAAAACGAACGCCGGCCGACAGTGTTAGGCATAGTTAGGTGACAATCACGGTTCGTCATAAATCAAAAAGAAGGTACGTGACGCTGGGAGGCTCATTCAAAAAGCGAGGGAAAAAAACGAGGCTGACCCGACAACATACGATCCAGAATGAATTT
>Ga0179591_1248834_pt1 | contig 16612 bp, 18 predicted proteins | sample CZOMad2_1_08_16f_FD_182891 | JGI IMG/M metagenome (GOLD analysis project Ga0179591, IMG submission 182891) | Vadose zone soil fungal communities from Angelo Coast Range Reserve, California, USA - CZOMad2_1_08_16fungal (PacBio error correction) | ecosystem: Environmental > Terrestrial > Soil >...
GGAGGAGGGAAATGAAATCTGTTCGGAAGAAGTCACCTCACCGAAGATCCGCACTGGAAGCAGCGCAACCCTCTTTGCACCGAGGCAGAGGCGAGCGCGTCACGGACACTTCCGTGGGGGTGAAGGTCAAGAAAAAGGAAAAACCTCCAATTGAACCGCCGTCCGAATAAATAATCATGGGAAGGGGCAAATCTAAACCTAACGCAGCAGTCCAACGAAGGACCAGTCTAACGAATGAAAAAAGAAAACGGGGAAAAAAAAACTACATCCAGGATCGTGAGCTGTGGGGTGGGGAACCGCGAAGAAAGAGACGTACAGAAGAGTAGAAGAACACGAGCCGACAAAGGAAGCCAGCTGCGGTCAGTCCGCGCATTTCTCAGGGAAGACATGCCTGCCGGGCAAGCCAAGCACGCCTCCTGAAGGAGAGGATAAGGTTTGGCAGAGCGTCCTTAAAGAGGAATGAAATCAATAGAAGATTGAGGACATTATTATATAGTAGGTTCTTCAGCGAACTAGGCTAACATATATTGCTGGTGAATCTCCGCCCTGGAGGCAAAAGTTGGGGGTCAATAGACTTAGGGTCCGAGAGAAAGGACAGGTTCTTTCGCGCTGGGGGTGGAGAAGCGTGGCTGGGAACAGGAGTGAAATGTTCGTTTGGTTCTTTTGAAGAGTACCCTCACTGCCCGAGAGGTACGCGGAGTCGCAATGATGACTGGGAGATTGCCCAGGGAAGGGTACCAGAGAATAGACTTAAGAGTTTTAGGGGAAAAAAGCTGTATGCCGCAAAGAAAGAAGGGACTTACAATAAACACCAAGTGACTTCCCCAGAAGGCGACGTCGGCCTTGGGGAAATGCTGTTCGGGAGTAGACTAGTAAGCAAGGGAATGGCTTTGGACTGGGTAAGTTTCTTGGGTGCAAAAGACAAATTCGAACATCTCCAAGTCCCGAGCAAGACGGTGCGTTTCTTGCGACTGCACCGCATCGCAAGAATCGATCGTGGGATCTGAAGAGGGATGAGGGTGTCGGCAAGAATGCGATTAAAGGAAGTTGAGACGCCACCGGACTGCTAGGCGCTAACTGGTTACTCGAGTAGAAGGGAAGCCTGTTCTCTAGAAAGGTGGGAGGGGGGACTAGCGCGGGTCTCATGAATATACCGGGGGCCGGCATTGGTTTCAAGGAGGGGGGGGTGGGCGGCGGCGGAGCTCTAATTCACCCACCACGAAGGAAATGTAAAGAGTGAAGGAGGCCCGGGAAAGGAAAGGACCCTGCGATCTGCTCGAAAGAAGCACGTAGTTGGAGACGCTAGCCGTGACAAAATCGGGCAGCGGAGGGACAACGTGACCTACATCCGAATCAATGGAAGAGGCTGAGAAGGGGGGGAGCGTCGCGGGGAAGGAGCTCGATTCACCGAACGTGGCAGAGGAAGGTCAAAGAACTCGGAAAACACATCGCCAATAATGCTCAGTGGAGTCTCTTTTTTGTCAAAGAATCAAGGGAGAACGCCGAGCGCTTGGGGGCTTGTTCACTCCTCTATCGTCGGGGCGCATGGGCGGTACCGGGGATTTGAAGAATAGATGCTCGATGAGGGAGCTGGGAACGTCGAAAGAAAAAAAGAAAAAACACATTAATTAATGAGGCCTTGGAGGGCATAAGAAGGGGGGGCACAGGGAGGCGGGAATTAATGCCAGTGTTACTTGTAGGGCTGGATGGTCCGTGGGGAGAGTTTTTTTCTCGGGGCGCACTGGTTCAATTGTGTGGGGGCGGGGGGGTATGGAGTGGAGTCAACCGGGAAGGGAGGGCCAAGGAAGTAAAAGGAAAGACAGTACACCTAAAGGAAACTGAAATCGCGGATCACATCTTCAGAAGCGGCTCTGCTCAAGAACACCTAGGCGGCATGGCGAAGACATTCAGGGTGGGGAAGCATTGCTCCCATAAAGACTCGAATAGGAACTACTTCATAGCTCACTCAAAAAAAAGGGAGAGAAAAAATGCGTGAAAAAGTCTACCGCGATCAGCGCCGACAGGCGACAAAAAATTACTGCTGCTAAAAGGGGCGGGCGCCATGCCTCCGAGGGAGGTGAAAAGGCGAATCAGCCGCTTGCGGAAAGAGGGCCTAGAGTGAAAGGAAGAAGGAAGCTTTCCTGAAAAAAAAAAAAAAAGTCAGGGTCTATCGTAGAGCCGTACGCACTCCCGGCGGGGAATCACCCCCAAGCAAACTCATCTCAAAAAGTGCTCACCTAGGAAACCTCAGACAACACTTCCATGAACGACCAAAGGGGGGGAAGTCAAAGGGAGGAGACCGCCAGGACCGCCAAACTCTCCCTAGCATCCACGGCTATTCTTGCTCTAGGGTCTGACGAGCTAGGCAAGAGGAGAATCTGTCTACAAAAGTACTCTGTTACCGACAAGAACACTATCGATGCTTGTCATACCTGAAAGGCGGCGAGAAGGGGCCGGAACGTGATGCTCTGAACAAGAGAAAAAAACCGCTTCGCATTGAAGGGGGGGGGTTCGGTACAGGGGGGAAAGATTCCGCCGGATGGGGAAAGAGAAATCGGGACAGGAAGACTAACGTCTACTGAAAACCTGTTTTTCCAGAACATCCGAAAGTGCTGCTGATGGGCAGGGGTAAGGCTCCGTACAAAAGAAAATAGTTTCGGCTCTGAGCGAAAAATACGGGCAAGTGAGTTAAAGGGAGTCCCGATCTGACCAGGTTTTCGATTTTTGGCCGTACATTGGATGGGAATGGACCATGGGGAAGTCCGGCGTGGGGGGAAAGGAATTCGCTCCCCAGCCAAAACAATCACAGGGGAAAAAACCCATCCTGACGCAACAGGGAAGAGGGGACATGAGAAAAAGCCTCTAACGTCACAGTTTCGATCGAACAGTCCTAACTACTCGAGAACAAGGGCAGCGAAGCCGGGGAATTCCGGTGTTCCAGGGTGACCAAGTCTTGCGCCGCGAAGAGGGACAAAAAAAACTAAGGCGGAAACATGACTTTTCTGGGCGGGCATTCTAAGAACGAAAAAAGGAAGCTGAGAGGAAATGATAGGTTCGGGCGCAGCGCGGGGGTGGTTCTATTAGACTTCAAAGACGAGGTCATAGGAAACCGTGCTTCCGAAAATATATAAACGAAAAAGAATCGGGACCAAGGGACGTCGCCTCTTTTAAAGGCGACGTGCCGTGGTCCGGCTGACGTGTCGGAAAAGGACAAGGAGTAGGGGGGCTCTAGAGATGATAACAGTCTCTCCTCTTGTGGACAGTAAAGGGGAGATCCTATAAGAGAATAAAATCCGGTGTGGGGGGGGGCTGAAAAAGCTCCCACTAAGGAGGGGAGTCAAGAATCGCATCTAGGATCAAATCGCCGACAAAGACCTAGGGTACGTGACTAAGAAAAGAGGGGGAGGGCCAAAAAAGGAAAAATTGCGAACCCTGCCATAGATGTTCCTGTGTGAAAAAGGCTTCTCAAGAAATGACGATAGAGGATCAACGAAGTCAGGACTAGAGTCGTGAGAAATTCTTTCAAAAAATAATTGAAGAGAAAAGAAAAACACTCAGGGCCGTATTCGGCTGGCTTGACTTGGGTCCTGCGGCATGGCGCAACACCGGCTGCGCGCTCTGCGCCCGAAAAAGGTTGGAAATGAAGGGGCCGGACGGGTTGTCGTGATACTTCTGAGTACTATCTCGGGGGAACGAGGGGGTTGGGCAAAACAATAAAAGAGCTTGGTTGAGGCTTCTCTCAAAAAAACACTGGATGGGGGGGAGGCGTTTGAAGGAGTAACCTAACTTGACGGGAGGGGGGGGTGTGACAACTGGTAATCATGAACTTCCCGGGGGTCCAGGCAGAAGGGGAGCCGCGAGGGGGGGGGATCAAGACGGCTATGCTTTCTGTTTGCGAGAAGGGAAAAAACAAATGATGACGTGCCTGAAGCGCTCGAGATTCAAAGAGTTTGTGAGCGCAAGGCGGACGGGTCCAAGAAGGAAACTGGTGTTTCAGACCTGGTAAACGACGCTCATCACAAAGTCAAAAGAAAGAGCTATCAACAAACCCTATAAAAAGTATAAGAAGGATGGGAGCTGGTGAGAGAGGATCCGGGTCCATGTTGAAACTCAAATGCAGTATTCCGCACGGGGGGGGCATCCTCAAACGCTGTCAAACACAGAGGGAGAGCGCCCAGTTCACGTCATCCTTTTGGGTTGGCCCTGAGACCATAGGAAAAGAGGAAAAGAAAGATAGGAAAAAAAAACTTCCGGAATCTTCTTTGCAGTGTAAGGTCCGGCAGGGGATTTTCTAGATAAAACTAACTGGGGGGGGGGGGGGGGGTTTAACACCATTGCGAATCTTCAAAGGAAGGGAACAGCCAGGGGGGGAAGAAAAAAGACACGAAAAGGTATTGTTTGGGAAACACCGCGAAAAAACGAGCTCGGACCGACGTAAAAGTAGAAAAGCAAAAGCTGAGAAGTACCAAAGACCCCAGGACTTAAAAAAAAACTAGCTTCATCTAGCGGGGGCCTGCCGAAGATCAAGACAGGAAAGCCAAGGCACGGGGGACTGAATGGGTTTCTGAATCAGGAAAAATGAAGAGAATGAAAGGGTCGGCTGAAAGGGCAGGACGATAAGTGTTTGCAGCTTGTTCAACTCGGCGAAAAGTAGGAGGGGTGTCTCGCCCTGTATTGGTTTCCTCCATCTTCAAGTGGCGGAGGAGAGGGAAAGGGGCGGTCGTGGACGCGGGGAACGGCACTTCTTTGTTCAGCCTCTGAATTTCGTCGTGGGTCACTTCTTTTTCAGCGAAACCCAGAAAAAAGAACCGAGAATGAATGCACGGGTCGGCGGGAATAGGATAAAAGGGAAAGGTTACTTTCCATCGGCGAGAGGGACAGAAAGGGGGTCGATATGCGAAAATAACTTCTTGGGGAACTTCGCCGGACACGCAACGGTAACGGCCCACCAGCAGGCCTGAAGGGGGCATAGTAGTGTTCAGGAGGCTTAGGAGAAAGGTTATATGTGGAAAGGGCTGTTGGAAACTGAGGGAAAAAAAGGGAGGAGGAGAAACGCAGGCGATAAAAAGAAAGGAGGAAGGTTCTCTACGACCTTCTATCCGCAGAGGATCGGGGCTCGGCAGCGAGGTTTGTCGCAGAGCGAGATGAACCGCAGGGTCTAAGACACCTACTTCTGAAGGCAGGGAAAAGTTGAGGGATCGAGGAAAAAAAAGAGAAGAAAGCGGAGCTGAAACCCCACTGTTAAGGGTAACGTCCCGCGCTGCTACATGACTAGACCGGCCGGCGAGGGTTTGCAAGAGGGTTGGGGCGGAGGTCCTCCTTAAAAAACGCTTACTGAAAAAGGGAAAGAAGGAATGGAGAAAGAGGAAATCGATCTCTGGGGGAACTAATCAAGGTGGTTTCGCCGCAGAAGCCAACAAGGGCTAGACGTGTACGGGAGGCCAGTGAACGCCAAGCAGCAAGGGCAAAATCTTCCGCGAAAAAGGGGGGAAGCTCTTCGACGGAAGCGGTGAGCTTCTACTTTGAACCAGGGCTTGCCGAGGAAAGGGGTCACCGGAAGGGGGGAGGTAACAACACGCCGGCGAAGCGTTCGTTTTGCAGCGAAGAAACCTTTCGTAACTGAGAGACGGGAGAGGGTGCGCTGCAAAACCTCATATCGTCTTCTCATGGGTCGGTACCGAAGGGGGGGCAGAGAGATCATCAGATGCGTGGCGAGCGGTCAGACACTCAGGGAAGAAAATTAGAGGAGGGGAATGGAGAGGGGAGGGAGGGGGACTGAGGAGGGCGTGGATGGGCTCGATGTTTACTTACCGTTGGGGGATGGGCTTGAGGCCGGTTTGAGCTGTTCATCTTGGAGAAATGGCGCTTGGGCAGGGGGGGTTGATTCAGACTTGGTCTGGGAGGAAACGCGTAGGCCGAAGAGGGGGAAAAGTTCTGAAGAGAAAAGTTAAGATAGCCTTCAATCTCTGGCGCAGTGAGAAGCCGATCTGCTCAAAGAACACAGAGGAGGAAGGGCGCCGAAATTCTGTGGAAAAAGATAATTTTCTAGCTGGAGCCTTCTCTCCATTCTTTGTCGCCCGAAGTAAAGAGAGAAAAAACAACAGGAGGAAAAGAGAGATTACGACAGGGAACGAGGAGAAGGAGGAGGAAAAGGGAGCAAAATTATCTGCTGCTAAAAATTAAGGACGCGAAAGGAATCCGAGGTTTCTTGGGGGTATCGTAGCCTCAAAGCGCGAAGAAGGGAAAGGGGGAGGGGAAAGGTCAGTCAGGGCATCAGGTCACGCGGTTCCTGCGGCCAAAAAGGGGGGAAAAGGGGAGGGTATGCCACGACACAGAAAAACCTTGTTAATCACAAACGCCACCATCTCAAATGGGAAACCAGATTAACCCGATAAACCTGGCAACCGAAAGCCCGCCAAAAAGTTCCATGAAGACATTGGAAAAGAAGACACAGCAGCTCTCAGCTCTCCCTATCAATCCTCAACTGCAAGTTACTTCATCGATGTTTCTTAGGGGCTATGCATCGACTCTTTCTTTTTCACCAGCTTACCTATGAGAAGACTATAGAGGGGGGAGAGGTTTTAAGACAGGAAAACTTAAGGTCGAGAATTTTGCCTCCAAGGTGATGTCTTAAACAGAATACCGGTGAGCGCATATGGCGATTGGGTTTTAAACTTGGATTGTGGACCAGGAGGGAGGACGTGGAGGGGGGTCGGAATCCTTCTCCAAATCGACTCGAAAAAAATGAACACCTGTTTCAGCACCATAAATTAAAATTAGGCCCTTGGTGGATTGAAAAAGTAAACGCCGTAAAGGGGGAAGAAAGAACGAAAAGGGATAGAGAGGCAACTTTCCTTTCTGGGTTAGAGTCTACGGGACAATGGTTTCGAGGCGGCCGACCTTAATGGGGGGGGGCCGTGACGGAGTTTTTGGGGTTAATTCAGCCTCCGAAGAGAAAAAAAAAGAGGGGGGGAGAAAAACATCATCTTTAAATATAATGGAACATCGCGAGACGCAAATCAACAGTTGGTCAGAGAATATCAGGGAATCGAAGCTCTAGAACCAAAGAGGGAGGGAACGAGTCCTTTTTCACGCCGTACGCCTGCGGTCCATCCGCGCATTTGACGACAACTAAGCAGATGGGTCCCCGAGCACAAGATAAGGGAGCGGCATAAGGGGAAGGGGGAATCGAAGGAAAAGAACACTTATCAAAGAAAGGGATGTTGCGGCAGGCGGGGGTTAGGAAACCGTTCAAAAGATCTCACGATCCCAGAAGGGGAGTCCCCGGCTAAGGCCACACATCATTAAAAACGTCGGCCCTGAGGGGGAAGGTCGACGGTGGAAGTTTTGAAGGGGAAAAAATGTCGAAAAAGGGAACCAAGTCGTTCTGTTCAGAGAATCTATTTCTGACACCAGGGGGGAAGGAGAGAGGAATCGGAAGGGGGGAATTTATCCTCATTCCGCACCGCGCTTCGATCGGGCGTTGCTGGGGGGGATCTGAAAAAGAAGGACACGCCAGGGGCATGGTCCTAAAAGAAATCAGAAGGTAGAGAAAAGCGCCGACGCAAAAGACAAAGGGAGGAGAAAAAACGATACACGAAGGGGCGACCACACCATTTCCTATACACTCACTATCTTCGCAGAGTTGAACATGGCGACAACCTAAGATGGAAATAAAGCAGGAAGGACAATAAAGAGGTAAGAATGAAGGGCGTCTTTGGGAGTTTATCTGTGAGGGAGCAGACCAAGGCAATCAGCTCAGGGAGGGGAGTCGGTGGACTGGTTGCCGCATTTCGCATACGTAGCAAGAATAAAAGTAAACAGAGTTTTGGCAGGGGGGGCGGGCGACAGGGTAGGAGATAAGAGGCGTAAGAAAGTCAGTTTCTCTTTTGAAAAACAATACAACTGAAGGGATGAAGGGTGCTGCTGCAAAAGACTACACCAGAGTTGCTTTTAGAGGGAAGGAGGCTACCTGTCGGTTCATTGGCGAGTCGAAAAGATGGGCCGTCCTTTTCAGGAAAGACTGTAGGCGGAAAAAGCTTAGGCTCAACGAGGTCTGGACTTTGTTAACTCTTTTAAGAAAGTGAAAAAAAAAAGGGAATGCCTAAGATATAATCTGAGGTGAGAGGTCGCGGCGGGAAGTGAGGCCATGAAGGAATGTGACGGGGGTCTAATCAAACTTGTAAGGAAAAAAACTGCTTCTCAACCCGCCTCTACACTAAAACATCTATCAGAAAAAAAAAAAAAGTAGATGGTAAATGGATATGTGGGGAGCGTCGTTCTTAGAAGCTGTTCACCCCATGTCGGAATGGCCATCACTTCCCTCCCGCACAAAGAATTTCAAAAAGAAGAGAGAACCGGCCACATAAGAAGGGGGGGGTGACGAGAGAAAGAACCGAACGCCTCTCCGTATCTTTTAACGAACGTCCGCATCAGGCTTGCAACTGGAAAAGGGCAGGAAGATTTCCAGAACGGGCAGGGTAAAAAAGCAAGGGACTAAGAAGGACACCACGAAAAGAGTTTGTGCGTCATACATATCGTCAGCTTTATTGTTGTGACACCTCTAAAAAAGACGAAGAAGGGAAAAAATGCACAGAGGGGGGGCCACCCTTCAAAACACCATCTTGTCGGGCGCCGAGGGGAGGGCTTGCAGCCTGAGAAACTGGGGGAAGGGGCAGGACTCCCCAAAGAACGATCCGAAGGAGAGGGGATAGAAATTCGTCTCCTTCCCCTTAATCAATCAGCGCACGGCAGGGGGAGGGAAAGGCTTACGTTGACATAGATATCTTGTGGATTGTGGGGCTTCATCATGGGAAAAAAGAGGGAGAAAACTGGGGGACTTTGATATAGCCCTGCGCTGGGGGTTGGTGCCGCCCCTCTGAGTGGATAGTAGCGGGAGGAGTTTGTCATAAATCACTGGCCTTAAAGGAGAGGAGTGGAGCAGAAGGGGGGTCGGAGGCTTGTTTCAGCTCAACAGCAAGGGGGACCGAAGGAAGCCAAGGAGGAGACGTTCGATTTCCAGGGGTCCACATCTGGCTAATAAGGAAGAAACGTGAGAAGAGGGGAGGGCTCCAAACTACTGGGTTGTCAGCTTGAACCAGGAACGAAAAGTCCACCAGAGGGAAGAAGGAGGGACACAGAGGCTTGTTCGGGAGTAAGAAGTTGGGACTGGCTCTATAGTTTAGGGAGGGGGTGGAGGAAAAAAAAGGGTTCCGTAACATCTCAAATGCTCGAGAAGCAGCCGGTGGGGGGGATTAAAGAAAAACTGCCCAGTGCAAAACGAAGATCAGGTCAGTTGGAGCTTCAGCGATGAAAAAGGTGGGGGAGGCAGAGAAGGGAATTCACTAACTCAGTTGGGCGGCGCCACCCTCAGGAGCTGCGAACATGTGTCTAGCTCTACTGATAGGGAGGGATCAAAAGGGTTGCTTATCTTTGAGCTGAGGCCAGAAATAGACGCGGGGAACGGCGGAGGTGTTGACAGGTTGGTGTGTGGACCGGGGGGGGGGGGGGGGGGGGGGAGTATCGCGTCCTCAACAACGCCGGACTGCCAAGGTAAGCCACATGGGCTGTAGCCCAAACCAGATAAAAGGGGTGCGAAGGGAGAGGAAAACTAAAGATTGGTCTCGCACTACAGACCACTCGTTTGCGCGACGGGGAAGGGGAGCTTGCAAGAATAGAAGCATTAAGCGGCAGTGCAGTGGGGCGAAGGGAAGGTAGAGGAAGGGGAGTTAACAAGGGAACTACGCACCATCACTGCACTGGCCTCTGAGGTGACCGCCGCGAACCCATCGAAAGATGCAAAAGCGGTATGAGCGTGGCAGGAGAATCACGGTAGGAGAACTTAGAGAATAGGGGACGGTCCTAAAAAAAGAGAAAAAGTCGTCCGAACTTTTCACTTTACGAGGGCAGAATTATGCTCGAAGCCGAAGCTCGTTCAGAAACACGATAGTAAGAGGAATGGGGAAGGTGCTATGTCTCTTTCTTATCGGGGGGGGGGGACTGGGGGAGGGCTGCGACATTGGGAAGGAAAGGGGGGGAAATGGCTGGAGGGGGGGAAGGGGGTACTTCCGATTTTCTCAAACGGGCTGTGTCCTGGTGGTATGTAAAGAAGGAGTGCGTAAAGGACTTAAAGCGGCCAGGATAACTCATTAACCCGTGACAATGAAAGGAGAAAGGAAGAGAGCAAAAAAGATTGGAAGGGAGAGCTGGTCAAATAACCTCGCCCTTTCGTCCGACATTAAGGGCAGCAGATAAACCAGACGCGAGGAAAATCAGACAAGCGGTCAGGGGTCGGAGTTGCATCTTCTCACCAAAAAAAAGGTTAGGATGCAAAAGGAAGGGGAAGGAGGAGCCCGCTTGAGAAGAAGGGAGAGGGAGGTTTCCAGAAATACTTCTCTCACATTAAAAGGGGGCCCGGCGTCCATGGCCTCCGAGGTGGGGTGGCTTGGAGGGAAGATCCCGCCGCATCGAAGATGGGAGGGAGATTGGGGAGGGGGCGCATCATTAAAAGAGGGGGAGGCGGGAAGGGGGGGAATCTTAGTCCTCCGCCGGACGCACTCAAGGGTGAAGCACACCTCACCCCCAACAAGAGGTCGATTTAGAAGAAACCGATAAAAGGGGGGACCCGAAAAAAATAAAACAAAGGGGGGGAGTCCCAAAAGGGATCAAAAACCAGAAAAACAATCAGGCAAACGCTCCCAAGATCCACAAGGCCTATTACTTCAGCCTCTAGGTGGAAGCCCTAGCTCTCTCGAAGAGCAGATGAGGACTAGAAGGTACCGAGAGGACACTATCTCTTCTTTTTCAGAAAACCGACAAGCTCTGCGAAGAAAGGGGTGCCCGGAACTGGATGCTCTGCCAACGAGAGACTCTAGAAGGGTGCTTAGGGGGTTAGGAGGAGGTGTACAAGCAAGAGGGAAAACCGTTTTTGCCTCCTACTTGCAGTCCAATACAGCGAACGCGATGCAAACAACCTGTTTTAGCAGGCAAGCACTTCAATAAGGTCGTGAGGTTAACTTCAAAGGCCTGAGGGAAAAAAGAGTTGGGGGGTCGGCGAGACCGACTTTCATTTCGTTTCAATATCTAGACACAGGGTGAAGTGTGCCGGCCGTACATTAAGGAAAGTTATTAAGGGGTCCGGCTGGGTTTTGAAGGAGGCCGCGAAGGAAGGAGACCCACCACCAATCCTTTAAACATCATGCCTGCATTCCCGGGGATATTTCATGGATCAGAGCGAGACGCTAAAAAAACAGGTATCTGAAAATCCTTATCTACGAGAGAGAAAAGTTTCGAGGGGAAGAATGATTGTTCTGTCTACCCCGGGGGGCTCGCGGAATCTGGACAGAAAAAAAATACATCGATGTCTATCACCCCTATAAAGTATCAGAGGTCGATGTCGGGGGAAAGAAGAAAAAGGAAAAAAACGCACTAGATGAGAGGGGGGGTAACTGCGTTAACAAAGCGTTTTCTATGGGACAAATACCTTAAACCATCGAGACACGAATTCCCGTGCTCATCGCTAATTAAAGAAACAAGCATCTTCAAATTGAAAGGACTGATCCTTCGGTGGACTTGAGAAAGGGGGGGAAGGGGGGGGAAGATGAAGGGAGCAAGAAGAGGTTCTGGATAGCGATGTCCTCCTAGTCGAGGCGTCAAGGGGAAAAACTTCAAGGCAAGCCAATCCACAGGAGCGCGGTCGGATAGTGCGGGGGGGAGAAAAAGGAAAGGGGAACGAAATTCATTAGTCTTCCATAAGCGCATCTATTCGAAAATCGCGACTCACCTAACTGGCGGGACTTAGAAAAAAAAAAGAGCCACGAAAGAAGGGGAGGAAAAAAAAGGGGCAGCACGGAGAGAGAAAAAAAAACAGAGTTCTCCAGTGAATCTTCCTCAAGAAAAAAAGATATCGTAGGAACGGAAGGAGTCCAAGCCAAGGGGCCGGCAATGCTGTGCAAGTATGAGTTAAACGGTACAAGAAGGGAGAGTCTCTCTGCTTAGGCTTGGATTGGGAGGGGAAGCAGGCATGACTAGGGGATGAAGCCGCGGAGCCTCTATTTGGTTGCAGTTTTCTTAGAAAAACGGCGGAATTGATAGGATACAAGGGATGACGACTTTTTCTTCGGTGCAAAAAAGAAAAGATGATGTCCGATCATTTTTCAATCTTACAACACGGGGGAGGGGGCTTCGGGTTAGTCAAATGGAGGGGGTAAACGAGGGGAGTGAGAAAAATAGGTCGGGGAAATCAAAAGAAAGATGCCTTACTCGAGTTCACCAGAAAATCAGGAGAAGGGAAAAGTTTAGGTGTCATAGGGAATAAAGGAAAAGGTACCCGAATGCTCTCGGGCCGAGGGAAGGGTGAGAGCTGGGTCCATCCTTGAAGGGGAACAGTTTACTAAAAGAGGGAAGAGAAAGCTAGAAATAGGACTGATCTCTCGACACCAAACGGGATTATTAAAATAGAGAGATGGTGATATCTGGGTAAGAGTACGTGGGAAGGAGGAGGCACACGTTTCATGAAAACTTCAGTCAGGGAAAACTGTCACTCGGGAGGCGAGAGGAGAGAGGACGTCAAAAGAGCCGGTGGGGGGGGGAATATCCCCAAGGGACCTAAAGCACTCGCCTATCGGGGATAAAGCCGCGTCGCCAGTTTACTTTAGAAATTGCAAGGAGGTGAGCCTAAGACGACCGTACCAAGGAATCAGTAAAAGCCGCCCCATTTGTGTTTCTATCATCGAAGAAAAAAATGCAGGAAGACGGGGTGTTTGAAACCTGGACCTAGCTCGGACGCAGGAGTAGAAGAAGACGTCGCCGAACATGGGCAAAAAAATCTTTGGGGCTGGATAGGGGTCGAAGGCAGGCAGGAAGCAGGACAGAATCCCTACTGCCCAATGGAGCGGACATGTGGGCTGCTCCGGCCCCTCAAGCTGAAAAGAAAGGGGCATTAAACCGGTCGACCCTTCTTGGCAGAAAAGAAAAAGCGGGGAGTCTTGGACAGAGGGGGGCACAGGAACATCTATTTGCGGGTTAAAATCTCCTGGGGCGCTTGTGGTTTCAGCCATCGGAGGGGAGGCGTCGCTTCATGTTTTCGTGGCACAAATGGGAGGAGAGGGGAGAGTCGTGGGAGGAAAGAAGGGAATTTCGATTCCAATTTTTCAATCTCACCCAGCAACTGCCCGAGAAAAGACGAAGGAGTAAACAGAGGGGATGGGGAATTCTTATCACCGATGACACCGCTCAGTAAAGCGGGAGGAAAGAGGGAGGAAGAGATATGACGCAGAAAGGGTAAGTGCTACCCTTCATACATTAACCACGCGACTATACGTCCACCAGACCGACGTCGGCCTTGGACAGATGCTTGGGGGGCGGAGGAAGACGATGAAGCAACGGGGGGAATGCGTTCAGAAGTCTTTGGTACCAAAGATGCCGGGAGAAAGAGATCACGAAGAAGAGGAGGGGGGAGTTGCTTAGTCCTTCATATCCTCAAAGGTGCTCGCAAAGAAATGAGTTTTGTCGAAGCTGACGCGATGGAGCAGGGTCAGGCGCACCACCTGGATATGGGGGATCCTGCGCGAACTGGGGGGCGACGGGGGAATGAAGGGGATACGCTGTTCAGGAACGCCACAGTTGCGGTAGAGGGATCGAGATTGAGCCAGAATAGACCTGGGGAGCGGGGGCAGGTCGGGGGGGGAAAGGAGGGTGTGGGGGAGAGGGGCACGGAATCCTCAACCACCACGAAGGACGGCAAGGGTCAATTCCATTTCAGTGAGAAACCCAGAGACCGTGGAGCTCGGGAAAAGAAATAGAATGAAGGGGGGGGGGAGAGCAGAGAAGAAACTATTTGCCTAGACGGTGAGGCAAATGCGACATCAGCAGAAACTGGGGAGGAGCTGAGAAACATTGTGTCACTCGTTCTAGGAGTGGGAGGTGGGAAGAAAGGACGAGGGAACACCTACTCCTCTTCCCGGGTCACCGCCGCGGAACCATAGGAAAATAGGCGGACGGTATTCGCGGGGGTTGGTCATATCCACTGGGTCTAACCTTATAGGAGAGAGGTGGTAAAGAAAGTAGTGGCTATGGTCGGTACAGGAAGTGCAGATGCTACGAGGCCGAACGCGTACCACGAGGTAGTATCAGGGGTAATTGAGAGTTGGAGGGAGAGGGGCGGAAAGGGGGGGGGGGGGGATTAGGAAAATGGGTCCGTACCTTTAGTTTATGGGAAATGTCGAGCTGTTTCCTCGGGGGAGAACTTTGCGCTGGGGCGGGTTGGAAGTTCAACTTATTGAGGCCAGGCTAAAGGCCTAAGAGGGGGAGGCACGAAGGGAACAAGAGGGAATGACAATTTCGCTCTCGACATCTTGTAATCGGCAGGGGGGGCTCAAAGAACACCTCAGGGGGCCAATGGACGACGACTTCATGTGGGCAAGAAGATATGGTCCAAAAGGAGACTAACGAGAAAGAGGGAGACAAGGAAATCTCTCAAAAAAAAAAAAGAAAGGGAAAGGGGTGAATAGGAGGGGGGGAACTGTCTGTGTCGAAAGGAGTCAGGAGGCGCCATTATCGGCGGCTAAAAAAAAGGACTGTGGCGCCATGGCCCCATGGGTTTTTCTTGAAGAAAAGCCTCTTCGGAAAAAAGGAGGGGGGGACTGAAGCGAGGGAAGGAGAAGAAAGGGAGCGTTGTAGCCCGGGAGGTTAAGCGTATGCCGGGCCAAGGGGATCACTCCGGCTTGATCAAAAAAAGGAAAAAAAAGAGGAGAAAAAGAGGAAAACTCAAAAAAAAGGAAAAGAACTCCTAAGGTTCATTACCATTCGCAAAAAGAAACCGGCCTCAAGATACAACTCGCAAGAAAGAAAAAAATATTAAGCGAGAGGGGGAGGAAACTAGCGAGGAACATATGTCTACTGCAAACTTCAACGTACAACGAAAAGCAGCCGACGAAATATATTCTGGTTGGTCATATATAACTTCATCACGCTGCTAAGGGGGAAGGGAAAAGGTGATGAGAAATGAAATCAGAGAATACCTGAAGAGATCTGCTAGGTTTTAGCGGCAAGGGGTACCTGGAAGCGGCCATTCAACGGTTCAGGGTTCACGGGTAAGGATGAAAAATAAAAATAGGCGAAAAGAGAATGAAAAAAATGTTGATTCTCAGCCGACTTCCATTGTGCTGGGTGTTAGGGCAATTCGCCTTACACACTTCTATCAAAAAGATTGGTCGGAGTAGAGAGGAAAATACGTGAGGTAGTGGGGGAAGACCGTCAGGTCCTTGTTTCTGCCGTACATGGAAAATTGGGGGAACCTTGGACGTAAAAGGGGGGTGAGAGACTCCTCCTGGAGGCAACAGAAAAGAAAAAGGGAAACCAATCCTTCCGGCCCGGTCTATTTCCAAGCGCAGCGCGAGAAACCAGCTAACGAAAGGGGGAGAGAGGGACCAGAAAAGTACTTTCATCGAACCAGGGTTTGGCCGCGCACCCTCAGGACTGTGGAGCCGACCGTAACGTGATCCAGAGGAGAGCTTTCGAAGGGGAAAAACTGAGCTTCGACCACCCTGTGATCTTAGGATATGACGGGAATTACTAACTCAACCTAATATGGGAGACTGGGAACTGGGCTAGGAGAAGGGGCATGCGGGGGGGATTGAACCAGATTAACCTCTCGCACTAAGTCCCGTGCTTTTTCAATCGGATACTACCACCAGAACAATAAGCGGTCAGTCCTACTTCTTTCTCTTGGTTGAGAGGGAAAAGGGAAGTGTTAAAGGAGGGAAAGGGGGTCTCAAAGGAATTAGAGGAATATCGATTACACGACTGAACCCGCCTCGAGGGACCTGATGGGTAATTCAATCGACGAGGGTGAAATCTAAGACTTCTCTTCACCTAAGGAAAGGGGGATGGGGGAGAGGAAAAAAAAAGAAAGGAAACGCCCAAGGGGCTTCCAATGCGCAAGTTGATCGAAGACGAATAACGCAACATGGCAAAGAGCGCCAAGAAATGGAGCCAAGAAAGTCACCAGTTCTATATGAACCCGACCACGATCTGTGAGACTATGTAACAAGAGGAGAAATGAAAAAGAATAGGATGAAGGAGGAGTCCGCGCTTCTCATCTGTTCAGCTTGATCTGACGGAGCCGCCACCAGTCAATCCGCTCGGCGTCAAGGAGGGGTCGAGTTCAGGGAGCAATCTGAGGAAGAGAGAAAAGAGAAAGGGAAAAAGATGGTGTGCAGGTTTTCTTCGACGGCGGATGGGGGTGCTACTTCGGGAGGTCAAGAGACTCTTGGTTGAGGCGGTGGGAAAAAAAATAAAAAAGAGAAGCTTCAAAACGAGAAGGGGGTATTCTCTCTGCTCAGACAACACTATGTTAAGCGGTTTGGGAAGGAGTGACCTTTTGTTGGCAAGGAAAAGCCGATGAGAAAAAGGGCAGGAAGGGGACGAGCTCCTATGAGGGTCTAGGAAGGTGAACAAATCTCGGGACTGTTTCCTATTTAGAGAAGGGTAACAAAAGAGGGAAGGGACTGAATCTCTCTCTGCGCTTGGAAAGAGGTGCGCGGAGTTCACGTGAGTCAGCAAGGAATGGGGAAATAAAGAGGGAAAGACGAGAAAGAACCGAAAATCAGAA
>Ga0179591_1327877_pt1 | contig 16612 bp, 13 predicted proteins | sample CZOMad2_1_08_16f_FD_182891 | JGI IMG/M metagenome (GOLD analysis project Ga0179591, IMG submission 182891) | Vadose zone soil fungal communities from Angelo Coast Range Reserve, California, USA - CZOMad2_1_08_16fungal (PacBio error correction) | ecosystem: Environmental > Terrestrial > Soil >...
GTCGCGCTTCACATTGCCTCCACTGGTTCGTCATACGTGACTCCGGCCTCGATGCCGCGACGGAGAAGGCGCAGGAAAAGCAAATGCACTCCTGCTTCCGTTGGGGACAAAAATGAGAAAAGCAAAAGGAAACGGTAGCCGACCGAGAAAAGATCTCCTCAAACGAGGAGAACATGCCCTCATTAAACGAAAGGCGAAGAATCATGAAAAACTCGCAAGTCTAAGAAAGTCTTAAGAGTGCAAGCTCGGCGCGTCAGCGCTCGTAGGCTAATCCGTATGCGGGGAGGGGAGCGAGGGGGCGGCCTCCAACGAGTCAGGTTCGACGAGCTTGCCAGACGCTTCAGATCGCGAGGAAAAAAAAAAATCGAGAGCTTTCTATACCTGCATTTGTAGAGCTTATGGGAATGCTCGGGCCGTGCAGCGACTGATTCCGCAAAAAGAAGCAGAAAAGAGGGAAGCCTTCCCGCACGACTGCGGTACTCGGATCGGGACCGCGGGGGCTTGAAGAAATAAAGGAAGGTAAGCGATCCTGAAGAGCTCTAAAACGTATCCAGGCGGAAAGAGAAACAAAAAAGGGTTGGGGTCGGATCACTATGACAGGCGAAGTTTCCTGATCGAATGATGAAGAATCCGGGGAGTAGATCATGAATCCTGCGACCGGGGATCTAGCAAGGAGACACCCAGATCAGGACTATCTCACAATCAGATCTCCTGGACAATGAGAAAAAAAGACTCTGCTGATTTCCCCTCCGGAGTTGGAAGGCAACAAAGGAGGCCGGTCCTGCTCGGACGAATCACGCTCCCAGCTTCAAGAAATAGGAAGCGCTGCAGCGTGTAGTTGGAGACTGCCGAGCAACGAAAGCTAGACTCGCTCTTGCTGAAGGACGTAGCCACGCCCTATGCTGCGATCTTAAGAGAAATCAATGGATCGTCTGCTGGTGGCCTAGGAAGAGTTGTTTTAAAGAGGGGCATCGACTGCGCAGGGGAGGATGAGAGAAGCGCGCGATGTTAATCGAATGGGTCTAACTTGCAACCTCCTCTCTGACCGCTGAATCCTCTCCCGAAAGAGGCGCCTTCGGGCTCCTCGTCAAGTCTTCAAAAACGGAGGCCGGCTGGGTGGAATAAAAATGCTGGGGGAACCGCAACTGCAGCCCCGTCCATATTCTGGATTGGAGATGTTAAGTTTCCATCACCCAGGGAGACCGAAGGCCCTGGTACCTCTAAAGCTGAGAAAGGAAGGTAACGGATAGGAACGGCGAAATCGGGAAGCGTTTCTCCTCTTCTCGAAAAAGCCTCAGCGGGGTGATTAGTCAATGAAGAAGCTCCTTAGGGGCGGGATCAAAATCATCTTCTTCTCGAATAAAGGGTTGACTCGTCTGAAGAAGTCCATCTCTAGGGAAAACCGGACATCTCTTAATAGGAAATCTCTGCGCCTAGTGAGACATATAGCCGCGAGCGCTCTCTTCCTCCCGCAAAGGAGAGAGATGGAAATGGCAAAGTTCCTATTAATACACGACGGGCGAGCGCGGGGTCGACCATAATGAGGAGGCTCCGGAAGCATGGACGCAAGATAGAATTGGAAAGAGCAGATGGCTGCCCCGGCAGAACTCAACTCGAAAAGGCGTCGCGGCCTGAACTCTCCAGGACCCAACATATAACAAGCAGCGGAACGGGGAATCTTCGAAGGAGGCGATCCAAACGAACAAAACCACGAAATGTGATACAGGCTTCTGAGTTTACAAACGAAAGCCGAAATCATTTGTAAAGAGGCGTACGAGACCGTCTCAAGCTCCGACAGTTGCAGAAGCTTTGTGGCTCTCTAGATAGAGTCAGGGGCTGTGCCTCGGAAGATATATATCTGAGAAGATTGCCTCGCCTACATCAGTCTCGTTGTGGAACGAAAAAAGAAAAAAAGATCTCTGACGCATACCTAGGGCATTAGATGGCCTAGAAACGCAAAGGCGCTGCGCGATTATTTTACAGCCGCATTGAGATGGGAAGGGCAGAAAAAACTGAACCATGATTGGCCCCAGCTCGCGTTGATCCTCTTCAAAAGGATGTAAACGTGTGAGCAGGGAATGGCGGGGAAAGAAAGGGGGCTTTTGTTCAGGGGGCTGCGACCCGCGACAATGCGGAATAAATATCACAATAAGCCGTCTGCAAACAACGATCCGGATGAAGAGGCTCTCACACAACACGGGAGTAGGAAAGAGGGAAAAACATCGGGGGTGGGCCCTTCAGAGCTCGCCAGATGTTCTAGTCGCTGTCGAAAATCAAAAAGTCAAGAAGGAAGGGTCCGCGGAGCGAGAAACAACTCACGCAATGGGCGGTTAGACTGACGCAGCGATCATGCCGACGGCTCCCCTCCGGGAAGGTTAAAGCCGCAATAAAAGAGGAGGTCACGGCTGGGATCCGCTGTGCCTGTCAATCTCCGTCGAGGGAAAGAGGCCTCAAGAACCGGGCAGATTGACGCGCTAGCGCATCATTCTTTAGAGGTCAAGCAGGGGAAATCGGGGGGCCTCTGTAAGCGGATCAGGGTCAAAGCATCGCGATATTTCAGCCTAAGACGAGAAGAAGACGCATCTGCCTCTCGCAGTAACTAAAAGGAGGCTGAACCGAGAGCTCCTTTGAAGAGGCCGTTTTCGAAGGGCCTTGCTGGGGCGACTTTGCCTTCTCGGGAACCCGAAGAATGCTTCTCTCTGATCAATCGTCTAAAAAGGTCCGAGGAGCGCGAGAAGCTGCGTCCGAGGGATCAGAGAGCAGGGCTGCGATAGCGGTGGGGCGGCTGCAGGGCTGTACGGCGGAGGAACGTCTTTCAGTGGGAGGGGGTGGTCTGGGAGTCAAACAGGATCGATCGCTGATTTCTCCAAGAGTCGAGATCTCGGTCTAGAGACTACGGCAAACATGGAAAGGTTCTCCAATCTGTTCTAAAAACTAACTTCCTCACGGAGGAGGGCGAGGAACAAAAATTGGCAAATTCGATTCTGCCACAGTCCTGAAAAAAAAAATGAAAGCAAAGTCAGAGGACTAGAGGTCTGGCGTGCTCAAACGCCGACTTTCGCTTGCATCTTTGCCGATAGGGACAAGCAAGACGGATTCATACGCAAAAGTGGGGGGAGCGGGCTTAATAACGCGAAACGGGGCGATTGCGCAAACGCTCCCGCCGTGTCGGGACGGCAACGAAAGAGCGGAAAAGTTCAGGGAAGCTCAATCGCCTATGATACTCAAATTGACAGTTGAGCGCCTCCAGTTGAGCTCCAGCAGCTTTTCAGGCGGGCGCAGAAAGGGTGACGCTAGGCGGTTAAACTCCATAACCGCAAAGCTCGGTATAGACGGGCGGTTTTGGGTGAACGGTAGTAGGGGGTCAGCCAGCCGGGGTGGGAAACCGCCGCGCGAGAGCCGGCGGTATCTAAGGGGAGGAACAACTAAAGAATAGGGATTCAATCTCCATGGGGACCCATCCTAAGGGACACTGGGGGACGGTCTATCTGCGGTCATCATCTTGGGTAGATCTCACTTCAACAAAAAGGCGGTCAGCCTGCCCGGCCCCTCGGACCTCCAGCATCTACAACAGGGGTCTCAAGGTTGAAAAATAAGAGGGATTAAGAGGAGGGCTATTCTAGCTTCTCTGCCATGCAGCCCGAGGGCCTGATCCGCTTTCTCTTTGGGGGGACCGGGAGGAAAAATTACTGACTTGTAGAAATCGTCCTCTGCAAGTAGATTGGCTGCTTGGCAGGGAACAAAACCTTTTCTATGAGTCCGTTAGGGGGAAAGGAGAGGAGTCTGTAAATCCGCAAAGGGAGGGCAAGAGGTCGTCGATCAGCGGTGTAGATCTTGCGAAACTGCAGAAAACTGCAAATTTGGCAAGGGTGGCGATCGGTCAGGATGATGGAAAGAAAAAGAGCCGAATAACCTTCCGAAAACTATGAATCTCCGAACCCGGCTTCGGATAACAAAGGAACTGCGTCTACCTTCATCCCGCCTCGTCGCGCGACCAATGCCGCCTCGTAAGCTGCAAGAAACCAGGACTCATTTTTTTCTGAAAGCAGAAAAAAAGAAAACTAAACGAAAACGCGCAGGGAACATCAGAAAACGCCTGACAGGAGGAAGTCCACAAGAGGGGGGCGGAAAGCGGACCAAACAGATCGAAATAGCGATGACTTGTCACTGAAAAAGGGCCAAAGTGCGAACCGCATTGCGATGTCCAGAACTATGAAATCCGGGACCAGTGTTGCTAAAGGAAACGGATGTCGCAGTCTGCGAAGGGACAGCGATATCGCGCAAGACCCGCAGCGTGACGACACGCGTCTTCGGTGAGTAAAAAAAAGAGGACAAAAAACGCCTCGTCTAGGATGACGCCTAGCCTTACGATCATCTGACTTCGCATGCCGAGCCTTGCTGGGAAATCGATCGGGGAAAATACACCGAAAAAATTAAAAAACGAGGGAAACTGGAGGCGCGCCTTGCAGCTTCATGGGAAGCCGTGACGGCGGGCCATGGAGAGGAAGAGGAATGGGGGGTGAGGGATCCAGAGCGCTCTTTGTAAGGAAAGGGGGAGAGAAAATCGAAACCAAAAGGCCCTGGTCACAGAAACAGGGGTTGCGGAAAGTAGAGGCGAACAATATCTGTACTGGGTAACAACTGGGGCAAAAGTTGATAAAACTGGGGCCCGAGGGGTGGCCCGAGATGGAGGGGAGATGATCTCAAAAAAAACCGGAGGAGGAGGGGGGAGAGAAAAACAGAGGGTCGAGGAGTCATTTAAGAAAAAAGTCGTCGTTCCGAGGGCGGGAGGTGCTGAACGTGAAAGACTAGGGGGTCGCCGGAGGGAAAAAACAAGGGGGAGAAGTCACGGCGGCTGTGTAGAAGGGCGTCTCCTCATTACAGAAGGAAGAATGAATCTCGACTTCTGAAGAACGTGCGGTACCTGGTCTCAAATCACCGTCCAAAAAAGAATGAGGCAATTCAACTGGGAAAAACTAGGAAAGGTCTAGGAAGTTCATCGCTCGGCGGGGCAGAATCTAGTCCTGGGAAAAGCAAGCAGGGCGAGGGGAAAGTGGGAATATTCCGACCGCCGGAAGCTGCTGGTTGGGACAGCGCTTGGGGGAGCTGAAAAACGCCTACCGGAGCCAGCTGGGAGGGGAATTTCTTAGTAAAAGGGTCAGGTAAGGCTCTGTAAGGGAGGAACACTCTGCCGATAAAATCACACAAAAATGTCTATGGGAATCTCATCCTCAGGGAGAATGGATGGTGACCGATGTCACGATAGGGCAGTTCCGCTACTCGGAAGTCCCTCTAATACTCCTATTTTTATTCAAGGAAAGGGGGGAACGAAATTGCTGACTCCGAAAAACGAATTTCGAAGTACACGAGGGAGTATCACATCTCCAGGAAAGCCGCTATTCGTCTCGAAACTAAGGGACGGGGAGTTTGGCAAATTTAAAGAAAGCGGGAAGGCTGAGAGTTTATCGTAAAGGAAAGGAGGCAATGCTATTTACACGGCGGGATCCTTCTAAATATCCGTGGTTGGGCATTATCAGGAAGTTCGACCTTTGGGATGCTCTCAAGGGGGGGGGATAACGTCACGCTAAAAGGGAGTGGTCTCCATCCATTCGGAAGGATATCCTAATTAATAAGAGAGGAAATCGGATCTCCTTATGGCCACCGCTTTGGCGGGTGCAGCTCGTGGCGCCTATTAAAAAAGACACTAAGCGCGCAACGACCATCGACATTGCCTCTGCAATAAGGGCCGAGGGCGGGAAAGACTGGATTTCTCAGGATTTCAAAAAAAGAAGAGGCACTAGAACGAGGCGATCCGAAGCGGGCTGCATGCCGACCCGGTACAAAGGTGCTGTCCTGATGTAAAGGGAATATCACGAGTGCTGGTTCTCTTATTGGGGGGGAAAAAGTGGTTTCTTTCGTAGAACTTGGCGTGTGTTAAGGGGCAAAAAAAATAAGTCCTCGCGGACTCCGATAGGGGCCGAGCAATGTTTCAAAAAATTGGGGGGAGACGTAGAAAGGCTGCCGGGTTGAGCCTTCCTCCATATCTAAGCGAGGGGCAGAGCCTGAGCTGCTCTTGGAAGAAGGTAGAAACGAGACAGTGCTGGGGGAGGGCAAAACACTTCGGACACGGCCCAAGAGGTCGAAAAAAAGTGGAAGGGCGCTAGGGGCACGAAAAGGGGAGGAAGACCCGGCCACTCCTAGAACAGCCTCACGCAAAAACCTTCACGTAAAGAAAAAAAGGAGAAGAAGGTCCTCAGGCCTTAGGGATATTAATTTGTCAGAAGATTCTAGTGAAAGTGAAAGAATAAACACCGTTGGGCTGGAGGGGGCGCTGAGGCTGCGCTGCTCTAAAAAGTATTTGAAGAGCGCCGGCCGAAGCCACTGATCTGGTCCTCTAACGGATCTCAAAAAGTCTTCAAAAGGAGTATCGGGGAGTTCAACATCTCCGCCCAGATAGAATACTATGCGAGCTCTTACTGGGGACCATCCGTAATTGACTAACCGAATTGGAAATGGACGGAAATAGGGAAAAACGGGGTCACTAAGCCGGGGACAGGGGGGTCGGGCAGAGCTGCGCCGGTTGGGCATGAGGAAAAGAAGGGGTTCTAATCCGCTGACCACGTCGGGAACTATACTGAGTCAAGCGCAATCACGGGGGAAGGGTATTTCTCCGAAAGGGGTGAAGGAAAGCCCAAAAGAGAAGAAAAGGGGAAAATAAAAGTAAAAAAATCGGAACAACAAGGAGAAGAAGTCCCTAGAACCTCGCAAAGAGGGAAAGCAGGCGAGGCTCTCTCCTGGAACCGGCTATCTACTGGGTCTACGGCGGCTGGCTAGATTGGCCGCAAAGGACCAATGGTGCCAATAGGAATCGAAAAAAATTCCAAGGGATCTCGGGGCGGCAGACGAGCTTGGCGGCGGAGGGAATATTGATCTAAAAAAGAAAAACGGGAGCCGGGGGGGGAGAGAGTAAGGTCATGAGAAGGGGATACCTCTTTGCCGCTATACTTGTCTTTTATGTCGCACTTCTAAAAAAGCGGAAAATAAGGACAAGTCAAGGGGGATAATCTCCGGATAGGTGGGGAAAACCAGCAGTCTTGAGCTTAGCTGCGTTTTAAAATCCAGGAGATTGTAACAGTTAAGGCCCAGTTAACCATAAACTGATGGGAGGGGACTGGATGGGGTGAAAAAACCGCCATTTCGCTGTGTGGAGAATTTTTCTCTCTGCAATTCAAGAAAAAGAGAACCTCGACAATCTGAGGAACCCATAATCGTCCACACGAGATTTAGCTGTTGATCTCAAACAACAACAAAGGAGAGAAAATCAACGTACCTCAAATATCTTGGGGGAATACGACAAAAAATGGAAGTCTATCACCTTGCTAGAAATCAGACTCCTACCAGCAGCTCTGATTCACAATTCTCTCTAAGGCTCCAAGGAAAGGTTGGGGAAAAACGAGGACCGACGTCCACTCGGTGACCGATGCAACTTGAAGGAAGAGGTTGCGAAGAAAAGGGACGCTCGAGCTTGCGGAGAGTAGCCGTCCCTCCATCTCCGGCGAGAACTACTATAGGTTCGTCCGAGGCAAAAGGAGAGCCCGGGGAACGCATTCAAGAAGCTTATCGTTCATCCGAGTCAGTGCCGAAAGGGGAGGGGGGCTAGCCTGAATTAGAGAAGCTCAGACTAGTACTTCCGTCTCAGCGGCTCCAGGGCGCTGGTGTTTTTTTTCGACTTGAAAAAGGAGGTCGCGGATACTTTGCCTGGGCAAATTGAAAGGGAAAAGAATTCCACACGCCAGCGCGGGTTTACGAAAAAGAGACGTGAAGGAACGCTTTTCACGCCGATGAGCGGCAGATCGAGAGAGGGGGGCTTAGGGGAGATTTCTGGAGAAAGGGGGGGTCTACTTGACCCAGAGGAAGGCTGGAGATGGGAGTGCAGGCGGCGCCCCTCATTCAATCTCGTCCGGGGGAGGAGAGGACGAGGAATTAAAAGCGTCCTCATTGCTAAATCCGTCATCGGGGACCCCGGCGCGTCAAACTTCCTTCAGGGGGGGCATTCGCTGAAAGAAATGATTATTAAAGGGAAATCGCGTCCGGAGCCAGGATTGCATAACCTAAAAATCGTCTATTCTTTCTGCTAGTCTCCTTAGGCAAAAAAGGGAGGGAAGATTAGTCTTCATCGAAACTGCTATAAAGGCGAGGAAACCAAACTTCCGCTCGAAAGGTCGCGCAAAGTGGGCCAAGACGGATTCCGACCGCGCATCGGAGAAAAGAAAAGGGTGCGGGCTGCAGTAAAAAAAAAGAAGCGCCCAGGAGGGGTAGAATCCGAGAAGGAGACGCCCGTCTATTGAGGCCGCAAGAGTGTTCTATGATCATCTGGGAGGGAGGGGTCCTCGGAGGGGGAAAGGGCGATCAGACCTCCCAATCGCCATACAATCGTAAGAGGGAGCCGAGACGTCCGGGGCGGTCGGGGGGAGCAAGAGGGAGGTTCTCCAAAAACTTCAAGGGGAATGACGCATAGAGGAAAGGCTCGCCCATAGTTTGCGGGAAGGAATTAAAAAAAAAAGTTCAGGGTGAGGCTTTTCGCAAGCAGGGAGCCATGGCTACAAAAGAGGAAATCGCAGGGCTTCTCTAATCTTACACAGCGAAGAAAGAAATACCTGGCAACAAATCAGGGGCAGCTAAACACCTACCAATCGCCATACTATAAAGGAGAAAGGAACTCGCGAACCTCATTCAGTAGGAGGGAGTCGGCCTTCATCCGGTCTAGGCTCGAATGGGGCGGGGGAAGAATCTCTCCAGAACCCTCTGGAAGATGTCTCCGGAGACTTCGCCGCTGACAATTACGCTTGGAGCTACTATCTTTCGATCCGGAACTCGAGGGAGGAAGAAACGAGGATTTTTCATCAAGGGAGATCATCTTTTCAGGAGGGCTAGAGGGGGCGAAAGAACGTGCCTAGATCTCCTCAGGTTGCAGAGGTCGAGCGGCGCGGACGCGGGTCAAAAAAAACGAAGGAGAGACCTTACCAGGGCTTCTTCTCCCACCTCAGTTAAAAAAAAAGGAGGAGAGAATGAAGAAGCCTCAAGGAAGCGCGCCCCCGAGGTGAGAACTCGATGCTAGCTGAACCCCTAGGAGGGGGGTAGATGGGGGGATACGCTTCTTCACGTAGTTGTTGGGAGGAAAAAGGTCCCCATATCCTCGGGGTGCGTCAGAAAGCTCCGCCTCTGGGGGATTGGCGTCGAATCAGCAAAAATAGGGGGCAGGTCTTAAAGGAAGGGTCTCACAAACACGAGAAATCAAAAGAAATAGCCAATTCTTCAAGGGTCACGGGGAGGGGGAGGACCTAGAAGATCCTCGCTATTCTGCTCGGGAGTGGAACTTTCCCTCTATATCTGGGGATCAATCAACCGAAGGGGGGAATAAAACTAGTCAAAAACTCGCAGAAAAAAGCCTCGGTTTGGGGCTCAAAGCGGAGGGACTTCCTAGGGGCTTAAAGAAACTATAGGAACACCTCGAACCTTAGAAAAGTGCGAGGGTTGCGTATTGCAGCTGAGGGGGACGGAACTAGGGATGGCGGTATTTAGCAAGGGTCGTGAACGGCGTGCTGGAACAGGCGGGGAGTAGGCGAGACGAAAATTGAAAAAGCCTCCGTAGGGGGGCGGGAAGGCTCCACAAAGGAACTTCGGTGAGGCCGAACCGAGCTGGACAAAGTATTACGAAGGTCCGAAGAGGAAAGGGGTGGCCCGTTTGAAAAACGTATGAGGAAGTCGAAGATCACAAAAACGATGAGGGGTAGGATCCGACCAGAGGACCTGAAACAGTGCTGCCGGCCCAAGGTTATTCTGGGAAAATGGATCATTGGAGGGCAAGAAATCAATAGGGGTTCTCAGAGTAAAATAAGAGGCTGAGTTAAAGTTCCTGTTCTGGGACTTGCGCGCTCTAAAGTGCCCGGGGATCAAAAAGGGGAAAGGTTTCCCCTAGCGGCATGTGGCGAAACACTTTCTCCTGCAGAAGAAAGAAGTCAGATGAAATCTGCAAAAAGGACCGCATCAACGGTTCGGACAGGAGTGCTGGGGGACTCGTCGGGGGGCTCAGCTTAGAACTTCAAATATCAGTCTCCTGAAAAAAAACAAAAGAAATGGGGGGGGGGGCGGAACTCAATCCAATAACAGAAAGGGAAGTGCTTTGAACAAAAAATAGAGTTTTAAAGCCAAAAAAGGGGGAGTCGGAGCAAAGAGAGGTCTATTGTGGAGAAGAGGGGTAGAACTTCTGGCGTGCTAAACATAGGGGGGGAAAGAGCCCAGGGGAGGTCACCACCGCGATTCTTAATAAGGGCAGTTCATTTCTCAATGGGAGGAGTCCTGCCGCAGGCATAGGCAGGATGAATTCAGCCCTCAAGAGAAATAGAAGCATGTATTTTTTTTGTTTGAAAAAGAAACTCAAGAGTCGGGGAGGGGTCCAGACTTTAATTTCTACTAGGATTTGACCGCGAGTCTGATACGGGGCCAGAGCTAATTCTTCAACAAAGGGGGTCGAGGGATATGTCACGGAGTCCGAGGTAAACTCCGTGAAGGGGGAAAAGATCAAAGGTATTACGGGGGGGGGCTTTGGAGAAGGCTCCGAAACTAGTTTGCATCAGGTAGGGTTGGGCCGCCTACAATCCTGGGCTCTAGGTAAGACATGACGCCAGGGGATGAGGGGCCACATCCTGGATTCTGAGCAAGACCAGAAAAAGAGGAAAAAGGGGAAGTCCCTGTTCAACCAACCGGCTGAAGCAAAACCCGCTGGAATTCCCGAGGTCATAGATAAGCGCGCCGCGCAAGCTGATCACCGAAGATCTCAAATGTCAGAACGGGGGACGCGTCACCCGAGCGAGGTTGCGAGAAAGCGCGTCTGCAGGCGAAGGACGCGCGAAGGAAGGATAGAGTTGAAAAAATTTGATAAAACAGAGGTTGGAGGGAGGCTGATGAGGGGTTTCAGAATGCGCGACCTCTACTGGGGGGCGGAGAGACGCCTGTGGGGGGGTGAACTAAAGTTTACTAGTCTGTTTCCAAGGGTGCTAAAACCGCCGTTCCATCGGTCAATGATAACTGAGATGATAAACTGGGAGGAGAATAGGAGAGTCGGGGGGGAACATTCCGGGGCTTAGACAGCGTGCTTGGGGGCATGTTGACGAAAAAAATTGAAGGTCTACCATACTGGAGGGAACGCGTTTCAGAAACGGCGAGGCCACTGTCCGCGAATAAAAGGCAAACGACATGTCACTGGATGGATTCTCACCTCTATCACTACGAAAAGGGAGAGGTAAGGGACCGGGAATATTAAAATCCCTCGGAGTCTGAGTTAAATTTACTGGGCCACTTCTTATCGTTTCGCAATCTCCGATCGGCTCTTAATAACTGGAAAGGGACAATGCAAGGAGGATGAACTCTGTAAAATTTTTCTTCCGTAGCAGGGGGAAAAAAGACAATCAAATCTCAAGGGATCTGATGACAAAGAGGAATCCCAGATGCTATAGGTGCCAGATCCGCTTCACTAGCCAAAGGAGGATATAAATTTTAAGGTGCAGGGAAGGTCGAGACGTTTAAAGAAGGCGCGGGTTCGAAACGACAACAGGGGATGTGACGATTTATTAATAGGAGCAGTCTCCTCCTCTATCTATCAGAGGACGGGGCTCATCAAAACTAGGGCAAATTGCATCACTAATTGCATACGCGAATACTCCTTCATAGAAAGGCCAAAAAGACTCCATAAAAGTCCCCAAAAAAAACGATTACCGGATTTAAAAAAAGGAGAAAAGGGAGGAGTCTCAGTCTAACACCTGGGGAACTCAGGATACTCTTCCCTAGATTGACGTAGGAAAACAAAAATGGATCATCAATTGTGTCCGGAAAAACCCTCAGGCTAAGCGAAAGATTCGGCAGACGACGGCTGCGCTATTAGGAAAATCCTTGAGGCTGAAAGAGACTAGGGGATCTATCTGAGGGCTCTATGGAACTTGCCCGTCGTAAAGAAAAGGCGGGGCTTCATGGGGAGTTGGCACCGTTCTCGACTCGAAAATAATCGACGGGATGATAGGATTTAAGGGAGACCAACCTATAAGAAGATGAGGGCGGGGGGGGACCTCCTCTAGTTTTGTCCAGTGAAGGTCATCTACACTGAGGGGTCAGGCTTAGAAGAATGCTTTTTGGGGAAGCGAAAAGGCAAATTCGTGCATTGTTCGCCCTGTGAAAAGAGGAAAGGGACCGGAGTTCAAGGGGGAAGGGGTCACCCCTCTAAAAAAAACAAAGAAGAGACCAGAAATTAACTGGCACCACAAGGAAAAAAGAAGTGCTAGACGAAAAAAACAACTTATTTGTAAGGCAAAAAAGAAGATAACCCTAAGACATCGTAGGGAATACAGCATATGGGGATTAACTGAGTCTCCCAAACTAACGCAGCGAACAATTTGTCCTCCTCCTAACATGCTCTAAAAAAAGCGGAAAGTTCTTTTAAATAAGGAAGAGCAGAGAGGCATACCGAAAACCTCCTGTTTCACCGAAACCTGCCGTCACTCTGAAAAAAGCGCTAAGAGAGCTCGAGCAGTCTAGTCGGTTGCTCCAGGGAAGACCAGGAAAGATCGGCAGAGGTGACCGATATTGTCGGCGCCTAAAAAAAGAAAGGTTCCGAGCCTCAACCGAAGCCAAATAAAGGGGAAGCAGCAATCGATCACAAGGCACGCATCCGCAGCTTCCAAAGGGAAGGAGCACTAACTTAGGGAAGAGGAGCAGATTCGTCTTGAGGCATCTCTCTTCGCAGGACATGCGGGGGAGCAAGGGCTTGCCGAAATAGGGGTAGGAGGCATACCTTCGCTCACGCGCAGCATCGGAGCGAGCGCCTCTTACCGGAGGAGGAGAAAAGGCGAGAAGGGGAATCTTTCTCAATGTACGACTAGGCAGAGTCGATCGAGGGGGGTCGGCTTGGTTGGGAAACCGACGTCCAGCGACTGGGAGGGAGGCCGGGGAGGAAAAGTCTTGTTCAAAGGCAAAGGGGAGGGGGGGGATTCTGGTGGAGCAGTAATGTATAGCATCTATCGCTGCGGAGCTTGCCTTCAAAAAAGAAAAGCCTGGAAGAGCTAAAAATCTCAAAAAGGCAAGTTTTCTTTCCTTCAAGGACTCGGCACTCCCCAAGGGAAGGAGCGACAAGGGGGGGTAATTTCAATTATGTCATCAAAAGCTGGAGGCGGTCTCGTCTAATAAGGGGAATCCGAACCACGGTCGCTGCAGGTTTTGTCTTCTTATCGAAGGGAGAGAAAGGGAAGGGAAAAGAGACATCAAGACGGGCTCGCATTGGGTCAACTGTCTTCAGACCGCCAGCGAGCGATGGAAGAAAGAAATGGGAGTCACGGTCAGCGAGCGGGAGTCCAATTAAAGTGCGGACGACCGGAGAATTAGGGTCGGGAAGTTTACGCCAGAGCAAAGGGGTAGAGGCTGGTGATTAGAGATGGCCTTCGCGGAAGCCGGTTAAAAACCAGGAGAAAAAGAATAGTTCTAAAAGACCAAAAGAAGGCCGGGACGGAAACAATTACCAAGAACTTAGGGGTCAAAAGCCTTCCTGGAAAGAACTCCTCGCCTCAAAGTCGAGGGGGGGAATTCATACAAAAAAAATGGAATCGGGCAAGCGCGGCAAGTTCGAAACGTCCTTCAAAAAACTCTGTTAGCTAGGGGGACAGGCCGAGTCTTCCTATACTAATCTCCAAAAAAATCCTCGGAAAAAAGCCGAGAAAACCCCTCTTAACGACATAGACTACCAGAAAGGAGTCACGTATAATCTATCAAAACCACAAGCAGACTTAGCTGCGTCGCGTCTGCCTAAGACCGCGATGGGGAGTCTCCAAAGCGTGCCGTGGGGAAAAGACTAAAAATTATGCAGGAGAAGAGGAGATCCTTCTTCCGGGCAATGACGCTTAAGAGGAAAAGGACTCGGAAAAAGGGAGGAGAGTCGGCCTTGTCAAACGCCCACAGTTGGATAGGTTGTGGAATCCGGAGGGAGGCTCTCTTTCTGGGAAGGGGCACACTTGCATTGGGGGCTAAAACTTTCATCTCAGGTCGTATTTCAGAAGTTCGGGTCAGAACTCACCTTCGGAATATCAGGACAAAACGTCTTCTTCGAAGTAGAACTCATCGAAGAAAACGACTAAGGCGATGCCGGATAAGAACCCCCTATTACTGTCTAGAGGCTAGTCAAACACGACTCTCTCTTTCAAGGGGTTCTGTCCTAAATTCAAGGGAAACACGAATGTCTTTCAGAGAAAAACGGGAAATGACCTCGTCTTAATCAGGGGGGATGCGGGGGGAGGCTAGGCTCTAAAGCAAAAAATGATAAACGCGTGAGGGCAGGACGGGGAGTCGTGGAAAACTCCAATGAAGTACCACTTGTGGCAATACCTTCCCTACTAAGCGGACTCTGGGCAAGCTCAAGTATTTAGAATTCCGCTCTAAAAAGGGGCCAGCTCTATCATCTAAATCCCACATCGGGGAAAAGACCAGAGGATGGGGGGCATTCAAAGACTGACAACTAAAGACTCGGTCTGGAAACTTATAGAGCGAGCTGATAAGAATTCCTAGGACTTAGGGGAGGGAGCCGATCGCCCCGCAATCTAAAAATAGGGAAGGAGGGGTTTTGCTGGAGGGCTGGGTTCGACTTGCAGCATTCAGTAGAATGGTGTTCCTGATTGGAGGGACACTTAAAGGCGCCAATAGCTGCTTCTCCTCGGGAGACCGGGAGATGCTCTAGTTGCTTCCGCCATATGGCTTCCCAACTAAAAAATTGGGGGACAGTGCGGATATCCGAAAGATGGTATCGTAAAGCGGGGGGCCGCGCAAACGGGGGAACTTTTAGCAAGTAGGACGAACCTTGGGGGCCCAAATAACGAAAGTCGGGGAGATAGGGAGAAAGGGAGTAGGAGAAAGAGAGATTAAAATCGAAGCAAAAAAAAACTGGCCACGTGAAGGGACATTGGGGAAACTTCCGACAAGGAGTCGATGGGACCGGTTCAGACGAAAATCTCGTTCAAACGAGAAAAAGTAAGTCACATCATAGTCTGGGTCAGAAAGCGTGTCCGCAGCAAGTAGAAACATATCGACAGCGGAATTATATACGAAGGACGACTGAGAATGACTAAAGAACGCCGGGCTGAAAACACGGCAGAAATTCTCCGAATCCAGCCACGGTCGTAAGTAAATTGGGATAACTCTGTGGAATATCTATTCTGGTCGACAGGCTCTGCATGCAGAGGTCTTTAGAGAGCAGATACAGCAAAAGACGTGGGGGAGGGGGGGGGAAAATCTGTGGTCAGAATAACGCCGAAATCGGTAGGGGAGGGCGGAGTTCTCTATGTGGGGGGAATAGCACTCTTCTGCCTGTCAGACAAACAAGGTAGAGTTCACCGGTGAGGAAGGAGGGAGCCCTGCATGTTCTCATTTCTTGTCTATGGGCCGGGATCGGGACAACCCCTCAGTCATCCCGGAGCTCAAGGGTTGGGGGCGAGTCTCTCCGCCCAAACTAGTGGACTCCGGAGGAGGGAAGGTAAGCGGGGAATCTTTCCATATAAGAAAAAGGGAAGCTTAATCCTTACTAAAAAACTCTCGGGGGGAAGTAGCATCGGATTACTTGCCTAGGGAAGAGGGCGTCAGAGAAAAGTCCTAGGAAAGCGCTCAAAACCGATCCGTGTTTCAAAGATCGGGAACTGTTTCTACCGTTGTAGTACAGGAATCTGCGCTAAGCCATAACTAATAAGGGGGGAATCCACCGAAAGCTCCTGAAAAGTAAAATCGCGGCTCTTAAAGATCCGCTCAAAAACCCCTCTTTTCTATGAAAAGCCCTTGGGAGGAATCGTTTCCAATCATAATCGCAAAACTAAGACTGCTTGTGGGGGGGGGAAAATAGCTTAAAGAGATCAGTCGGCTCATCCTCTATTTGCTGGTGGAAGACAAGTGTGTCAAAAAAAAAGAAAGCATGCTATAAATCGTCGGGGAGTCAGAAGCCTACTCTCAAGCAGGCCGGGTAATCTCAGGACAAAAGTAATCAAGAATGCTTTAGGGGTGCCGGTTGGGAATTCGGGAGGAATGAGTACGTAGCTCTCGCTCAGTTGGTCAAATAGGCTAGATCTTCTCAGGGAACTGAAAGAAAAGGGGGTCAAAGGACCGAGGGTCCGAAACCGAAGTAGCACAAGAAAAGATAACGAGTCGTGCGTCCTGGGCTCGATGAAAACGGACAAAGGGGAAGAAACGAAGAAGAGGGGGGATTTCATCCGGACCCCAAGGAGAAGTAGAAAGAGGGGTATGGCGCTTGGGGACTGGTAACATCACCCGATTCGAGACAAGAGAGAATCAGGAAGTCTACATGGGGAAGAAACGGGGGAGGGAAAAAGGCAATCGTCTTTCCGCTGCTCTTGGGAAGGGGGAGTCTGCGCGCTGGTCACCTGAAACGCGGGGGAGAAGGAGCGAGTCTCAAGAGAAGCGTAGATCTTCGGCCAAGCAAAGGAGGAAGCGCTGGCTTTTTCAAATGAAACAGCGAAAAAAAGAGAAAATATGGGCAAATCGTACAAAAAAGTATTGAGGCGACTCTTCCGGG
>Ga0179591_1363479_pt1 | contig 16612 bp, 17 predicted proteins | sample CZOMad2_1_08_16f_FD_182891 | JGI IMG/M metagenome (GOLD analysis project Ga0179591, IMG submission 182891) | Vadose zone soil fungal communities from Angelo Coast Range Reserve, California, USA - CZOMad2_1_08_16fungal (PacBio error correction) | ecosystem: Environmental > Terrestrial > Soil >...
TGGGCGGGCGAGAGGGGAAAGAAAAAAAAAGTATATACGAAGGCCTACTCTCTCTCCATTAGAGGGTTCGGAATGCACTTTAACATAACTTCTTAAAGTATCAAGAAGGGGGGGGCTTATTATTACGAGTGGGCAAAGGGGCGAATTTTCTCCGGGCTTAGGCAGAGGGGAAATGCTCCTAAGCGGCTCATTTCAATTTTGTGGGATCGCGGTTTCCAGAGTATGCTTTAATCGCCTGGGAGTTTTATTGGAAAGGTAAAAAAATACCTACAATAAATAGGGGGAAACGAAAACCAATCTCCTCAGTCAAAAGAGGATGAGTGTTTTTGGAAGGGGGGGTTGAAGTCCTCTCTCTTGATTTTATTGAATTTTTGATTAAGACGATGAAAGAGGGGGCCAAATTTGCTCAGGAAACTGGGGGAATTGGAGGGAGTCTAAAAGAAGAAGATTATCCCGAGCCTGTTTTCCCTCGGGAATGATTTTCTTGGAACGAATAAGTAGAAAAAATATTTGCAGAGGCAGGGTCCGATGATTGAACCAAAGGTTTAAATGGAAAGTGGAGGAAGTGGAAAGATCCTTTTCACTGCTATCTTCCGCCTCCGTCTACGATGGGGTGCGTTGAGGACCACTGCTGAATGACGATGAGGAGGCGAAAGAGGGAGGACACCCACAATCATTGGGGGGTCATTAACATTTCTCGAATATATGTGCAGCGACGCGTAGGCAAAGCAGAGAGGGGTTAAATAAAAAAGTAAACGAATATGGGGTGGCATAGTGCTAAACGCTTGCAGCAGTCAAACAGCCTTATATGTATTCAATGGGAGATACTAAAGGACAAGGGCTGAGGGGGGCGCGCGAATCTCTTGCGAGCTAAGGTGGGAAAGTATGTGTCAAAGGGCGGAAATCTGATGCGGACAGGCATGGTAATCGTACGTCAGGAGCGCCTTGGGGAGGGGTATCGGTGGTTATCGTTTCTCAAGGTAGGAGGGGATCGAGTCTTGTTGTTCTTGTGGTCAGTTACGGGTAGGGTTTCTCAAACTACGCTAAGGGGAGACATTGCTTTGGGTCGCAACAAACCGGGGGGTAAGCGAGGGGGAGATTGAGCAGGGGGGTTGGGGTTACTCGGGCTTGGTGTAACGCCTTGGAAGAGGAAAAGGATTCTGCTTGGGGAGGGAAAAGCCAGTTGGAAACTTTAAATAATCCTTTCATCTTTCTTTTGGCCTTTGGAAACTTTCAGAACAGAACAGAAAGCTCACACAAATTCATCCGCTTATCACGGGGCTATTTAAGTTGGTGCGAAAGTGCCTGTCAAGGGACTTGGATTGCAGGATATGATACGGATACGGGAAGGGCGTGGAGCGGAGAGTGTGAAATCCAGCTTCTCGAAGCCGACGACAAAAAGGAGCAAGGAGGCAAAACTATTTGCAGCTTGCAGCGGTGATGGGTGGGCGTAAACCCGGAGTACCGAGGGGGTACGCTTTGACGGGCGATACCGCAAAAGCTTAGTGAGTCATGCCGGTTGGGAAACATTTGAAGGAAAACCGGAAAACTGAAAAAACTCTGAGTTAGGGAAGTAAAAAACAGAACTGAACGCTGGGAAAAACCGGTCGAACAAAAAGGTGTAAAACATAACAAGTCTTAAATTCTTCAATTCAGGGAACGCTGAAAAAGCGGGCTATAAAAAAAAAACTAAACGATCAGGAGCAAAGGGGGCTTTTGAAGGGGGGGGAGTGTCGATCAAGACGCATAGTGTTCTGCCGAAAAAGTACAAAAAGGGGGGAGGCGTGTCGGTCAGAAACAGAACGTTACGGAAAAAAAGGGGAGGGAAACGAAGAATTTGTGACGATTCAGACACAGGTTACCGGTATAGCACGGTCACACAGCGGGCAAAGAGGAAAAGCAAGAGCGGGGGGAATCCCTTACATCAGGCAGTTCAGGTAGACAAATGTAATTCAGGAGAGAAATTTTCTTCAAAGGGGAGTAGAGCCGCAGTCATGGGGTGTTAGAAGCAACAAAAAAAAGTGAAAAGGGAGAGATAAAAGGCTCAATTACTGGATCTGGAAAGGAAACCATGTATCGCTGAAAGACATGTCGCAATACTCAAAATGAAACTTCCCCTTGAGTCCACGCTGGGAGGCGGGGGAGTACAACCTAACTGTTTACTCAAGGGTTATCTTCTTGTTTGAGAGCTCCGTAACGTTGCCATAAAGTTTTAGCGACGGGTGGCCCCTGTCGTGTTCGTTATTCAGGGAAAACTGAAAAAGATGGCATGGGGATAGACAAAGGAACCTCAAAGGACAGAGCCTCTGATGGAGATCTGTTGGGTTGAAAGGAAAGTAATTTTGGGTCAGGGGAAAAGGGAGCGCGATAAAAATTCAAATAAATTTCGGGGTAGGGGGGTTAAAGGCCCGGGTCGAAAAACTCAGGCGGACTTTTGCCTGCGACACGAGGTTCAAGTTCGGGAGAGTTACAAAAAAAGGAATTGTACAACTGATATGCTTCGCCAAAGGGAGGCGTCAGGATGCAACGAATCCTGGGTTTGACAGCAAGACGAGAGAAGAATTTGTGCAGCGCCGGGTGTTGCCTTGCCGGCGAAGGCTTTGGCGTCAAGCGGGGGAAGCGAACGGCTTTGGAAGTAGTGCAAGAGAGATAGTCTTTGCATCACCAAGCTCTGGGAAACCAGGGACAGCGCTCCAAAAATACATACTAAGTGCGAGGAGAGTTGTTGGAGGGAGGGTGGGTAAGGCAACATCAACGCAACGCGGAGAATGACGATAAAATTTCCATTGAAGGGACCTAATCATCCTCTAAAACCCGGGGCGAGAGACCAAACAAGCAGGAACAACAACCAGGTCTCAAACTCAGTACCCTAAGTATACTTCTGGTTGCGGACACTCCATGAAGTTAATGAGCGGGGGCTTTAAAAGGACGAACTCGTAAAGCAAAGGGGGAAAAGGGACAAAGTAATACTCAGAGGAAAGTACATCACTTCTGTAAAATCGCTCCTTTCACCTTAGAGCGTCCAAAAAGAGGGGGTCAACCAAAAAGGACCACTATTTCGGAAAACTCATGAAGACGGGACATAGTATCGACAGATTTGAGATTTCGCGCTGCGAGGGAAGATTTGATTTTCCGGGCTCTAAGCATCGAATTCTCCTAATGTCCATGAGGAGGAAAAGAGACACTAGGAAAACCGACAACTTCAACATTTGACCAGGTCGGAGAATTCTAACGAGGGGCTGCAAGGTAGAAACGATCGTTTCAGGTACACGGAGCTTGTGGGGGATGGAGGTCGAAATAAAAGCATGGCTTCCCTTCAAGTCATTTTAAGGGCCATGGAAAGGAGCTCTTGATCTTAAGTAAATTATCTAGACTTTAAAAACAGGGGTGAAAGGAAAACCATTTTGTTACAAATTCTTCAAGGGGGGGTGAGGTGGGACCAAACATTGGGATTGAAATTCAATTCATCGTGAGATTCCACCTTCTTAAGAAATCTGGGTTATACTGGGGTCTGAAGCCTGAAGCTACTCCGGGAGACGTTTAACATCGTATCTTCCCAAACAAAATCAATAGAAAATAAACTGAAAAAAAAGTGAAAAGGACATATATAAAACTCGGGCATAAATGGGGCTGGGTCTTCTTAATTACAAAATTGAAAAAAAAAGTGAAGAAAATCAGGCCGAGGAGAAAAGAAAAACCGTCATAAGGAAGAGGGACAGGAGCTATTACGAAAAAAAGGGGAACCAAAAATTTAAAATGATCATAGGGGGGGGATCGATTAACTTCAACTCCAATTATCAACTCTTTGTACCAAAGGAAGAGTAATCAAAGCAAGAACCACGGGGAAGATATAATGTCAGACTTGAAGGATCTTTCTAAACTTCGAAAGAGGTAGCATCTTTAGAGGGAAGGCTCCGAGAGCGCACCAACAAAGAAGATGAAGGGGTTGCGCGAGCGGCGGAACGTAAGGATGATACTCTGGGGGCGCTATCTGGGAAAGGTCGTCATTCTGAGGAACAGAGAGTAGAAAGAGGACTGGGTCTGTTCCGGAGGGCGCTGACCGGGGAAAAAAAAAGGGGAAAAACTAATTGTAATCGCTACTGAGAGTCCTCTCTTAAAAGGAGTTCTCAAGGTCATTGAGACTCCCGGTTGGGTCTCTCCTGAATCGCACGGGTGGGCTTAGAAAAAAAACTTTCCGGGGTCAGGAGATCTTCACCGACAAGGAGTATAATTTAAAACCTAAAGAGGGGGGACGCCTCCAAAAGCTGGCGGAAGAAGGTTGTTATGATGAGTTGTGAAAGAGGGCTCGTGGAGATTCTGCTCGTGACCCTGGGGGGAGTAATACTCTTGGTAAGATAGGGAGACCGGCGGTTCTCCTTACGAGTAAGGGGGATTCACTCTAGAACCTAGATGGCCGAAGGGGGTTTAAATTGGTTGCTTTAAACGAATCAGTGAGCAAGAATTTTAGGGAGGGGGAAAAGTCAAAAATTTGCCGCTGAGGGAAAGGTTGGTCCGAAAAGGGGGAATTGGAAGATCCCGCGATCGCGTCAAGCTGAGACGGAAACTTTCGGACATGGGCGAAACGTCTGAGGAGAGAGACTGAATGATCTGATAACACCATAAAAACGCGGGTGGGAAGCATGAAAAGAGGGCGGGATGGAAGAACAATGAAAATTATGCACGTTCGGTTTCAAAAGACCCGTTCGAAGGGGTCTTCATGAGGGGTGTGGGGGGGATACCTTGGTGGAACAAGAATAAATAATTCTCCCTTCGCGCAGAAATGCGGTCTTACACACAGCTAGCGTGAAAGAGCACTAGAGGCTAATCTTACCCGGAGGATCTTGAAAGAGGAGTCATCCGGTGAATCTTTACGACAAAAACCCCCCCTGGGAGATTCAACTCTGGGCGGGCGGAGAATGCAATTAGTCTTAGAGTAGGCCGGGGAGTTAAAATTGGCGGAGTCTTACTGGAAGGTACGCAGGCAACCACAGCTCGAAAGGCATTCGCATGGCGTTTGGTACAAACTACGGGTACTTGGTAGAGGGGACGGGGGGGGTGGGTACTAGGTGTCAAAGGGACAAGGGTTGGGGAACAGATTCTGGTTTGAGGGTGAAACTATCCATTGACCTTAACTTGGATTTTCTTTGAGCAGTTTGCGGCAAGGCGTAACATAGCAGGCCAAAGAAAAGCTATACGCTTGGGGGACAGGATTAATAGTTTTGGACAGCGTGCTTTGGCTGTGAGTAAAGCGATTAAGACGGGGAAGATTACGTGACACAGAGGAAGATGTTTTGATAACCAAAAAGGAAAGAAGACACTCAAGAGCGAAGGAAAAAATATTGGAGACTTGTTCCTCTGGGGTTCTTAGACAGGGGAAAAGGCGGTTTAGTGGAGTTCAAGGACTAGGTGGGCGAATAGCAATCTTCGGTTGAAGGGGTCGCAGTGGGGGTTTGCTAAAGTAACCAATAAAAGGAAAGTCGAGTGTCTGGGGGCGGGGAAAACACACTTACGGAGGGCGAGTGCAAGGGATCCGGAGAAGGAAAGATTGGACCATAACACATTCGGGGGGATATCTTTGATTCAGGACGGCAGGTCAGAAAAAATAAAATGACTGGGGCATGAAACTAAGAAGGGAAACCATCACTGGTACTTGCTGGGGCTGTGTCCCAAATCTACAGATGTTCTGACCGAGCACGGGAAACTGTCCTGGCTGTCAGGGAACTAGACCTAGAACCCAATCCAGGAAATACTGTGTATGTAAAATTGTACATGACACGGTGTATGCCTAAACGGAAGGGGGGGAAAAAAGTCGGCCTACGACTGACTGGCCGTATACAGAAGAAAACATTTCGGGACGCCCGGTAACCTAAATGGGCGTCATGGGGGCGATCGGAGTCAGTCAGGGGGTTAGAAAGTGATCTTCAGAAACACAGGGAGTATGGATTAAGAGAACTCTCCCGGACGCCGCAATGCGAAAGGGTTAGGAACTGAAGGAAAAAGGACGCAGAACAGGGAGTCGCAGGGAGACTAGATCGTCAGATAGCAAAATGTAGAGTCCGTGGAGCGGAACACCGCGAATGGGAGGAGGACAAGTTGTAAGCTTGTTTAATGGGGAAGGGTCTTCTGAAAAGGTCACTGACGTTGAAGTGACAGAAATGTCCTGGAGGCTCTAGAATAAAACTATGGAGGGTGGAGATAACGCCATTGCCAGGACAGATCTGGCACCAGGCAGGCGACTAAATTCAGAGTCGAAGCGCAGGCTTGAGAGATGTTTCTTTTTGGATGTCAAATTTTCACTCAAGAAAGGGGGAAACCGGCTTTGAATTGGGGGCCCATACAAGAGACGCAGATCAGGGTCAAGGTCGCACGCAATGAATACGGTAGTGCTTCCCAAGGCCGAGAATCCAATAGTAAACCGCAACCGGGAACTAGGGAAAAGCAACATCCGAGACGAGGGGGAACTTCATAAGTTGTTCTTAAGATGTTTTGCGTCGGGGGCGAGTTTGTCGTTCTGAAAATAACAGCTACCGTCTTCCAGGTAAGGGAACGACTTTGCAAATATTCCAAGCTGCGTCAACAGGAACACTCATCATAAGGAATACAGACGACTTTGGGGGGACGTAACCGCTACTTTTCGGATTCTTCAGACTCAAGGTGCTAGGATTAAATGAGTATTAAAGAAGGGTAGAAGTTGTGGGGGTAAACAGCAAGCCGGAAGAACAAGTGATCTTCAAGGCTCCAAATACCACAGCATCGTCATCTCAGCGAGACCTCTTAGTACTTCTCAAAAAATCAATTCGAGGGAGTGGAATGCGCAACAGGGATCTTGAAAGAGGAATTAAATCCAATTGGGAGCCATGAAAACAAAGAAAAAAATAATCTAAAAAACAACTGTTATTACCGAAAGGCAGGACGCCCACAACAAGATCAGGGAACTGATATGCCACCGAGAAACAGTTCAAGGAAAAAAAACGGCAGCTGATGACGGGAAGAACCGCCGGAGTGGGGAACAAGCATGAGTAGAAGGAAGTTCTAGGCTGAAGCAGACCTCATATGGGTCCTGCTGGGAAGGTTCAAACAAGAAAAACAAAACGGTTCCGAAAAACTTCGGAACATCTTTTAAATTTCCTCGACTACGCCGTAGTGTCTGAAGCGAAATGGATAAAAAGGCTTGATTGTGTGCGCTCGGTCAAGCTCCCTTCGCAGGAATTGTCACGAAAGGAGCGTCGACGGTAGCGAAGACAAGGTAAAAGGATCTATTCTTACAAAAGGGGGAAAAAAACCATGTGGTTACAGGGGTCATTCAAAGGGGTCCACCGAGGGAAACTTCGGGGTCTCTACGAGGGAGTCAATCACGCAAGGTAAAAAAACGGCGGCATCGCGGGGAGTAGGGGGTTGGGATGAGATCTAGCACTACTCAGGCCTTAGTGAAGACCTGGGGGAAGAGTTTATTGCTCCAAGGGCTTCATCAACAAGCCGCCCGAGGAAAAGATCGAGGGAAATTCAAATCACCAAAGTGGAGCGCTGGCGAAGGAGCGGGGGGTCTTGCTATCTCCGCTTGAGTGAATATCAGAGCCTTCTTGAACGCCCAGGGATTCCCTCAAAAAGGAGTCCAAAGGGGACTATACAACCGAAAGGGAAATGAAGAGCGAGAAACGAAAAAAGCCAATTAAAATGGTGCAAGGTTATCGTTAAAGAAAACCATACAACCGATCAGGTACAAACTTTCTTGGAAAAGCATGTGGCAGAACTACTTGTCGCACGAGAATGGGAGTCTCCGGATGTTGCCAAACGTAGCGGAAAAGATCTCTCAACAAACAACGTCGGGGGGGGAGAGGGGGTTTCCGGGAGGGGGAAAATGGGAATAACGCTTGATAAGGACTCGAGGTCCAATGATGAAGGAGGGAGACTCCCAGAAAGTGTTCGGGGGAAAGGAAAGGATTGAAAAGGGTTGCGCACGTGGGGCAAGATGGGCTCTCCATGGGAAGTAAGGAAAAGGCTAATTAGGGTTTTTGGGGTCCTAAAAGCTTTGCTTCCATCGAGCATCTGATTGCGGGAATGGTGGTGCCGGGGACTCAAACGCAATCTCCGGTGATCGAAAAACGAAATTGAATGAAGAAGACCAAAGGCGAGGGAAAAACGCCAAAAGCTACGAAAGGGTAAGGATGTATCCTCCTTGGGGAGGTTAAGCGAGGGGTTTAGTAAGACGCTTTGGGAAGAACAAAAATTTTTAGAGGTAAGTAATGGGGGGGGGGGGGGGGACAGATTAAAGCTAAAAAAATTATCACGATGACCGGGGCTTCTTGATTAATGGGGAAGATCACGAGCCCCGGGGGGTGTGGGACAACTGGGGGGGGGGAGATTTTGGAAAAAAAACATGGTTGGTTTCCAAGGCCGTGGAGGAGTAAAGACGTTTATAAAAATTACGCTCAGGTCAGAGGGTACCTCCATGAAAGGGAGGTACGCGCGCTGATCTAGCGAGCCCAAATAAGACCTTCTGGGGGTTAAAGCGATGGGGCGTCGTAATAGGGGGGACGGGTAAAGAAGAGATCATTGCCCTTTTTCAAGAAGGACCGGGGTTGTTGGAGTCTTGCAGTGAAAAGGGGCCGTGACCATCAATTCAAATTCCTGAGCGGAGGTCTCATACGAAGCCAGTCTTATGGTCTTTCGAGCTGAAGGATCAATCGCGTGGGACGATAAATAAAACTTAAACCGTATTAAAGGGATTTGGGGGGATCAGGGGGACGGAGAAAGAAGGGACAATATCTGGACGGCGAAGATTGGTGAGTGGTAAAGCGAACTTCGAAAAGGCGGGAGGAAGTTATGTTGCCATTGGCAAGGGAAAAAGGCGGAAGTGGGTCGTACTCCTAGCACTCTCGAAATCTCGCAGGGGATGGGAGCGACCAAAAAAGATAAAGACTACGTTCCGCTTGGTGATTAGATGGGGGGGTTCGCAAAGTTGGGGGGACTCCTGGGGGTTTGCGCCTTGACAGAACATTGGTTGGTGGGGGAATTCTTCTTTTTTGGAAGGTTATAAAGTCGCCTGATTCCGTTAGTTGCGGGCCTAAGAACCCTGGGAAAAAAAAGAGGAATCCGCGTGTGAAATAGAGGTTTTTGCGCTGGGGGCTGTAAATCGGTTGGGAAGGGATGGGCAGGACTAATATACTACGGAGAGGAAAAGACTGGATCTAAGAATGAATGGAGACAGTCCATAAGAGTCCCGAATCCAAAAAGAACTAATAACATTGTCATGAATTGCCATCTTTTCTTAAAACCGGTACTCTTTTCTGCGCTGGCCACGAGTACTAATAAGAATCTTCATTAGCAGGGGGGGGGGTGTGGCAGAACTTTTGCCTTGAAAATTAAAAAAACGGGTCTAAGGGGCCAAAGTCCCCAGCAAGGAGCAACCGGCCAATTTCAAGTTGGAAAACAGAAAAAGGATGTTAGGAGGCAGCTCTTCCGAATAGAAACGACGGTCGAGTTCTAACCCTAAGATAATGTTTCTCCGCGAGAGGTGGTTTTCGGTTAGACCTTCTGGATGTCTGAAAGACGACAGTAAAGTCGTTTGTCCTGGGAACTTTCTGCAACGAATTAAGTCGGCCCAGATGAGACTGAATCATTGGGGGGGAAGAAGGGGTTAACATTAAGGATGACTAACGATTTACCAGGGGGCCGAGGTCCGAAAAGTTCGCAAACCGGAGGCATTTCATGTACGCCAATGTCAGGATCAAAGTGAGAATGGCATCAGCTGCGATGCAAGGGAGCATGATCGACTCACACAACAAGGGGGAGACAGTGTTGGTCTCAAAGGACGCGCCAGGGCGCAAGAGCCCTCGGAAATCATGGAGGAACAGGGGCTTCGCCAAGGGTCAAAAGGATGCGGACCGGTCTTCAAGCTGTAGAATTCCGGGAGGACCGTTCCTGGTACGCCATTTTATTCATTGGGGAGGTGTGGTCCTCCGTAAAAGACAGAACTGGACCACATGAAAATTTCAGGGTTCTGGGGCGCAGTAAAAATCTTCGACTGGCGAAACGACCAACACGTAAAATTCGCTCGCTCCGGGGAGAAAATTTTCGTTGCGCACGCCGTCAGGGGTGGCGTCGAAGAAGTGCATTCAATAGCTGTTTGGATTTTTTTTCACAATGATGAAATGGGGGGGGCTGGGGACTCGCCAGACGGGCTGGACGTGAAAAATATACGATAGGTTAGTATTCCGGTTTCAAATGGTAGAAAACGATACAAGGATATGTCTTATTACGCAATGCCCAGGGTCAGCGTGCAGGACCTCGTTCTTCAGGGGCGGCAACATCCGGAACAATACCCTATTAAAACTCAGAATGTGTGCAGGGATAAAATTTGGGTTCTCGGGGGGAATAGCGCTTGGTGACGACAAATCTCGAAAGGAAGTAGTGTCAGAAGACAATCCTTAGCTAGAGGGGCAGCGGAAGTTCCAGGCAAGCGCACTCAAAAAAAAAAATATATCTGGAGCACAAGGGATAGAGGGGGACGGGAACGACTGGGGGGGGGGTACTTGCAAAACGCAGGAGAAAATTAAAAAGGAGATGAAAAGTTCCGTTGGGTAACGAAACAAAACCCGGTTCGCAGGAAAAGGGAAGAGGGAAAACACCCAGTCAATCGAATACAGAACATAGGTACTCGTCAAGCACCCACGAAAGGAAATGAGAGTTCGCAAAGTTCTGGTGAGAATGAGCAACGCAAGTTCAGACATTACAAACAGAATAACAAGCGTTAGATCCACGACTCAGGGAACTAAATCTCTGGTACGTTAGTCCACCGCGAAAGGTGGGTAGGCAGGATCACCTCAGTGATTACAGAGATATCTACTACCGGGTGAGTTAGAGAAGAAGAGAAGAAGAAAAATTGTCTAGCGGTCATACATTTTCAAAGGCTGGGGGGCCAAATTTCAATATTTACGTAAAAGTACACCTGGGGAATGAAACCTTGTACTGAGGGGAATAACTCTCTTGGACCTTCTTACTCCATAGCAAAGAACCCGGGGCTGGGTTTTGAGACGTCTCAGCGAGACTCATTTTGATCAAAAATTATCACTCAAAGGGAATGCCAGGTGATGATCTGAGGGTACCCTCCCCGGTTGACACCATGGGTTTCCACTCCTGAAAAATGGGTAAAGTACAGGGCCACTTCGGGCTACGGAACTAGGGGAAAAACTCATTACAGAGGTCCACAAAGCCATCATCTTATAACTTTGTGGGGGTTAGGCATTAGAAGATCCGACAAGAAAGGTCTCGAGGGGCAAGCAGGTGTTGTTAGCTTCCACCACTTCAAGGGCACGAACCAGCAAAAAAAGCGAGGGACCACAGGAGGAGATCAAAAAAGTCGCAGGTGGTCTTGGGAGTCGTCCGAGACATCTTTTAAAAGTGCAGCAAAGACTACAATCGGGAAGCCAGGCCTCACAGAAAGTTACAACCAAGAAGACGCAAGTCAGGAAAAATTTAAATAATCTTATGAGCGAGATAAAGCAAAAGAAACGCTGAAAAAGAGAGTAATACTCCGAAAGAAAAAAAGGAGATAATTCCAGATTTAGCCGGGAGGCGAACTCTAACGGGGCTCCGTGAGCATAGGAGGGGGGAGATTTGGACGTTCCGAATCAGAGACACAATCTCACCCAACTGAAGGAGTACAGATAAGGATTTGTTGGCGAGCGGAGTAACAGATAAAACGAGTGCTCGACCAGTATAGGGCGCATGAAGGAAAAAGCTCACGAAGAAAGGGACGAAGAAAGGTGGAAAGGTGGAGGAGGAATTAAAAACGACCGGGGTTTGGGTGCTCAGGGGCAGGGAGGCCTCTCTGGGAACACTCGGCGTTTGGTCCTCGACAGGGGCGCGACAAGAGGATTGCGTATGCGGGGGAATGGGAAAAGCTTGTCGTGAAATCCGCAATATGCAGCTAAAACCCAGTAAGAGGGAAAAAGATCTCGCCGCGATTAAATCTTTGGGGAGGAATTACCTAAAAGGGGTGAGGTTTATCTTGAGGGGTGTAAGACTTGGGAAGCTTTGAATAGTTTCGGAGTAGTGCATCGTATATGACCCGATCGGGAGTCATTAAGGAGAATGAGGGCTTGAAAACGATCAAAGTCCGCCGATGTCTGTTTGGAAGCTTGCCGCTGGTGTTAAGAGGGGTGTAAAACCAAAGGGGGGGTAAGGTGGTAGACCTTTTTCCCAGGAAAGTCCCGAAACACGCTGATTTTTGCTGGACATGGCCAACCACGAAGCGCACGACAAAGAGGGGTCGAGAAGAAACCATCCATCCCGGTTTAATCATCAAGGCCAGGGGCTCACCTGATCTACTCGGGATTAAAAGGTTCACTTTGGAAATACCCATTTATTCATCGTTTTTCTATTTCTGAGACCTAAAGGAAATCCTTAGAGGATGCTATGCGCATATACCCTGCCATGAAGGATTACTCACTGGGAGGGAGAAGTGTCTACATATCTGGCGTTCAAGGTACAGTGGGGGAAATGTTCTTTAATACGATGCAGGTACATCACTTGGGCACTGCTTTGCTGAGCCGCCGGTGAAGGAGGGAGCGGTCTTGTTCAAAAAAGAGAGGTAGAAGGAAAGGCGTCTTGCAATGTGGGGCTTCATGGGGGGGCATGAGATCTGGGTGTCGGAAGGGGCCGCAACGCAATGACGGACGGTCGCGTGAGGTTGTTGCGCGAAACGGAGTACTGAAAACCATAACTAACTGGGTAATCGATGGGATGTTAAGGTTACTACTTGTTTGGGACTACTGACTTTGGGGCAAGGCCTTGCAAGAGGGAACAGGTTGGGGATTGCGGGTGGACAAAGAATCACGGAAATCTCCGGGGACAGGAGGAATGTGTGGGGGAGAAACGGCAATACTACATACCCAACGCGACGCCGCTCAAAAAAATTATATCCCGTATCACTGCAAGGGTATGAGGGGGTGGAGTGCGGCTGGGAACACTTTGGGGGGGGGGGGAAGGTTATTTCAAAGGAGAAGATACGGTCCCTGAAACAAAAATGGTAGAGGACATAGGAAGAGACTTCAAAAGTCAGAGAATCCCGATAAAGGGGCTAATATACAAAAGTTGCATGAAGGACGATTTCTTGCTTAGATACCGAAGGAGTTGGTGGATTACAATTTCCCTGGGCAGGTAATAAAACATCTGAGTCAATTTTGTGCGGACGGGGGCTTACCTTCTCGTTGAGGGTTGACCAAGCCACGAGAAAGATGAGATTTAAATGCTTCAAGGGTTAAAACAGAACACCTGGTGAGCGGGTCAGCGCTCTGCGAAAACAATTCAGGGGGGGAAACCCTACATATCAAGGCTATATTCTCGACGGCTTGTGGGGTGGACCATTCTACGTATTGATGGGCCTAATGGAAAAAAACTACATTTACAAGGTATTTGCTGTTGAAACAAAACAAGGGCAAGAGTAATTAGTAGAACAAATGGAGAAAATTTGTACTATTTCGGTGAATGAAAACGTTGAATGCGAAGATTTAACATACAGACTGTCCGCTAGAACGTCTGGTCGGACGAACCTGAGTATGGGGCTATTACAGGGCTTCAGAGTTTCGGGATTGAGATTTCTCACTTTGTTATACATGTAACTCAACAACAACCAGGAAGGGTAGAGGGGAATTCACTTCTCACAAGACGTGAAGGAAGGTAGAAAGTCCGAAATGGGGGGGGTGCGCTGTGGCTTCATAACTTAGGGGGCTTCGGGATCTGAATCGAAGGAGAGAAGAAATCTGACAAGGGGGGGGATGACAGGGTATGCACTACACCGGAATTACATCAGGGATCGTCTTGGGTAGATATTGTTTATAGGCCTGAGCGCATTCCTAAGTGGGGTAAAGGAAGGGCCCTTATGTCTTACGCTTCGGCCTAAAAAAACTATCCTAAAATGTACTCTGAACAACCTGCAACTTGACGGCGTCGCTCTGAAAAAAGGATGTGCGTTTCGAAATCAAGGTCAGGGTAAGCGCGTTAGCATAACACAAAAAAGACATGGTTCGGGTTTTTAAATCTAGGAAATTGCAAGCGCCCACTTAATGAAGGCCCATAACTACACTAGGCAGATTCGGTAGGCAAATTTCGCAAACGGTGACGCAAAATGAGTTTGCTCCCTATAGGGAAACGTAAGAACTGGGAAAACGGTGTCACTGGCGGGACAAGCTCAATAGAAATTCCTAACATAAAGGGCTATCTCCTTTGGATGCCGGCTGGCGCAGATGGTCCTTAGACAAAGGTCGCGAACCGTGGTCCAGCCTACCATCGTATCTATCGCTTGAAATCAAGCTCGGTGAAAAACATCCAAAACTTGAAGGTCTCAAGGAGACTTTTGTTCCTGCTGGGGGAGATGGCCACAAAGCAAACTCCAAAGGACGTAACAGGATCCTTTGGGTCACCTAAAAACATCCGAAACACCAGGATGAAAAGAAAACAGCCGAGGGACAACCCAATAGACCCCTCATCTGATTCGTCTGTAGGAGGGGGGGGTAAAACTCACACAAAATAAATGGGTGGCGCGTGGAAAAAACGTTGCGCAACGGGGAGAACGAAACGTAAATTCAAGGGAAGAAATGAAAGCGAGAATCTACTCAATCAAAGGGAATGAGAAAACCGACCGTGTCACTAGAAAGGCCCGTCACTAAGTCCATCCGCAGATTCAGAGAGAAAGAAAAAATTATAACTCGGAATATTAAGTAGTGTGGAGCGGATCACAGACCATTCGTAGGGAAAGGACGGAATAATCATACATCTCGATTTCTGGTCAAAGATCACGGCGTGACTTCACTTCCGAATTTTCTTGATGCAGAGCGGAAAACGGCTGCCCGGGGAGGAAGATTCAATGAGGACATGAAGAATTGTTGGTCTCGAGCCTCGAGGGGAGCACTTCAGACAGTTGGAAACCATGGCAAAGGAAAACGCTCTGAATCTCTCTTGTCCTAGGACACTTTCCAGAACACTGGTTCCAGGAAATGTGAACACAGATTCAAATTTGAAAGGGGCAACCGCTGCATGACTCTACTGGGGCAATGAAATATAAAGAATGGGAAACCCGGCCATGGGGGAGAATTTTAGGCAGGAGAATCTAAGGCCATACAAAAAAGCCGGGAATAGCCACAGCGTCTTAATAAACCACGCCCATAACAAAGAAGAGAGAGCAGAGAAAATCGGGAAAATCTTGGGAGCCGGGGAAACGATTGCGGTTCGCCCTTCTCCCTCAAGGGCGGAGATAGAAGCGGCGCCACTGGAGAAGGAAAAATTCCCGCAAAAGAAGGAGAGGTCTATTGACCTGAAATAGAGTTAATCGGGGGGCTTCCCGCAGCCAAATTAAGGACTCGTTTCAAAGGGTAGCAGTGCCAAGAACCTGATAGATAAATTTCATTTCTTTAAGGGGGTCGCTCAGAGACTCTAGCTCCTGATAGGGATGGGACCTTGACTTTCCCGCAAATCTCTCAACAACAACAACTTGGGTATGGAGAAGGGGGGGGGGGGATCTGAGTAGATAAAGCTTGCTCGGCTCCATTATAGTGAAGGGGGGCGACAGCTTACGAGTAGGGTATCTCTGAGACTTTTGGTAGAACCGCATACCTTGGTAAGTTGAAGTGGTGAAGCTCGTGAAATTACAATAGCTCATTTCAAGTTGGGTCAAGCGGCCTTTTAGGCATATCTGAGGGGGAAAATTGCAACTGGGGCGTCGCCTTCATCTTCCAAAATAAAGAGGGGGAATAAGCAATGTCCGAGAAAAAATGCAAACAAAACGTTTTTGTGGGTGATAGCTTCAGGCTGTATGCGGGCGCGGGCTGGGTGATTAAGCTGGGGGGAAAAACCTGTTAGAGCATTCTGGGGGGAGAAAAGGAGTAGTTTCATCGGAGAGGAGACTTCTAAAAACACAAAAGGAGTGTAGAAGAAGGGTGAACGGCAGGGAATGGTGAGAATCAATTGAGAACCCCGAAGGGGATTCAGGTTGGGTCCGAGGAGGTTGGGACTATGAGTGGAAAAAAAGGGTCCTGGCAAAGTTGTAGGGGGGGGGAAGGGAAAGACGTTTCCCGAAGGACTGTCCGTGGAAGCTGATTACTTCAAACATGGCCATCAAAAATAAAATGCTGAAGGGAACGCAGATCTCACATCCGCTTTCGGTGTGATAATAAAAGCCGTCACAGATAGCAACAAAAGCCGGGTTAGAATAGCGAGGGTTTCAAAAGCACATGGTAACGAAGGTGGTGGGAGGGAAATACGCGGGCCTGTACCGGTCGACAAAGCCTTAGTGCAGTTCGAGCAGGCAATCTTACGCCGGTGACGAGAAACTAAGAGAGGGGAAAGGTCGCTAAGCTTCAGAGGCATCAGGGGTTATTATGTGAATCGATGCAGCCGGGAAAACCCTAATGAGCCTTTGGTGAGTGCTTCAAAGGAACGGGGGAAATGACTGACGTCTCTTCGGGGTCATTGCAATGGGGGCTTAATTTGTAAGTTCGTTGGAGGACGTCTGGGCACCCGTTGATGCACAGGAACGGATGAGCGCGTGGGGTGGGCGAAACCGAGTACGAAAAACTGGCCTAAGGGATTTAGATGGAAGGGATGGGTGTGGGAC
>Ga0179591_1256387_pt1 | contig 16611 bp, 29 predicted proteins | sample CZOMad2_1_08_16f_FD_182891 | JGI IMG/M metagenome (GOLD analysis project Ga0179591, IMG submission 182891) | Vadose zone soil fungal communities from Angelo Coast Range Reserve, California, USA - CZOMad2_1_08_16fungal (PacBio error correction) | ecosystem: Environmental > Terrestrial > Soil >...
GAGCTAATCTTCGTTCTGAAAGGGAACGGGGGAACGCCGAGAATAGATACAAGAGTTCCAACAACCCGGGAATGGGGGGGGAAAAGGCATGGCCTGGAAAAAAAACTTGGCAGGGAGGATATATACGTACAAAAAAAAGGAAGGGGGGGGGGGGGAACTCGAAACCCGAATGTCCTATCGGGGGGAGGGGGGGGGGGGAAAGGGTTTCAGTGATGTGAAATAGAAAAGGTGGGAAGAACAAGCAGGAAAGCCGCAGTAATGTGTGCTGGAAAGGAACACGAAACTACCACCAACAAACCCTTGGGGGTGAAGGGGGGGCATAAAAAGAAAAGAAAAAAAAAAAACCTGGGGTTCGATAACGCTTTTTAAGGACTGGTCTCTCATACTTTACTGGATCGAATCACACAAGCAAACTCGAAAATTGAACCTGGGAAAAAAAGCGCCGCCACAACGGGGGAACGTTGGTTGGCTGAATGGGATTATACGGGGAAAAAGGGGGCAGCGCGAAACAACCGGAGGTGGGGGGTAAGATCCCGCTGCGCTTGGGCGGACCGATAACCAGTCGATTGACGAAAAAAAAAAAAAAAACAAGTAGCCTAAGAAGGGGGAAACGCGGAGAAGGAAAAAAAAAAAGCCCCCACCAACCTTCTCCCCGGAGGGCTCAAAGGGCAGGCCGCCACAGAGTCGCCTCTTCAAAAAAACCATGCTTTCGGGGAAGGGGCACAAAAATATGTGTAAATTGCATCCGGAATTCCCAGGAAGTAAAGGTGTAGGAGATTGTGGGGTACGGGCGCGAAGGGGTGAAAATCCACAATTGGGACGTTTTTGGGTGGGGGGTTGTTTAAACACGCGCGTGTTGGGGACAACCAAGTGGTGGCATCGCGGAAAAGAAAAAAAGTGAGGAAAAAGGTTGTGGTCGTGGGGCGCGGAGGGGGCGGAGGGGGGTGTGGCCGCGTAGGGGGGTGAATCGATGGGGAAGAGAGGCAGGAAAAAAAAGAATGCGGTGAGGAGGCGGGGGTGACCGGTTAAAGGGGAAAAAAAAAGTGGAATAGGAATCCATGTGTTTGAAAAAAAAAAAGGGGGGGATCAAGGACCAGAGGCCGGTAAGGGATTAAGGAACAGGGGGGAGAAGGCTGGCTGGGGACCGGTATCAGAAGCGAAAAACGGGAGGAGACAGGTGGGAGCGTGCAGGGGAGAAAGGGAATGAATGCCAGAAAGTTCCAGGCGACAGTACTTTAAGACGGGAAGCCAATGAAAAACTAATTCAAGGGGGGAAGAAATATGCAGGAAAAACGGGAGGCTCATAAAGCCCAAGGGAGGGCGGACAATAAAAGAAGAGGGGGGGGCGGGCTGCCAGGGCGATAATGGGAGTGGGACCAAGGGAAAAGAAGGGGGAAATCGGGAATATTCAAAAGGAAAAAGGGGGCGTTGGAGAAAGCACCATGAAGGGGGGAGGAGGTCTTTCCGGCGAAAAGTTTGGGTCGGGAAGAAGCGCCACTAGTTACTTGGAAGGATAGAGGGGGAAAGGGGTACAGGGGATGGATGACAAACATAAATCTGCAGGAGAAAGTTAATATCTGGAGGGAAATCCAGAAGGGTTCTCATTGTATGGACAAGAAGGAGGGTCCGAAGTCAGATACCCTTGGGGGGGTGAGTCGCAATACGAATCACAAACACGGTAGGAAAACGGCAGTGTTAAAGGAGTGTCGGGGGTGGCGTGATTGACCTATATTGGAAGGAAGGCAAAGAAGGGGGCAACGGACCAGAGGGGGGGGGGGGACCTGTATGGGGGGTGGGGGGGGGAAGCAGGGGGAATTCGAGACACTCTCCCTAGGGGGGGACGGGGTGGGCAGAAAAAAAAAAAAAGGGGAAGGAGCCGCGAAAGATGATCCCCTTTTCCCTGCTCTCGGACGCAGAAATTCAAATTTTACTGCCCATGGGGGAAAATTTTGTAAAACCTTAATAAACGGGTCTGGTTGCGCACTAAATTCATTTGGTTGTAGTGAAATGTCACTAGGGACAGTGCGCACGTTCGGCCCACAGCCGTTGGGGGGATTAAAACGGGGAACTCGCTGAAAACAATGGGGATAAACAGAGCGGGACCGGGGATAAAAAGAACCCAAATGGGGGGGGGGAGGATGGGTTTGGTTGAAGGATGAACTAGAAAAAACATCAAACAATGACAGGTTGGGGGGACATGCGGACGGTTCCTAAAGTCGGGTGGAAGTTCTTTAAGCAAAAAAAATTCACAAAGTTTTACACAAGACAAACCAGGGGAAAACAATCGCAAAGGTAGGGAAAAAAAATCAAAAACTCCAGGAAGACAAGCCAACGATAAGGGGAAGAACCGTAACCGGGGTGGGGGTCCGGAAAGGGTTTCAGAAAAGTTTTGGACAAGAACTGGTAAGCCGGAAAATTGGTGGGTGGACCGTGGGGGTTGAAAAAAAAGCAAGAGAACAGGTGGGTTTAGGTCCAAAACCGGGTGGACTAGTAAAAAAAAAGGGGAGGAGAAAAAAAAAATAAGCAAACTCTTGGAAAAATGTCAGAAAAAAACAACTCGTCAGTTGGGGGACGAAGGACAACCAAAAAACTGGGGCCCGAAATGAAGCGCGAACAACAACGGCTGTACGAGTGGGCCGCCGGGGGGGGAGGGAAGAACAATCAAAACGACGAGGCCGGGTCTGGGGGTGACGGAGTGAGCGCAGGCCACGGGAACGAAAAAAAGGAGTAAAAAAAAAGGGTTGAGAAACTGTGCCGAAAGTGGGGGGGGGGTATGGGGGGGTGTCTAAAAGAGGGACAGAAAAGAACCAACCAGCGCCACCTCTGGTGTTGGACGACACCAATCTCGGTTAAGTAACTGAAAGAAAACTTTACAAGAAAACCTTACCGGAAGGAAACTAAGGGGGTCGAAACAAAAAAAAATAAAATTCCCTCACTGCCGGAAAGAAAAGTGCCAAATGAAAAAGCCGCCCGTGTAAGGGGGAAGGGTAATTGGGAAAAAAAAAGGAAAAACGACCCGAAGCGACAAGAGCAGTGGAAAAGGGGGGGAGGGAGAAGGTCTTCAGCGAAACCGACAAAGCTTCTGAAAAAAACGCCCTCCATAGGGGGGGATCGAGAAAATAGGAAAGTCCAACATGAAAATCGGGTCAAAGTGGGCAAAGGGGCCAGGAGGGGGTGGTTGGGGACCATGCGCAGAAGAATACTCAACCGGAGACACAGGGGGGCACAGTAAGGGGCTCTGGATTGGGGAATAACCCAGTTCTGAGAAACAATAGTACGGGGGGCAAAAAAGCTTGAAAAAGAAAGGGAGACGGGTCGCGGGGAAGAGAAAACAAAAGGAAAAGCCATAACTAGCAACAAGGAAGAATCAGGGTCGCACATGTCACCAGGGGGAAGTGCAGAAAAAATAGTCCGCCAAAAAAAAGGGCGTAAAGAGAACGACGACTGGCGTGTGGCTAAAACGAATCAGTCAGGGGGGAGAGCGCGTCCGATGTCGGAGGAAAAAAAAACATTTCGAAAAAGAAACGCAAAAGGAGTAGGGGGGATTTCCGGCGGGGAAAAAGAAAAAAGAAGTTTTTTTCGAGGACTTCAGCAGAAGGGAACTGGTGGAGAAGTTACCACCGAGCGGAAAATTTCGAGATAAAATGCAGACAAGCGGAGAAAAAAAAAAAACGTTTCAGAGGGGGAGTCAGACGTGTCCTAAAAAGGCGACCAGATCGGCCGAAGAAAGGAAAAAAAAAGCAGGGAAAAAACCAAGGATTTAGGGCAACTGAGTCACCACACCATAAAAAGAAATGACTCGCGGAAAAAAAAACATGCTCCGGCACGAAAGACGGTCAATACTCCGGACAAAAAGGAAGGGCACAAAAAGTAAGAGAAAAAGGGAGGGTGCCGACGAATGGCGCAAGGGGACGCAACCAATTTGGGGTCGGGTCCAAAAAAAAGAAAAAAAAAAAAAATTAAAAAGGGGGATGCCGCGACGGGGGAAAAGAAAAAGAAAAAAAAAGGAAAGGTTACGTGTCAGACCGCCGAGGGGAAATTGGGCCAATAGTCGCAATCAAAAAAAAAACCTTGGGGGAGAAGGGGTCTGGAGAAGGTTGCACGATATCAAAACAAAGGGGGGGGGGAAGAAAAGTCAAAAAACATGGAGAATCCTATTCGGGGAGAGGGAGAGAAAATAAAGGGCTCCAAGAAAAGACAGGGGAGGAACACCGATCTCAGTGGGGTACTCACAACATAGGGAAACAGAAACACAACTTTAAATAAGAGGGGGAAGAACAAAGGAGTCTAAGGGGGGGGAAGGGTTCAATTGCCAAAGGAGACTTGTGATTCGATATTAAAGAAGAAGAGAAAAAGTCAAGTCAAAACGATATCGAACAAAAGGAGGGGAAGGTGATCCTCACCAAAAGGTTGGGCAAGGGGAAAGGTAAGCACACTGGGAGTGTCGGTAATTTTGTAGGAACAATGCAGAGAGAAAAAAAAAGGAAACTGAAACTGACCAAAAAAGAGGGGGGAAAAGGTTCGTAAAAAAAAAACGGGGGGTTTTTTTTTGAAGAAGTGGGGGTCTTTCCCTCCGACCAGGAAGAGGGAAAGTGCCCAAAAGAGTGAGTGAAATCAAGAGAGGGGGCGCGTGCAGGGGGAAATTCAAAGGAAAAAAAGGAAAGGGCGAGAGCTGAAAAAACAACACTGTGATTAGGAAAAAGAAGAAGGGGGGGAGAGACAGTCAGATACAATGAATAAAAGAGGAAGCCTATCCCCGAAAAAGGTGAAGGGGAAAAGGTTTTAATGGGACCAGTAAAAATGTCAAGGGAAAAAGAAGAGTCCTTTATCACAAAATTCTCGGGGAAGAGAAAAATTCAAAAAAAGAAAGGGCTGGGGAATTTTTTGAAGGGAGGGTGGAGCGCCTAAGAAAAATGAAACGGGCGAATGGGCAGGAAGGTGTCCCACGGGAAAAAAACATTTGGGGAAAATGAAGCGAAAAAAAAAAAAAAAAGCGGTTAAAAGATATCTGGGGGAAGGAAGGGCAGGGAAAAAAAGTCGTAAAGGAGGAAGAAAAAAGGAAATGCCAGAGCGCAGGGGAAAAAACAGGCAGGCGCCGAAAAAAGGGGAGGGGGGTTGGGCATCCAGGGAGAATGGGAAAAAAGTTTCGCTCCCAGGTTTTCAAGGGTAAAACGCGCTGAAGGCTTGGACAAACGGGTCTGGGGGGGCCGAAAGTAAAAGCTAAGAGGAGGGAAAAAGAAAAAAATCACTGAACACTCTGGAAGGCGGGAGTCCATAAACAAAAAAAAAAAAAGGGGGAACCCAGCCGGTCAAAAACTTCGCAATCTTGAAGAAAAAGTTTGGTGAGTCTCTGGGGGGGAAGGGAGAAAAAAATGCGTCAAATCGGAGGAAAAAAAGAATGGTTATTTGTGAGGAAAGAAAATCAACTGAAGTTAAACCACTGTGGAAAGGGGGGGGGACCGGAGTTTGTGGCGAAAAAAACGCCATTGGAAGCAGCGGACGCCGAAGAAATGAAGGGGGCAACCCTTTTTTTTGTAGTGGAAGGGAAAAAAAGGAACAACGGCGGGGGGGGGAGGGGGGGTTTGTGGCACCTGGAGGGGGGGGGTGGCGTGAGTGGTTAAGGGGGGGGGGAAAAAAGGCGCGAGAAGAATCTGGGAGGAAAGGCCAGGGGTTTCCATTGAGGGGGGAAATGGCGTTCATAGAGAAAAAGAAAAAGGGGGAAAGTTGGAAGCAGGGGGATTTAGAGAACAGAGCTTCCAATGCGGGTCCAGGTAAAAAATGGGGAGAGGGGACTGGGGCAGGAGAAAAAAGGCTAAACGTAAGACCCGGTTGGGGAGCATTCAGCTGAAGGTTTCGACTAAAAAAGAAGTTAAGGGGGGGAAAAATAAGTCGGAGATTTAAAAAAAAGAGAGAAGGCTTCTAGGAGGGGAAACTGATGAGAAATCAGCCAACAAAAGGGGAAGGGGGACAAAAGACCCAGAGGAAAAAGGGGCGTTAATGGAAGGTTGGGAGGAAGAATCCTGAACCATGACGGAAAGGGGTAATTCGTTGCGCCATCAAAAAAAGGAAAAAGAAGTAGAATTGTCCTCGGGAAAAGGAAGGGGGGGGGGGATGAAGCCACGACTTAAGAGGGAAGAAAAAATGGATACTTAGATGAACAGAGCTCTGGAAGAAAGATACGGAGGGGAAGACCTCGTATACTGGGTAAAAAAAAGAGAAAGGGGGGATCTCTGGGAATAGAGGTCTGACGAAGAACAGGACCAACGCATCACAATTCACAGAAAAACCCTTTGGAGGGGGAAAGGCCATTTAAAAAAAAGTGGTGAGGATTGAGCAAAGTGCAGAGTGAAAAAAAGAGGGGGAGAAAAAACTAAATGTCAACAAACGTATGGTACCATGTTGTGGTCGCGAGAAGACTTCCGAGTAAAAAACCTTGGTAAACGGGGGAGAAACTCCTTGGGCGGGCCATTCCGGGGGGAGAGGGCAAAGTACAATACACTACAAAGATCAAACTGTTCCTGTCTACTCCTGGACCCGAGATTGATGGTTTTGGAAAGGACGACACAAGGGGGGTTACAGAGACTTTATCTGGCAAGTGTCTACGTGGAGGGAATGTTCGAAGGTCGCACGGGGGGAAAAAAAGTACAACGACCAGTTGGAAGGGGGGGCAAAAGGTCGAGCTTGTGAAAATGAACCGAGGTTTTACCGTAAGAAAAAACAGACGGGATAAGTGGGGGGGGGGGGGGGAGAGAAAGAATCAGAAAAATGTTTTAAAAGGGACGCAATTAGTGGGTTGGTGTGGATTGGGGGAGGGGGCTCAAAAGCGCGTCCCAAGTAAGAAAAAAGTACTATAAAAGAGTCACTTGCCCTACCAAAGACACGCTAGAGTGGGGGGGAGAAAAAATGGGTGGTTCTCGCAGGGTTGAGGGGGGAAAAGGAAGGGGAAAAAAAGGTGTCTTTCACACAAAACAGACGAATGGAGTTGGGAATACTACGGGGTGAAAAAAAAGAGGGTAACTCTAACAAAAACAGAACAAACAAAAGGGAGGGGGAAGAAAGAAGATACGCAACGGGGTTGAGTTAGCGCCAAATAAGCGAGTTTGGTACACAAAAAAAAAAAAAAAAAACCGGCCAAAAGACACCAAAGGGAAAAAACAGTCCATTGAGAAGAAGGATAAAAAAAATCTGCTTTTTTGGGGGGCCGCTGACTTGGCGACCTCCGTAAGGCGGAGGGAAGCGGAGCTCCAAAAGAAAAGAAAGGGGAGGAACCCAATTCCGGTGGGGGAAAAAAAGGTGGGGGGGGAAAAGACCAGTCAACCAAAGTAGGGGTTTGTGTATAGGAAACCACCCTCGGCTCTCATTTGAAAGAAAAAAGGGGGGACCCCATTCCACGAAAGGGACTAAACGGAAGGTCAAGGAAAGAAGACCACTGCGCATCCAAAGAAAAAATAAGGCGAGGGTGGGTAAAGAGGGCAAAAATTGACCTGTACCCCCGGGGGAGAAAAGTGGGGAAAGCGCAAAGATTTCTCTCACGTCTTCAAGGGGGCGAAAACTCATGACAACCACAACTAGGGGGCGAGGGAATCAAGAAAAAAAAACCAAAAGAAAAGAGGGTCATAATAAAAAACGTTTGCCGCCATGATTTGTGTGCCTCTCTAAAGAGGAAAAAAGAAAAAAAGGGGCCGAAAAAGGGTGAAACAAGGGGGGGTGCCGGGTAAGTGGGAGAGGGAGGGGCGTAACAAAACAAAGTGTCGGCAAATAACCAAACGATGGGGGGAAGAAAAGAGAGAAATCTGCTGGATCAGCTGAAGGACGGAAATAAACTGAATAGAGAAGGGAGAAGATCTGTGGACAGAACAAAAGCACGTAATCCGTAGTTTTCGCGCACTTGAAAGGGAAGAGAGGCGCTAGGCACAGACCAACGGGGGCTGTCAAAAACAATGAGGTCAAGCAACAAAAACGGCGGTGAGTAACAACAAAAGAAAAAAATTGACGAGAAAAGTCGTCTGAAAACGAGGAAGGAGGCAAGCCAGATTTGGGCGCGAAAGGTGAGCCGAGGGGGGATTTTTGAAGAAAGAAACACATGGGCGATGAGGACATTCAATGGAGTAGCTCAAGAATTTTTATGACGTCAGTCCCCGCATCTGACGGTCGAACTTGAGGCAGGGAAAAGAAGGGACAATCAAACGAAAAGCTCAAAACACGAGATTCACGGGTCTCGGGGGGTAAAGAAGGGGTACACAATAAACAGCCATGGCCGGATACCAGGCACAGCATAGGGAGTCGGGAGAAAAAAGGAAAAAACACCTGGAATGGTTGGTATGGGAAAAAAGGACAACGACAAAAAATCAACTAAAAGAAAGTCGACGAGATCAACAAAAAAAAAACCTCACGCGAGGCAAACGGGACGCAGCTGCAAAAAAAAAAGTCACAGGACAAGGATCCTGAGTACAAACGCACCCGGGGGGAAGGATCAGACGGGGGCGCAGGACGAAACCAACTGTTTACTTGGGGTTCGAAACGCAAACGAGACCAAAAAAAAAGGTTCCAAGTTGGGGGGGAAAAAAAAAAAATAAAACTCGGAAACTCTCCGCGCCTACAATGAAGGGGGAGCAACACCTACAGGGGACTAAAATGGTTGAAAAGGGGGGGCTACAAATGACCACCAAAAAAAAGAAAAAACTACGGGGCACTGGGTGGACGGCAAATGGGGGGCGCCATCGCCAAGGGGGTGGGACTAGAAGAGGAGAAAAAAAAAGGTTCTTGGTAACTCGAAAGCTTTGAAAATACAGAACTGCGTGGAGGCGGTAACGAACCAGCGGGGGTTGAAAGGGGGAAAACTCCCCGTGCGGGGAGGGCGAAAATAGGAAAGAATCACGAATAGTAAAACAAACAACTCACGTGGAGCGTGCGCTTGAATGTGAAAGTTTTGGGAGCGAGGAATGTTGGGGTGTTATGCAGAAGATGGAAATAAAATCAAAAAAAAATAATCACAGAAGGGGGTGTGGGGGGTTGAAGACGACAACCACACCGGGCGGGGGGGGAGGGAGGAAATTCGTACATTTGGGGAGCAAGGGTCAGAAAAGGTCTGAGGAGAATTGGGTGGTAGTAAATTCAAACACAATCAAATGAAAAATTAAACAGCGATGACGTTCGGGGCTCTACAAGAGTGTTTTGAAAAAAAAACAAAAAAAAGGGAGGCGGATAAAAAAAACCGAAGGAAAGGAAAGGGCAAACCGCGCAAATCCGGAAGTTTGGAATCCGGCTAAGTGGAGAGGGGAGGAGAAGGGGAACACGAGAAGGGAAAAAAAAAAATTCTCACAAAAAACAACAAAAACGAATAAAGGAGGAAGGAAAAATCGCATAAAGAAATTGAAAATGGGACAGAAACGCCCTCCAAAAATCACACAACGATCACGCCGGATTGTTGGACAGCCCAGGGGTACAACCAGGAACTCGGAGAAATATATGCCAAAAACAATTCTAGGAAGGCCCGAACCGAAATTTCAACTGTATCGGGGAAGGGGTGGTTAGAGCGAGCAGGGGTGGAAAAGAAAAAAAAAGGCCCGCCATGAAGGGGGCATTTTCCCACGAACATTAAAAAAAAGGGGGGGGTTGGTTGGGAGCAGGCGCAAAAACGAAAGTGGTGGGGGGAAGGGAGGAGCGGTGTAACCGGTATGAATGGCGATCAATCAAGGGGGAGGGAGCGAATCAACAATATAAAAACGAGCGCAAGAAAGAAATTCCAAGAGCAACAACCCCCGGGCGTGTCAAACGGGGGAAATGAATTCGGAGATTTTGGATGAAGTCGGCCACAACGGAGGGCCGAAAAGTAAAGGCGGCTCTGGTTTGTTCGGAAATCATAACGCATGTAGGAGGGAAGGGAAAAGAATCCAAACAAAGCACTGACGGGAAGATAAACGACATCGAATCTAAAAAAAAACCAGTAGGGAAAACAAAACCAACAAGCTTCGCAACGTCGAATAAAAAGGCTCACGCAAAAAAAGGCAAAAAACTCTTTCAAGACGCCTCAAGGGTAGCACGTCATGGTCAATGGTGCACGACGGCCGGTCCACAACTCGTGGCCGAATTTAGGGGGGAAAAACCACAAAAATTCAAAACGGATAAAAAAATTTGGGTCAAACGTTTTGGTGGGGGGGGTTTGTGTTGTTTTTGTGTTATTTTTGGGTTGTGGTGTGTTTTTGCGGAGCCTGTGGGACAAGAGAAAGACGAAGGTTAATGAAGAGTCTGTCAGCAGGCCCGAAGGAAAGCAAATAAAGAGGGTTTTTTTACTGTTCGCTGGATCTGGGGGGGCCGCGATTTTCCCGTGGCAGTCAGGGGCCCGGGGAGGGGGTTACAAGAAGAGTCGCGTAGAACCAATTGGAACCGTTCAGTGAAAACCATTGGATTTAGGGGGGGGATCGTACCGGTCAAAGAAAAAAGGTGTAGGTGGAAGCATGTTGGTGGGTGCGCTCGGAAAAAATAGGGGGACGGGGGTCCCGGGGGAAAAATCACACAGGGGGCGCGGCGGGGATTGACCCAAAAAAAAAAAACACCAGCAAGAACAAAAGCAGCCGCGGGTCAAAATCTAAGTGGGATTGGAGCTCAGAAACAGTTCCGAACGCCGAGCGGGGAGAAAAGGGAAAAGGGAGAAAAGGGAACGGTAAAGAGCTCTAAACGATTCTAAAAGTAAAAAAATTCAAATCAAGGACGTGCGAACGCTAAAGGTTCTAAGAAGGGGGTTATGGGAAAAAAATGCGCCACAAGCGGCGAGGTAAAACCTACCGGGACGTTAAAAGATTCGTGGGGGTCACGAAGGCCACCGCCCAAAAAGTCAATGGTCAAAGCAAAGAATTTAACGAAAGAAAATTTTCGTAGCGCCACAAGGGGCTAACGGGAAGATAGAAAAGGGGGGGGATTAAGTTACTGTTTAGAAAAATCGAAAAAAAGGGAGATAGAAACGTTATAAATAACAATAGATGCTGCGACGCGAGTGAATCGCTGAAACACCGAAGGTTTGGGGGACGGGATGGGGAGGGCGGCAATACGCAAACGGGTCGTAACCTGTCCAAAGTGTGGTTAAAAAAAGGGGAAAAACAACTGGGAAACAGGGGGGGCCGAAAAATTCGTATTAGTCTCAAAAACAAAACTCCTGGCAGGACGAAACCGATTGGGACTCAGGGGTTGACATGAGATCCCCTAAGGAAGAAGGAGTAAAGCGCCTGGCTGGGGGAATGGGAAGCTCGAGATCAAAACTGGTGGAAAAATATGCTTCTTGAAAAATGAACGATCGACGTAACAAAATTTGGACCATTGGGAGGTAACCCTCATAAGGAATGAGGGGGGAAAATGGGGAAATTGCAGAGGCAGTGCGTGCAGGGCATTTCGCAAACGTGGAACACATCCCTTGTGTAGTACCAGAACAAAGGGGGACAATGAAGAAAAAAAAGAAGGAAGGGGGTGTACAACCAAAAAAACAAGACGGTTTCCAGGTTTGGGGGGTGATCGTTACGAAAAACCACGCACAACGCCACGGGGTGGGTTAAGAATAAGTGGGAAAAAGGAATTTGTTGGGGGGGGGGTACAACCGATCATCAAAGCGTCCAATACCCGGGCCTGACGAGGGGAAAACAAAAAAACATCAGGACGCCAAAGTCTAAAAACGTTTTGCGACAACAGGGGGGGTGGGTGCCCAAAGTTGGGGGGGAGGACAAGGGTTTGTTTTAGGGTTGAAGGTGGGGGAAACCTGGTCCCAAAGAATAAAGGGGGGTGGGAAAGTTGTGCCAAACGCGGGGTTGGGGTGCGTATGACTCTTCGAAACAAAAAACTTATGAAAGAGATGAGAAAAAGAGGGGTTGACCCTTCCATCACAAAAAAACTCAATGTGAGTTTGGGCCGGAAAAAAAAACAACATTGGGGCCCAGGAGCAAACCTTTAAAGCGACCCACCCATGAACTGGGACAAACTAAAACTAAAAAAAAAAGTGGCCGCTGCGATGGATAAAAGGGAAAAAAAACGGGGAACTCGGGGTATGGGAAAAACGAACGTCCAAAAGCAAAAAAAGAAAAATAATGACGAACCTTATCGGGAAAAAAAAAAAAGGCGTTGGGTGAGTTTTTTCGCGAAAAGAATCTCAAAAACCAAAAAAAATAACGAACTTCGGGGGGTGGGGTCGAAAAAAAAAACAAAAGCGGTGGTCAAACCCTCAATGGGTAAAGAGACTGGTGCCTCCAACTGAAAAGTCTGCAAAAAACTAACAGGAAGACCATGGACCCGCAATTTCAAGAACAGTCAAACCCACCAATTGGAAAAAAAAAGAAAGGCGAACGCAGGGGTTACCTGTTTTACAGAAGGGACACAATGTCAGGCCCAAACCTAACATAGCGAGAGAGAAAAAAGGGTAAAGGTGAGATTTCGCCTAAACCAACAGTCCACGGAAACGCAGCAGAAATAACCTCGCTCAAAAGGAAAACTCCAACGAGGAAAAATCGTAAGTGACCGCAATATTTTTGGTTCTCCTCAGATATATAGAAGAAGCTGGAGAAAAATCCACCACTTTGACCCAGGGGGGGGCTGGGGGTCCGAACCTGTGATCATAAGGCAGATAACCCAGTTTCGGTAGTCAAGGACTGGGGATGGGTCAAGACGATCAACCAAGGGGGGGAACTAAGGGCTGGCGGCGGGAAAAGGGGAAAAAAAGGTCGCGAGGAGTGTGAATCACAAATGGAAAAAAAAAGGGGACAATTTCGAAAGCTGGGCAAAGGGGGGCAGAGTGAAGCTTCCAAAAGCACAAAACCGGGCTTGAAAAAAAAAAACGGTGAAAAAAACCGCAAAAAAGGGTTCTAAACACACGCAAATCTGCCTCGTTACTTGAAAGGGTCCAATTCAGGCGAGAAAAATCACCGTCGTCGCGAAATTTCAAAAAAAGATAGTAGGGCCACTTTGAGGGAATCATCCCTCGATTCAAGAAAAAAAAAAACTGTTCAAGGAAAATTACCCAGAAAAAACCATTAAAAAAATTTCGGCGAGATGAACGCAAAAAAAAAAAAACAACACAAACAACGAAAAGGGGACAGTGGTCAAAACGCAGGGTGAAAAGACAAGCAGGGATCAATGTCCTGATCCCGAAAACAAGAACTGTGGACTAAAGAAGGCCAAAAAGGAGGAAAAAGGTTGTTATGTGAACGGTCCCAAGAAAAAAACGAGGCGCTCTCCGAGACGGTAACACGTCACACAAAAACACCGAGCAAACGACCAACCGGCAAAAAGGCGAAAAACCCCCTTCCCAAAGGAACCAAGAAAACATTGTGGGGGCACGAATAACGAGGGGGGCAGGCTCCGAGACAAAAAAAAGGTGGCGGGGGGGTCAAAAAAAAAAGAAAACGAAAAAAAAACGTTCAAAAAAGGGGGGGGGGAACCTTCGAACTTTCGTGAAATAAGGGGAAACTAACAAACATGGGTCGTCCTCCCAGGATGACATTGCAAAAAAAACGCAATCCACGAGAAGAAAAAATTTTGCGAATGGGGTGGGGAGGGGGAGGGAGTGTTGTACCGCACCTCGGGCCTCAGTGGGGGGAGAGCTAAGGAAAAAAACGGAGCCCGCGATTCACTGGTAAAGAAAAAAAAGGGGAAGAAAAAACAGAGATCGAGGACCCTCACCGACTTCAACCCCGTTTTATCGAAAGCGCAGCAACTGGGGTTCAAAAACTACGGCAAGAGAACAAAAATCGTATCTCCAAGAGGTCCGCCACAGCAAAAACGTGTTGGCGGACCCGCAGGTGGAATGTTTCAATTGCGGACACGGATTAATTTTGGATTCGATCAAAGAGGGTGCCAAAGAGCCCGGGAATAAATGAGGCCCAAACCCTTGGAAAAAAAGGGGAAAAACTAAAAGGTCATCCCCCCCAAGTGGTGTTGGGTGAAAGGAAACGATTCCAAATGGAAAAACGGGGGGTACGGGGGGGGGGTAGAACAATTACTAAGAAAAATAATACAAATCAGGGGGAACCAAAAAAAATGACGGTGAAGTTCGTGGCGCTGAACACATTTTGGAGTTTGATACAGATATATTCCAAAAAAAATCAGGCCCAAAAAGGGGAAAAACCAAGCGCTGGAATCAGGATCGAGAGCCTGGCGTTCGAAAGTGAAAAAAAACTTATAAAGATCTCTCACCACAAAAAGGGAGAGGAAATCCAAGATAGCTAATCTCGTGGAAAAATTCGAAAAAAGCACCGTCCGATCCCGAGGGGGGAAAGCAAGGAAGTGGGTTGGGAAAAAGGAAAACAGGCAAGGGAAATCTGCCCATCAAAAAAGGTAGCAAAGGAAAAATCTGAAAAAGAAACTTAAAACGATCTGTGGAATTGTTGGTCATTGGGGGATGTGGAGCGGAAAAATGGGTTAAAAAAAACAGAAACAGTTCCCGCGGCGAATTGGAAAAAGGGAAAGGGTCCCAACGAAAAATTCCCAACATTTGTGGAAGTGTAAAAAGGAGGGCAGGCCAGAAACGGAAGGGTTGGGGGCGATAATCGAAAGAGGAAAAAAGAATAGGAGGCTGAGAATCAAAAAAAACAACATCTCAAAAGAAGCGTGATTGAAACAAATTAAAGGAAGTCACAAAGCACCGGAGGGGGAGGGGAGGGTAAAGTTGATAGTCAAAAGGGGGGTTGGCTCGGCGCAACCACCCCATGTTACGGTGGGGCCTGAAAGGCTACTGGCGCAGTAAGGGACTGGGAAAACTACGCATTCAGGGTAGGGACGCACAACTCTCTCCCGTCCTACGGGAACGCGGGCAAAAAAAGCGAAAAGAACCAAAAAAACCCTGAGCCAGATGGAACAACATAAGCGCAAGACAGGGATTCCTCTTTCAACCACGGTGTCGGTGACTTCGTGTGATTGCAAAGCACTATGAAGGCAGGAATCCAACCGAAATAGCGAAATTGGGGTGTCGTCAGGGAAAACTACGGGAACCACTGGGGGGGAAAAACTTGTTTTGGGGAAAAAAAATGGCGTGTTTGTTCCAGAACACAAAACGAACAGTTGGGAAAAGCAAGCGCGGCAGAAAACGTGGAGAGTCAAAACCGTTTGGTTTAATGGGGAGACAACGGGTCTAAGGAAAGGGGGGGTGGCCCGGAGGGGACCTCGCGTGAATGGTAAGGAAGGGAGGAACTAGAGGTACTGCGGTGAAAAAAGGGGGTCGGTTTGATCAGGGGGAAGAAAAAAAAAAAAGGTTCGGGAAGCAGGGGTTGTGTAAAATGGCCCAGAAAAAAAGCGACGGATTCAGGTCGCCTGGAGGACAGGGGACACATTGGTCTGCTGGGGATGGGAACACTTCAAAAACCTAAAAAGGTCACCGACAGGGTTGGGGAAACGGAATTGGGGGAGATTGATCTCAAAAACGCGGAAAAGGGCCGCCATAGAGCGGTTTGGTACGCCAGAGAAACTTAAAATTCTGAAAAGCACGTCTCAGGAACGGGAGAAAACAGAACGTCAAAAGCAAAAAGCGGCAGGCATAGGCTGTGCGCCAAGGGGGACCTCAGAAATGGGGGGGGCTGGGAGAAGCACACTCAAAGCTACATCAATCACGTCACCACTTCGACGGAATATGAGTTGGGTGACTGGATCAACCCAGGACGCTGGCGGAAATTCCGAGATGAAAAAAGTCGGAAACAAAGGCTCTGGGAAGCGGAAAAAATGGAGGGGGGAGGGTGAATGTATACCACAGAATGCAACTATCGCGTTATCCGCCCGGGAGAAAAAATGACAGCGGGATTGCCTAAAAAAAAAAAAGGAAAGAAGACTATGTGAAAAGAAAAAGGGGGGGGGTATCGGACATATAAGTCACAAATGGCGGAACAACATGGGGGGGTAAATAAAGTGTTTTCTTGATGCATCCGCGAAGAATTAATTTAGAGAGCGAAAAACTCATGAAAAAAAGGCAAGACAAGACTTTACTCGTTGTATTGGCGACGATCATCGGACCGCGGGCGGGAAGAAAGGGGGGGAACATTGACGAGGTGTGCTTCTCGAAAAAATATCTAGAAAACCCAACAAAGGAAAAAAAAAGGCACCTCAAAAGCGCCCCCCGGTGACCGGGAGAGTGGTTGACTCGTTAACACCTTAAGGAAAAAAGAAATTGGGTCGGGCAAGGGCGAGGCCGTTTGATGGTTAAGGGACGAGCATGGGGTGCGGCGCAAAAACGGCTCAACGAACAAAAGGGTAGTTGGAAGGGAAAAATAACCTGACGCTTCACGGTTACCCTACCGGGGGTCCTATCCCAAAAACCAAGGGGGGGCTCGGTTTTGGTTATCGATGGAACAAGAAGAAAAACCACAGAAAAAAAACTCATTGGTTTTAAGAATACGGAAGAAGGGGAAGGGGTGGATTGGGAATTGGACGGAGAGCAGTCAGGGGGAAGGACATAAACCGACGAACGGGGTCGGAAAAAAAAAGGGAACAATCAAGTAAAAAAAACGATCGTTTCTAAAGCCGGGGGGGGGGGGGGGTTGCGTTTGTGGGTTCCTTCACAAGGTTTGAAGAAAAGGAAAAACCCAGGTTTCCGGTCCCCAACTAAAACGAACATGGTGTGAGTTAGCAAAGAATGAAAAATAAAGG
>Ga0179591_1332763_pt1 | contig 16611 bp, 11 predicted proteins | sample CZOMad2_1_08_16f_FD_182891 | JGI IMG/M metagenome (GOLD analysis project Ga0179591, IMG submission 182891) | Vadose zone soil fungal communities from Angelo Coast Range Reserve, California, USA - CZOMad2_1_08_16fungal (PacBio error correction) | ecosystem: Environmental > Terrestrial > Soil >...
GGCAAGAAGGGGAAGAAAAACCAGGGGCAGTCGACCCTGCGGTGGCTGCACTAGCCGGGTCTTCAACACCCTTAATACGTTCACACGGGTCAGAAAAAGACGAGGTGAAAGAAAAAGAAGAAAAGACCCGGAGGAACAGTAAAAGCCCTTCACAGAAATCCGTGCGCATATCTCGAATGTCATCAAGAAATTCCTTCGCGAAAAAAGGAAGCCTTCCGAGAAAAAATCGAAAATTGTCCCCAGTCATCAAAAGCTTCAAACAACTACCAGCCGACTACGCACCAAAAAAGCTCAAAACAGAGGACAGGGGTTTAAAAAAAAACGGAACCTTCAAAATCATAAGACGCTCAAACTAAAGGAAAGAAAAACATTGACCGATAGAAAAAAAAGAAAAAAAAAAGACCAAAAGAAACGAGCCAATCTCAGTTCCAAAGCCTTCGCGAAAAAGGGAATAGATTGAGAACCGAAAAAAAGTCAAGCAAGAGCCGAGGGCAGGCTGAAAAGAAACCCGGGGATCAACACTCACGGTGTGGCGGGCCGCCTACAAAAGAAAAGGAAAAAGCAAAAAAAACGGAAAACCAACACGTTGGAACTTCGGCATCAAAAAAAAACAAAGTTGGCGAGGAGCAGGAAGCTGAGAGAGACGAACTAAAACAAAGAAAATTTGCGGGCGCGCCTCTTGCTTCGCCAGGAGAAAAAAAAGATACGTACGTTCCGCGTTCGCATAGGTGACAAGAAAAGTAAGCTTGGCGGACGGAGCACGATTTGACAAATAAACAACAGGAGGATAAGTAGAAAAACCAGCTTCAAAGAAACTCCGCCCGAAGGGGGACTGAGTTCAAGGAGGGGGGGCCAGGCGAAACGGGAGTAAAAAAAAGTTCAAGTTGCCCTTGACCTCTCTTTGGAAGAAGGTCCCCACCTAGGGATCCGTAGAGGAGAAGGATAAACAGAAAATTTAAAAAATGGTTGATTCGGAAAAACGTATTGCAATCACAGAGCCTGCACCACGAGAATTGTAAAAAAGGGGGAAAAAATATTCAAGGTCGTTAATCCAGGCTACAAAAGGGCCGGGGGATGTCGGGCGGCAGCGAACACGAAACGAGAAGAGTCCCAAAATGCGGAAGCTGCGCCGCATGACTAAAGGGGGAAAGCGTCCGAGGAGAAAATAAGGGGGGGCGGCGGATTGAGGGGAAGGGCCGGTTCTCCAGGTACTCATCGAACACAAAAGCAGAGAGCCAAACTATGGGGGTTAACGCTCGGCGAGAAAACCCCGAAACATGTTGATCGCTGAAAGAGAAAGGAAGATCTGCGCCGGCGTTCGTTGGGAAAGACCAAGCCGTTTGTCATTGGGTGTGACCGAGGAAGAAAAAGGAAGGCTGAAGAAAAGGATGCGTCCCACAGCGAGTGGGCGAAAAAGGGAGGTGGAGGAGACGAGAGAGGAAAAAACGAAAACGAGAGGGAACAAAGCTGGTTTTAATCGAGGACGTCTGGGGCGTTGTGGACGGGAGGGACTCTTGAAAAGTCAAGTCAAAAAAGCGACGTGTTTGTTAAAAATAAAAGGAAAGCGGCCAACGGTCTAAGAGCAACGTCAAAAAAAAGGGGGGAGAAAACTCGGTGAGAAGCCACAACTGACCCAGAGAAGAAGAAGGTGAAAACAGAAAACGAAAAACAACGTAGTCGTCTCAAAGGGGCGCAAGCCAGAAGGCACGGAAGGGCAAAAGGCAAACTGAGCGGAATGGAAAAGCAAATACCCCCTCGTGTCAGAACCGTGGGAAGGTGAGGGAGAAGAAGCAAACACAAAAAAAAAGGGAGGAAAAAATCCGGAGGAAGAGCACGCACTGAAAGTGGCTTGAGTTATTGGAGCCTGAAAAAAAAAATACGTGGCTTGCCAAAGTAAGCTCCAGAAAAGGCGCCAGAAGGGTCACTAACGGAAGCAGAAAAAGTAACAAGTGAGAGGAAGACGAAAGAGAAAAAAAAAAAAGCGGACCCAAGGCGAATGCTTGTGCGGTTTGGGGGCGGGACCCCCATCCCCCACTTAAGCCAAAAAATCGAGAAAGGGGGGAGGAGAAAAAAGAAGAAACTCTATAAGGGGGAGATAGAGCACGGAGAACGGCCTCCCAAATCCAGGTACAGGGCGTGATGGAGAAAAGAGAAAAAATTTGAGAGGAAAGGTTATCTTTCTCCCCGGTCAGAAAGGGTTACAGGGTTAACTCATATCCTCATAGGAAGAAGACTTACTGAGGCAAGAAAAGGAAGCGGAGTCCCTATGGGTAATCATGATTGTGTGCAGAGATCTCACAAAAGAACCGGCCTAGACAGCAGGATCAGGAGTGGGGACTGGGGTACGGGCCGCATTCTAGGGGTGTATGTGCTTCAAATCAAAGAAAAAAAAAAAAGGGGGGTTCGACTGGGGATTCCCACTTTGTAAAAAAAGACAAGAAGCAAAAGCGGTCAAAGTATACTACTACCAATCTCGAATAGATTGTCTACGTTGTAAGGGGTTTCCTTTGGGAGTCCATGGAAGGAGGTTGGAAGGTTAGTGGAGTTCAGATCACGTCCCCGGTACAATTCCGTTTCATAAAAAGGCCAAAAGATCACGGGGACTAATGGAAAAGACGAAAAAGTCCCACCTTCTCTCTCAGGCACGGTGGGGGAGGACGTTTTGTTTGTGGGAGTGATCAGGGCAAGTCAAATCGGTAACGAGAAAAAGATCCTATGAATCTATCTGAAAGGAGGAAGGGAAATCAAGTGAGGACCGCACAGAAACTGTATCGTCCACCGTGACGGGTAAGACGCAAAAACTTCAAAACAAAAGAATAACAGGAACGGCCTGAATTTCGGGGCGACACGCTCGCGAAGCGAATGATTAAGAAAAAAGACCTTTAAGTGCTTAACTATCAAACGATGTCCAAAGGGGACACAGCAAAGGGAAACTAACGAGATCGGCTTGTCTTCGTAGAAAAGGCCCGAGGGGGGGGAGGACTGACAAAGAAGAAAGTTGATCGAAATAAAAGGGAAAGCACAGAACTATCACACGACCTGCCCCGTCCCTAGTTTACCCTGGCCGAAGATCGAGTCTTTTGAGGGTGGAAGACACGGGCAGGATTAAAAAACGGGCGATTCTCGTTACCCCAACTGGCGCGTTCTCTACGGAGATGGTAAGACTGAAAAAAAAACTAATAAACGGCATCTTCCAAAAACCTTTCTGGAATATCCGAAAAAAGGCATCAAAAACCGCAAACTGGAGCTCTATGGGGCACAACGAGAAGCCGTCCGGGGCGAGTTCCCGGGGATTCTAGGGGCCTGCTACCGGGGGGGAAAAAAGTACCGCCAACAGAGAGCAGACAGGTCGCCCTCACGACGGCTCCCGGACGATGAAAACCTCATTAATAGAAGCACGAAGGGGTGTGGGGGGGGGTTGGGGGTTTGTTTCGCAATGGGGCGTTGAAATCTAAAAGAGGTTATTGGCAGACGAGCACTACGACAAGCAATGAGGACAATTGAAGTCCGAGGGGAGGGAAACTAGGGAAAAGGTTTTGAGACACGAGACAAACCAAAACACAACGCGGGGGGATGTGGCGCAGAATCCAGTGCGGGAGTCCGAAAGGACCACACAACCCGACGAGGGGGAAAGTGGGCCAAAAACGACGTTTGGACGCATGGGAGGGAAAGACTTCGCAGTTACTACGGGCGTTGTGATAATCGCCCAAAGTTGAAAAAAAAGGGACCGAAGGGAAAAAGAAAAATAAAATGCCGCTCCATTTGAAGCGCAATCAAGGGGTCCGACGAGACTCGAAAAGGGGACGGAACGAACCAGAAAAGAAAAACAGGGGTGCTGGAACTGCAGTGGGACGTGTTCCGCTCGTCGCTTTCACCTGAAGTCGCTCGCCGCGGACCAGGAGAAGTTCCAAGCCGCGCAAAAAGGCGAGGGACTGAAAAAGAAATGCACAAAAAAGGGACTCCTGCGGCAGGTACCGGCGTAAAACGAGCCTGGAAGAAAGGGTCGTCCGGGTAAGTCTACTCTCGTACAAGGGAGTGAAAACGGGAGGGGATCAAAAGGACGCCGGGTCTACCTGAGCCCTGAGAAAAAACTCCTCGAACGAAAAAAAAAATTCTCGTACAGGGAGAGAAGAGGGGAAACAGGAACCAGGAAAGAGCGTACCGACGAACCAGACACCGCAGCAGGGAGGTCACGAAAAGAGAAGGGTCGAGAACGAAGAAAGGGGGAACGGCACCAAAAAAAAAAGCTGGTCCTCTCAAAAAACCATTCCTTGAAGGTTCCCCATTGTCATCGCGAGCGGAAAAGGGGGAAAACGCAGCCTAAAGGGGGAAAAGAGGCAAACCCTGCCAAGCCGTCCGGCGCCGCAAGGGAAAATTCCCAGGAAGAGGGGGGGGACGCACGTTAAGCGAAAGGTCGGGCCCCAGGAAAAGGGACCAAAAAAAACATGCTGCCGGGGGGAGACAAACCTGCTTTGTGAAAAGATTGGTTAAGACCGAAAGAGGCCAAAAAGAGACAGGAAAGGAAAAGAGGGATCGAGCGCGAAAAAAAAAAAGAAAACAGGGGGGAGGCCCGCCTCGGAAGGGAAAGAGCCGCGGAGGAGCAGAGAGGGCATAAAAAAAAAGCCACAAGCCCGAAAAGACGACGCGGAGGCTACCGTCTCACGGGGTCGTGGTCAAAAGGTCCGGTCTGTTGGGGGAATAAGAAACTTAGAGAAGGGTGATCACCGTTGGGGCAAAAACGCAGCTTCAGCCGGGTTCAGCAACGCCGCCCTGTCCCGGAGTTCTGATCAAGGTGGGAAAAAAACTCCTGGAGGAAGAATCGCTGAAAAGCTTTACCGGAAGGTCTCAACGTAATGGGAGGTTCTCCGGGCCTCGAAGGTTGAGCGTAGATCCGGTACCGTCACGGTCGGAGCAAACACCCCGGCAAAGGGGGGAAAGTTGATTTTCAGGGGCGTTCGACGCAGACCTAATCAGACGGTCCCGAGGTCGTCCTGTCGAGCAGTCCTGAGCACGGCTCGAACGGAGAGAGGGAGGGACGGCCCCCAAGGAGAAATGCGCAGGATCTGGTTCAAAAACTTGGGGGCTGGGCGAAAAAACGTGCACGTCCACGTAGGTGCAGCCCGCGAAAATCCTCCGAGAACAACATCTGTCGAAAGGCCGGGAAGACCCACCAGGGGAACCCACGAAAGAAACGGGGAAAATGCTAAAGAACGACCCGGCGACCGGATTCCTTCTAGACTAGCCCCCGTGTCCGTGACGGCGAGAGTGAGGGGAACGTACCTCCGAAAAAAAAAGAGGGACTTGAATCAAGACAAAGGAGGGGAGAGATTAAAAGAGATAGAAATTGGTTTCGCGCAGGTCGTCACCCAAGGAAACCCCTCTAGAAAAAATAAGGCTCGGGGGCAAGAAGGGCAATAAAGGGCATCAAGGTCCAAGATGGTGGTCGAGTGGTGGGGAAGAATGCTGCCCGGGGGGAGAACCGGAGGGGGGGGAACCGATGAGTAAAAGGCAGGGGAAAAGCTTAAACGGAACGAACTGGTGCACTCGAGCAAAATCCACGGCGAGGTGAAAAGGGAAACCCAAGAGTACCCAAAGGAGCCCCGGGCGCAGCTGAAAGCGGAAGAATCGCCGTCGCATGTGCTCAGCCCGAACGAAATCGGGAAAGGCGACCTCATAAGGAGCCCTGGCAAGAACAGTCAGCCTTGGCACAGACACAGCCGAACCAAACCTTCATCAAAACCAGATCCCCGGGGACCGGGCAAGCCGGAAAAAGCGCTCAAAGATTCAGTGAAAACTCGACGGTGCAGGGGGAATAGCTACGACCTCGGCAAACCGAGCATGAACGCTCGGCCAGCAAAAAAGAACCCGGAAGATCCGAAGAAAAGAGTAAGCCCGATTCACACACCGAACGCCGAGGGAGGAGGGCTGTAGCAATGGAAGGTCCCAGTGCAGAATCAGAAGAAGTCCCGCATCTCTAGCCTGCGGCAAAACGAACCGGCAAGGGAAAAAAGACAACCCTAGGACTGAGGATCGGGTCGCGCAGGGCCGTTACGAAGAAATAAATCTACGGCAGAGATCGGGAAAGGAGAGACGGGAGATTCACTAAAAACGGGTCGTCCAGCTTCAATAACAAGCCGGAAGGGAAAAGGGGGAGTGGGTCGATGAGAGCCCGAACGAAAAAAAACCAAAATCACGGAGGGGAGAACCGTACGCGCAGAAGGGCACATCCGGGAAGACACCCTAAAGGGGGGGGCCCGGGAGACGTCGTACTTCCAACGGAGGGAGCAAGACTTGTGGGAAGGGGCCCGCCGACGAGCTGGTGAGACGGTCTCAAGAGGTTCCAGTGGACGCTCGGGAACGAGAGGAATGACAAAAAGTAAAAGAACAAAGAACATCCGGTTCTCTCACAAAAAAAGGCATTTACGAAAAACGGCTGCAAAAAGCGCGAATCAGGATCCGGGGCGGGACCACCGGGGGGAAGAGGAAAAAAAGTTCAGAAACCAAATGTTTCGTGAAGCCGGCGAGGCTTCTTTTCGTCGGTGAGAGGGGGTGAGTAAAGAATTCGAAACGCCTTCCGGTCTACCCCACTCGGGGCTCCAAGGTCCACAGAAAAGGTTGGGACTCGTCGAGGAAAGTGAGCGGAAAAGGAAAGGGAGGGTCTCCGGGGAGAATGTCAAACCAGACCGTGCCCACAGCCGGGAAGTGTCGCAGTCCGAAAATCAACAGGAAGACGAAGTGTTTACGATTTCGAGTGAGAAAGTACTAACGAACCACGGGATTCAGCAAGATGAACTGATCAGGTCGGGCATCCGTTCGGAGACGCTTTGGAAAACTCGGGGGGGAGAGTGCGAAGCTCGGCTCTTGAAAAAAAAAAAAAGAGGGATCGTGAACTAGCCTGTAAAGAGGACCACCTTCCTGGGAAAAAGCTACGATGCAGTTACGAAAAAGCTGTGATGTCAGGGGTTCCATACGTCCGAGCGAGTCGACCGAAGGGGATATTGAGGAGGCTACAGAAAAGAGACTAAACCGACTGTCATTGCTAAAGGAAGTTACTTATTAGACGTTCAGGAAACTTGAAACTCGTGGTGTAACCAAAAAGGGCTCACCGCGAGAGGGGATCCACACGAACGGAGCTGCTCCGTTGGAACGGCCATCGCAAACGTCGTCCGCGCCAACAGAGTCGACAAGGAAGAGGGAGGGCGAAGGGGGGGAAATACGCAAAAAAAAACAAAGATTTAGTGCTCCACATATACCCCGCAATCTTTGGGTTGGGAATAAAGCAAAGGCAAAGAAAAAGACTTCTTCAACAAAGGAGCCAAACTAAAAGCGGCGTCAACCATCAAGTCCTCCCGTTGCGGGTCTGGGGGAGTTTTAGTGAGGAACGGGCTACAGACGTAAAAAAGAATCAAGTTGACGGGATTCGGTGCCGGATGCCATCAGTGAACTCCGCAAGGTTACGTGTGCGTAAATAAAAAAAAAAAGGAACGCCCCAAAAGGTGATGGCCCGAGAGGGGGCTGCGCGAAACCGAAAAAGAAATCGGTCACCAAGGGGTGTGGCCCCTTGACGGACGCCGAAGTAATAAGCAAAAGAAGCCGTTAGAAGGATCGACGACGGCAAAAAACAGCATATAAAAAACAGGACGCCCGCTATCCGACCTTCTGGAGATGCAAGAAGAGTGTGAAGGCCGGAAAGTGACTTGGATCATGCAAGAGGCTTTTGGTTCTACCGAGGGGGGGACGTAAAGAACGCTCAAATACTAGACCTCGAACCCCTTCCCACTTGGGGGGTAATAGTCTCGTGATGGTCCTTCGGAGAAGTGTTAAAACCGAAAACAACAAAAAACGCCGCCGAGCGCAGCGGCAAGGGTTCGGTCACTCGGGGAAAGGACAATAGAAGGGGTGGGGGAAAATGGTGCTCATCCCGGGATCTGCGAAGAATTTCTCTAGAAGGAACTAGGGCCACAAACCGTCAGGAAGATAAAAGAGCCAAAAAATAAGGCGGGGGGTGTCGTGGTGCAGGCACGCCGTCCTGAGAAGGCTACAAGTTTAGGGAAGAGTTTCAGAAAAAAGAAAACTGGGGGTAAGGAAAGGGCCCGTTAAGACGTCGAGCGAGAGGGCGAGTCCACACAAAAAAAAAAGGAGGGAACCGTTCGTCGTCGCCGTCGAGGTGGTGATCATGGGGGGGTTTTTTTGGAGGGACTCAAGTAAAAAAGAGAATGTAGGACCCGGGGAGACGTCGAAAGGAGAAAAAGTCGAATCAACAAACAATCAACGGAAGGGAAAGGGGGGGAAAAGAGATATGAGAGGAGAGGTTGTAGAGAAAAGTGCAAAGAAAGGGGCCGCAAAAAAAAAAAAAGACACCGACGGAAAAGCGAGGGTGACCGATTGAAAGATCGCACGCGAGGCTCATACGGTCGAGCAAGCCGTGACGAAAACGGGACGGTAAACTTAAGGGCATTCAAAAAAAAAGAAGGACGAAAAAAAAATAACGATGACGGGTTTGGACTCTAGATGCCTTGACCGGAGGAAATGCCTTTTCAAAAAAAGAATAAAAACTTCAAAAAAAGGGAGCGCAGGATAAAGAGATAAAAGGAAAAAAAAAAAACCCGAACGGGGGGCGCCAAGCGAAAGAACCGGGACAAAAAGCGGACGAAAAAGGCAAAAGCGACATACGCGAAGAGCCCGGCAGCGCTTTCCAACACGATTGGAATTCGCAGAATGGCGAAACCGAAAGGACCGCAAAAGGGAAGGCGCAAACCATCGTGCCGTAAAAACGGTGGTGGGTGGGGTGCCTGAAGGCACAGAAGACAGGAAAAACCTCACCGGAAAGAGACCCAACCGAGACCCCCAACAAGATAGGGGAAAAGGGGGAAAACGGGGTAAAGCGTTCGCCGGCCAGATGCGCTCCTAAGAGGTCTACGGGGAAGAGAAAAGAGGCCGGCGAAAATCAGGCCAAGAACTCACAGGTCAAAGCAGGCTATGACCCGCGAAGGAAGGGCCGGGGGATCAACGAAGGGAGGCGACATGGTGAAAAGGCGAAAACGCTCAGGTAAGTAAGGGGCACTACGGCACCTCACACATTCGGAGTAAAATGAAAAAGTCTGAGGGGCCTTCCGTCAGGGCCAGAGGTGAAACGGGAAAACTCACCAAAAAAACGACCGACACGCGGGGGGGTAGGTGGGAGCCAGTCGGCGACGAGAAAATTCGTGGGCAAACGAACTCTTCGTCGAACCTTGTTTGGGCACGGAAAAAAGAAAAGGGGGGGAGGCTGGGGCAGTGAAAGTGTGAAGGCAAAGTGACAAAAGACGTCGCCAGGTGAACGAGGTCAAAACCTCTCCAGGGTCATCAGGAAGAAATGAAAAACAATCAAGAACCCTAACAATGGAGGTCAGAAGCCTCGACGTAGGAACGCCCTGAAAACAGAACAAGAGGGTGGTTCAGCAAAGGGAAGATCAAGAGTTCAGCTCGTCACGATTTCAAAATCTGCAGGGGACTAGAAACTGGGAGAAAGAGAGAGCCGTAAAGAGGAACGGCCGTCGACCGAAAACTGGACAGGCCACTAGCTCGACGTCGGAGCGGCAAAAAACCGGAGAGAACATCCCCGGGTCGTCCGGATTCGAATCTACGTACCACCAGAGGGGGGCCCTCGAGCGGGCCGTTACAAGGCAGGAAACAAGGAACCGGGTCAAGCGACCGCAGTTCAAACCCTCACCCTTTAGAAAGAACCTACTCGAAAGAAGCAACCTTCAAAAAGCAAAAACTGGGGAAGAAATCCCCACGTCGTGAAAAACCTTCCGAGAGGAACTCTACGAAAGAGAAAGCACAAACCAAAGAAACCGGGAGAGGGATTCTCGGAAAGGGGAAGCCGATACACACGAAACGTGGGTGAGGCCCGACCTTGAGGGGACCCGCTGGGCGCAAACACCAACTTGGGGGTGGTTTCTAAGAAAAAAACGAAAGAAGCCGCGAACATGCACCGACATGGAACGACGGGGCCAGCAAGACACTGAACGGGCAGCGAAAGGGCCGGGCCTAGGACGACGTCGACGCGCCGAGGGCCGGCGAGGGGTGCCCGAGACGCGGTGGGAAGGCAAAGAAAAAGGCAAGCCACGAAAAGGGTACTATGGGGGGCAAAAACATAGAAGGCCGAGCCGCAAAGGCCGTTCCGCGAGAGCTCGAAAAGACGACGAGATTCTCCAAAAACTCGAAAACGAGAAAAAAGAAAGCAGCTCTAACGGAAAAAAACACGCCGGCCCATGAAGGGAGACGAAGAGGCCCGCCGGCCTCAAGGGGTGGGGCCGAAGGACTGAGGGGGAAAAGCTAGAGAAGAAAAAAAGAGTGGAACAGCTAAAGGGCTGCTGCAAGCCCGCATCGGCGCCTGGGCTCAGCAAGGGAACCGTCGGCCGGGAGGGAAGGTCCACCGCAAGGGAAAATGAACCAGTGGAAAGGATGCCGACGTCTGAGAGGGGCGGAGTTGAGGGCTAACCAGCCACCTTTACGAGGGCTCGGGCCCTTCGAGAGGGAGCGAGAAAGGAAGGGGTCCCTTAAACGGCCGTAGCAAAAGGCCGGCCTGGGGGTACGGGGGGGGGCCGCGTAAAAAGAAGGGCTGACCGACCCCCCTGGCCAAAACTAGCGTCCGGGGAGCCCTGGTCGATAAACGGAGGAGAACTTCGCGACAAAAAATCGAGGAAAACGTTGAGAAAAAAGGGGACCGAGGGGAGAGAAGGCCAAAGGTGGGGGCCCCTGAGGACCTCGCATGGGACACTTGAAGCGTTGACAAAGTGGCCCCAACAAAAAGGTAAAGGGTTGGAAAAAGAAAGACACAGCGGGTGCAAACGAGTTCGGCGACCAGCCTTTCCCGGCAACCCACAAACCCAGCCGTGACCTTGCCAAAAAGGAGGATCCGCGAAAAAAGATCAAACCCCAGGGGGGGGGCAACGGAGGGGGGGTCGGAAAAACGTAATTGTCTGGAGGTGGAAACCCCCCCCCAAGGGTAGGTAAAATATAGAGATGAAAGGATATCAAAAAAAAAGACGCATGGTTTTCTCGCCCCTGTCGGGAAAAACCGCCCCAACCAAAACACGCCAACGGGAGGATCAGGAACATAAAACGGGGTCGCGGATCGCGAGACCGCAGGTTCTTGGAGGGTGTCCCCCGAAGTTGGGTTTGCCGAAAAAGCGGTGCCACCAAAGACCGACCGATGTCACGCGGCCAACCCTGAAACCGGCGGGGCAAGACGGGGGGGTTCAACGAAGCAAAGCCAAAAGGGTCAAAGCGCAAAAAGCCCAAAAGGCAACTAAAAGAGAAAAAATGGGGCAAAGAAAAAATCAACTAAAAAAAAGGAAGGGGGGCCGCAAGCAAAAAAAGATCGCCCCGGGAAGACGGAAAAGAACTGCCGATCCAGGCTAAGCTCCGTGCCGCAGGGCTTTCACAGGGAAGAACTATCCTGGATGAAAGGAAGGCGAAAGGAACCCACAATATCCCCGGTACCGGGTGCCTCACGAACGGGAAGGGCAAACAGGGCATCTCCGCAAAACCGTTCCCGCGAAGGGAAAAACCTCGACGTGCCGAAGTTGACGAGCGAAGGACCCCAAGGGGGACGATCAAAGGTCGGAAAAACGGCGACCGCGACAAAGGTCAAACATGTCGGGTGGAAAAAAAGGGAACGAAACGCCAAAGGGGAGGGACGTGTGGAAGAGGCGCCACAACGAAAAGACCGCCGGGGGCGAAGCAGACAATAAAGGAAAACGAACGGTCTTGCAAAGATCTAAGCAGCAACGTCACTCGAACAGGAACTACCAAACTACAACAAGGGACGAAGCGGGCGAATCTGGGGGCGGCCCCCCAGTTTTCTAGGAGAAGATTATATAAAGAAGCTCCTCAGGGCTCAAAGGGCGGCACCGAACCGAGCGCTTACGGTCCGTCAGAGGAGATCTGGCCCAGAGAAAGATCCCGATCGAAAAGAAACCAAGTTTTGCTGAGAGAAGCGTCACAAAAAGCGCGAGGAAGTGACGCTGCAAACGAAACGCAGCAAACCTCTCCCATCGCCGTCGAACGAGAGGGACCCAAAAAACAAGCCACGGGCCCGTTCAAAACCGAGGACGGCCAAAAGGTTGAAGGGGAGGAAACGCTCTTGGCCGAAGAACCGGAAGGCCCTATTGTCAAAGGGTGCAGGCGTCGCCCCGAGAGGGCGCTCGCAAAGGGGGAAAAACAAGGAATCTCAAAAAAAAAAAACAAAAGGGGGTCTCCAAACTCACAAAACTGCGAGAAAGGCCGAACGACGGAGAAGAAAACCGGCTATACGGGGTTGTTGAAAGGAAGCCCTGCGTCTCGTGGGAGGACGGTCAGAGGGGAAAAAAAGAAAGGTTCGAACTATGTAAAAACAAATGCGCCGCGACTCATCCCCGACAGAACGTCCCACGAAAATTTTCTCCGGGCTAGGAGGAAAGCGAAGGAGGGTCAGGAACTGGGAGAACCGCGTTTCCAACACCGAAGTTCGCGTGGAGGAAAAAGGGAGAAAAAACTCAAAAGGTCTGGACCTTCCGAGTCCAAAATACGACGAACCCATATAAAGAGAGGGGGGGGGATTGCGAAACTGCCCAATAGTCCAAGAAGGGCCAACGGTCTACGTTTTCCAGTTCACATAAAGATCAAGAGTGCTGAGAAAGAAAATCGCAACGAAGAAGAATTCTTCGTCCCAAAAAGCGAGCCGACGGAGAAAGGGGGAAAATCGTGAAACGAAAAATTCCCCAATAAACTCTTGGAGGAAGACGCTTTGGGCTTACGCGGGCACATCGTCCGACCTTTGATGGAGAAAGAGATGTGAAAAAAGAACGTGAAAACGATTACTACGGAAAAGGGACCTCGTTCCGAGGGGGGGGCGACGTACCGGGCGACAGGGTATTGACGACTACTGAGCAGCAGGGGTTGAAACCTCAGCCAACGTCTAAGGGCGAAAAAAATCTTGAAAAGGGGGGAACGGGAAAAAAAAGGACTGATCTGGCTCAAAAAAACCCCCACAGTGTCGGTGAGGGGAATGGGGGGGGGGGGAGCTTTAGAAAAGAAAAGAAACCAAAAAAAGAGACCGAAAAAAAAAGGGGTCCTCCAGTGGCGTAGGGAATCCCGCCATTGAGGGTAAGCTTTGTCCAGAGGGGTCATGCCTGGACAGTGTCCTCAAAGGGAAGTGCCTCAAGCCGGAACTTGAGGGCAGGAAACTTGCCAGGAGAGTCCCAATAGCTAGGATACCCCGGCGCCTTGCCAACTGGGTTCTGTGTTAAAAGTTCCGAGCCGCCGATCGAAGGGGGGAGCACGGAAGGGCGGCCAGAAGAGGACCGAAGGAAAAAACGAAAAAATTCATAAAAGGAGAGGAACGCAAAAAAATCAAAACGGACAGGTTCTCATGCTTTGCGGGCGGAGGCTTGCTTGTTTAAAGACGTGGTTGCAAAAGAAGGAAAGACGCCGAGCTGACGGGGTTCAATTGGGGGCGTCGGTGAGCAAAGCCGCATCTCAATCGTAACGCCCTGGTTAACCACGCCGTGATCAGCGAAAGTGGGGGAAGAATCAAACAACCGCAAAGAAAGCCGCAGCATCGGGGGAGTCAGAAGAAAGGAAAGGGGGGTCGGGGATGATTCAAATCGCGAGCGAAGTCGCACCCCGGGGAAAAATAAATTCCGCGGACCTGCCCTCCGACAGAACATAGAAGAGGGTCGCGGAAGTGGTCTGCCCGGCCCAGGGGGACTCTGGAATAGGTTAGTACGGAAAGTTGGGACCTTAAAGAAAAGAACGCCGGGGAGAGCAGACGTGCCAGAGCGGTGCGAAATTCAGAAAGCCCCGGTCGGGTCGCAGCACCAGTGTGGCGGGCTTCACCCACGAAATGAATTCCAAAAAAGGTCCCCTCCGGGCGGAAGCGAGCATTCCTTCGAAAAAAGAGGAAGGAAAAAATAAAGCGGGGACGTTCGAGCAAGAAGAACGGGAGGTCCCTCGTGACTTGAGGGGAACGCAAACGTCAAGAGAAACGTACGGACGATGAACCGGGTTGTTGGGGAATCCAAAGCTTCGAAAAGACGTTCGAAAGCCACGCCGGGAGCAGAGAACCGGTGAAGGCTCGGGAACAAAAAACCTGTAGGGCACCCGAACAAAACAACGAACCAACAATCCTTATTCAAGAGGGGTCGTCCGTCAGACTATCTGCTTACTGACGGTAATTCCTGGGGAACCGGCTGAGAATAGGGCGGAAAAAAAAGAGCGAAGGAAGAAAAAAACCCCAAAACCAAGCTTGCCAAGAACCCGACGTTGCACCAGGGAAACTACTAACAAGAGCGTGGGACCATGAAAAAGGGGGATCAAACGGCTGAACACGAATTGGCCGGGGGACGAACGTGAGCTGCGGGCGACGCACCGACTGGCCTACACCCAGTGAAAGAGACTCCGAAGAGGAGAAAAAAAGCACCAAAGCAAAGAAACACCAGCAAATGAGCCACGCCGGTAGCCGTGCGGAAAAGCTTCTAGCACTGCTCGACCGTGCTCGCAGGGGGCTATCGGGTCAGAGGAGATCGCGCCCGAAAAAGCTTTCAAAAGCTAGAGGGAGGGAGGGGGACAAAAAACTTCAACGGTGCAGGAGGACCGCTATGAAAAGAAAGGAAAGCTGGAGGGGGGAAATCACGACGAAAAAACAGTCCCCAGGAAGGTCAAAGCAAAAGCCAAAAGGAGATTCGCCGGCTAAAAAGGACGCGTCCGACGTGTTTGGGACGGGAAGAACGCTCAGGAAAAGAAAACGAAAGGAAAAGGGGGATTGGCAGAAAACAGCGGGCAGTTTCGCGGGGACCCCTTTCGTTCCCGACCTGGACGTCGAAGGGACCTGTTGTAAAACGGACGACGTGGGGGGGAGACTGGAGGGAAACCAAAGGAGTGTGGAAACACCGATTGGTGGAACGCAAAAAAAAAAGGACCCAACCGTGAAAAGAAAAGGGCCGCCCAGGTACTCAGAGCCTGAACGCAGTCTAGGTTACGCGACGAGAAAAGAAGGAGAACGATAAGGAAAAAGCCCGACGCCCAAGGGGCTTGCGGTAAAAACTCGGCGCGGTGGGGGCGGGCATTAGGGGGGGAAAGAAGTTGTGAAAAAAACCTCGAGCGGAAAACCCGAAAGCACCCTTGCACTCGGAACGGATGACGCGGAGAACCGACACGAGGGAAGCACTAACAAACGAGAGAAAAAAAAAGGCTAGGCCACGGCTCATGACCGTGTCGTCACGTTAAAGACTCGAAGGAAAAAAGAAACACTCAGGCAAACAAAGAAGGGAAACACAAAAAACGCGGCGGGTGGGAACGCGGGGGGCCAAAAAGGACGCCATTCGAAAAAACCATCCACCTAGAAAAGAAACGCCTCCAGAAAAAAACCTTCTGGAGGAAGAACCAAGAGGCATCAAGAACCTCGGTCGTGCAAAGGGAGAGGCAGAAACGAAAAACCGCAGGAAACGAAGTAGCGAAAAAGTGAAAAGGGCGCCGAGCCGATCAGGGTGGTGGCGCGAGAACCTTGAAGGGGGGCCGCTTTCGAAAGACAGCCCCTTAAGGAAGGCCGAGGGGACGACGAAACTCTAGGAAGACCATAGGCCGACGGAGCAGTCCTCGAGCCCCCACGCAAAAGTAAACCGGCACGAGGGAAAGGGATCGAAAGGGAAAAGGGAAAAAGAAGATGGGGTGCCCTCTTGCGAAGGGCGGGGACCGGGCGCTTGAAAGAAAGAGCTGGGGCGATTGGAAAAAAAACTAAAAAGACGATCGAACGCCAGGGAATATACGACGCTGCGTCGTAGCGCCTCCGGAGAGCGCCAGAGGCACCGAAAAAAGAGAGTTGGCGGGAAAATGCTCGCAGAACAGGCCAAAAGGCTCAAAAAGGAGGAGCCGCGCTCAACGTGGTCGTGGTCGTAATGTCGTTAAGGACCCTCTATAGAGAGGGGAAACCGTGAGCTGGGAAAATGTTTCAAAAAATGGACAAGCAGAAAGGCTCAGAAGGAACGCGGATCTGTCAAAAAGGGGGACTGTTATAGTGACCTTGTCGGGGGGAATCCGGCGGACTTGTCTGCCCTCTTAAAACCGTGCCGAGGCGTCAGAAAAAAGAAGGCCAGTAGGAAAAGTGGGGAACGAAGATTACGGTTGCGAGGGCCCGGGGAAGGGGGGGCACCCTGGTAACGGGCTCTGGTGTTGAGGGGAACAGGGGTGGGTTGACCTGCAGAGAGGGATGAACAGGGGAACTGAAGGAGCGTCGACTCGCAGGGTCTAGAGGGCAAAGCTTGAGCACGGAGACTGGGATCAAAAAAAACCCTGGAAACAACTAACCAGAAGAGACAGGGCCCTCCGGTGGGCCCTGAGCCGGTGACTCGCCAAGGAGGGCTTTGAAGAGAGGTGTTAACAAAAAAACGTCAAAGAGGTGCAGCAAAAAACAGCTCTACGCCTGGCCGACGAGGTTCGAAGCCGCCTTCGGCAACAAGGTCGACACCACAGAAGGGACCGGGGGGGGGGAGGGGGCTTCGAAGGACCAGAAAAGGGGGGAAGGCAAGTATAGAAAAAGGGTTGAGAGCCCGGTTGACGACCGGCGGCGAACCATCGGCCTTGAAA
>Ga0179591_1314525_pt1 | contig 16610 bp, 15 predicted proteins | sample CZOMad2_1_08_16f_FD_182891 | JGI IMG/M metagenome (GOLD analysis project Ga0179591, IMG submission 182891) | Vadose zone soil fungal communities from Angelo Coast Range Reserve, California, USA - CZOMad2_1_08_16fungal (PacBio error correction) | ecosystem: Environmental > Terrestrial > Soil >...
TCCCCGCTAAGATAAAAAAGTCTCCGGTGCAATCATCTTATCCTCCAGACACCGCCTGAAGACCCAAGGATACGTCAACCTGAGTGATTCTGGATAGTTTTATATATCCCTCCGGAAGCCAGACCGCTAGCCCTCCGGGTGACCACGCTGAATGACGAGGGGCCAAACGCGAAGGGCTGCAACCGACAGTCCTTCGGCCGGCCCTAACTGTCACTCGGCCGCGGTCTGGTCTTCACCTGCAGTGAGTGTCATTCCCTCTTGCCCCGTACGAGTGCAAAGCTGTTTGATAAATTTATTCCCTTTTCGAGATGATGAGTGATGAGCGATTCCCGAAGATAACGTGGGACGTACTTTCCTTGAACGAATTCACCAACACGGTTCCACCTGGTAAAGAGAAGTGCTAACAAAGATAGGGACTGAAAAAACCTGTGCTTTCAGAGAGGGCCGGATTCGGAAGGAAACTCTGAGAAAATAAGGGGGAAGGGGCTCGAATCCGGGGCTTCAAACAGGACGTCCATACAACCTCTTACCCTTTGCGCAAAAGCCCGCGGGACCTCGGGAAAAGAAAGACAACACTAAACAGGACTCGCAGTCGCTACTCCTTCCCTAAACCTGATGCCGATGGGAAAAAAACCAGTGAGACGCAAAAATGTGGTTAGAGTAAGTAAACAATACCGATTCGTCCTCTAATACGAAGGATGGACGCAAGCGGAAACCGAGACAAGAAGCAACTCCTTCCCGAGAGATCAAGGGGAAAAAACGGATACCCTATAACAAAGCCTGACTCAAAAGATTAAAAAAGATAAAAACCTACAACCAAAGATACCGAAAGGAAAGGACATCCCCTCTACACAAGGGGGGTCCCCAAAAAATTAGAGGCGTAACATTTCAAGATTTTTTTTCGGTAGATAAATTCAGGCCTACTGAAAAAAGAGGGGATGAAAACCAACATGGCGCCGGAAAAAAAGGGGCGATAGTTGGAATGGAGAAGGATCTCATTCTCCAAACTGGAGACAACGGACGCTGAGAAAATCTGTTGAGGGGAAAGTCCTGAAGCGCTCCTCGGGAGGAAAAGGAACAACTGCAAAAAACCGTCTTAAGGAAAAGAGATAAAAAATTGAAAAAAATGAAAAGACTACTCGGGGCACCCTTGCAGAAAGAAAGCCCGGAAGAAGCACCAACTCTTAAACAAGGAAGGGAGGGATACCTTGGACAGAGTCTTACTGCTTTTTAATGGAAGGTAATTTAAAATACAGCAGACGGAAAGTTAGATCACCGTGAGACGAGGGCCCGAACCTTTCGACAAGGTGGGGCGGATTGGGAGCGGTTGTAGTAGCGGGTTCTTCTCCCCCCCCCATACGATATCCGTAGGGGGGATGCGTGTTTTTCCGGTAGGGGTCGAGAAATAAAACATACCCATGGGGAAGAGTGGGCGGCGAGTGTTCACGGTTAGGGGCAAGACGAAAAGGAAATAAAAAAAATACATTAAACTACCAGAGTCCGCGGAAGTCTGCGAGCTTAGAGAGCCAGCAGGGAAAGAGCGGCTCATCAAAGCGCGTTTATGTTACCTTCTGGAGACTGAGTAGACCGAAGAGTCGGTTGAGCCTAATATGGAGGGACAGTCCGGTTTGATTTTCTAGAAATCATGAAGTCAGCCGCATGATCAAGAACCTTAATGTGGCGTTCTGAGAAATCGGAAGCAAGTTCAAAGTAGAAAGTTATTCGGAGAGGAGCTATAGAGTGAGGAGGAGGGCGCGCCGGCTATTCCTAAGCGGAAAACGGGAGGCACCATTCCTGAACCCCTGGGGTGAGTCTTAAGGACACTGGACAACACCCCTTCCTCTGTGCAAGAGGCTGCGCCGGGCTGTCTTCGTCTTTGTCTTTCCCCCGACCCTCGACGCCGGCGGTATGGGGTTTCTGGAGCAGCAAGAAGAGAGGAACTCAACAAGGGAGGAAAAAGGAGAGACGGGATCACTGCCCCGGACGCCCGAGGACTACGCTGAGAAGGCCCTCGGAACGACCTTGTGAGCACCGGCGCAATGACCTCCCAGAGGGAAGTGGCCGTCAGCAGCGGGCAACGCCGAACTTCAAGGGACAGGGGTGCCGCTATCAGTGTCAAAAACGCGGCGGCCAAACTCTCCGCCCGAGAGATCGCCCTCGACTAGGAAGCACCCAAACTCTCCCGGGCGAAATACGCAACGCGACTACGCCACTGCTGGGGTATCTACTGGCTACTGCGTTAGCCTCAAAACAGTCCTTAGAGCCTAGGGGCTCACACGAACCTCGGTCTCTCTCCGCGCGGGGGCATTCTCTCGAGAATCCTGTCCCTTTCTCGATCCTGAGGGCTGGTCATGATCCCCCCGGAAATATATCTACGCATTCTCTTTTTTCTCTTTCCTTCGGGCTCTCGATGTGAGCCTGATCTTCTTGTCATTCTAATCCCTACGACGGCCCCGCGGCCCGGTGGCTGTTAGGTATCCGCTAAAACGGGGACAAAACGTACTCGAGGGAGGTTGGGAGGGAACCCTCCCCCCGTCCAACGATGGCTCCGGTACGCAGATCATGAGATGACGCTGGATAATCTTTTTTCCGGGGAAGGGGAAACATCCGTCACGACAGCGTTCCCCGGAGCAGTTCCCGGGCGGCAGCGGGGGGACAGGCTGGGATGAAAGTGTCGGCTCTGTATAGAAAAAAAGTTGTTCGATTCGCAGAAGTCGGTGCCCGGACGTCCGTCGGGGGCGCGGCGCGGGAGGAAAAAGAATGACTTAGGCAGTGCCGTTGAATGGTATAGGGTATAAGAGGCCTCGGTCACGCTCGGCCAGGTCCGGCCCGACCAATGGGCGTCCGGCCACGCTGGCCGGCCTGCTTTCCAGTCGAGACCACGGGGGGGTTGGTACGACTGCGGATGGGGGTGGGCCTGGTGGATCGGTGTGCGGGTGGCGGTGTAGCGGCGGAGCGATCGGGGGGGAAAATCTGATACTCTGGGGGGGGGGGGTCTTTAGAGCGGGGGCGCGGGCGGGGCTCAGGGGGCTCGGGCCAGGGAGTCGAGGAGAAGGCAGCTTTTTCGCTCGGGAACGGAGCTCACTCAAACCTGACACTAGAAGGGGTGGGGCGGCGAGGCAGATTCGAAAGCCTGGTCTTGACCGCTGGGAAAGGACCGGGCGAGGGAGCTCGGTTTCGAGGTTGCAGTCTCTGCCCCCGGCGCTCGGCAGGTACGCCTGGGGATCTGCAACGAATTGTTCCTTCCCTGGGGCTTACATCTTATGAGTGATAAGCGCTGGTAGGAGCGGCGTCAACGACCATTTGGAACCTGGGTTTTCTCATCAGGTGACGCGAGACGGTCCTGATAGCTCTGAACTCCCATTCCTGGAACCGGCCTCTTCCCACAGCCACGACGACGAAAAGCGACACGCCTGAAGGCGGGCCAGGCGGCAGAACGCGGCGAGTGAGTCAATATGCCGCGAGACGCGGTTGGTCCTCTGTCCGTTCCCGCGCTCAGCAGCCATGGGTCAACGGGGTCGCGGCAAAAAAAAAAAATTATCTTCTGGAGACTGATGGCGACTTACTTCAAAAGGTCCGAGCACGGGAGTGCTTCGAGTAAGGAGAAGATTCGGCCCGACGGTGAAAGAATGGGCGACCCTCTTCCTTGCCGGCGGGAAACGGCGAGGCGTAGGTGGGATCAGACTGGCCGTGCGGTTCACTAGTGGTGTCCTTCATGTCGTTCAGAGGGCCATCAGGTCTCTCATCGGGAGGTTCGAGGAAAAAGAGGAGAAAACTTGGAAGGGAGTGCCGTTGAAGCGGCTGATCTTACGGGTCTGGTTAAGCCTGGGGGGAAAATCTGAACTCGTGGCTAAACTAATACCACATCTTTTCACCACAAGGGCCTTTTATAGAGTTTCTGGTTCAAAGGAAGCGGATTTCAGGGGGGCTTCTCTGGGAGCTTCAAGTGGGGCACTCGCTTGGGTATTCGGTGTCGAAAACCGGCGGACTGGCGCCCGGGGGCGGTAGAGAAAGACTTCACACAGTTCATCTAGGGGCGTCCGGTAAAAACTGCCTGGCTCTAAAAAAGAGAAGTTCCTGTTACTGCTGCTCGGTCTGCTATATGAGTATCACCCCGCCACTGGAGGAGGTCCGTAGTGAATCCTGTTGGAATAGTCCTTTTCGACGGGGTGGGGGAAAAACTCAGTTAATGGTCTTCCCTCACATCTTATCGAGGCCGTCGGTAGTTTATATACGGAGGGAAAGCTAGAGTAAGCGCTCCTACCCTGAAGAGGGGGGAAAACTATCTCTTTTGACAGCAAGTGAGGGTGGGCCTATGTAAAGTACAAAGAATGGGGGGGGAAATCTGGCTCCTAGATCGAACGGGCGAATAGGAGGGCTTTACAATCATTTCGCCCGTTCGGGTTGACGCTCTCGACGGTGGAAACGGAAAAACTAAACGGGAAAAGTCTGTTTGGGTAGGGGCCGTAGCGGTCGTGAGAGGTTTCCTAAGTACAGGTGGCTTTTCTTATTTCAAGGAGTAAGTCTAAGGATTCCGGGAAATGGCTGGGGAGCTAACATTAAAAAGGAAGAAGTGCGTTCTCCGCGCGAGGAAGGGTTTCAGGGGGGGAGGGTGGGAAGGGGGTTAGGGACTTACGGTACGAGGACGGGGACTGGGACTTACGGGGGGGAAGGGACGGGACGGGCGGGTCTGGAGAGGCTTCGCGAAGGGTCACTGGGCAGGAAAAAGGAACTTGGGTTCCACTTAGTCTTCATATGGTTCTCTTCCACACTGGCTCCCTCTTGCCGATGGTCTCGGAAGAGGAAAAAAAAGGGGTCACTGATCGGTGCCGGGTGGATCAACCTTCAGGCGACGCAGCGAGGCGGGTAGATAGCTCGCTCTCTTCTCCGAGCGCGGGTCATCATTCAAAAGGGACGTCCCGAAGCGACCAGGCGCAACCCCTGGGGGAAGAAGGAAAAAGGAGCGAGGCAGGTCGATCAAAAAATGACCAAGCTAAAGAAAGCAACGTGAGGGGAGGCTGAACGGAGCATCATCTCTAAGCGTGAGGAGGCGGAACTCTAAAGTTTAAAGGAGGGTAGCCTCCATGTGGTTACGAGGTGACCCGGCCGATGGTCTAAAAGGGGAGGGGAAGGAAAGGGGGAGAGAGAGGGGACTTCCAGAGGGCTAAGAATTTGCAGAGAGCTCACACAACTTAGAGTGAAAGATATGCGGATTCTGGTCTCTTCATGGCGGCAGAGAGGAGGGGCTGGGTAAAAGGGGCGAGGAGAGGGGAATTCTAGACCATCGGCCGGTCCCGGAGGGGGAAAGCAAAAAAGGGGGCGAGGAAACGGGAGGGGAAGGCCCCGAAGGCAGGCTGCAGGCTCCACGATCTCGTCGCTCGTCTCGGTTTAGTCCCCTGCGGGAATCGTGGAGTCGAAAAACTTACGGATGAACCAGCGAGGAACGGGGGGAGAGGAAGCAAGGTGTAGCCTCTCGGTTAAGGCACTTGAACGGGCCAACTCTTCCTCGCGCTCTATCATATCTAAAACCGAAATCTCCCTCAAAGACCGACTAAGGGTCGGAGAAGGAAGGAGAGGGCACAGAAACGTCACAAAAGGGATCATCGTCGCGAAAGGTGCTACATTTGGGAAAGGTCCGAGGGACAAACTAATCTCCTCGTGCAAGGACAAGGAGGGGGGGTTGAAAGTACTTCCTCCAGACCGCAACTAGAAAAAGCCCAGCCCTAAACCCGAACCCTTAAAGAAAAGGAAAAGGGAACCAGGACGCGTCACCGTCCGCGCGTCCCCTCCAAAACCCCCCTTCCTCTACGCCAAAAACAAGTAAATCCCGCGGGGACACCTAGAAGTTTCGGGTGTCCGCCGCGACCCACTGGCCGAAGAAAGGGACCAGGCGACGGGAACACAGTTCAAAGACATCCCGAGTAAAAGGGAACCGATCAAGAAAACCGAAATCTCCCAGGGCTCCCGATAAAGGGGGAAAAGAGGAATAGAGGAAGGACACCGAAGTGAAAAAAACAAAAAACGGTCAAGTAGGGGTGGGGAGTAAAAAAGAGGGTTACCCGAGCTATGGAGAAAGTAGATGCCTCTGGGCCCTGGAAGTAACAGGTTGTGGGCTGAACTTCCCACAGCCGGAAGGACAAGATGCGTCGCAAGAGACTCCTCATCCCGCGAGAAGGAGAGATAGGAAAAGGACTATTTCACAAATATAATAACCGACAGGATCGTCCTGCCGACTGGAGGAGGAGGGAAATTACCTCAAGTTTAACACTTAAAATGCCTAGGCTCAAGGAAAGGAAAAAGAAGGGACCTTATGGGGGTCGAAAGCGAATGGATAAAAGCGCAATACCTAAGACATAGCTGGAGAAACGGAAAAGGACCAGCACCCGGATGGAAACGGAGAAAGTGGGTCAAGAGAAAAATCGAGGAACGTAGAATGGGACGTGCCAGGTCTAAAGCCCGCCAAGCAGGCTATGGCCGGTGGTTTCGGCAACCTACCAAAAACGGGGGGAGGGGAAGGGGAAAAAATCCTCCCACAGGAAGGGGGAAGGGAGCCAACCTAACCATCCCGGGGGGGGGGGACTCGCGTTTGGCAGGGGTTCTACTAGGAACGGCATCTGTGGGGGGAGGGGGGCACAGGAGCCTCGGAACTTCTAGGCAAGGAAGTCAAAGGGTGTCAAGAGCCTGTTCAACAGGAAAGGGGAAGTGCTATCAGCTATTCTCAACAGATGATTCCCAAATGCGTGGTGGGGAAAAGGAACGACGAAGCAACCGGATAAAACCTTTTGACGGCTTCAGCGACTAAAACCCCCGGTTGCAACCGACCCCACCTACTTGTCGAACTCTCCTCTAAAAGGGATGACATTTTATAATCTCAATTAAGACACAAAACACCATCGGGAAGAGAAAAAAAAGTATATTCTATAGGGCTGTCCAATAATCGTTTGGGGAACCTCGATATCCCCATACGGGAGAAAGAAAGGGGCAATCATGCTGACCTTTTCTTAGCCAGAGGGGAACCACTAAAAGAGACGAGGTAAAGCTCACTGATCGAAAGGGTCAAAGCTGAAGGGCGGAACGCATCTTTCACTGGTCGGGGCCTGCCGCCTGCAGGCGACGTAAAAAGAGGGAAAATTAAACCGGCTTGGGGGGGCTGGGCTAAAGTAAAGAGGAGCATTAGGGAGCTTTTACCTAACGGGCAGGGGAGACGCGAGCAAAAGGAGAACCCTCAGTCCAATGGTCGGGGCCGAACGGATACCAACTCTGACGTCCCAGCTAAAAAGAACGTCTTAAAGACACATGACGGAACTGACGGGGGGGGGAAAAAAACCCTATCGGCGATACTTTGAGAAGGGTACTCTTCACAAAATGCTCGGCAGACCAACTCTGGACCCGGGTCGAGCTCGCCGAAATTGCAGAATCTCTTTTCAGAAAACGACCAACTGCCCGTCTAAAAAAAAGACACGGCAAGCTTTAAAGGTGCCTACCGGAGGGGGGGAATGTTTTGGGGATATAAAAACCACCAGCCGACCGACCAGGAGGAAAGATACTCCGACTGGCCGCCTGGACATCCTCAGAACGTCCCCCTCGGAGAACTAACCACAACGGATCCCGAACAAAAGAGAAAGACAAGGGCCCCCGCGTACACCCTAACAAACCTCTACAACCGGGCAAAAAAAAACGGGAACCCCATAGGGCAGGAACGAAAATTGCGATCAAGCTTTGGTGAGGATCGACTGGGAGAAGGCTAAACTTGTCAGAAAAAAAAACTGGTCGGGAAGGGGAACTAGGGGAACCGTAGCCTAAGTTACTTAAAAAGAGAAGAGCCTTCCAGTTCCGGGACTTCTCCTAAAGCTGACCTGTCCATGAAGGAGAAGATTCAAGGGGTACAAAGAAAATGCAGCCCCACCCGCATTCCTGCCAAAAAGATACTACAACGTTATATCACTACTATGAAGCACCCTTGGCATAAAGAAAAAAGAACAAAAGGGACCCGCTGCAAGCAAGGGCAGGCGACTACAAGGGGGGTTTCACTCTTCTCGGAGACTTCTGAGGGACCTACCTTGTCGGAAAAAGAGCTCCTTTGGAAAGGAAAAACAGGGAGATGGGCTGAGAACTGCTCAGGAAAGAAAGGTGGCCTAGGGGGAAGATTCAGGAGTCTGAGCGAAAAATAGCCTGAAAGAGTGTACGGTTTGGAACTAGTAAAACGTTTGAGAATAAACATCCGCATTTTTGCGAACGAGGGGGGGAGTTAAAGGGCAAGGGGAACACTACAAATATTCCCCAAAAAAAAAGAAAATCGACGGAAGGACCTCAATCAGGGGAAAGGGGACCCAACAGATCGCTAACGGTGAGGCTACCATAAAAAGTCAGAAACTGCGAGCGTCAGGCTCTCCGGCAGGTATTGAGAGGGATCAGGACAATTACTTCTTAGTAAGACGCGGAGGTAGGTGGAAAAGGAAAAAGGGAAAGGGAAGGGAGGGGACATTGTGTGATGTCAGGCAAATAACAGCAAAGGGAATAACGAAGGGAGTGGAGTTCAGGAAGAGGTATATCAACAAAGAACTTTTTGTTAGCGGAAAATGGGAGGAAAGAGGTGCAGCTAGATTGACCTGACCGTGAAAGAGAATAGTCTTACCTTTCCTAAACTTTCGTCTTTAAACCTTGTCATGAAACCAAAAGTAAAGATGGAACGAGTGAGGAGGGGAGGGGGGAGACTGAAGTCTATCGTTCTTTTTCCGGGGAGGGCCGTCTCGGCGGGCACGAAGGGATGTTTCCGGGGATCCGGAACTCATGGGATCTCTAAAAATCAACAACACACACTTATTAGAGAAGAGAGATCCGGCGGAGGCTTGCAGATCCCCGGACACAAAACCGTTCTACAGGTATAAGCCACGAGGGGGAAAAGAGTGATCCAAAGACCTGAAAGCCAGCGGTACCGGGGGACCGGTCATCCTTAAAAAAGAAGGGGGAAAACGCCGGGGGGAACGTGTTCCAGTCCAGCCAACTCTTCACCAGAAGAGAGGAAGACCCATCAGAAGATAGACTAAGTCGAGAGGACATAAAGTTCTCCAAGTGGAGGAAGATCTCGACAACGACAAACGACTGTCTGTTACCGAAGCTTGCTACTGCAGGAGAAAAAGAAAAAGCGCCGAAAGAGGGAAAAAGAAGTCGTCAGGAACCGCGGGCGAGAAAAGCCACATGTCCCAGGAGGAAAAAATCAAAACTCACGACTGCGGAGCAAAGCAGCCGCGCGATCTCCTGAGGCGGGGGAGTCGTCCGTAAAAAGAGGACGAGGAGCTGGGGAGGGAGAGGGGGGAAGAGGTCGGATATGGCTGGCGGAAAGCACCTACCTTAGCCCTCTCAACCACTGCTTCCCAGGGGACTAGGGAAACTAAAAGTGGAACAACGTCTCGGGGGTCGGAGGCATCGAACAAAGCTTACAAAGGTATGATGCCAGGAAGAAGGACATCTATAGGAAGTATGGAGATAGAAAGATCGTAAGCCATGGGGAAAAAGCATCAAGTCTACCCTCGGTCCCAGGGGGAAGGAACGAGTCGGGAACGGGTCTCTGGGGGAGGGGAGACCACTGTGTCTTTGGAAATTTGAAAAAGGGAGGCAGAAAACGGGTGGACGCAAGAAGTACTTTCAGTGAGGATTGGAGGGGGACGGGTCCGAAGGCCATCATTGCGCGGGGAAGGGGGGAAGAAGCAAAGAGACTTGATCTTAGAGGTCACTAATCTAAGCCGGGGGGCAGTACCGAAAAGAACGGATAAAAAGACACGCTGGAAGTTCAGGAGGAGAATTGATCATCAAACAGAACATGGGGATAATGAGAGGGGGGTTGTGGTTTCAATTTTAGGAGGGAACAGTTTCCGCGGTGGGGGTTAGTGGTTCTTTTTGGGATTTGAGACGAATATTTTCAGGAGGGGTGGGGGGTCTTAGAAGGTACTTTCACGGGAAGTACAAAAAGGAGGAGTATGGGGTAATAATATACTCTGTTTGGAGTATAGCCCCACATTAAGACGCTTCACCTGTACAAAAAAAGAAGAGGGGCTTGGACGAGGGGAATATCGCCGTTTACGTTTCAGGAAGCGTGCAGCACTTTCTGCGATACTACCCGTTCGAGGGTTCTTTCGAGTTAGACGATGGCAAGGAAGCTGCGCCAAAAGCGAAGCAAGGGGTTCCTAGTAATGACAGTTCGGAAAAAAGTTCTGTAGAGGGTAGAAAAAAGAGAGGATTCCATCGACCGGTTTGAGTTGGGAAAAAAAGCAAAAAAGGGGGGAAAGCGAAAAAAAGCCAGAAAGGAGGTAAACTCGGCACGACGGAAAGAAACAAGAGCAAAAGCCGCATAATGGGGGGAAAATCAGGGGGGGGGGCAGGAAGTGGAATGAAGGAAAACTAACCTTGGAAAGAGAGTTCATCGTGTCAGCTAGGGAAGCGGGTCGCGGACGCGTTAAAAGGTCTGCTTCCATTGGGGAAAAGTCTATTTAAGAGAGGGTCTGGTTATCTTCTTTAAAGGAGAAAAGACCTAAATACAAAGACGTAAATAGGGGGTGCTGATAAGGGGGAGGGGTGAGGGCTTATAGACTACGAAGGCGTTACGATCTAAAAAAAGTCGAAGCAGGAGGGGGCTTGCTGAAGTCCTTTGTCGAAAGGAGATAGTAGTGGAGGGGGGGAGGAGGGAGGGGGGTTCTCCAAATGAGGTGAGGCGGGTAAAAAAAAAATTTCTAAAACTAGTTATTTTAAGAAGGGAAGCGTCGCATCAACAGGTCCGTTTTCATTCGATCCTCAAGTTACCGGAATGAGAGAGTTGAAGGCGGACTTATACTGAGTCCGAGGAGGGAGGAATAGACCCACCAGATTTCACGAAAATATGCAGGGGGGGGCGTCAGTTGCTGTCCATGGAGCAGTTGCTTGGGTGTTAGGGAAGGGTGCTAGGCTCGGAAAAATACCTCTCTGTAGTCTTTCTCGAAAACAGCCAGCCATCAGCAGCGCGTGAGGGTCTCAAAGCACTTCCATGGAGAGGAAAGGGAGGGGAAGAAAAAAAAAAAAGGAAAGAAAGAAAACATCGGTGCAGGGGGGAAGAGAACTGCGTGTCTGCGGTCAAAAAGAAGGGGGGAAGCAAAGCGCTTGCAAAAAACTGAGAAAAACGCCTCAAGGGTGACAAGAAGGTATTAGTAAGTGTGAAAATAACACGGGTACTCTAAAAAAAAAAAAGCCAGTCGAAGGATACGAAGAGAAGGGGGACTAAAATTACGATGCAAGTGGGTCGAGGAATACCGAGGCGCCGTGGAAATAGGAAGGGAAGCTTCGAGAATAAAAAAAAAGCTCGTCGAGGCTGGGGAGAGAGACTTGGGTGACGCGAAACGAATCACGGGAGACGGCCTGGGAAAAAGAAGCAGTTCCGGGTGGGGGAGGTGGGACAGCTCGGCGGACGTGGTGACCCGCACCACGATCAGGGAAAAAGTGAAAGGGAAAAGCAGGGAAAAAGAGAAAGGAAAGGTTATAAGAAAACGCGAAGCGTAAAGGGGGGGGCCAGAGAGACGACTTCTCGGGGATTAAATGGGAAGGGGAAGGGAAGTATAGGGTGAAAATGCGAACATTGCGTTCGAAAGGACTGGAGGACGGGTGGTCAAAATAGGGACGGGACTGGGACGGGAGAAGGTGACGGGGTGACGGGCGGGGACGGAAAAGAGGGGGACGTGGGTACTTGGTGGAGGAGAGACGGGGATCGGCTTGCGGATGAGGCATTATGTGTACTTCAAACTCAAAAGGGCTGACAGGAGCTGACGGAATGGGAATGAAAACTCCTACAATCTGAACTAATTTTGCCGGAAAGTAGGACACAAAGTTAAAAGAGCAGGGGCCTTGGCAAAAAAATAAAAAAGAAAAAAAAAACAAAAAAAAAGAATATACGAAAGTGTTAGGGAGAGAAAGGCGCTGCGATTGATGAGCTGCTCTAGCGCGAAAAAACCTTGTCCAGCGGGGGAAAAGGGAAGGTGAACGAAAAAAAGAAGAGTCCCCTTTGCGGAGAAGTAAGAGCTGGGAAGAACAGCTCTCCAATAGAAAACACCGGAGCAGTGCCTCTTGAAGAGCTCGGACCACGGGAGCATTCAGCGAGAGCATACGGCGTCCTAATCACGCGAGAATCAAATGGTCCTTTGACGAAGGAGGAACCGGAAGTGCTGCTGACACTTAACAAGGAGGCAAGGGGAAAGCAGACCGACGCAGAAAAATGTAGGGAGAAAATCATCCGCATATCTCGAGAAAAAACAAAAAGGGATTAAAAAGGATATGCTGTCTCTTAAGTGCAGGGTCAGCGAGTAGTGGAGGAAGTGCCAAAAAAAGACGAAAACCTGTCCTAGATGTCTGCCGGGGACACAGGAAGGTGGGTAGAAGGATCGCAGGAGAAAGGGCCGAGACCCAGCAAGCTCGAGAGATGCTGACGGAGAGAAAAAAAAAGTCACGGGGAAGTGCGATGGGGAGTGAAGGGGGGCAGGACAATAATGTTACCAAAAAAGGGACCACTATTCTACGGCTGTAAGAAAGGGAGCAAGGTTGAAAGGGTGGCGAGGTTTAACGACAGTTTAACTCTCAGGACAATTCGAAGCAATCCTAAACTACAAAAGAGAAAGGAAATCCAGAGGAGAGAGGCTCACCGGAGTACAATCCTTGGATCTAATCGCAGGTACCGTTTCGAATAGGGAGTCCTACTACGAAAAGAAGATGGGTCACTTTCTAGGAGATCGCGTCAGAATGGTCAACGAAGGGGGGGGGGGAAGGTGCACCACTTCAAAGAAAAAATTACGAGATCCAAGAAGAAAAAGAAAAAATACAGGAAAGCCCCTTCCCCGTAAAGGAAACTTGAAAATTCCGCCGGGACCGGAAAATTCCCTTCCCCGTACCCTTATAACCGACGCAAGAACAATAAAAAGCGCTTTGAGAAAAACGAAGGGCGGAAGTTGAGTGCAAACGAATCTATGCCACGTAAGGGGGGGGGAAAGAACCGGAAGACGCAGAGGAGCGGGCCGCCAACTTTCAACCGGGAAAAAAAACGGGAACCTGAACGACCGGCGGCCACGCCCGCGGACCGGACAATTGGTTAAAAGCGAAGATCAGTTGGGGGGGGAGGAGACCAAAGACCTCCTATCAGAACAAAAAACTAACGGAAAAAGGGAAACAGGGAAGTGACAAAAAACTCAAAAAATAAGTTCAGGGAAAAAGAAAACCAAGATGCTGAGGGGTAGAAATGAAGGAACTCGGAACAAAAGCTCTGCAAAAGAGCTTGAACTGAAAGGGCATTGATCTTGAACGCGGAAAGGTATAAACTCAAAAGAGGTCAGATAATGAAACAGCCGGAAGCAGCTAGAAGGACGACTTTAGTCGCTCAAGCAAAAAGAGGGGGAGGTGGAACTTAAAGGCGCTAAAAATTAGAAACGGTGGAAGAAGGATAGCGAGTGTAGGAAGCCTCAGGAATGAACCAAAAAAGAGAAAAAGAGGCGGTCAGAAAGAGAGGGCCCTAAACTAAGCAAAGGTAGACTCAACGTGGACCGAGTCAAGAAACCATAGATATCCGTCTCAATGGCAATAAAGGTAGTCCTCTTCAAAGAAAGAGAACTAGTGCTGCAGTTTCTTGGAAGGAGCAAGACCTCACTAACCTAAACTCTTCCTTGGAAGGGGGGGGGGATCCATGCCCTCAGTAATAAAAAAATGAAAGAGGGACTGGACAGAAAAAATAGCAACGAAAAACGATTGGGGTGAACGAATGGTTGTTGAGCTGGGGGGCTCAACTAATCCTTAAAAAAAGCTTGTTAAAGGTAACGGAAAAAAAAACAGAGAAAACGGTATCAGAATAAAGGGTCAATTGGGAGTGAGTCTTATACAAACCGCTACTTTAGGGGAGGAAAAAGACTCTAACCTCCCCGAGAAAACGATCCCAAAGGGGCTGGTAAAAGCCTTCCAAAAGAGAACGTGAAATCACCTGAGAAGCCTGAAAAAACTAAGAAAGAAGACTCTATAAAGTAACACTTCTTCCAGACTGACCAAAAACGGCCCTCCGAAGTGTTCAGGGTCCATCTCAGGCTAAAAGCCAAGACCACCCAAGGGAACTTCAACGGGAAAGGGGTAAGCGAAATTAAGAAAATCACGGTCCGACGGAGGGGAGAGACCAACCAAAGAAGGGAACGGACCTGGTACTATGGGGGAACATTTCCAGTAAAGGGTAGGTCAGAAAAGACCCATACCCGAGGGGAAAAGAAGTAAGCCCGGGAAAAAAGATGCATCTCCGCAAGGCAAAAAGGACAAAAATCAGGAAGGTAAAGCAAACGGAGTAAAAAGCAAGCGCAGGAGGGGAATGAAAGAGGCCGGTCTGACATGGAAAAAAGGAAATCCAGGCTGGCCAATGAAAAGGATTGCTTGGGGAGAGGGGGGAGGGGGGGGGGCACCTTATTGAGGTATTAAAGAAGGGTTCAGGTTCTAAAGCTAAACGAGAAAAAAGTACCAAAGGGGGCTAAAGAATCTTAAAAGAGATTCACTACCCTCGAACCAAAATGTCTTGCCTCCAAAAATTTCACTGAAACCAAAGGGGTCGGGGAAGAAAAGAATGAAAGAAGCCCGGGCCTTAAAAAAGAGCGGAAAAAACACGCTGGGGAACAAGGGAAGACTCCCGTCGAAACCAAGCTCAGTGGAAAAAACTAAACGGCCGCAAGAGAAGCGAAACCTCCCGTTTACTGGAAGAAAGATGAAAGGTCGACACAGGCAGGGGAACGAATCGCCTCAGAACTTCCTCTGAGACTAAAGGGAAGTTAATCCAGAGAAACCTCCGGAAAAACGCCCCCTAGATACAACCACAAAAAAGAAAAAGGGGGGTAAGGATAAAAAAAAATCAAAATATCCACTCACTGGAAAAAAAAGAATACACACACCTGATTCAAACCACCGAAATAAAAAATCAAAAAAACCAAGCTGCGTCATGGTCCTTGTGGGAGGAAGAAAAAAAACTGTACGCCTACTTAAAAATCGAAGAAAGGAAGGGGTTCGGGCCTACCACTTTCTAGGTTACTAGCGCAATCGGAAAAAAGAAGGAGAAAAGACAGCTTCCCTGGAGCCTAACCCTTTGGAAGGGAACTAGTCCGAGAACGAAAAATGGGAACTCTATACCACCCATCGTCCCCTACTCCCACGTTCTCTCACATAGTAAGGAAGCCACAAGTTGGACCACGAAAGGAAACGGATGAAGAAGGCGGAGAGACCGGGGGAAAGATAAAATAGACGCAGGTTGGCATTCCGACTTAAGGAAGATCAGTACGGGAGAAGCCTCGGGACTACGGAAAGCCAAGGGAGGGCGGGATCCATGGGTGCCGGGGGAGGGATTATAATGCTCCCCCAAGAGGAAGCCAATGGAAGGTGTGGGAAACCGTTCGGGGGGCTAAATAACATACCGGCAATCGTGGGGCTGAGGGAGGGTAAGGGAAGGACCAATTCCTGGGGGGGGAGGAAGGAGACTCGGGGGGAACGTAAGAAAAAAAAGAAAGAATCTCGAGGGAAAAGGAGCGACCAAGCCAGCAGGAGAAGAGCGCTTGCTCTCCCCGAGGGAGATTTATCCTTGATGGGAAAGTGCTATCAGCTTCACAAGAAGGGAGGGTAAGGTTAAAACTTACTAGCGATTTCCAGGTAAGGAGAGAGGGGGTAAAAATAGAAGCCGCAGGATAAAAACAGATTCGTCGTATCGAGTCGCCAAGTCGAGTGGGCTGAAGGGTAGGAGGGAAGGAGGGGGAAAGCTAGTATATCGGAAGCTTCTGCAAGGGGAATCTTAAGTACACATGAAGATCGGAGGGAAAGGGACGTTACCCGTTCGTCTGTAAAAGGTGTCATTAGGGCCGGCCAAAAAGGGGGAGAAAAGGTCGAGCATTCCGGTTATGGGAGAAAGAAAGGGGAGGGGAATCGGCCGGAACTCAAATCGCACGCGAATTGTGTGCTTTGGAGACTCCAGGTCAGAAGGGAGAGAGCAACAACAGGGAAAATATATCTGTGAAGAGGGGGAGCAAAAAGGGGAAAAAGACCCGAGCGTGGGGGCAGAAGAAGATGTGTGCTTACGCGGAAAATCGAGCAAGAAAAAAGACGTCCAAGAAACTGACAAGTGTTTGACGGGGGAGCAGAAACAGCATGGGAAAAAGCTAAAACGTTCCATTACAAGTAAGGAGAGCTAAGGACCTCCGCTTCTTGTACCAAGGGGAAGCTCCTCAGAGAGCTAGAAAGCTCCCGACTACCCTGGGAAGAAAAGGGACACAGCACAAAGTGGATAATATAACGTACACTTTCGGGGAGGCTGGGAGACGGAGGGATGCCATCAGTACCATTCAGGGAAAGGAGGGGAAACGTGACCAGTTTCTAACCTATCACGGCAGATAGAATCGAGAAATGGAAAAAACAGCACATCCACTCCTCCGCCTTCGGAGGGAGACTCGGACTAAGTGCAGGGGAGGCCTCGCCCGTTCCAGAGAGCTTGGGGGGGCCGAGTTAAATAGGGGAGGAAGGATCGTTGTAGCCAGGCAGAGACTTTTATCCCTCACCCTAAATCCGAGCACCACTGGTCGGAAAGGGGGGGAGGG
>Ga0179591_1273754_pt1 | contig 16607 bp, 12 predicted proteins | sample CZOMad2_1_08_16f_FD_182891 | JGI IMG/M metagenome (GOLD analysis project Ga0179591, IMG submission 182891) | Vadose zone soil fungal communities from Angelo Coast Range Reserve, California, USA - CZOMad2_1_08_16fungal (PacBio error correction) | ecosystem: Environmental > Terrestrial > Soil >...
ACGACAGGGGAACCGAAACGCGTCGGTCCTCGGAACCCGTGGACGGAACGAAGCCTGCCAACAGACGTGCTAAACTACTGGGAGGACGGTATAGCAACAAGGCGCGGGGGGGAACAAACTGGATCCGGGGGTGAAAGCGACAGAGGGTTATGCAAACAACCACTGCCGACAAAGGCACGGAAAAAGACGACGAAACGGGACAGAATGTGTGTGACTAAAACTTTCGCTTTTCGTCTATAGAGCGCCACAAAGGGGAAAAACAGCTGGTCAGGTAGGGGGAGGTTCAAACTGACTTCTCGGGCCGCGGCCGGCCACTCAACGGCCCGGTGTTAGGGCAAGGGGAAAGGGGATAAAAAATAGGAAAGTGCAAGCTCGGACAGCGGGGCTGACGGACGCGCCAGTGCGCTGGCGCAAAACACACAAAGGAGCAGCGGCAACAAAACAGCAATCAAGCACGGGGCTGGTTACATGGATCAAACGGGGGGGGAGGGCAATGAACACAAGGGCACCGCGGGAGGTAAACTCGGGGGGAGCAAAAGGAATCGATCGGCCCTCGAAAACATGCAACGACTGAAAAGAAGAACGCCACCCTGCGCACTTTCACAGACGGGGGGGAAACGGAAGGAAATCAGGGGAATTCACCTCCAGGGCCCCGAAGTGGGGGGAAAACGGGGGGAGCTCCCGAAGGCTTTCTCCAAAAACTCCTAAGAACGAATAAAAAAGGGCTGAGCCGAACAAGCGCCGGCTGAAAACTCATAAAGAGAACCAAAAAGGGGAAGGAAGAAATGAGCACACCAGACAGGCATTAACGACTGGATTACCTGGAAGGAGTACCACCGATCAAGCCCTCACGAAGACCAAGAGTGGGCAATGGAGCTGCAAGGCGGAAAAAGACCAAATGCCCGCAACTGGGGCGACCGCACTGTGGGCCAAAACATAAAAGGGCCACGGGGGTGGTAGACAAGCAGGACACAGAACTAATACACTCACCCAGCACTCGCGTCGGAACGACCAAACGACAAGGAAAGTGCTTAGAAAGGAAGGGGAGGGCAGATCAACGGATCCAACGGGAACCAAATCCCAGGGGGACGGGTGCGCCGCGGGACGAGAACGTGCACGAAAAACCGGCAAAATTGGAGAGGCAAGAAACCAACTAGGGAAGGGGTGAACACAAAAAAAAAAAGTCGAAAGCCTGCCATAAGGGGAAGTGAACGGCAAAAAGGGAACCAAGAAAGCACAAAAAAAAAACGGGCCGCAAGATTTCAAATAATTCAACAACAAAAAAAAAAACGAAAACTCCAGCAGAGCGAAAGAAAAACACAGGGCCGTGTGGACTGTAACCCCAATCAGTGGGGGACAAGGGGAGTAGAAACCAATGGGGGCGAAAACAATGGGGATGGGGGTGGTAGAATGAAAAGAAACACAGAGCGAAACGAAGCTGCAGCCCCCACGAAAAGGTCGGGACTCAATGAAGTGGGGGGGTGGCTGCCATGAAACGGCAAAAAGCGCAGTTGGTCCGACCCCGGCCGGAGCGGACACAAAAGAAAGGCCCGTGCAAACTGGCGGGTGAGGACAAACAAAAAACAGTACAAGGAGGGAAAAGGGGATTTTAGGGGGGGGCTGGTGGGACTTCACAAGCAGCAAATGACATGGCTGCAAAAAAACTGAACGGCAGAGCGCAAGAAAGTTGCACGCCAAGGGCTTGAATGGCGCCGGCAAAAAAAAATGTAAGAAAAAAAAAAAAATACGAAACAAAGGGGACCGCTGGGGATCCTTCGGCTGTGGGAAACGAACAGAAAAATAACCTACGCCGAAACCGAAGCAGAAAAAAACACCGGGGGGGATGAACGAGTTAAATCACGCGAAACGTCAGGGGGGAGGTAAAAAAGAGTGGACAGGGGGCAAACACGAGGCTGGGCGGAGGGCGGTAAGAGTGGGGACAGTCCCAGAGGAGCAGGGACATGGTCTAATCGACAAACGACAGAAATGAGGGGGGTGGGGAGGGAAGGGGTACGAGCTCATACAAATATCGAACAAGCAAGGGGGCTTGGGGACGGGGTAAACCTGGCACAACACAGGGAAGCGATAGCGTTGTAAAAAAGTTTTTGAAAAGGGGCTGGGGGCAGAGCTCAAGATTCGGGATTCTCAGGGCGCATGTAAGGTGAGTGCAACGGGGGGTGTTGACGTTGCACACAACACTGACGGGCTCAATTCTTAGGAGCACGGGGTGGGGGTATTCAAAAGTCCAGGGTTTAAGACCGAAAAAAAAGTAGCCTGTGTTTAAAGGTGTCACATCGGGCTACTTGGGGCACCAAACGGCTGTCCGCCCGTTGAATACGGGAAAAGTAAACCGATACCTGGCAGACACGCTCGTCCAGCGTCGCAAACAATTGGAAAACCCCGACGTTATCTCCGTTTGAAGGGAAAAAAAAAATGGGGATCACGACAAAAAAAACAGGGCAGCATCGGGGGGGGTCGTACAATCAGCTGAAGGCATCACCGGCCAGGCGGGGGGGGGGTCTTGGGCTCAACGAAAAAAGAAGTTCCGGAAAAAGGTATGAAAGTGAATTCACTGGTTGGTGCGGGTGTGTCTTAGGAGCGGTGAAAGTGGTGGTTATTGCGAAATAGAGATGGCCTCTCGTGGCGATAAAAATACTGCGAATGTCTGAAAGGTACTAAAGTGGCGCGAAAGCAGAGCAGGAAAAAGAGGGCAGAGTAGGGCGAGACAGGGGGAAACACAGGGGTCAAATACGGCGAGGGTAAGAACGGGGAAAAGAAATAGACAAAGAAAAAAAGGTGAAAAAAGGTATGTGGGACCAATGTCTCTCCTTGGGGCGGACGGGAGAAACGGACATGAAGCATTGGCAGGTTAAACGGAACGGTTGTCAGCAGAAAATAAAGGGGACCGATCTAGCCAGACCGGGGGGGGGGGGGGGGCGGGTTGCGGGAAAAGACATGGAAGAGACACAAGAAGAAGGAAGGAAAAGAACGCGAACCTCAAACTAAGATCTAGACGTCTCTATTATTTAATGGCCTTCTCCCACCATTTCCATTTCAAAGGGTTTTGAAGGCGAATCGACACGATCCTTGTCTATATAATAGGCGGGTTTCCACCCTCTCCCAAAGAAGTCATCTCTTCACCTCTATACTTTGGTGCAACCTCAACTCCTCGGCACCAAGGCATAGCAAGGGGGCCCAAAGGCTTCTTTCAGCTGCGGTAAAAACCAACATGGCTGGTGGGTGCGTCAAGAAATGGCGGGGGGTATCAAAGGACAGCAGGTGAACCTTGTGGCCACGGGAAATTACATGGTCACCAGGAACATTGCGGAAAAGGTGGCGGGATGGAATTCTCGAAAAACTGCGTTCGCCAGGCTCAGTCCCCGACGGCATGGTTAGGGGGACAAGCTACACTCGGAAGACATTGAGGGGTAGAAGCGTGAAAAGACTGTGAACATTGCAAAAAGAAAATAGGTGCGGCGGGCCGCGATAACGGCGTTGCGGCGATTGGAAAGGGGGAAAAATGCTTCGGGGAAACAAGCAACAAACGTGATGAAAAAAAAACAATTAAGTCGGAATGGGCCAACAACAACGGGCACAAAGGAGGAAGAAGGGGGTGGAGCGGTCAAAACAGACACGGGCGGGGTAACGTGTGCATAAAACCCGAGGTTGCACCCATATGGACAAGTAATATGTCCCAATGAAATCTCGGAGGGGATTACATCCCAATCTAAAGGGTTCAAAAAATTGTTCACGGAGCGAGGGGGGGAAAAACGCGGGGGTCGGGCCCGTCACAAAGTCCGCTCCCGTACCCAACCACAGACACAAGGACCGGGGGGCCGAAAACAAATGACAGACTCAGTGGGGCTGTTCTGGAGAGAAAATCAGTTGGGGAAGAAACAAGGGATGGGGGAGGGATCAGTTCACAACAGGGCGGGGAAACACACATTCTAATGGGGATACGTGAAGGCAAAAACCAGAACCCACTCAGTAAAACGGGAAGGGGTGGGCAAGGGATCGCCCTACACTATTAGACTAAAAAAACCCGTAGGGGGATAGCGATCCTGAACTGCAAAAAAAAAAAAAAAAAAATAAAAACAGGGAAGACAACAGGAGGGAAGAGGAAAGAATCAGAATCGGACGGCAGGAAGGGGGGCGCGTACAAAACCAAAATAAAAAAAAAATGAGGGCTGAGTCCCAAAAAATAAGTGTGTGTCGCCAAAAAGGTGGGAACCCAGAAAAGGAGAAAAATGACGGATGGGGGGCAAAAAAAAAACTAACAGAAAGGGACAGACCCGTTGAATTTAGAACGAACCAGGGCGTGGACCAGTGAGGGGCAAGGGGGGGTGGGGGCCACCATATTATTTACAAGGGAACGCGAAAAAAAACAGCCCGCGGTTTGCAGCGGAACTGTCCCGAGAACGTGAAAAAAGAGGGATAACGGGCGGGGGATACGCAGAGACGCAGAAAACCGAAAAAGGCAAGGGCGAGCACAACCCCTATCGACACGCGGAACTAACACGGGGGGTAAACGAAATTCGTGGGGAGGAGGAATAACCGGCAAGGGACTTCCAAAAAGAGGCGCGCGGCGGGCCAAAAAAGGGGTAGGGAGGACGAGAAGCAGGTCGTGGGGGGGAAAAGGGGGTAAACCTCGGGGGAAAGGAAAAAAGGGGTTCACAGGCTAACTCCGCTACCTTTGACAGCAAATGGGGATGAACGGACGATGAACAGCGTGAAGAATTTCGGGGGAAGAGGGGGCCGTCATAAAAATCCGGGGCAAAGGGGGGGGGGGGGTCGAATCAAAAAAGGGAGAGGAAAAACGAGGCACAGGGGGGCGCCGAAAAAGGGCGTTAACCAAAAGGAACCATTCTTCGGCAGCTGGGAGACTGAACAAAAAGGCAACGAGGGGGGCCGGGTGGAAGGTTGTAGTATGGTCAGCGGCGGACGGTCGTAAGGCTGTGGGGGGCAAAAGGGACCGTGCATGTGTGATTGATAAATACACACCACCACTTGGCCGCCAGTGGGAGTTCGGAGACAAACCTGGGACGACAAGAGTATACCCAACACGTCGAAAGGGACACAAAGAAACACGCTAGAAACCGAGCTACACAGTGCTCGATTGAAAATGAAAGAGGGAGAGGGATTCCGCGGCCGGAAAAAGCCATAAATAGGGCCTAAAATTTGAGAGAAACATTAACCCGTGCGAAAGACTACTGCAGGGATGGACACAAAATTCGGGGGGTTCTCACTAGAAACAAATATTTAAACAAAAGGGGGAAAAAAGGTAAACGAGAAGCACTGAATTGACTGACAAAAGAGGCCTGCGTCCTGATGCAAAACGCCGGAAGGACCATCCCGTAAGAAGTCGAAGAAAAAAAACTGCACGGAATAAAACCCAGGATACCTTGTGAACAAGGGGAAAAGACCCACAGCGAAAAAAAAGGCAACAAGAAAAGATGGCCTAACACATCGGACAGGGGATGAAAGGGAAAACAGATACTAAATGGGATGCTGGAACACGTGAACAAAACCACTGATGCGCAAGCAAAAGGAAGCACCGGCCGGGCTGCGGGGGGGCAGATGACAAATGGTGGGGAAACCGCAGGGGGAGCACGGAACATTTGCTCGGGGGGGGGAGAAAAGTTATTCAACATAGCGACAAAAAACGTACGGTGGTGAAAAAGGGAGGAAAAAGCTGAGCGTGGATGAAGGCAAAACGGGGTAGGCAGGGAAAGGAATAAAGGCCGTGGAGAAGGAAAATAGAAAAGAGCACTGAAGTTGAGAAAAAAAAAAGCCTCGGGGGGACGCACGGACACCACTTCCAGGGGACGTCCAACATGCCAGCCGACCAAGAAAAATGATGACCGCCCATTATAGGAACAGACGCTACCTCGATGTCTCAAATAAACGGGTACGCGGGGTTTCCAAAAGAACAGGGGAAGGGTGAGGAGCAGGCAGGGGGGTGGGGGGTAAACCAAAAAAGGTAAACAAAAGTCCGACAGCGCTGAGCAACACACGGAAAGCTGTTATGCACTCCCAGAGGTTCTGCAGAAGGGAAGGGAGGAGGCCAAACGCCCAGAATAAAATGGCAGCCGGAGTACTGGACGAGAAAAAAAAAGCAGGTCACATGAGGGACGCACTTGTCGGGGGGGGGGGGGGGGGGAAAAGGAAATGGTGTAAAAGGAACGAACAACAAAAAAAACTACCTGCCAAGTTGTTGCAAAGAGTGGGGGACTAAATCATCCTAAAAAATGCCGAACGGTATCAATAAAGGTGAGGGACGCATACGACCCAAAAACAACGGCGAAAAAAGGGCATAATTGGGGGAGGGGGAAGAACCCACCGGTCCCGGGGAATACTTGCGGGGGACAATCGCCACGTGGGGGGCCGGGTGCAGATGGTTGGCGGGCTCTAAAGAAAATCCACAGCTCAGTGCCAAAAGGTCGGGTCGGTGGAAAGTAACCTCGGGGGGAAAACCCACAAAACTCAAAAGTCAAATAAGGAAGGTGGGGAAAAGAAACCTGAAAAGGATAAGGCCACGACATCAAAAACAAATGGGCTAAAACGGTGAAGCGGTCCGTTACAGATAATGAAACTCCTGAAGAGTCCGGTGCGAGAAAAAGTGGGAAAAGATATTTTCTGGAAAGGATTATGGGAGGGATGGGTGGGCACGGCGAATCTGTGGGAGGCGGGTACGGAAGGGGAAAATGAACAGTGTCTGTCGACAGCGGCTGAAGGGGCGCAAGGGGGGGACACATCACCGTCAAATAAGGGGGGGCCTTGCATCGATTTGAAGAACGGAATGTGAAACAATGAAAACGACGCAGTGTGGAGGAAACCAGGGAGAAAACGCCAACTGAGGTGGGGGGGGACAGGCTGGGAAAGAGGGTCAAAAACAGAAACCTAAGGGGGACCAGGGAGGGGTTACTCACAGGGAACAAGGCACAAGAGGGACGGGGTCCGTAAAGCGAGGAGAGGGGAAAGAAAAAGGGAGTGAAAAACCCCACTGGGTGGGACAAAAGTAACACCAAGCGGGGGGGGGGAACAATGACAAAAAAAATATTGATGATAAGAATCGCGCAAAAGGGGCGGTGGTGAGAGTGCCAGTCATTATGAACCAGCGGAAAGAAGGGGGGGGGAAAGGGGGAAGGGGACGTGAGGCGGGTAGGTCGAGTAAGCAACCCGTGCTAGGGACGGAAAACCAAAACGATAGAGGGAAATACGGACGGGCAAACAAACTAAGAAGGGCCACGGGCGGAAAAAAAAAAAAAGAATGACCACGACAAACTGGGTGGGTTGAAATTAAAGAAACTACCAAGGAGGGGAGCTTCAGCGAAAAAGCGATGCAGGCCCACGACCACCAATCCGGGGGGGGGGGGCGTGGGGGGTGGCGGTGGGGTGCTGTGGGGGGTTGGGGTGTCAAGAACAAGGAAAGAGCAAAAAAAACAGGGAATGTGGACGGGAGAAGGCGGGGGCGGGCGGGAAACCGCAGCTGCGGATCGGGGGAGAAAACGGAGCACCACGCGCCAAAAAATCAAGCACCATGAAACCGGAGATGCGCAAAAGGGGACGGAAACTGGGGGCTCTGCCAGGGACATACCCACACAAAAAGACACACCAGTAAAACAAAAAAAAAGACGGACATCGGAGGTGAAAACGTCGGATTATCGGGCGCCAAACTAACGGGTGGAGGAGGGCAGCAAGAGCACACTACGGCAGCCCGCGGGCACGCGAAAAAGGGGGGGAAAACAAAGGTGCCGGCGATCAACTGATCAGGCCACGACATCACGAAGGGGGAGGCAGCTCTTACCGAGGGGGGCGAAAAAAAAACAAAACAATACATAAGGCCCGCACCTAGGAGGGGAAAAAAAAAAACACGTTGACCGCCGACGCTGGCCCCCACGTCCTGACGACATTTACCAAGTCCGGGTTCACCAGGAAACAAAAACGTGGGGGGGAAAGGGTAGCAGGAAGGACATGAGGCGGAGGCGGGGCGACCAGCAAACAATACGAAGGAAAAGAAAAAGGGGGGGAAGGCCGAAACAAAGTGGGGGATCAGGTACAAGCGACCTAAAGGTAAGATGTCGGTGCTTCCACAACCGAGTGAGGGAAACCGGTAAGCGAAACAAAAAAAGTGGGTGGAGGACCCGCCACTCCGAACAACAAAAAAAAAAAAAAACACAACAGAGAGAGGGGGCCGGGTACTCGAAAAACACAAACTGGCGTGTGTCCGAGACTTTCCGCAAGACCTGAGAAGACAAAAGATAAAAAGAAAAGGGAATAGAAGAAGTGTGGGGACAGCTGTCCAACCGGTTTTGAAACGTGGGGGAAAAAAAAAGAAACAAAGGGAACGCCACGACGCTGCAAAAAGGGGGGGCGTCAAATGAGAAGCTGGCCACAAAATCAAAGAAGGGGGAAGGGGTGGGGAACTGAACAAAAGGGGGGTAAGAGGCTCGTCGCAGACGCGTGAGGGGAGGAAAGGACGTCAGCTGGGCGCTGAATCGGGGGGAGGGCGATCTGGCACGTGATACAGGGAAAGACCAGGGAGAAGACAGGAACACAAGAAAGGGAACGGGGTTGAAGGGGGGCAGGTGTGCTCATTGGCGGGGAATCGAAGACTCTTCCTGGAAGAAGGGTTGAGTGCCGAGGGCACGAAGGGGGTTGATACCATAAACGGGGGGCCTAGTAGCACAGAAGGGACAAGGGTGTGCCGTCCTCCACAAAAGCCGTTAAAAGGGAACCACAAACCAATAAGAAAAAAAGAATGGCCAGGGTATTCGACTACCGGGGGAAAAATACGAACAAGTACCCAATTAAGGGGAGCGGGTCACACAACCACGGGAAAAAGAAGGGGTAGCCAGGGAAAAGTAGGTAGTGCTTACGCAAAAAAGAACACCTTGAAACTTACCTGGGCAAAAAGAAAAAACGGGGACCCATCGTCCACGCGCGCCCGTACAGTAACGCGAGGCTCCACGAATCAGGCGGACACTCGCGGGGCGTCCGTCTCAATACCCGGGATACGATGGTTCTGTCCACCAAAAAAAATACTCAGAGGTGTGATACCCGGGGTGCGCACCAGGGGAGGCAACAGGGAGCGCGGGGACTAGCCGGGAATTAAGCATGGAAACCAAGGGGGGGAAAAACGGAATCATCAGAATCCCCCGGCACAAAAAGAGAAGGGTAGACATAAACGGGTCAGTGAAAACACCAAAGCTAATTTATACCCCACTATCTAATTACACACAAACAGGGAACAAAGGGGGAGAAGCTCCACCACCATGGAAGCCACATTGGGCGGGAAGCTGATTAAGAATGCCAAACGGCGGACATTAAAAGATTTCGGACAACGGGGGGGGGGGGGGACGCAAAAGGTCTCAGGGCAATGGTTCACGAGAAACAAAAAGTCGGGGGGGGGGCACAAAAGCACAGGTAGAACAAAAATTCAAAGCATCGAAAAGCACAGGAAACGAGGAACTAGTGTCGGCAAACGCTGGGACGCAGAAAAAAAACAAATGTGATAGCAAAACAATCAGAACACGAACGCCCAACACCCCGGCCGTAAAAAGGTTCAAATACAGGGGAAAAAAAAAAAGAAGGGGGCGGGGTGAACTGGTAGCCGTGGGGATAAAAGGCCCATAGTGGAGAAGGGAAACCAACTAACACTTGGGGGAATCAAGCCACGGAAAAAGGGGAAGACAGGGATAGGGACAGGCCAAGGTCGAAACGAAAAAACAAATAGAACCGCAGCGTCGGTGCACATAGACAGTACTAGTAAGCCGGTATAAAAAAAAAATCTGACAGAATAAAAATCAAAGTGGTAAAAAAACGTCTGAACCAGCGTAAAAAACAAGGCCTTGGCGCGGGGGAGCCAGGACCACGGGAGCGCGGTGGAAGGGGGGGAAACAAACGAAAAAACACGTTGGGAGAGTGCCCAGGCAAAATACGAAGGGAGAACAAACCGGCGGGAAAAACGAAAACAGTGACCAGGGGGACTCGGGGGAGGAAAGAAGCCAAGCGCTTCAACGGGGGCGACAAGTACACGGTTGCAAGAGAAAAGGGGGGGGAGAAAGACGAGACGCGGAGCTGGGGAACACCCAACCGAACCTGCCGGGGACTGATCGGTGCGGGGCAGGGCCAGACCATGTTGAAAAAGGGTGAGACAGGAAAAAAGGCTACTATGTACGCCGCGGCACAGAGGGAGGGGGGAGGAAAGGGGGGGGGGCGAGGGGGGGGTGGCGGAGAAGAGAAAGTCAGGATAAAAATGGAAGGCATAAAGCCTCGCCGGTATATGAGCCACGAAATTCAAGACCCCGGGGGAACCAGCACAGCAAGGCGGGCTCTTACGTCCGCGCTGATCGTCCCGTTCGAGCGCAAAAACCCAGTTGGACAAAATATTGAAACGGAAAAAGACTTTGGGGGGGGGGGAAGACGAATCATTGGGAATGCACCTGGAACCGCCCACTCTCTAAAAAATTCTCCAATCGGGGAGGGGAACCGTCCCATTGGGAGGCCCCTAAGAGGGGGTAGCAACCCAACCCAAGGCACCAACGCGAGGGGGGGGGGGGAAAAGTGCACGGTGTGGTATTGGTACATGTCGCCACAAGGGATGTCTACGCGTCCACGAAGAGTCGGCCTAATGTTACGGCAGGAATTCACCAAATTAACGTGGAAAATCGAGGTCCGGGAAAGGGAAGTGGCGAGGGATGAAAAAAAGTGGGTGAGTATCGGGTCTGCGCGCCAGGCAGGTGGCCGTGCAGGCAATAAGTGCAAACAAAACCCGTGGAACCAAGTAGCTAACTCAGAACAAAGTGGTAGAATATCTAAGGAATGCGGGTTGGGTGGGGGGTCGGGGGTTTTGGGGAAAAAAATCTCGCGAAAAGCAAGGGGAGGTCCCGGGGGGAACGATGCGCTGCGACTAGCACCGGGGACGAGACAACGGTGGCCTGAGCAAGCTGTGGGAAAAAAAGAAAGCCCTGAGGGCAGGGCCAAGGGTACATGAGAAAGAAACAGGCGCTGTGGGCCCCACTGTCGAAGGGAAAAAAGATGGACCTCCGCTGAAAAAACAAAAGGCAAGGGAAAAACAAAGGGGGAGGTGACTGCCGGGGGGGGGTGAAGAAACCTATTGGGTGTTAAACGCGCAACCACCGGGGGGGGGACCTGGCACCGGGAAGGTGTAAAAGAGAAAGGGGAGATTTGTCAAAAAAAAAAAAAAACGGGCATAGGGGAAACACGGGAGACGGGATAAGCCTAAGAAGCAAAAAGGAAACACGCGCAAACGGAACCGGGTAGACGGAGATGTGTCAACAAGAAGAAAGGACCGTAAGGGGGGGGGGAGTTTTGAAAGGGTTGATTGAGGGCCGACTGAGGGTGGCAAAGCGAAACGGAGCCGATCAGTACACGGCCGCCGTGAGGAACAAGCGGAAGACAAGGGAAGTAAAAAGAAGTTCCAATCTGAAAAAGAAAAACTCCATCACGTTCGGACGGGTAAGCCGGCAACAGACAAACACGGCCACGCAGCAACCCTGGGGAAAAAAAAAAAAACAAACTGCCCTGGGGGTATAAAAGAATGGGCGCAAGGGCAGCATCGACGCCGGAGAAGGAACACAAGGAAATGGAGGTCAAAAAAATAAAACAACGGGGGAACTGAAATCATACAAAAAAAAGATTCAAAAAAAAAAAACCACGGGGACCAGGCAAAGGTGTCCCAGGAGCCCTTTTTCCGAAACCGACAACTGGGGAAAAGAAAAAACTTGAAGTCGTCGGCGGAGATAAGGTCACGGAACGACGAGTGAGGGGAAAAACAGGGGAGGGAGGCTGTGATGCTGCACAACAAACAAGGGGAAGTCTACGCGGGGACATCACATTCAAGGTCAAACTAGACCCCCCTTGCCCTCACCCCCCATTACCTTGGGGAAAGGGGGAACTGGGGTGCCTCGGACGCAGACGACCAAACTCAGTCAAAGTCATTTCGGGAAATTCGGTTGCGTTCGTAAAACTAGTTGCACAATGCCAGCGACGAACGAAATCACAACCCACCATCATCCACAGCGGGGGCCACTTCCCAAAGTTGGGACTTTAAAAGTGAATCGGGGCACGGGTACACTAAGAAGGATATAAAAACATGGAGGCCATGAAAGGGCTGAAGGGGAAAGGTGCAAACCGCCTCAAAAACAGAAGCGGGGAAACCGGGTGAAAGACAAAACGAAGGGAAAAAGTAAAAGGGGAGGGGGCGGTGGGGGGGGGAACCAAAAGCAAACATCGGGGAAGACCAAGTTCGGGGAAGCCATACAGCACACGTGCGGGGGGGAACAAGCCTTCACTCGGAACGCGGGTGAAAACGCCCAAACCTGGCCGGGATCCTTCCTCCCCTGTGGACCCGTGTAAGAGAAACACTCTCCGAAGCTCATTAAAAAAAGACAGGAAGTAAGGAAACAGGCAAAGGGGAGAGATCATCAAACGAACCCCCAAAGCGGGGTCACTGTGCTGGAACCGGGTACAGGGAAAAAGCCTGGGGGACACGGTTCAAAACAATAAACTGTTCGACACACCGTCAGGTACATTGAAGAAAAAACTGGAGGGGGGGGGCAGCAAAGGGGAAAATACGGGTCCACAAAAACATAATCATCCGAGGAGCCCTAGGGAAATAAAAGGGGGGCAGAGGCAGAAGAATCATGGAGGAGAAACAGTTGTGAATCAAACATAGGTTGCCCGTGGAAAAAGCCGAGGGGGGGTGCGGTGGAAGGAGTCAAAGATGCTAAAACATACCCAAAAACAGGAGTCAATATGCATCCCTAGGCAGCACTGGTCGGGTCTACGTGGCGAGCGGTCAGGGTGTCTGCTTTCGATCATCACAGAACAAGCAACGAGGTCAAAAAAACCATAGTAGAGGAACCTGAAAAAGTAAAGGGCACTGAAAGATACGTTTGCGTGTCAGGGGGGGGGGGGGCACACAGGCGGCGTGAAGAGTCAGTGGAAACAGCCGTGACCCAAGGGGGGGGAAAAGGACATAAGCCAACCAGGGGTGCCCAAAGTTGGGAAAACAAAACAACCAGGTCCCCAGCGAGGAGGTGAGGACGAAAAGAAACGAGACGGCGGAAACAACCAGGCAAAAGGGAAGGGGGCCACAACGGAGGATCCGGTAAATTGCAGCGGGAATAGGCCCCGTAAACTCGACGCTGGGGAAAGACACCAGAGAGGAAAATCGTACGAAGGGGAGGGGTGGGGAGGCCAACCACAGCGGTGGGAAGTATAATCACGGACAAGAGCGGTGATGAAATAAAAGGGGGGGGGGGGGCGTTCACGGCAATTACCTAGGGCGGAAAGGGATTGGTTTGATAGTGCAAAAACAGACACGGAGAACAAGGGGTATTATGAAGGGGTGAGGGGAAAAGAAGAGACACGGGGAGTCGGAAGGGGGGAAAAAGCTGACTAGCACTGCAACGGGGAGAAGGAAACAAATATCTGAATCAAACAAAATGTCACCCGCAGAGCCACCGCACAAATTGTAAAACAGACAAACTGGGACGGTGGGAAAAAAGGAAAGTCGGGACATCACGCGCGGAGTGACGAAAAAAAACAGGTTTTAAGGGAAACTTTTTGGGGAGTGTACACGAGGGACACAGGGAGGTAAAGGAAACAGGGAAGAAGAACCTCGGAGAACATGGAAAAAAAAATTCAACAGGATCAAAATATCAGTCACAGTAGCCGAAAAAAAAAACGATAAAACCGTGGCAAAGGGGGATAAAAGGGGTGACAGAGGTGCGGCCAAAAAAACGCAAAATGCTCACCGAACCACAAGGTCCGGCACCGGGAGGGGGTCAACAAGAAAAGGGGTGGAAGGGAGGGCATATAAAAGAGGTAATCCGAAAACCAAGATTCTAATCCCGGGGCAACTGCTGAAAGAGGGACACGGGGGGGGAAAGCGGGGGACCGGGGAAAGGTAGGGGCGAGGGAAAGGGGGGTGAAGGGAAGATGGTCATTACGAAACGACAAAATTGGCAAGGGTACTTGGTACAAAACTCAATCCTCCCCAGGCAAGGGCTTGCCCTGCCGGTGCGGCTCCGGACGCCCATGTGGTGAGCCGACACAGTACGCGATGGGGGCGGTGGAAACCTAATAGAACAGTACTTTAGTGCAACAATCGAAGCCAGGTGCGGGACCAAGGCACACATGTAAACTCTTGGGTGAGTAAAAAAGGGGGGGTGAAGGGGCGGGCTTTCAAAAAAACACGCCTTGTTGTAACCGGAAACATGGAGAAGGAAAAGACGAGACCGGGACCAAAGTGGTCCGGTAATTCTCCTTGGGTGGGTCAGAATTTAGCAGGCCAGAAAGCGGAGGGGGCCAGACCGGACACAGGACCATGGCCACGCACAACGTCGGGGGGGGGACGCAGACTCTACCCTGAAAACGCCAGGCACAAATCGAGTGCTGATCCAACCACGGGGGCGGCGGGTTGACCGCCACAGGGGAGGATGAGTGCCGTCTGTCTGCGTGTCAAACCGCGGGGACAACTGCCACGGAACGCGTGACAAGGGAGGGGGAACAAGCTGGGCCTAAAAACAGCCTCGGTCACGCCAGACGCCAAAAAGCGGGGCCGCAGGGGCAATACCGCCTCAATGAGTCACGCCAACCGGAATCGAGTGGAAGGGAACGGAAAAAGTAGGCGCGCAGCGGCTCAGACAATGTAAAAAAAGACACCAAGGACCACGCAAAGAAAGGAAGAGGAGAGGGCAGGGGGTGGAAAAGCACAAGGAAAGCAAAAGGGGGCCTGATTATTGGGGGGGGGGGTCACCCATCACAAGGAAACGCTCACCTGGGAGGGTGGGAAAAACGAATTTGGAAGATGCCTGGTTGTGTTTGAGCCGCCACCAGGGGTTCGGTACAGCGGAGGGGAAATCGGGAGGTAGGGTGGGCCGCCGAAGTACAGCACTCGCGTCTAAGTAAAAGGGTGCAGGTGATGTGACGAAGACTCGGGCGCCCAACCGCCAAATAGTCAGGGGGAAATGTTAAGGGAAAGGCCAACGATAATATGAAGTGTAAAAGCAAACAGTCAGCCTGGGGCCGATAGGCCGGTACTGTACGTGGGTAACCGAGCGGGAGAAACGGAACGCGGGCAGGTCGATTAAGGGGAGGGCCAGGGAAAAAACAGGGATGGAGAAGTCGCAGGAGTCGCGGGGGTCCACTCAATCTGGGTAAGCAGGAGCATGGGAAGGGGGGGAGGGACCTGGGGCGTAAAGTAAACGGCTAGCGAACAGGAGAAAATGGAGACAGGCGGGGGGAAAAGGGGGAGCCGGCTGGCTGACGTGAATGAGTGCTCAAAGGCAAGTGGGTAGGAATTCCAAAGGCGTTGAGGATGGAAGGGGGGGGTGAGGCGGCTGGAGCAAGACGGCGACCAATCGTGGGTGTGAGAAAAACCAAGTGCACACATCTGCAACAAAGGAAAAAGAAAAATTGTGCACAGCAAGCATGGATAGGGGAAAAAAGAGAACAATGGGTAGACTGGATAGGTGAGCGGGGGGGTCGCGAAAAAAGAAGGACCCCCGGACAGAATCGATAGCCTGAAGGTCTATACAAAAATAATGGCAAATCGCCGGCCAGTCTGGAATCAGTCCGAAACCAGGGGGGGGGTTCGGAAAGGAGAGGCGTTAAGGCGCATAACAAGAGGGGGGGGAGAAAACCTTCTCTTAGAGTTGAAAAGGTGATAGGGTAAAGGGGCAGACCAAGACTCTACTGAGAAACACCAGCAGATAGGTATAGTGAGTAAATGGGGGGTCGGGGGGAGTCACCTGGGCCATCGTGGGGTAACAATCATTTCTTACTGGAGGAGAATCCGACCCGGGGGGTAAAAAGAAGATCCGGCCCAGGGAAAGAGGGGGGGGCAGAACGAAAAACAGGTCGGGGAGGGACAAAAAACACACAAAAAGATAAATCCGTGCCAGGCGTAGCGGAAGGTGGACAACGCGGCATAACATCCACCAGGAGGGAGTAAAAAATCAGGCCCATGCGGACAGCGAAAAGGTCCCGCAGACACACATAACGGCTCTCCATAATCCATCGCTCGTCCAAACCCTTTTGCTAGAAAAAGTCTTGTCGGGCTTAAATCACATTCCGGCCGAGAGGGTACCTGAGCGACCGTCAATGATAAACATTGTGTGGGCGGCCGCCAGGCAAAAGAGAAGGAGGAACACGATCATAAAACCCAAAACAAAACGGCCCCACGTGGGAAAAAGGGCAAGACGAGGGATCCTAAGAATCAACCAAAAGAAAAGGAAACAAAATAACCAGCAAACCCTGAAACGCACAAGGGAAACTCAAGGGACGAACAGGAGAGGGGGTCAAGGGGGGATCACAAAAACATCCGTTGCCGGGGGAAAAAAAGGGAGAGAAGGGGAGAGGACAGCCATAAAAAAACTGAATCAACGGTAAAAAACTCACTGGACGCCTGAAAAAAACCGGTATACAATCCGAAACATCCAGGGTAAGGCGTCCTGGACAGGGGGGGGGGAAAAAAGTCCAGGGTACCACGTACGAATAAAAAATGGTAAAACAATTTAAAAAAGATCGCGGCATCGGGCATGAAAAAACAAAAAAGGAGAGGGGGGAAACGGGAT
>Ga0179591_1302352_pt1 | contig 16606 bp, 32 predicted proteins | sample CZOMad2_1_08_16f_FD_182891 | JGI IMG/M metagenome (GOLD analysis project Ga0179591, IMG submission 182891) | Vadose zone soil fungal communities from Angelo Coast Range Reserve, California, USA - CZOMad2_1_08_16fungal (PacBio error correction) | ecosystem: Environmental > Terrestrial > Soil >...
AAAGGAGAGTACGCGGCCGAGAAAGAAAATTCATTGGATTAGGGGGTGGAGGAACAAAAAAAAGGGGCCAATTCTTAAGGCCATCCGGAGTCGCTGCACTCTTCATTGAACGATCAAGCATGGGGGAAAAAAATGGAGGGGGAAGGGCATCTCCTTAATCTCATACAGGGTTGAACATCTCCTTCTCGTAAATCTTCAAGAAAGAAATCTACCTAGAGTGCGTTAAGTAGGGAATCAAAAATAACCACCGGTAAGAAGGGAGTGAAAATTGGGACCGGGCCACAGACGAAGTCTATGCACTTAAAGTAAAAAAGTACGAGGAAAGAGCTAAATAAAGAAAGAAGTTGGACAAGAAAAACGTCACCGATAGAGGGGGGGAGGGGGAAAATACTACATTCCTGAAAAAGGGGCCTCTTTCAAAAAATCCAATAAACGGAATAACGGGGGACATTGCATGGTCTTTTACACTAACTGGTTAAAACGGGAGGTAGGCGGGGAAAAAAAAGGGAGAAGCAAGGTAGGGGAAGGAAAGCTGGAAAAAAGGAAGGGGGAAAGAACGATCGCCCATCATCTTTAACTCAACCTTCCTTATCAAGGGACCTGTTTTATCCGCACCAATGTTTTTGATCGGGGGGGAAATTTCCTCCTGATGGTCAACTTGGACAGGCCGGAAAATTGTTATTAAAGAAAGAGGGGGAAGAGGAAGGAAAGAAGAGAAAAAAGGAGGAGCCGATCCGGGAATACAATCGCCTATTTGAGGTGACAAGAGTTCAAAAAAAAAAAGGGGAAGGTTCTCCCAATTGAGGAAAGTAAGGGGAGGACGACTGGGGGGGGGAGAAGGAGGAAAGATCGTAACATGTGACCAGGGAGCGAACAGCTTTCGCTACACGGGTTAAGTGATCCGGCATTGAATTTTTAACTGACTGATCACTAGCTCCGTGTTAAAGCGGGATAGAGGATGTGTGGGGGGGGGAGGGGGGGGGGGTAACACGGGCCAGAATGATTTCGACTTAACCTACCTTCGGGGGAACCCTTTCGCGAGGACCGCGCCTAAAAGGAGGGAAGAAAAGAGGTGGGGGAATGGAGCAGGGGGGGGGGGGAGGGATTGGGAAAGAGGAATTTTTTTTCCAAAGCAATACGGGACGGTCAACCTTTCTAGGGGAACTTTGTTGGGTGGGGGTTCCGGTTAAAGACTTTGTTCATAAGAAGGGAATTTCCAAGGAGGGGGGGGGAAGGAAAGAACTTTGGATGGAGGTCTGAGAAACACCAATGCAGCGACACCCGGCGATGAGGGACTTGGGCTGTTAGCTGGCATTAGAAGAAATTACTATGAAGAGGGAAAGGAAAACGGGAGGGGGGGCACAGGAGGGGAATCACCCAGGGTATCTGTATTTCTTTGTGGGGAAGGGACAACAAAGGCTGGGGGGGATGACTTTTACCCGGAAAGTGAGGAGGGGAAGAGCGTAGGTATTGTTGGAGGGATCCCTTATTTAGGCACTTGAAATGCTCGAGGCGGATTGCAGAATGCGTGCAAATGAAGAAATTCATCGGTGGGGGGGGAGAATTACATTGCGAAAAACAAGAAGAGGGTATAAGAAAGAGACCGCATTGGTTGCTAGGAACGCGGCAGGACTTTTCAGGGGGAGAAAGAATAGGCCTGATCGGGAAAATAAAGGGGGGGCGGGTCCAGTAGGCACACCACACTTAATTGGGGTATTTCCTAGATACGTATCCGTTGAGAGGGGAACAGGGGACAGGGAATATCAAGATTTAGGAGCAGACTGCAAAGAGAAAATCCGTCTTCCACGAGACAACATTCTGAATTAAATAGAGACAAAATGGCATCGGAAAAAAAAGGAAAAAAAATTTAAAAAAAAAGAGGGGAGGGGGGTCTGAAACTGGAAAACTGCCCTAGTACAAAAAAAAGTTGATCTCAGGGGGGGTCCCTTAAAGGGAGCAACCGTCAGAGTTCTTCCATTTGAGGGAAAGGGGGAGACAGAAGGGGTTTCTTCAAAGCATCGGTTAATTTGAAAGATTGTTAGTGGCGGGTCTCCACAGAATGTGGTTGGAGAGAGAGCGCCGGGGAAAGAGTAGGGAGCATAAGGAGATTGTTTCAATGACTCTAGGGGAACTGAGCCCCTATTCTTGCAAGAATTTGGCTCACTTCTGGAAAAAGGTCTTGTGGGGGGGCAGGGGGAGGAGAGAAGAAGACCAGAGGGGGGTTCTGGGACTTTCTATCTAGTGACTCAAACTGGGGGGAAAATTCTAGTTACAAGAGAGGAAAAAGGGGAGTGGAAAAAGTATCTATTCTAGTTTGGATTTGGGTGTAGGTAAAGGAGTAGAAAAACACACCACTGAGGAGGGGAAGAAGATATCGTTTCAAAGCCACCCGCCTCGATCTTTCCAGACCCAGGGGGGGAAAGTTCATAAGAGAAGTTGTGCGGGTGTGAAAGAACAAAAGGGAGGGGTGAGGATAGAGAGGGGAGGAATTCCGCTAATTCGGTGGGTGACGTGGGTTCACTTCCCTCAGACGACCACTGTCTAAGGGGGGGGAGGCGATTTCAGGAAATGAAAAAATCAGGGTGGGCTAGAGGGTAAAAAAAGAAAGAAGCGCAAAATGGGGGTTGGGTTGAGGACATAACATTTCGCACGCCCATTACGAGTTCCTGAGTAGAGCGGAAATGTGGACATCAAGAAGGGAGAAAAAAAGGTTGGGAGGGAAGGGGAAGGCCAAAAGGGGGAGACAACAATGCGATTCGGTGGTTTGTCATGGGTAAATAAATGAACCTGAGTAAACAAGGGAATGGGGGGAGAAGTATGGGGTGGAGGGAGAGGGAGGGGGGAAGGAATAGGGGGAAGATGCGCCTTCTTAAGGTGTCTTGCTGAGAGCATGAGTTAATTATTGCCAAGAAATGACAGGGAATCAATCGGATACGATCGGGGAAAAGATCAAAAAAGGAGGGTGATTGCCGTTAGAAGTGCTTCAATCAGTACTAATTGTGCATGCCTCACTGCAAGTTCCGTCGTGTTATGAAGATGCAATACAGGAGAAAGCATTACAGACGAGGTAGAGAAGGAGGGGGGTCACCCGGTGCCCTGAATACTTTGCAAGGAAGATTACGACCTCAAGAAAGGGGACATGTCAGACATAATGTCGCAAAAAAGACAAAGGGAAGGGGGAGAAGGGTAAAGAACAAGTGGGCGGGTACTCAAATTCATAGCACTCATTTTGTCGAGGAATCAGGAAAAAACGAAGCAGGAGGAAAAGAAGGGGACCCGAAAAAAATCCCAGTTTCCCTGTTGTCCTCGTAATCATCTTGGCTTACAATACATACCCCACTGGGAGGGTGGCCGCGATGGGGTGGGGGGGGGGGGGGTGGAAAAGAAGAAAAGAGGGGATAGGAAGGGAAGAGCCGTAGGAGATATTTAACAATTTTACAGAACAGGGACAGGACAAGAAAAACACAAAGCTTCTAAGAACGAAAATGAAAAAAAAATTGCGTGGGGAAAAAAAGGGAGACGGAAAGAAGAAAAAAGGCATTAAGAACTCTTTTCGTGATAGACTCCAGCTAGACCGTTAGGGCCCAACCGGAGGGGGGTGGAATTGGCAAGGATGGAAGAGAAAAGAGAAAAGAAACACAAAAAAAGGAAGACTAGATAAGTTTAGCGTCACAGGCCGTGAGAATGAGGAGAACTCCACAAATTGTCGCAAGGAAAAAAACCTTTTATTACACAGTTGGGGAGGGGAGAGGGGAAAAAGGAATGAGAAGAGGGAAGAAAATCGAAAACTAAAAAAGAAATAATAATTTTTCCAGCTAATATGGGCGGAAAAAGATGGAGGGATAGCTTGGGCTCTTCTTTGGTACAATCCTCCAAATCTATGTAAGCGGTGAAAAAGGCAAAGAGAGAGGAAGTGTGGGAGCTAAGGGGGGGAAGGGGGAATCAGGCAAAAAGAGGAAAAGCTTGATACCAATGCCAAAACACAGGAAATGGGGCTCACCCAAAAGAGAAAGGGAGGGGATCAAAAGGGAAGAACTTGTGGAAAGGGAAACGACGGGAGGGAAAAGGCATGGAGGGGTACGTCGTGGGTCAAGTCACGACCTTACACTTGGCGATGCACCTCCGAAACGATTCACGGCTAACTGGCTTTCTCAACTAAATGAACAGCGTCACCAGGCGAAAAGGGAGAGGGAGGGGGTGGGGTGTTGGGAAGGGGGGGGGGGGGAAGGAACATTTTCCTGAAGAAGGGTAGTGAACATCACCTCCGCTAAGGGGACCGTGGGTCAGACTGACTAAAGGAGGGGAGAGATGAATATAATACTCACCATCAGAGGAATCGGACCGTGGGGCAGGTTTTAAAAATTTGAGAAAAAATGCGTGGGGATGTTCAAAGATTGTTAGAAAAGACAGCAACGCGCTGATGGGGACCCAGAAAAAAAATGCAGTAGGAAAAACTTCGGATGGCGAGAAAGGAAGTTCGATCGCTTACAAATTATCTCCAAAGGCCGCCGTACGACGAGTAGGGACTCAGGCTCTTTTTGGCAAAGATAGAGCAAACATAGAAAAAAGCGGGGGAGAGAGAAGGGGTCGAAGGAGGGAGAGGGGGACAGATTGGACTTCGAGAAAACAACAACAACAGTAGTATTAAAAAGGGGAGAGAAAATGGATGCGATCTCTGTCAAAAGGACTGGGTACCTAGTGGGGGGACCGATATCAACTGTGGAAGGTGGGGGCGAGGAAAAAGGGAGGGAGAAAAGCCATATAGATCCAAGAGGCTGGTCGGGGTCTTCAGTTGGAGTCATCCTTAGGGATGTTAGGGGAGAGGGGTCTTCCTCTCATAGGGAAAGACGGACGAAGGAGGAGGGAATCGGCCAGCAAATAAATCTAGTTTAACTTTCTTTCCTCGAAAAAGAATAAACTTTACTGGGTTACTTGGCAACAGTGGAACAAAAAAGGGAAAAGGAGATCTCAATTAAAGTGAAAGGGACATGAGATCAAAGGGGCCTGGGAAAAGTGGGGAAAAAAAAAAAAAAAGGCCGTCAAGGGGGGGGGGGAGGCAAATCTACATTTAACTGAAAGTTCCAAAAGCAAAAAATCCACTCTCCACTCAAAAAGGAAGTACGGTCAGGGACATTTCGTTAGACTTACTTCTTAACTCACTTAAACGGTATGACTTTTCTTCTCCTGGAATTCAAAGGAAAAGAAGAGAGTAAGTAAAGAGAAAAGGGGGAACAGAGGACCCATTCTTTAAAATCGAAAACTTCGATCCGGCTGGTGTACCAACCATCGAGAAAAGGGGGCAATGGAGGGGGAGCAAATTGAGGAAAAGAAGGTTGGTGGATGGGGACACAGAAAAGAGGGGGGCCGACTTAGCAAACTCTCAGCTCCACACGTATCATTAGGTCGAAAATCCGGAATCTCGAGGGGGGGAACGGAAAAAGGGGGGGGGGGAACAGAGAGAAAATTGATTCACATCCCACCTCTCCTTTATCCCAGCTTAGGGCCAAAGGATAAAGTCGGAGACGGTAAATGCAGAGAAGGGGAAGGCTGACTCAGGTAGGAGGCGAGCAAGGCAAAGGGGGAGGGGAAAAAAGGTGAGGGGAGGAGACCTGCTGATTGCTTCACGGGGGACTTAAAAGGAATACGGCCGGGGCCGATAACGCCGTCAGGGGGGGTTCTTTGTACTGGGAAAAGTTCCTAATGAGCTCGACATTCCTAACCCTGAACGGAGGTGGGAAAAAGGGGTAGAAGGCGCGAGCAGGGGCAACGATTTCTGAGTTCAAGAGACCTGGGAGGATGGGCAAGTTTTGCAAAAAAACGACAGGGGGTTGGGAAAAAAAAAAGAAGACGGGAGGGAAGAAGGGGAGGTTAGAAGGGGGGGGGGGGGGGGGGGTTTATCCCTGGATGCTAACGGTGCAGAGATTTTAAGTTGACGCGTGACGAGACTAACTCTTTATGTCGGCGAACAAAATAAAATCACGACACAGAGAGGAAAAAGTGGGGAGGGGGAGGAGAAAAGATTCCAAGATCGTCCCAACCTTAATTTGTTGGGCGGCAAGGGCTGGGACAAAACATTGGAGGGGGGACGTGGGTTCTTTTGTGGAGGCCTACACAAAATGCGGTGGGGGGACGGGGAAGGAAACAGAGAGGGGGTCCGCGTCAGACGGCGGATGGCGACCTATTGTGTCAGTCAAGCCGGAGGTGCTGAAAAGAAGTAATGACTTGACAAAGCAGAGGGGGGTGCAGACTAGGGAAGGGGAGCGCAGGAGGAGGGTGGATGCTCCTATGGAGTTGGTATGAGGCACGGGGAACAATCTTACCTCCAAGGAACATGAGGAAGGGCGAGGGCACGGGATAGAGGCAAGAGAACCGGGAAGAAGAGTTTGGGGGGATTTTGACCCTATAGAAAAGGGGATCGAATCTTTTAAAGGGAACATTTATTGCTCACACAGGCAATCAAAAGAAGGGAAAAGAAGAGAAAATAATATCAAGAGAGGCCAGTACAAAGAGAAATCAAAAATACGTCAAAAATGACCCGTGCTCAGGTGTTGGGGAGGGGGAGACTTAAAAGGAGGAAAAAGAGGGGGAGGATGGAAAGGGTGGAACGGGTCAAGAAAACCGACTCTTTCTCCAGGAGTGAGTGAAAAATTCACGGGGAGGGGGATAAGGACTCTTAATTATTAAGAAAGTGGTTTATGACCGAAGGAGAAAAAAAGGGGGGGGGCGGAAGATACTTGACAAATCATTCAAAATTCGGGTGAGTACGATTCAGAGGGGGGAAAGTATTAGGTTCGTCAAAAGTGGCGCGGAAAGGTGCGAAGCTCCTTTCGAATCGAAGCTCAAGGGGAATTTTGGATTAAGGGGGCGATCATGCCCCTAGAAAAAGGAAAAATCGGGGTGGTAAACAAAATGAAAAAGAGGGGAGGAGAAACTCGCGTAAAAAGGGGTGAATGATTCTCTTCTCTGGTGGCGTTGGGTTACATCGTGGAGTATCAGGAAAAAAGAAAAAAAAGGAGGATGAAAAGAGGGGGGTGCTAAGGGCAGCCAAGCGAAGAAGAAGGTCGAAAGGGGGGGGAGAAGAGATTGTCAGAAGAAATCGTCAGGGTTGATTCAATAAAACACGAGGTTGAGCGCAAATCGAACCCGAATCCCCGACAATCAGAGGGGGGGGGGAGGGTGGTGGAGAAAGAACGGGGAAAGACGGAAGAAGGGGGGGAGCAAAGGGGGACACTGAATAGGAGAGTTTCCTCTGGAAAAAGGTCGGAAATGAAAAAAAGGCATAAAAGGCGACGCAAAACCAAGGGTGGGGTGAGAGAAAAAGAACAATGGAAACGCCAAAGAAATAGAGATTGGACTCTACCCAACGATGAGAAAAAAGGGCAGGGAAAAGAGAAGGGGGGTGATGACGACTTTCCCACAATGGGGAGAGCAAAGTGCCATTAGTGAAAGGCCAATGGGAAAAGAAAAAGACTTCTGAAAATAGGTAAACGGTAATTTGCCCTTCCTTTTGGGAGAGGGGGTGGAGGGGTTGTCCTCCTAGGGGAGAGGAGATCCTCAAAGGGTTTGCGGTAGAAAGGAAGCTGGGAGTAGGGACCAATCATTCATATCAATACGGTACTATCGGGCAAAGGCCAAAGAGTTGGCACTTTCAGGGTTGATCCAGGTAAGGGAAGAGAGGAAAGCCAGTTAGTAAAGGGAGGACGATGGCACGGGGGAAGGAGGAAGGGGACGGGAAGAAAGGACAAATAGAGATTCTGAAAGGAAAGAAAAGAGGTGACTTCATTCTAAAATGGAATTCACCACCGATGCCTGGAAGATTGGGGAAGGAATCTCAAAAAAATAGAGGGAGTGGAAAAATCCATCAGGGCGAAAACGGAGAGGAAGGGGAGACGCTAGAGAAAAAAAAGGAGGGGGGAGCAAAAGAGAAACACGCATTTGGGGTTCTTTCAAAGGAAAAGATAACGAAGAGCCAGTGGGGGGAGACCCGATTGCAAAACTCCAAAAAACTTCCTCTTGTGAAAAAAAATAGATCAGCGAATCATCTTATGCAAAAAGAACCCACGTCGGAGGACAGGGGAGGCTGAATGGGGGGGGGGAAAAGAAAAGAGGTAGTCATTGCAGGAACAACGAGAAGAAATTTTATCAGGAGAAAAACAAAGGGTCAGGCCAGGTTCAACAAGAAGAAAAAAAAAAGTCTTCTGATCTAAAAACATAGGATTTTGGGGAAAAAACTGAGCGGGGGAAAGCAAAAAAAAGGGGAAGAGGAAAAAAAGGTTAGGGAAAGAGGAAGAGAACCGCTTTTAAAAAAGAACGGTTCGTGCCGACTATCAGGGAAAAACCTCCAACAGACTAAAATACGGAGAGGAAAGGGTCGGAAGGCATTAGAATTCTACAGGGAAGGTGGACCGCCCGCAGCGGATCGAACCAGAAAAAAGGAGGGAGAGGTGCAGGAAGGGGGAGGGGAAGGAGTCGTAAAGCGAACTCACAGAATGCTCATGAAGAAGGGGCCGGCTACAAGGGGGAAAAGTCAGCGGGGGGATCGTTGCGACGGGGGGATGGGAAAAAAAAATAGGGAGGGGCGGGGAAGAGTCCTCGGAGCTTGGTAGCGGGAAGGGGTCGAATTCATCAATTATGGGTGGACACTAAGTACGAAATTTAACCATAGGATCACCGCTAACAAAAAAAAAAAAAAAATGAGGGACTAAATATGAAGGAATGGGAAGGGGGAAGAAGGAAAAAAAGAGGGCGAGCTGACGGAAATGTCATTCTCGACGAGTCAGCATAGAAAAGGGAAGAGTAAGGCAGGGACTCCACTCCATGACCAGCGTCATCCCGGGGTGACAGGGAAAGGGGGAGGGGGTGTGGAGGGGGGAAGGACATTGGAAGGAGCCTTAGATGTCCAGATCACCTCTAGAAAAGGTCAAATTGTTCTGACGACTTTCTCATGATTTAGAGAAAAATAAGGGAATCTGAATACTACTGTCCCAGTGGGGAGGGGGGGAAAAAGGGGGAGGAGAAAGAGAGTACAGGGTCATGGGAAAAAAGGGGCAATTCGCGATGAGTTGGGCCGATTCTCGGGATTCGACGATGGGGGGGTTATTCTCTTCAGGATAGTCAAAATCCTCGAAGTGGTGATAAGAAAGAAGGCAGGAAAAGGAGGAGGAGATGTCTTTTGTGAGATCAGGGCTCCAACATCATCAAGAAAAAAGATTGGAATGTCGGAAGGTAGACTGATCTAAGAAAAAGGAGAGACTCACACCTTGAGTAAGGGCTAAAGAAATCAGGTCGAAGGGTCAGGAAAAAGAGGAGGAAAATGTTGAAGGAAGGAAGGGGGGAGATGAGAGAGCAAACTCTAAAGAGTCCGAGCCAGTCTCAGGGAGGAAATGTGTCGTCATTGTGTGGGGGGAGGGGTGCTGGTTAACGGAAAAAAAATCTAAGCCAGAACAAAAGGAGCGCGCACATCAATACGCTATTGAGAGTGCAAATACCGTAAACCGGGCGGCATTTTCTGGAAAAAAAATGGAACCGACCAAAGACGATGATAGAGGGAGCAAAGAGACATGAAAAGAAGGAATCCCCGATGGGGGAAAAAAAACGCCGGGTAGTTTCAAAAACGGGGGGACCTGAGGTTCAACCTCAAAAATCAGCCTCTGCGAATAAAAAGAATCGGGGGCAGGACGGCGAAAGGCAAGGGAAGCGGGGGGGGAAAGAGGGGGGGCAAGGGAGGAAAATCATGCCGACAGAGGGGGGAAAGGCCGATCACCTGAAAATGGGGGTTTCTCCCCATCTGACTCAAAAATCCCTTGGATCAAAAAATCGGATATTCGGGTGAAAGGGGAAAAGGGCAAAGGTGAGTACGAACCGGTTGGGAGTACAAAAAAAGTGGGGCAGGGAAAAAAAGAGAGGAACACGCTCTATAATATCACCTTCCACCCGATGTGTCTGGAGGACAACGAGCAAATTCAGACAGCACAACATAGGGAAGGGGAACTCCCTCGGTAAAAGGCATTAGACGAGAAACTGGGAAGTGGAGCTCGGGAGGGGACAAGAAAGAAGTAATACGAGCATCACACGAACGTTTTTTCTTGGGGGGGAGGATACCTGAGGGCTGGAGGTCACCATGAAAAGGGAAGAAAGGATAAGAAAAGGGCGAGAAGGGAGAGAGATGTTTTTTGGGGCTTTTGGGGCTTTTTCAGGCCAGAAGATCTTCTGGACAAGGAAACTGCCGGTCGGTGACGACCGGGTCTCCCGCCGCGCGGCAACGATGGAAAAAAAAAAGAATTTAATGAGAATTGGGGGTTGGCTGTGACGAGAAAGGGGGGAAAAGAGAAAGAGGAGAAGGGGGAGATGTCGAAACGACTGGGTTTGGTTTATGTGCCATGGAGGTCTCCTTTGAATATGGGGCATCAGTCGTTAAAAAGATTAGAGCTTGGATTTCGTGTGGAAAAAAAAAAAGGAGGAGGAAAAACGGCTCTGGGGCCTTTGGGTAGAATGCAAGCAGTATTAATGATCAGTACCCGGTAAAAGGGGGGGTTGTCTGGGGAAGGGGGTCGCAAAAAAAAGGGAAAGCCAGTTCGTTTAGGAGGGGAAGGAAGGAGGGGGGGAGGAAGAGTTGAGGAATCCATCATTAGGGGATTCAAGAGCGTTCTCAGGATGCTAATTATGGAATTCGAGAGATAGCTTCGTGAAAGAAGGGATTCAGGAAAGGGAATAAGAACTAACGCGAAGAAAGGGGAATGCAAATCATGGGAGGTTCTGAGCACTACCTCGAACGCGGATGAAGGGACTCTCATGGAAAAGCCGGAAATCAGAAAGGGTCAAGCTCAAAAGAAGGGGCACGACACAGAAAAGGTGGGGGGGGTGGAAAAAAGGGAGAGACTATGCTCGGCTGTCTTGGGTTCATCTTTCTGCCAAAATGGAAGGCACGCAAACAGCCCGAAGAGAGGAGACTACTTCCAAAATTAAAATGAATCTCAAAAAATAAAGACGGGGCAAAGTAAAGGGGGAAGAAGGGGGAAGAAAAGGAAAGGGAGGGCTGCCACACTTAAGAAACTCACAGTGCTGAAACGCAACTTTCAAATGAATAAACAGGAGCTGCCAGGATCTTTAAAAACTCCATTGGTCTGAAGTAAAAATCCTAGTGAAAAGAAAAGGGGGGGGGGGGAAGAAAAAAGGGGGGGTGCAAAATCGTCCGAATTTACAGAGGAGGCATGACCGCAGATAAAGACTCGCCTTGATCGCCCTATTCAGGGAAACTTGGGGGGACTCACAGACGTCGGGAGGGGGGGAGGGGGGAAGACAAAAGGAAAACGTAAAATTGTGGTTGAAATTACTGGTAAATAGAGCCCTCCCCTCAGGGGGGGGGGGGTCGAAGGACTGTATAGGGGGGCCACAGAGAATTCAACCATTTGGGGAGGGCTAGGGAAGGGGGAGTGGGGTGAAAGAGAGAAAATAGAAATCAACCGATCACAACAACAAGAGAAGAGTATCGAGAGGCAAGCCCAAACCGGAAAGAGGGATTTCAATACCCTTTTTGAAGAGAGGGGGATCAATCGGTAATTTGGGGGGGGGGGAGGGGAAAGAAAAGGAGGGAGGGGGGAAGGAGAGACGAGCCCTAAATTCACAGATTGGCGTTGTTCGAAAAACGGCCAAACCACATTGACGCCTTTAAAAAAATTGGGGGGAGAAGTGGTCGGCTATTGAATTAAGGGGGAAGAGAGGAAGTAGAGCAAGGAAGGGGAAAACCCATGGGGGGGGTCAATCGGGCAAAAGTAGAAGAACATTACTAGATGATAGCTAGCCAGGCAGTTCAGGGGAAAAAGAAAGGGCAGCCAGAGAAGGGTTTTTTGACCGTGGGAAACATGGGATCAGCACGAGGGGCGCTGCGGGCAGGGGGGGGAAGGGGGTTCAGAAGGAGAAAGGAGGACTGATTTTCCGAGGCTTTTTTTGTGGGGAAAAAAAATCTTTAATGGCATCAGGTGATCGATATGCCTCCGTCCTGAAAAATTTGTGGAGCTGTTACAGAAAAAAGAATGAAAGGGGAAAAAAAAGGGCAAATAGGAAAGAGCGGGAATCCGAACCTTCAGGGCGAGGCAACGTGCGTTAGACAGGACGACGTCAAAGTACAGGAGACGCCGCGTTATGGAGAGAGAATAAAAGAAAATGAAGAAAGGAAACATCAGATGGAGAAGAAAAGCCGCAAAAGGGGCCCGGGAGTTTGACTGCATCTGGGAGACCGCACAGCGTCGGAACAGGGACTCCAGCAGTAAACAAAAAGCCGAGGACGCAGTCGAAACTAAGAAAATATTGGAAACCAAGGGGAAGAAAAAAACGCGGGGGTTGGAGAACTCAAGAAAAAAGACAGAAAAGGGTGTAGACCGCAGGGAAAAAACCTTCCCCATGGGTACCATGATCCGCGAATCAGGGCTGAAGATAAAGGACCCCATAACGCCTTTGTAAAAAAAAAAGGGGTGGGGGCAGAAAGAAAAGAAAAGAGGTAGTAATGGCCGTCACACGCCGGGGGAAAGAAAAAGGGAGGAGGGAAAAAAAGGAGAAAGGGGCACTAAAACCAAACAAAGTTCCGGGCAGGAAAAGGGAAGGGGAAACGTGGACAGTGTCACAAGGAACAAAAAATATAGAAGATTGAGTTCCGAAAAAGAAAGGGTTCGGTAAAAACGAACATCGAATGGTGGAAGAAGAGGAGGAAAGGAAGAAAAAAACCTAAACAGAAGGGAGAAAGGTCGCCATGGTTCCCATTCCGAGCGGACATCAGGACCACGACGGGCGTGAGCAAGTTGGAGGGGGCGAGAACTTTGGGCCGGGGTAGGAGTCACAGAAAAACTAAACAAAGGCGGCGCAGAAAAACTGTTGAAGAGGGAGGGGGAGGAAAAAGAGGGGGAGGGGGAATCAGTTTCAGATCTTCGGGAAAAGAAAAAATCCAAAAATCCGATGTCGGAGTAAGAGAGAGTGTGGGGCTGAGGTTCGTATCAAAGCAACACAGCGTCGACTCAAAAATCTGCTGGACGAAGGGACAGAGGCAAAAAGGAGAGAAAAAGGGGTCGGGGGGAAAAGAAAGCAGGTGGCGAGGTGTAAATATGCTGGGAATCTGTTGAAAATGATAAGGGTCAGCTGTCCGGACAATACACGGGAGACTGTCAAACGGTCAGAAAAGGAGTCGGGGCGGGGTCCGCCGATAGCTAAAACATGAAAGAGAAGAGGGAAGGGGTCGAAGAGTGAGGGGGTTTGAGTGGGGTCCTGACATTTGCAACAGTTATATTTGCACGATCCGATAGCAAAATGTGGTTTTACAAGAGGGGAGTGGTTGAGGGCTAGAAGACTTAACAGCGCATCGGGGACAGGCGTCCAGGGGAGGGACAATTTTAAGAAAGGGGATAAGGGGTCAGTATGTGATAACACTCAAACCAATCTCTTGAAAAATGGCGCAAAGCAGGACGCGAAGGCGCAAGGCCTCTATTAGAGGGAAGAATTCAAAACATTCAGGAAAACCTCCCTGTGAACATAAAGAACAAAAGAAGCGGCAGAGAGGGGAAGGGATTCGGGGCAGGGGAGGGAGCGCTCATTGTCGCCAAACCATAATCAATTAAAATTGGAGATCGGCCTTTTCCCGACCTGAGCAACAATGTATCTCTCGAAACAACGGGGATTAAAAGAAAATAGTAAAGCTTGGTCTATCAGGGGAAAAATTCGGACAGGCGAGAGCAAAAAGGGGGATGATGGGGGGGGGGGAAGAAAGGAAGCGAGAAAACAGAAAAGAAAGGGAGGGTCCATCCAAAGGGATCTTCTTAGCATGGGTCAGATAGGAGGGGGGATGCGCTGGCGTAACGAGCTGGAAGGAGAAAGAGAGGGCCATTACTTCGCAGGGAAGTCACAGCACCAGAGAGTGCGAGCATGGGAGAAAAAAAAGAAAACCGAGAGGGGGGAATCCATGTGAAAAATAAAAAAGTTGGGATAACCCAAGGCGGAGGGGGTATTCGAAGATAAGTATCTTAAAAGGATCACTGAGACTCCGAATTGAACGTCCCATATGAGAGGGAAACAAGAGGGGAAGGAAAAGGGAACCAATCCAAGAAGATCCATTTTCAAGAGATGACGCAGGGGGAAGCGGGGGGGAGAAAGGAACGAAAAAGGCTGGCTTTCACAGAGGTTGCGAATTTTCCAGGTTCAAGGGAAACACCAGTATCAAACGGAAAGAATTTTCCAACTCATCTTGGGAAAGAAGGGGACTCAGTATCAAGGGAAGGGGGAAAAAAGAACCACAGGGGGAGGGAGTGGGAAGAAAAGGAAAGCGGTGGCGGAAACGGAGATGGGTTATAAAACATAAGGCTGTTACTGACTGAAGACACATCTCCACTTCTAAGAATAAAACACACGCCGACGGGGAAGGGGGTGGAGCTTGTCAAAAAGAACTATGGATTCAAAAAAAAAAGCCGGGGGACACACGAGGAGGGGGAAGGAGAAGGATTCCTCCTCTCCGCTGGTGATTCGAGGAAGGGGTTGGACTTCAGACAAGGGGAAAGGGTTCCTCTATCATAAACAAGGTCACTAAAATGGGGAGAGGTGGGCTGAAGCAAGGCAAGGGGAGGGAACCAGGAAGATGCTAGAGACTGCCGGGCGCTAACTGGATCTCGTTCTGTGGTGGGTGGGAATGGTCGGGGGGAAGACTCCTGGAGCGGGGACACCTTCAAAAAAGGAACCGATTGGGAACGACAAGTCTAAAAAAAGATAAACGGGGGCGAAAAAGGGAAGGGACGTTTGGGAGGGGGGGAGGGGAAACGCGCCAGTTGTAAAATCGGCGTCATCCGGGAATACTAAAAGGGGGGTGGGGTTGAGGTATTGAAGGAGTCCAAGGGGGAAGCAGAAAGGGTCTTTAACCAGAGGGAAAGCCAGGGGAATCGGATTTCGTTCTTATCACCAAAATTCAAAAAAGCGCTCGTGTTTTCTTGGCGGCAATCATACGTGACCGCGGAGAAGTCCTTTAAAACCTGGGGGGTGGTGGAAGGTGAAATGCGGGGAAAGGACCCCCGGGGAGAGAGGGGGGGGGGGGGAAGTAAAAAAAAGGATGGGGATGACTGTGATGCACGCATGATTGTTCTCCTTAGCGTAGCGGAGGTTAAGCGGTCCTGGGAAAGGAGAGGCGGGAGTAAAAGAGAAAAGCTTCTTAAAGTAGAGGGGGGGGAGAACGAGACGGGGACTAGAAAAAGAGGGGGAATGAAGAGCCGATCTTTATTTGTGGGTCACTTCCTAAACGCCTTGGAGGGCGCAGGGAGGGGAGACGCTCAATCACGCTCATCCGAAGAAAAATGGAAGTGGTGTAGGTCAACGAGCGGAGAAGGGATAGCGCGGGAAGGGAGAAGTGCCTACAGACTCAAACGACCGAGTCTAGGGGAGAGGTAAGAAAAAAATCTCAAAGAACTGTCTCAAATGAAGTTTTCATTTAAATAAGAGGACTGGGCAAAATGAGAAGAAAAAAAATCGTGAGGAAGCCCAGGGGAGCATTCTCAAACCGAGTCAGAGGAGCGAGTCTGGGAAAAAAGAAGTTAAGGCGTCGAAGGGAATCAGAGGGCGGCTAAAAAGGTGTTCGGGGTTCCGAAGAGAAAAAAAAAAAGGGGTCGTTCCTCGCCGGGGGAAACAAGAACAGAAATTTTGTTGAAAGGGGGACCAGTTAAATAAAAGAGGTGGAGCAACGGAAAAAAAGTCAGGCGGGCGTGAGGGAAAAAAGAAAAAATCAAGGGGGTAGGGGGGAAAAAGGACGGCGGTCGAAGGACCTCAACACAAGGAGCGTGGGTTATTGGACCCTAAAAAATTACTGATTGTCAGGGAAAAGACTCTCAACAATTTATGGGGAAGTATAGGTCAGGCGGGTGGGAGGGCATCGATATAGAGATCGCAAAAAAAAAAGGGAAAGGCAGGGAGAGGGGTAGAGAGGGCAAAAATAATAAGCGAAAGGACATAACAAAAACCAGGGGGGAGAGAGTGGGGGAAGAGAAGGTTGCAACAAGAAAAAGGGGGGGAGGGGGGAGATCGCAGAAAGGGGGGGGAAAAAGGAAATCAAGATTGGGACGTTGTTAGACGGAACTCCTGCTCCGTGAGCAAAGGGGTTAAAAAAATGACGGCGATTTCCAGACATGTGGAAAAAAAAAAAAAGAGGGCTGAATCACTCTTGAAAAGACGAGCACACCCGTGGTGGGAAAGGAGGGGAAGACAATGGCGCGCCAGGAACGATGATCCTCGACGACAAGAAATGGGATTTCCATCCAAGGGGGTCAAAAAATCTCCTGTGGTTTCCTTCAGAAAACAAAGATGGACGAGGAGGGCAGGTGGCCAGGGAAGATAAAGAGAAAGGTAGGAAAGGGGGGGGGAAAGGCTGGGACTTGGGGGGAAGAAACCCGTTTGATCGAGGAAGGGGACAGCCTGGGTTTGCGTGAATTAAAACGATCATACTGAAGAAAAGGTCCCTAAAAAAACGGATAAATCGGAAAAAAAAGGAGACACAATTAGGGGGGGGGGAGGCCGAAGAAAAGGAGGAAAGGCCGGCTCTTCATGGGGAAAAAGTCAAGGACGCTTAGTACGGCCTAAGATCAGGGAC
>Ga0179591_1364039_pt1 | contig 16606 bp, 20 predicted proteins | sample CZOMad2_1_08_16f_FD_182891 | JGI IMG/M metagenome (GOLD analysis project Ga0179591, IMG submission 182891) | Vadose zone soil fungal communities from Angelo Coast Range Reserve, California, USA - CZOMad2_1_08_16fungal (PacBio error correction) | ecosystem: Environmental > Terrestrial > Soil >...
AAAAAGAGTCTCGGGGTATCTCTGAAGAGGGGTCGCCAACTCGGCCAAAAGAAGGCTCCGAACAGTGACAATTCAACCTTCCACGACAACTTGAGAGCATGAAACAGCGATTGTTGAATGTTTACACACTATGAAATGGCGTCTCTCTCCGAGGAAAAGAGGTCTCGACGGAGAGAGGAATACCTGTGTCGGCCAGAGGGTAGCGGGTCGAGTCTTTAGCAGAGGAGGACGGATTATCCTGAAAAAAATCCTGCTCTGGGGGAATCACTCTCTTCTCCCCACGTAAAGGAAAGGGGACTGATCCGTTGTAGGATAGGAGCGCTCGCTGATGGGGAAAGGAAAGGCAACTCGGAAGGATGCCGCCCGCTGTCGATTACTTTGGTTCACGAGGGGGAGGGGAGGGAAGTCTGGGGTCGTGTGCCAAGAGAAAGCGGCAGCCCCAAAGAAAAAAGGAAAAACGTACACGAGGAAGGGCGTGACTACCTAGCCACGGGGGGGGAAGCTGACTAAAAAGTTTCCGAGGAATTCACCCAAAAACAAAGAAAACCCCCCCCCCCAAGAAAGAGAGAACAACAAAAGAGGGAGGAGAGGAGAGATTACTTATTCTACTCAAATGAGTGCTGGGACGAAAAGGACTTTCTCACGCCGAGGAGAACGTTTATTTTGAAAGAAAAAAGAAAAAGGTTTCGAAAAAGAAGGGAGGGGGTACGACGCTTCCCCCGCAAATGATTGAAAAAAAAGAAGGGAAAAAACCCGTTATGAAAAAAAGTTAATCTACATCGGGAGGATGGCTTTTACTATTGGGGGAGAAGAAACAAAGCTATTTTATCACCGTGTGAGAGAGGGGGGAAAGCGTCTCAAAGACTCCGGGAGGGCGACGACATTTATATTCAAAAAAGGAATCTGGGGAGAAAGGAAAGGAAGGGCTCCAATACGTCAAAAGCGAAGACCGAGGGGGAAGGGGGACACGACCTGAGCAGTAGAACCGGATTTACTCGATCGAAAACATGTGAGGGGTTTTCACCAGAGAATTAAAGGAAGGGCATGGGTCCATCGCTAAGAGGAGTGGGCCTCCGGGGAGGTTTCAAGGGATCTTCTTCGATGAGGTAGGGGGGGTTTGGCTAAGGGGGGGAATGCTACTCTCTTGGAGGGGGATGCCGCCTATATCTGGGGGGAGAGGGGTCCTCAGTTAAAGGAAAGATTATATCGGTGTCAGGGGACAAGCCATTTTTCAGCGGCACAGGACGTTCTCTAATCTCGGGGAGAAAGATCAGCTTTAAAAGGGGGGAAAAGCCGACTTTCTCGACGCAGGGAGACGATATTTGTTCCGGGGGAAAGCAGCGTAACCAGAGGGAGGGTATCAATTCCTGCTATTAGGGGGATCTTGGGGTATGTCCTGAAGACCCTGTCTTAGAGGGGGGAGGACAGTACTTCTAGAGGAAATAAAAAAGATACATATAGGAGGGGTTACTAGGGAATGATCATTGAACGGGTGGCTGATGCTTCAAAGAGAGCTTCTGGGAAAAAGTGAGAGTCGCGTTTGGCTCTGGGGAAGAGGGAAAACGATTCGGGGGGGGAAAATTACCTTTGGTAGGGGCGGAATCTACTTCAGGGAAAAAGAGGGGATTCAAAGAAGGGGAGCTGGTCTTCTTAGAAGTACCGAACAAAAGGGGAGGGAACCTATTCTCGAAGGGATGGAATCCGGAACAGGGAACAATCTGCTGGTCAAGAGTCCATAGGAAGTAGGTTGTATTCATGAAGAGAAAAAGCTCTTCGCTCAAACTGGGTGCGAGAGCCACGGAGGGAAGGGAGGGGTGGCCGTCACTAAAGTAAAACGGGGAAGAGGCTCGGGGGAAAGAACTCCGCGGTTAGAGGAGAAGAACCGCTACCAAAGATCTGCTCAAAGGGGGGATTCGCTGAAGGTTTACAAGGGGGGCAAGGGGGACGATCTCCGGAGGTCAAAGTACAGTGCAGGGAGGCCCTTTGAAAAAAAAACGTTAAGTCAAAAAGTCCCTACGGGATGACCAGAGGATAGGAAGGAAAACGTCTGGAAAAAGCCTGAAGGAGAGGAAAGGGAACCTAGGTCCTAAATCCGGAGAATGTTTTGGGAAGGCCTTCTTGAAACGAGAAAAAAACGGCAGCCGTAAAGAGAAAGGGTTTCGGGGGAAAAGAGTATCTGAAGAAAACTGCCACCCGACAAAAATTTGGGAGAAAGGGAGAAGTGTCGCTTCGTAAAAACTCCGGGACAATAGGAAACGATGGTGCGCTAAAAGGACGCAAGAAAAAGAAACTCTTTCTTGACTGAAAAGAATCGAAAATGCGGAGTAAACGCACGAGAGAGAAAATGTATCAGGCGGCAACACGTACCAAAAGGAAATACGAAAAGAGAAGGGGGGGAAAGAGGTTCTTGGTGACACCGATGAGGGGAAGACAGGGAAGAGGCTCCAAGTGATCTTGGGAAGAACCGAACTCGATTTTGAATACCGCTCCTTTTGATGAAGAGAAAAGGAGAGTCGGAAGGGTATAACGGGTTACGGCAACGTTCCATAGTTCGGAAAAAAAAGATAATGTGAGAGAACACGGTCGAATACGGGCAGAGCAAAAGGAAGGTGGATTCAGAACGCGTGTAAGAGGCAGAGGGAAGCCGTTGAATTCTTTGGGGAGGGGGGTCGAGTAAAAAGGGGGGAACATGGGGGGCTGTAGCTAGAGCACGCGGTAGGGACCCGGGGGGGAAGGAAAGGGAAAAAACCTCTAAGTACTATACGAGAGAAAGGGACAAGCGGCTTTCAAACTTTCTTAAGAGGGGAGGGTGTCTTCATTGGGAGGGGGACTATCTAGGGGAGCCCCTTTACAAGTTGGTCAGAAGTTACTGCCGTCTAAATTTGGGGGGGAAAAGCGGGCATTAGAATGGGAGGTGGTTTCGATAGGGGTATTACTGGACCCAACACTGGGTAGAAATAAAGGAACGATTTGATCTATGAGGACACGGAGAAAGAAGGGGGCTGCGTTAGTAAGGTGGGAAAGAGAGGGGGGCGATAAAGGTGCGGGCCGAATGAGCGGCTGCTTTATCGGGGTTATGGAGGGGGTTCCGACCTTACTTGTTGGGAAAGAAGGGGGGGGAGTCAGGTTCTCGGGGGAGAAGGAGAAAGGGGTCGTCCCCGTTATTTTAGGGGGAAGGGAGAAAAAAAGGGAGGGAGAGGGAGAAGAATTTCTGCGCTGATGGAAAGGTGATGCTGGTGATGTTAAGTGGTGAATTGTAGAAAAAAACTGGAAAGGGGGGGGGGGTCCGGGCGGTTCGGTAAGGAGAGCATCGCAGAACTTGAGTCGAAGGAGAAAAGGGGAAGGGGAGATTGTGGAATGGAGAGGGGGGGGGTAGAATAGGAAAGTACTGCTTCCCACTTTCCTTAAAAAGAATCTGAACCGGGGGGGAAAAAAAAATGATCTCTCCGTGAACTGGCAAGAGGGAGGAAACGGTTTAAGGGGAAAAAAAATCTTCCTTCTTTCACACAACTGAAAAGAGCAGTTCACTTTTCCGGAATAAAGACCTTTTCGAAGGGGCTTCTCCCTGGCCCGCAGGGTCGAGGGACTGTGATCGGAGTCGGAGGAAGGGACCGGGTAGTCATCCACGAAGGGGGGAAAAAGGAATCTCGGACCCGCGAAAAAGAAATGTTATTCGAGGTTTCTGGCCTAAGGTCGAAAAAGGGTTCTCCTAGGGAGAGAAACAACAACACTGAGGAGGAGGAAAAAAAAATTTAATACACTCGTGAGGATCTGGGGGAAGAAAAGAGGAGAATGCACGTTTCCTCTCTTACGGATACATCGAAAACAAGGGGAAGGAAGACCCCTGCAGACAAGAAAATACATACGTTGACTCGCCTCGAACGGACCTTTTTATTCGACCCAGCGAAAAAAGGGAACGTGCCCCTTCTTGAAGTGATCATGAAGGGGAAGGCCTGAAGGGGCGAATCCCGTAATACCCTGCGTTCACTGAAAGGGGGGAAGTTCGGTCAGGGGAGGGTTCTCACTAACTTTGGTCAGGAAAAGGGGGGACGCCACTCACATGAAAGGGTAAGTATTGGGGGGGAAAGAAACAAAAGAGATTCTATTCCTAATGGGGAGGAGGGGAAATTCTGCGAAAATGCAAGGGGACTATTCCTTACGCACAACCAAAGAGGTGTCTACCAATTTCACCAGAGAATCAGCCAACTCGCAACATAGAATTCAAGAAAGCGAATAGACACCGAAAGGGAAAATCGTAGCACAACTCTCAAGAAAGGAGGGTGTCCGAGGGGGAAGAGACCTCTCGAGTGAATTCAGTGCAAGAGCTGCCCCAACTACGAAAACCCCTTCCTCACAAAAAACTTCCTCGCTACCAAGGAGAGAAGACGAATAAAGAAAAAGGATGCCCCGTGAAAGTGTGCATGTCATAAGGGAGAGACGATGAGGCTACCGGAGCAAATAGCGCGAAAGGTAAGGGAAACCGTGTTTGTTCCTTTAGAGAAAGAGGAAAAGAGAAAGAGCTCACGAAACTTACCACGGCGAGCGGGACGCAGAAAACAAATTGCAAAACAGGCAGACTTGAAAAGGACAAAAACCGGTTTTGGAGACCGAAAGGCTACTTAAAAAGCCACTCAATCATATGAAGAAAAGAGAGGAACTGGAACCGTACGGGTAAGAAAAAAGAATTGAACCCGAAAAAAAAATGCCCAGACCGTTTCTCGGGAAAAAAAGGGAACCGCTGGGGAGGGAAATTTCACGCACAACTCCTCAAAGAATCTTACAGGATCAACTTACTGGGGGGGGGGTCCATTTATTCTCCCGGGGAGCACTGCGAAAGGAAAGGAACGTTTACCTTAACCAAGTTAAATCAAGAGAGAAGAGAAGGAGATGTGCTTGGTCTCAGAAACGCTCGGTAGAAACCACCGGGAGACACCACTATTTCGGCAGAAAAAGAAGAAACGCGCAGGGGACTGGATCTTCAGCCCAGGAGGAAAGGGGGAAACCAAGGCTGATCGGAGGGAGAGGGAGGAATTGTACGGTGTTTGAAGGAAGGGGATCTTTGCAGAACAGTTTTTCGATCGTGTAGGGCGGCAGGCCGACGAAGGAAAGAGAAAGCTGAGCTTCTCATGGGAAAAAAAGATTGCCCGGCGTGGAAACTACTACGCGACACTTATCACCGGTGAAAAAAAGCTTGGTGGAGGGGGCCGAGTCTTTTATTCCGATACTGGGGGTTGAAAGGAAGGGTACGCTGCCTTCGAGGTTGTCTTAAACAGAAAAAAGAAAAAGAAACTTATGCCCGTCTGAAAAGGAAGGAGAAAGGCAATTCTTAGGGGAGGAGCGACTATCCTCTCTCCAGACATTGGGGGGGGGGGGGGTGAAATACCTTCGGGGGGCCTTCTACTCAACGGGGGGAGGGAAATTTCAGCAAGCTACCTTTTCCCTTGGGAAGAGAAGGTCTCCAGGAAAGGGAGGGGGGAAAAACCTTAGTTTTTTGCGGTACTCTCATCAAAGAGGAAAAAAAAACGAGTCTGCGAGAGAACCGCGTGCGATGAAGACAAAGCGCTCTTACAGGCAAAAAGAACGCAACCTTCTTTTGCACGGCAAAAGAGGGAATTTGCGTTGCAAGGGGGCAGAGCCGAAGCTGCCCTCTGTCGTCTCACAACGAGCCCGGAAAAAAAGGGAGGGCCCGAAGGAGTGTGCGGGGTAAGCCTGTTCCGGATCGAAAGAGACCGCCGTGATACCTCGTTACAGAAGGGGGAGTAGTGATAGCGCAAAAAAACCATCGTTGCCGTTCCGCGGCGCAAAGCCGTAGATTCAGAAAAAAGGCATTTATCCTTGCGGAGAGGAAATGTTCAAAGAAAAGAGAACACTCGAAGAACGAAAAAAGGAAAAAAGGGAAGCGCCCGCCCTTTGAAGCCATCATCAGTCAAAGAGCAGGCAAGGGAAGTAACCAAGCAGAAGCTCGCCGTACGGCGCGAACGGGTCTTTCACTAACCGCAAAGGAGAAGAGGAGAGGCAAGACTGACCCTCCTCGGCCTACAACGACTTGGAAACGGGTCAACAGTTCCTCCCTCGACTACTCAAGGGCTTATAACGATCGAGAAAGGGGTGTCTCTTCTATAGAAGGGGATTCAGGAAGATGACAGCTTAATCCCTACGCTTACCTCGCGCGTCGAACAGCTCGCGTTTCGTTCGGCGGATCGCTGCAAAAAGGGGGGGAGGAGATCGCGTCGGGCTTGCAGGGGAGGAAAAGAACGACCAGCTTCTCTTTCGGATACTCAAGGCGAAGGGGGAGGGAGACAAACTCTCCCAATATCCAGAGATCCACCGAAAACCTAAATTCAACCTTCTAACAGGAAGGGGAGGAAATCTGCTGACAGGAGGGGGGGGAAAAGATCTTCCTTTTTGACACACGACTGGAAAGCTCGGCTTACAAAGAGAACTTCTTCTAGGTACACTTTTTGCTAAAAGGGAAAGATAGGCTTTATCTTCTTTTCTCGGGAAGAGAATGCGTTAGAGAAAGGGGGGGACTGCTCCTTCTCTACATTCTTCGATCAGCGCTTCGGAAGAGGAGCAGGGGGAGGGGGGGCTGAACAAGGCATCAATCGGAGAGAGAATGGTGGCGTACTTTCCTTCACATAAAAAGGGTCGATTCACTGGGAGGAATCACGTGTTTTTTTCGGCGCGGACTTCAGAAAAAAAAAGAGAGAACGGGAAAAAAAATCTCCATGGTGCGCGGGAAAGACTTCGGCTTGACGACGCGAAAGCGGCAGGGGGAATGGTCGCTGCTTACCCAGGGGAGGGAAAGGAATAAGAAGAGAGGGAGGAATGAGTAAAGAGAGAGATGACTGGAGAAGGATAGAGGGGGGACACATGTGTAAGCACAGAACTTCGGTCGTCATTAAGAAAAGAAAGGGGAGGGGTCTCGGACGACGAAAAAAAAAAGGCAGCTTTTACGGCTGCAAAGAAGGGAGGGAAGGTCGTCACCGAAGAGGCGAGAGTGATCGAAAAAGGGGAGAGAAAGGGGGAAATGGCTTGACGAGTTTAAGAAAAAAAGAGCGAGCGCAGAAAGTGGGAAAAGAGAGATGTTCTCCTAAAGAATCGATCGCCAAAAGTGCGGCAAGCCGGGAGGTGAGCAGGAGCCACCTCCAGGCGAGGAGTCCAGAGGAAAGACCCCCGATCAGTCGAGCCGAGAAAAAGGGGGGGAGGCCACACTAGCCCTGATTAGAACGCGGAGAACACCCATCGTGAATCCGTGTGTGAAAGGTGGATCCACCAGAAAGGGGTTTCAGCGATGGGGGGAGAAAGAGGTTGGCCGGGTGCCAAGGGCCGGTTGGCTCGTCGGCCGAAGAGGGTAGTCTTGGCGCTTGGGGGGAGGAGTGGCGAAGCCGAAGGAGCTTGTGGTCGGGAAAGGAGGGGGGAAATTCACCGCAAAGCCCGACTCGGAGAAAAAGAGGGAAGGGGAAGAACTCCGCAGAAAGAAGACAAGCTCAACTCTATCTTCAACTTAACGTTTAGAGGACGGGTCGGGGAGACCTCGGGACCTACTTTCTCGAGAAACGGGCGCGATCGTTCTCCAGGAAAAAGGCTGATTCTTCGAAAGGGGAAACCCGCGTTCAAGGTATAATTCAAGGAGGGGAAGGCGTTGGCGTATTGCGACGAAGGCTCCCAGGCTTTATCGTGAAAGGGGAAAGATCCGGGGGGGGAGAGCTTCTGCTCGCCGCTCATATGTACTTGGGGGTGGGGTAGGACGGGGTATGTGAGTGGCTGATGGCTCACAGGCTCGGTCTCTTCTGGGAAAGAGAAAAAGGGGGGCGTCTTCACGGTGGATCTGGAGAACGAAGGCGAGAGATAAGTTGGGTAGGGGAGGGAATCTACTTCTTTTGGCCAGAAGGTCAACTGAAGGGGATCTCTTGCGTCGGATCACTACGACCACAGGACTGTCTTCTGAACGAAGGGATGGATCCGACCCAGGCGGCCATCTCGGAGAGACAATCGGCGAAAGGGTTGTGGAATTCCGGGTAATGGAAAAGACGGGAGCGAGGCGGCTTCATATAAGAACAGCCACATTTGTATTTTTATCTAGGAGACAAAATACGGCGGACAGAGTTTTCGCAGGGAAAGCTAATCAGAAAGGACTCATCGCCTCTTGAGAAAGAAGCTTACAAGATCAGCTGATCCCGATTTAGCAGCCGAAAAGAGGGCTTTGCCTACACGAAAAATGGGGAAGAGGGCGAGTAGCTTCAAGGAAGGAGGGGGTCTGCTCTACGGAGGAAAGGAACAGACTCAACCATCCCGAAGAAGAAGAGGATAGCGAAAAAGTCGGGAAAGCGCTCAACCTGGTGCAATCTGAAAGCAGGCTAATTCTGAGGAGACGCTCTTATCGAGAGAGAAAGAAGGCAAGCGTACCGTGCGTCGGGGGGGGGGGGGGAAAAAACTCATAAAGAAGGGGGGGGGTCAATGCCTTCCACCGAGGAAGGGTCATGGTCTTCCAGTTATCCGGAGTTCCGCCATCAATACGCCTTTCCATCTTCTGGAGTCTTCGGCTAGAAAGGAAACCTCACTGCAAACGAAGGGCTTTCTCGCTCCGCCTACAGAGGGTCGTGGGAGTTCATTTATCAGGGGGGGCTGCACTTACAAAATCAAAAGGAAAAAGATCAGATGTAGATCGCTGAGGAAAGACTCAGGAAAATCCGTTTATGAATATCAGTCGGTATTAAAAGAGGGGGAGGGTGAATCTTGGAGGAGGAGATTGTGGAGAGGGATGGTTTATACCAGGGGGAACTAAAGCGCTACTAATCCTCAGAAAAAAGGTTTAGAGGGGGAAAGGTCACGTTAAAGAGATAAGGTGCGCGTAAAAAAAACTTATTACCGCTCCAGGTAAGTGAAACGGACGATGCTCGTTGTGCTTTTTCTGGGTCGAATTAAAAGCTTTTGAGGGAGGGAGATCATGTAGTCTTTTTCACCGTGGGGGTTGGAAAAAGGGGGGGAGAAAAAGACTCTAGTACGAGGGTCCCAGGGGAAGTGTTCGAAGAGGGGGGGTTAGGGGAGTGGAGGGTAGTTCCGAGGGGTAGAGCACAAGGAAAAGTGGTGGCATTTTAGAGGAAGGGTTGCTTGTCGGGGGGGTTGGCTAGTCTTGCGTCATTCGACGTGGGGGGGGGGGGGGGGGCGCGCTAGCTTCTGAAAAAATCTCCAAGGCCCAAACACGGGGTTTTTTTTTTTTTTTTTTGGAGAGCGATTTTGGGTCAAGGGGGGGGGGGAGTCCGTTCGGCCCTCATCTCGAGAGGTTTTACTGACAAAAAAAGGGGTGTCGATTACCTTGGGGAGGGCCGACTTACCATCGTCGCGGGGAAAGAAGATGCGTGTTATTAATTGGGGGGGGAAAGAAAAGTAGTGGGGGGGGGGGAAGCACTCTACTCTCACTCGGTTCAGCGTGGGGAAAACCGGAGACCCTTAGTTGAAGGGAACTATCTGAGGAATGAAGGAGGGGGGGGAAGTCGCTAGTCTATTGATTAGGACTCAGAAAGGGTTCAGTGATGGGTGAAAGAAAATTGGAAAAAGCGTGAGGTGTGGGGGTTCGAGTAACAGCTCCAGGGATCGCATAACTTGCACAAGAAAAAGAGCACAAAGGGGGCGCATCTCTGTGAAGATTGAAAAAGGTCGTGGGTCTAGCTCTGCGTCCAAGGGAAGGCGATCTCGAGGGAAAAAATAGACCGAAAGAGAAAAAGTGACGTTTCATCAATGGTCTTAGGGTCTTATAGGTGGAAGGGGGAGTTCCACCCAGGAACCACCGACGCGGAAGGTTACTACTAACGTTCGGCGAGAAAAAAAAGAAAGGCCCAATCAAAGGTCCTGGTTAGGACGAAGGGAAAGGAGGGGAGGGACTTATTATACTCCACGGGTGATCGATTCCATCGGATCCGGAGAAAACCAGAAGGGTGGGTCAGGCCAAACTTGAGGGGGGGAACGAGTCGTATGGAGAGAGAAACAACACAACGAGGAGGATGAAAGGGGAAAAATGAGCACACCGGAAGGGCCGAACTCTATAACCTTCGGTTTCCGGCACGAGAAGTAGTGGGCCTCCCACATAGACTCCGAACAGACGTTGACGCGCTCGACGATTACCAGGAAGCGGGGAGGAAGACCCCATCCGAAACTTTTCCGGGAGGAACTTGAAGAAAGGGGTGGGGGTGAAAAAAGACAGGCCGATACCAAGAAACGAAAAAAAAAAAAAAAAAAAAAAAAAAAAAAAAAAAAAAAAAAAAAGAAAAAAAAAACCCCCCCCAAACCCAAAAAAAAAAAAACAACACCCTCCGCGCGCCTCCTTGGGGCGAGTTTCGTTCTCTTTTAAGGGGGACGACTTCGGAGTGGGTGACTGCCGGGACGCCGGTCTCTCTAAACACGATGGAGGGGGATTGGAATCGATTACGATCGGGTAGCCCTTCCTACTGGGGAAAAAAAAGGAAAAGGGAGCGGACTCGAAGAACACCCCTCAATGATTGCTTTGAATACGCAAGCACCACCAAAGAAAAGTCACTAACCGCGAAGAAGGAAAAAAGAGCGACAAAGGAACCTGCAAGTCATCGAGATAAATAAACTACGTTCCTCGGGTCTGAACCGCAAAACTCAAAGAGAAAAAGCTGAGATACGGCCCAACTACTGGAGCACCACCAACATCCTCTCTACAGGGCCTAGTGGAGAAAGAACACGAATTCCCCATGGAGTCGAAAAAGGGGGGGGGAAGGACTAACCGATAGCATTAAAATCGATCAAATAGGAGAGAAGGGATTCGACCCTTTTTTGGGGAGGGGACCCCTGCAAGGAAAAGGAATACGCGGGGAGACAAGTACCAAGGTCGAGAGACCCCCAATTTAGGAAAAGAAGGCCGCAAGGACTTTAACCTTCACCAAGAAAGGAGCCATTGAAGAAAAAGCCCGTGCTCCACTCAATAGAAGAAGGAAGGCGTGGGGGACAACTTGTCCCTCTTTCACAGAAGAGGATAGAGTGTTGGCTGAGGAAAAAGTTGCCACATACCGGTTCTCTAACCAAGAGAATTTATCTAGAGAATTCGATTCACGAACAACTCAGGAAGGAAGGGAAGTCTTAACCGTCTTCACAATAGAATGAAAAGACTTTTGCTCGGAGGAAAAGGGGTCGTTTTCGAAAAAAGAGGGTTTTCACTCACTCTTAAACTTTCCGTAAGAAAACTGAGCCGGCTTCTTCGAGTCGGCAGTATTAAGAGAAAATGGCTCGTTCAAAAAAGCATCAAGAAGGAAAGGGAAGCTGAAATCCCGATCAAGCGAGTCGGAAGATTCCTAAAGAACAACTTTGGCACAAAGAAAAAAACTCGATCTCCATCTGAAGAAGGGAGGGGGTCATGGGGGGGGGGGACCGCCCTGATCATAACCGAGATCGAATAGAAAACGGGTAGATCGTGTGGGAAGTTGCTCGAAGGGGAAGGTGCGAAGATTCAAAGGGAAGAAGAAAGAGAATTGCCCGTCGTATGATTGGGCGAGCTACTAGAAAAGGGGGGAAGAAAACAGGACCATTCCCAAGGGCAGGCCTTTCCATATCGGGGGAAAAACCGATACTTATGGTCTGAAGGGAAGAGAAAAGTTACGCCTGCCAGAGAGGATACGAATTCTAAACTCCAACATACTCGATAGAACGGTAGCGGAGATACGGGGACTCTTTCCGAAAGGGGATAGGGACGATCCTCTCTCCCGTAAAGGGTTAAAAGGGATGTTAGTCTTGTATGAAGGTCGCCGAATAAAAGGAGGGCGAAGAAATCGAACGAAAACTCTACCGAGAAGGGGGAGATCGCCTTGAAAAGGGGAAAAGAAGAGGGTTTGGAGGGGGGGAGGGATTCAGCGCTATCTTGGATCTGCACGAACCGCGGAGATGAAGCGAGACGAATCTTCCGCGAAGAAAAAAGGAGTAATTGGCAACCACAGGGGAAGAACAAAATCCTTGGGGGGGGGGGCGGAAAGGCTATGAGACCATCTGCAATCACCCGAAATGAAGGAAAAAGGAAAAAGTAATCGTGATTCCAAGAAGGGAGGGGTTTCTCTATCGGGGGGAGGGGTAAGGATCATCCCTCTACAAGGCCAATGAGAAAAAAGTCCCGACAGGTTTGAACAGACTCCATCCGCGCAACACCAAAAAGGCTTTTGCCGTTCCCAAAAAGAAGAAAAGGGGCCGAGGAACCAGAAATCTTCGTCTCTCTCGATTCGTTGAACTGTCAAACTTCCTGGAAAAAAGATAGAGTAGCGACCAAAGAGGGGGGACCATCAAATACCCATTGTAAAGGAGAGGGAAGTAACCAAAGAATATATGAGAAAGAAAAGTACTGCGCGGGGAAAAAAAGCAGTGGGCCTTCGTCGACAAGAGTCAAGTACCAGCAAAGAAAGAATCGGAATACAGCCAAAAGGGGGGTCCGTGCCCTCGACGACTCCAGACAAAACTATCTGAGAACTTCGCGCAAAAAGAAAAGTCGGATGAGGAATCAGCTGATCCCGACGCTTACCGTCTCACGCTAACGAGGGGGGGGGGGGAAAACTGGCGGCGCGTCTTAGCAGGGTCGGGCTGCGGGGGAGAGGAATCATTTCCCTAAAAGGTCGGAGAAAAGGGAGAGCCGCACGGGCATTTCGCCAACGAGCCAATCAGACAGCAAACAGGAACCGCGACAATTCTTCGAGAGGCTTCAAGGGGAGGGGAACAGCGATTGTGGATCCCAAGAAAAGAAAGGTCACGCGGAGGGGGAAAAAGAGTAATCATCCGTCTCTCGAACGAAGGAGCTTGAAAAACGGGAAGGGGGGCTCGACGTGAATCTCGGGGGGCTGGAGCCTCGCCGGGGGCGGTAAAGACTGGCCGGGCTCATGGAAGAGAGGGAGGCGTCTCACAAGAAGAAAAGGGGAGGGATCGCTTCCTTTTCGGCGAAAATCAGCCAGTAGGAATCGAGGATGGTTGCGACGAGAAAAAGCCATTTCCGCCCGCTGGGAGAACTTTTCGGGGGGAAAAAAAAAAAAAAAAAAAACCCCCCAAAAAAAAAAAACAAAAAAAAAAAAAAAAAAAAAAAAAAAACACCCCCCCCCCCCCAAACACCCACCAAAAAAAAAAAAAACAACCCAAAACCCCCCCCACACCCCCCCCCCAAAAAAAAAAAAGGTTTTTTGGAAGGAGAAAAGGAAAAACATTTCCATCCATTGCGGTGGTGCCTCGTAAAGCGAACCGAGGGAAAAAGGGGAGGAAGAACCAACCTACGCACTTCTACGACGGCGGACGATGGTCGCTGCAAGGGGCCGAACTCGATTCGGAAAGGAGAAAAAAAAGAAAAAAACAACACAACGGGGAAAAAAGAGCGGGGACAGGGGGGAATCGTTCCCGCCGGCTCGTCGTAAAGAAAGTCTACGTGTTAGTTTTCAGAAAGAGAAGAGGGGGTTCCGACTGGGAAACACCTCCATGGAATGGAAATTTCGTCAGAAACCGAAAAAAAAGGATGGCGAGAGTAATCGAAAACGGGCGGAAATGGATTGGACGAGGGGGGGGGAACGTCGCCACCAGAGGGGGGAAACGACTGACGGGAAAGAGCGCAACGAGTTCTAGATCAGAAAAAATGTGGAGAAGGCCTGCTCTCGCCAGGAGAAGAGAGGAAAGCGCGACCCTCCTATCATTCGAGAAGAAAGGGGGGGAACTCCACGGAGTCGATCATCCGTATGTACGACAGTCTCGGAAGAGGAAGGAGTTTGTCAGTGGATCCACCATCAGCTGGTCAGCGATTGAAGAAGAAAGAGATGCGTTTCCTTTTTCAGGGAAAGAAGGTGGGGGGGAGACTCCGGGCGGGAGGGAGAGAATGCCGTTCTATTTGCCTCGCGGGCTGTAGATAAGGGGAAAATGAGGGGAACTATTCCCGGGAAAGCTCGATGAGATCGGGGGGGGGAGAGGAAAAGGGGGCCGCGCCGCCAGTTTCCTCGGAAGAAATGCACGTGAAAAAAAGGGAGGGGGTTCGGTATCAGCTGGAATCTCGGGGAAAAACAACGGAAAGAGAAAACACTGGTCGGATAGTTCTAAGGGGGGTCTGAGTCGGCAGAGGGGACGGACCCGCGGGGAGGGAAAGGAAGCGAGGAGGGGGGAAAGACGTCTTGCCGCTACCGGTGACGTACGGAAAGAGGCGACCGCGTTATCGGGGGGAAGCGCAGTAAGGGGGGGGAAAGGACTGCTCGCCTCTCAATATATGGAGGGAGGAAAAAAAAATGAACTGGGGGTTCACAAGGCGCCGGAAGCTCTGGAAGAAAGGCGTCTCCGTGTGGCGAGCAAAGAATTAAGAAAGAGAAAAAGGAATACGGTTGGTAGGTAGCGGGGAAAAAGGGGGGGGCGAGGGAGTGCAACTACTTTCGGTGAAACGGATCACTGATCACTACTCCACAGAAAGGCGTTTTCTGAAAAAGGAAGAATAAGGCCCGGGATAAGGAAAAGAGTACACATCGCAGAAAAGCACAATCGGGGGGATGGGAGGTGGTGAATGGCCTTCCTTTCAGAAAGGGCTTCTGCTGCAGCGGGGCTGCTAACTCCCAGGTTGTGTAAAAGGGGGGGGAAAAACTACTCAGGAGCCGGAGATGAGGGGGGGAGAAGAGCAGCTCATCTCCTCTTTTCAGCAGAGGGGGAAAGAGAAGATGGAGGAAGGGAAGTTCGTTTTCCTACACAAGGTGGCCGTAAAGGAGAGGTAGTCAAATTGAATGTAGATGATGATCGACTGTAGTAGCCGGGAATTCCCCGAAGCCGACTGATTTCACCCAAACCTTAGAGAAACTTCTAGAAGGGAAGGATCGCGAAAGATTTGACCGAGGTAAAGTTCGAGGCAGGGGGGGGGATTTACGCTTCTTACGATCAGAAAAAAGGGTGGTCAACCTCAGTATCGGAATAAAGATGGCCTGTCCGGAAAAAGGGGGGAAGGGTAAGGGGACTTCCAGGGGGAAAGAGTTCCTCCAGAAAAAAGACGGGGCAATCTCTCGAGAGAAAAAAGACTTCGAAAAGGAAAACCTCTTTCGCTCCGTCGACATCTAAAAAAATCTGAGTTCATGTAAGAAACACGTACCACTTCATGAACATAAAAGAGAGGGGTAGAGGGGGGGGATTTTGACAACGTACCGCGGGGGGATGAAGATCCAGAAAGCGTGATCTTATTCATCTGAAGGGGGAGAGATTGTGGAAACGGGGGTTTTATACCTCGCAGTATAAAACAAGACGCTTAAAAAGAGAACGGGGGGAAGGGAAAAGTCCAGATTTCGTTAAGGGGGGGGAGAAAAGTAACCAGAAAACATTGACCTAGGGGGGAGGAAATGGGGGTAGAAAGCCGGTGAAGGAAGCGCCGTTGGGGAAAAAAAAAAGGGGGGGGAGGTCGTTGAAATTCTAATTAAAGGAGGGTTTGTCTTTAATCAAGGGAACCTGTCCTGTGGACCTGGGGTGAAAACGTCATTCCACCCCTAGAGGAAACGTTTCAGTCCCGCGGAAAAAAGGGGTCCGAGGGGGTGAGGTTGATTGATTGTCTTCACGTGGGATCATGGGGTCTAAAAAAGTTTGCAGTTTTAAGAGACTTGCCTGTGGGGTGGTTGCAAGGGAGCATCTCGCCGTGGTTAAGTGGGAGTGTTTAGGGAGAGGGAAAATCGGGTACCTAAGGAAGGGGGAAAGAAACAGGCCCAAACATAAAATTAGAGAAGAAAGTTTATCTATGAAAGGTTGGGGTGCAGGGCCTCATCGTCGAGGACGGCCCCTTGAAAAAGAGAGTGTTTCTGGAAGGGGGGCAGGAAAGCCGACTTACACGGCTGGTTAAGTGGGAGGAATGGGGACACTCCATTAGTGGTGCGCTTATCTCAGCTTGGGGGAGGGAAACGGGAACTGTCACTCTATCTCGTTTCGAGGCAAGAAAGTATTGGGGGGGAAAAATATTGAAATACTTTGCGGGAGAAGGGAAAAGAGGGTCGATTGTGGATGAAAGTACTCAAGGAAGGGGGGGGTGCGAGTTCATTGATGGGTGGGAGGGGGGGGAAATGGATCTTGAGGGGGGGGGGGAGAAGTGTCAATAGATCTTGAAAGGAAAAAAGGAAAAAAAAAAGAAACTTGCCAAGGGAAAGCCACGATTCGTAATCTAAATCAGAGGGTATGCCGGATCAGAGGAGAAATGTGGCTTCGAGTAAGGGGGAAGTAGCAACAAGTAGTGAGAAAGACGAAACTCTACCACTGGGGAAGGGGAGGGCTAATGGAAGGCCTGTCCTTGCACAACCCTTTGGGGTTCAGGGAACAAAGGGTCAATTTTAAGGTCTGGGGTCGGAGAGCGTGCCCGAAAGAAATGTACTCGAGAAGAGCAACTTCCTTTTATCTGGAGGATGAGAGTGGGGAAGAAGGAAAGGGGGGGGATAGTATGAAAGTCCGTCCGAGAGGGGGACCAAGGGGGGGGAGTTTCGGAAATGAAGGAGGAAGGTGCTCACGATTCTTAAAGGAAGCTTTCAACCACAAGGAAAAAGGCGATGGGAGACTCCGGGTAGTCTTGGCAAGAAACATCGAATAAAAGAGCGGTGTCCTATCTTACAGGGAGAAAAAGGGAAAGTTT
>Ga0179591_1227398_pt1 | contig 16595 bp, 18 predicted proteins | sample CZOMad2_1_08_16f_FD_182891 | JGI IMG/M metagenome (GOLD analysis project Ga0179591, IMG submission 182891) | Vadose zone soil fungal communities from Angelo Coast Range Reserve, California, USA - CZOMad2_1_08_16fungal (PacBio error correction) | ecosystem: Environmental > Terrestrial > Soil >...
TCAAAGCCGAGACCCTCTCAACAGAGACAAGGTGAAATCCTTGGATCATTTTGGAAAGTCTTCATTTTTAAAATGACAAAGAAATCGTCTGTACTGGTAAAAGGGAGCGGCATCAAGCGGGGGTCAAAGATATTCCCTGATTTCAACGTAGGTCTAATAAAGACGAAGGAACAGATTAATGATCTGATTGATCTTCATGACTGTGTACCGTCGCCACGAGGCAATGCGAAATAAAAATAAGTAGGTACCGAATCTACTTGGGTAAAAGTTGGGGCTCACAAGGGCGGGTCGTTACCTTTTTTAGCAGAAAAACAACAGAACTGCATGCTGGAATTCACACCTTGGAGAAGAATTACTCAAAGAAACTTAATCGTGAAAGGGTTTTCTTTTCGCTAACGATCTGAAAGTGGAGTGAGCAGGTTCTTCAGGGGTTGGAAACCGAAAAAATAGCTTGGGTAAAGGAAAAAAAAAGAACGGCGAGAGCTGAGCTACAGGTTTCGCAGGGGAAGTAAAGACGCTGACGGACCGTACTTGCTGACCTTACTCCGAAACAGAATCAGGAAGTGAAGGCATTCATCTGGGGGGGGGGGGGGGGATCTCTCAACGCGAATAGTTAAACTTGGGGGGCGGGAGGGTATACTCATCAGAAAGCACTGACGCTCTCCATCAGAGATGATAAGGGGCCCAAAAAACGCGAGAAGTTCGTTCAAAAAGGAGGAACGTTTCTTCCTGGGCGGCGACCTCCCATCAGCTCGGTCGAAGGGGGGGGTATACTCCTATGGGACTACTTATACCGGATTATGCATACCTCAGTATTCACCTGGGTTAATTAAAAGGCGGGATGGACGGGTACACCTGTGTAAAGCGTTCCTGTAAGGGGGACTGCTTTCGGTTGGGGAGATACGGAGGAAAACCGGTTCCGAGATGTATCTTGCAAAAGGGAATGAGAGAAAGGTACGAGGGTTTTTTATAAAATTTAGTGATGGAAGAAGGAAAAGGGGCGTGGCATTCAATTTATGTAAAGTTTGGCATTTCCAAAGAGGAGGGACTGTGGAAAAGTAGGTCCTTGGAAAAACGAACAAACTTCGAAATGGTCCAGAGAATTCCTGATTCGTGGAGGCCCGATCCCAAACGGGGGAAAGATGAATTAGAAAATCGCCCCTTGGCTGGACAGGAGGGAGATATGAAAGGAATGAATTCGACAGATTTCGGCGACTAGGAAAGAAGGCCGAGGGAGTGGAGGGGGGGCGCCATTGAACGCTTGACTGTGTAGGGGAACAAAAAGTAGGAACCGACATCCGGAAAGCCCGCCGTCCGCACTTACTGCTCGGGGAGAAGAAGGCTTAGCCGGCAGAGGAAAGTGTCTCCTGGTGAATTTCCCGCCAATTATTTGCCGAAGTGAGGGAAAAGAAAAAAAACTGGAGCTAGGAGCGGAGTCAAGACCTCGGGGGAAATCAAGAAGATGTATTTCAGGACTAACGTTCCGATTCAGAACTCATACGGAGCAAAGGGGTACGGAGGGACTGGATTTATCCGGATTGGGGCTGGTTGGAATAAAGGTTCCCTCCGTGGTACAGTCCTAGGGAATGGAATGCCGATAGTCGCGGACGACAATCTTCTGGGGTCGTGGAAGGGGATAGGGGACCGTGCGATCGCGCGCATATGTGCACTGCCTAATGGGTGAGGAGCTTAAAAGCTGTCTTGCACGGGGTGGACTCGCACGAATCCAGAGAAGGGCGCAGATGACCAATCTGAAGGGGGAGGAGACAAGGAAAGTTGTCCAACAAGCAGTGCAACGCGGAGTTGGGGGAAAATACATCAAAAGGAATGCCAACCGTTGGTGCACGAGGTCCAGAAATCTAAAAAAAAGCAGGAGGGCGACTTTAATCAAGATATCATGGGAGCAAAGGGTGGTACGCGGATACGCCAAACCGCCAGCAGTCCCGGTGCTTATTAACCGAAGGCGTCCGGGCCACCCCGCAAAAGAGAAGCTTGGGTCAATAAACAGGATAACTGGAGGATTGATCAGTTCGAAGGGAGGGTCCTCTTGATATATTTCACAAGGGGCTGAAGAAAGTGTGGAGCCGAAAGGAAGAACAGTTGAGATGGAAAATTGAAAAGAATTTTGAGCGCGTTTCTGGGCGGAAGTAGCTTCGAACGGGATAGAGCGGGATGAGACCAGGGACGGAAGGAGGGGGGAGAGTAAGGGCAAATAAACGAAAAAGCGAATCGCGACCAGTGATATAGATTCAAAGGAGGTATGGCAGTCAATTCAAGTAAGAGGTCAGTAGGCGGCGAATCGGTCCCCGCCTTGGAGGGGCCGCGACGAACCGCATGTACTTCGGCGAAAGAGCGGGATATCGACCAGTTTGGCAACTTTGTGAGCGCGAATATAGTCCACTCAAAAGTAATCAGTTTGATTCCAGGCCGACGTGAGGAGAGGGCAAAGAACATACATTGGGCATTGAGAGAGAGGGGTGCTTCGACTGAAAAGAGAAGATAGTGTGTGAATTCTGAACCCTTCGAAAAAAGGAAGTGAGGGAAAAGCAAATCCCAGTGCCGGGTAGAGAAATTATAAGAGGAAAGGGAGTTCGTGGCAAGGTTGGTAATGTCAGAACCTTCAGGGGAGGGAAAGAAGTGGACGGAGTAAGCGGATCGGTAGAACCTCCGGATCCTGATCAACTGGAAACAAAAAATTCTCGAATCGGCTGGTAACGCGCGATTTTTGTAAAGAATGCTCTAGTAATGTACGCGGTGAGCCAAAACCCTGGGTCCACAAAGGAGTTCAGATGGAGGGGGGTGAAGGGGGGGGAGAGGGCGGCCGTGCCTGCAAGGGATATAAAGATATCCACCCAATTTTCAAAGGAAAGAGGCTCATGCAAGGTGCACGCTTTTCTTGTCTAGGATCATGATTGGTCGAGGCCGGAGGAGAGGTGATACACGATAACCGCCAATGCGCAAAATCGTAGAGAGCTGTTGCATTCATGTAGTAGAATGGACGTTTCCATTAAAGTGGAATAATCAATGCCGCAGGTAGGAGGAAGTCAGCGTTCTCGGGTGGGCCCGCCGCGATTGGGTGCGGCAGTTGCCTTTCTCCATAAGTCAACATCCAGGTTAGCCGTGGAAAAACAATAACCGAGAAGGATGCTCAACAGCAGGAAAAGTTTTATGGACGGAAAAATAGGGGAAAGAGGACAAAAAGATTTACTAAGAAAAGAGTAGAATGCTCCGCGCAAATATAAGGTGTCTACCCGGAAGAAAGGGGGAATTTGCCCCGGGTCTGCGGTCTATGCGAGAAAAAAAATAAAGCAGGTCGAACCGAAAGACAGAAAAAAAGGCTTACGCGAAGGCACGGACGGATGGACATCTTCCCATGCACGTTTGGGAGTCAAAAGGGGAGAGGGTGTTCAAAGGGGGGGAGAGCGGATGTTGAAGGCCGAGTTTTTCCTCCTCGCTACCGGGTAAAGAAATGGCGATAAAGAAGGGGAGGGGGGTGTGTTGATGCCATTGTTGGAACTGTCCTGAGAGGGTGCCGGAAAGGATTTCTAAGACAGTCCGTAAAAAAAGGGGAAAAGAATTGATGAGTAACGCGACGTAAGGACCAAAAGCAAACAGAGAAAAAAGTACCCAGGAAGACCGCAGAAAAATTTCCGCTTCAGTTACTGTGCCTACCTAAAAAGGGAAAAGGAGGACGTTGCAAAGACATCAAGGCAAAGGCAGGGGACGTGCCAAAGGGGGGAAGGAGGTTGTTTACCCCGATTCTGATAAAGGCAATTTGGGAAAGTGGGGGCGATTTTGTGCCGAAACTTAAAATGGGAATAAACGATGGCGACACGGCGTTTCCAAATATCCGGGAAGGAAAAAGCAAGAGGAAGGATTGGTGGTCGCGTTTTCTTGAACCCCACGTAATAGAGAACGCCGGGCAGTCAGAAAGGCGATTTGAAAGTAGGATTTGAACTAAACTTTAACCGCGAGGAAAGGAGACACCGGGAGCACGAAACGCAGCGGGCTATGAGGGAGCACACGCGGCAAAAAAAGGCAAGGAAATAAACCTAGGTGGAGAGAACGAAACGGTAGGGGTGAGTTGCCGGGGGAATCAAGGAAAGAAAAAGACTGGTAAGGGGGAGCCATAAGAATCTGTTATGGACGACAAATAGAGAGAGCCCCATTGCTGTCTGTTTTCAACCCACATGGGTAGTGGGGGGATTCGGGGAGATGCATATAGGGGGGAATACAGAAACAGACAAAACGAACCTGTTACCAAAAATCTGGAGTTGGCCCGTATTAGCACGCCTCCGCGGGGGAGGGATCGGGGACGAGAAGTGACGTACAACTATAGGACTGAAGAGTCGAGGGTGTTGGGAGAGGGGACCATCGTTTGCACCATAGAGGAAAGGCGATAAAACAAACAACAAGGGATTAGGGGGAGGAATTTGACATGTGTGGGCCGAGGCAAACTCTCCCAAAAAAAAGAACTGGGGGAATCGCCCGGGGTAATTTAAGGCTAATCCAAACGTAACCCAGCAGGCGAGGATTAGGAGGGGATAACACCATTCAACACTCTTTCCGTTGGTAGCCACTGGATCGGGAAACGTGGCTCACTGGTATTACCAGGAATTGGCAGATCCTTACAGCAGAAAAGGTGAGAGAGTACAACACCGGTAAAGGGGCCCGAGTTCTCCTTGCCCCATAACAAGAGGGGAAAGGCCTAGAATTAAAACAACAATGAGGGTCGGTGGAAGGAAACTCACCACAGGGCAGACTCCCAAACCATCAGGGTTCGTAAACATCAGATGTAGGTACTGATGCTGAAAAAGAGAGAAGGGGTTAATAGTGAGTATCGGGAAAAGGGGCGGTGGAAGGGAGGTACGCAAGGAAGGTATCGAAATATTCCGTCTCCGGAGGTTCGACAACTTGAGGTGCCGGGGGAACAAATAACCAGAATCAATAGGAATGGGAGGGGTTATTCGTGGCTTAAGGATTGAAACGCCGGGTAAGAATATTTGACCAAAGAGGGAGTCATGATTTGGGGGGAGAGAGAAAACTGGGACCACACTTGGGAGCATTTATGAAAAGAAGAAACGGAGGGACGTCCGGACAGCACGGGGGAACGAGTTAAGGGGGAAGAGGATGGAAGCTGAAAAAGGTGAAAACACGTTTCGGGAACTTCTTCTGGCATCCTGCGGGAGCGGATTGGAAAAACAGCACTGGAGAACATAAAAACAAAAAAAAAAAAAAACCGCGGGCTGGGAGGGTGGTTTGTATCTGGCGCAATCTTCTAGACCGCAGGGGGACGGTCACACAGACGGTAGTCCGAGAGAGCAAAAGGGTATTTTTCACCAAGGACAAGACATGGGCAGGAAAAAAAAAATCCGTCCGGTGGGGCCGAGGACTTGGGGGTCAGGAAGGAGTCCAAGATTGACGCAGATATAAACAAGGGACGCATCCTACCAGCGATTACATACAAGGGTCGTAGAGAAATTCTTACGGGAAGAGGGAGATACGTGCGCCGGGGGGGGAGGAGGCGTGATTTTTTGTGGATCACTAACCTTGATCAGAGACGGTGGACAGCTAGAGAGGGGCCAAGTTCATTGCTACCCAAGAATACTACAGTGACTACTCAAAAAATGAACTAAGAAGGATTATCATCGGAGTTAAAGTGGAAAAGGTAATAAGAACCTACACACTAAGGGAAGCACATTCGGAGGGAAGCTTGGGGCCGGGGGACGGGACGCGGAGGTTAATGGGGACCGGCAACAAGGGGGGCAGGAAAAAAACGAGGCGGGAGGGTTAAGAGGATTTAGCGGGGTAAGCGTTTACAGGGGAGGTGGGGGAAGGGTTCCTGAAAGATCAAAAGTTGCTAGAGGAGACGGAAAAATCTCCTCTTACAAGACTTGGTGCGTGCAACAAAGCTGTTGATGACTGGGTCAGTGGCTGGAGAGCAAGAAGACTATACTATTGTGGCCATGAATGTCTGAAGATGCAAGATTATTGAATAGTATCGGAGGGATAGGGGAAATGGGAAGTGCGGACTCACAATCGCACAAAGACCCAGACTAGGAAAATAAGGAAAGAAGGGGAGGCTGAAAGGAGAGAAAGAGACAACAAAAAATCTCGTACTGGAAGCCTAGGGACGAAGCAGAGTTGGGTGACAAGGGGGAAAAGGTGGGGGGACCGGAGGGATCTACCAGATTGACGCGCAAATAGAAGAGGCAGGGCTCTTAAAGGACGTGATCAACTTCGTCACGATGACAACGGAACTCGAAAGGGGGGGAATAGACTGGAGGGAAGGGGAAGAGGAGTTGAGTTAGAATGAGAGAACGAGGTACGTTACCCGTTTTAGAGGGAACAGCCTTGTCTATCAACACCGAAGGGATGAGAAACGTGGCGGAGCATCTAAAAGCTCTTAATCGAAGAAATGGGGGAAAATTTGCGCAGAAAAGCTGAGAGAGGAGAGTCACTAAAAACGGAGTTCTAGGAAGACTAACTGATAAACACCTGGCTCTCGAGAGAGGCCAGAGGGGAGTACCTCGGCTAGACGTCAAAAGGACAAGAACTTTGGCGGAAATTATCCAACCCCACGCCTCGTTGGCCAGTATAGAAGCAAGGGACGGCAATTCTGGGATTTGGACTCGAAGGAAGGCAGATGATGCGTTTTAAAGAGAGCACTACAAGACGCGATGAAGAGTCATAGCAGCCAGAAACGACAGGAGTGCGCCAAATGGAAAGGACAGAACTCTGTCTGGAAGCGAACAAAGCGTGTGGGTCGAGGAAAAAAGTTTGAGGGAAGCCTGGTCGCGGAATGAAGGAGCAATGAGGTGCAAGTCAGGTATTCCGGGGTAAGAAAAACGAAAAGCTTGGGCACGGTACAAAGGGTAGAGGCCATGGTGACCTAAGGACTTCGAGTATTGGGGGGAGAAGACCCTTGCGATCGGTTCGGGGGGAAGTGACGCAGTCAACGGACGAGGTGGCAACTTTTGGCGACCGGCAACAGAGAATCTGGGGGGAGATTTAAACCATACTCCGGCGGTCAGGGAGGAAAGGGGGAACTTGACTACAGACAAGGTAACGACTTCGAAAAGGGGAAGGTATTCGTGAAGGCCCAGGGAAAGAAAGACGAAGGTTATTAATAAGAAAAGACTGGCCATTGAACTAAGGGGGGTCATAGCTTATGAAATGACAAGGGAGAAAACGGGTCGGAACCCGATTTCGTCGGAGACTATTCTGTTGTTTAGAAGAGAAGGAGGACTGGTCTCACGCCAGGGTTCAGGGGAGAAAGCTAAAGAGATCCCAAGTCGCAAAGGGAGGGGGGATAGGAATCCGAAATCATGGACGTTAGACGGGGGCAAAAAGATGTGCTGACGGTTTGAATTTCACAAGCCAAGAGGAGATAACAAGGCAAGTCTCTCTCACAAACAAACCTGGGGGGGGGGAAAGCCGGAACGCCCTACGAAGAACGTAGCACCAATTAGAGGCAAAAAAAGGACATGTTCGGATCCTACAAATTGCGGGATTGAAAAGAAGGGAGGGAGGGGTTAATGTCCCTTACTGGGAGTAATACTGACTGATTCAAGACATATCATAAGGGAAAAAAGCTAGTTTTAAGCCCGTAGAATAATTCATCCGGATAATGAGGGGGGAATTCTAGGTAAACCTGGAGGAGACATGGGATTGGGGTACTCGTGAAGTCAAGAGATAATCCGGGAAAATCTCTAAGGTAGGGAAAAAGTGAAAAGCGATGCCGACGCCAGGAGTATGGAAGCAAAAATCATCCAAATAGCCCGCCATTGGTGTCGCGCGGCCGGAACATAAATTCTGATAAAAAAATCCCAATGAATGGCTTAAAGGTAAGCACGCAAGGTGTACAGTAATGCCAAAGAAAGCAGGGTAAGGGGGTTCAAAACAAGGTACGCTGACACCAGGGTGGGTAAGCCAAGCGGAGTAGTGTTTCAGGAACGGGTGTCAATCTTTGCTAAGGGACTTGGGGTCCATAATTAAAAAAGTATGTAGAGTCAAATGGGGAGGTTCGAAAAGGAGCCGGCCTTTTTGTAGGGGAAGACAAGGTTCGAAGGGGGGGGGGGGGGGGTAAGGAAAATTGCATCGAAAGGTTTATCTCTTTTCTTCAACAGGGGGGGAAAAACAAAAGACAGACAGAGTCTTCAGTGCTGTCGGAGAGGGAAAGCAAGAAAAAAAATCGGCGGACCTTGAGAGGAGATCAATAAAACGTACCAACGGAGCACTCTAAATTGACGAAGATAAGGACTGCAAATGGAGGAGGGGATTGGCCAGACCAGAAACACCGTCTGAAAGAGAAAGTGTACCTCAGGAAATCAGAAAAAAAGGGATAGCAGAGCCAGGTGGGTCATGGGGACAAATGTTGACGGATGCAGACTATCAAGGGTGTTATTCAGCCTCAAAGGAGGGAGAAAAAGAAATAACTTTACAAGTTCGTAGACTCTGGGATCTGGAAAAAAAGTGAGCAGGAAGTTATGGTGTGGTCGCCAGATAAGACCGGAAACCGTTCGTGTCAGACGTATTGATACCACGAAGAAAAGGGAGGGCTTAAGTACAATATTGACAATGGAAGTGAAGCCGGGGGCATTAAGAGAAGTGCAGAATGGGACGAGGAGGAAAATTGTATGTATACGAAACATCCTTTCATCATAGGGAAACGCGACTTAAGAGATCGAGGGATGATTGGACAAGGGGAGGTAACGTGGGATATGTCCTGGACTCGAAAACTATCCAAGTGGTGCTCGATGGGGGGGGCTTGTACGCTGGGACGCCGTGCCAAAAAAGAAAGTCAAAACTCAATCGCTAGATTATCCCATTAAAGGGGGGAGCTTTCAATTAACTTGGTGCCACTGTGAAGGAGTATATGTGCTCGGCTGCAACGGCAGTACAACAAAGACTCATGCTTCAGCCCAGGGCAGCAAAAAGCGGTGGGAAGATTGAAAATGGACTTTCTGGAGAGAGCAAAGGGGAAAGGACCATAAAATACTGAGATCTCAACAAGAGAATAGGCGGTAACAGAAATGTCAGCTCTCGTTTGGAGACCGGTTGAGCGACAATTGAGGGAAAGGAAAATCACTTAAACCTCTACAAAGGGGGGAGGTATAGCCAGGAAAAGGGTCCCGAGAAGAAAAGCAACCTGTGGCGGTTTTATCGAAAGATCGGGCAAAAATGGAAGACGTCCTCGCCGCTAAGACAAGGTAGAAGAGGCCGACTCCCGTCGCAATAAAGGGTAAGGGTCGGTAAGTCGGCGAAGACCGTAGACTCGCAACATGTTTATCAAAGCCAAAAGCAAAAACCACCTTCAAGAGGTCTGAGACCAGGAAACCTGCTTTTTAAGAACCGCTTGAGAAGTCCGGGTTAGCTTGGAACGAGAAGTACCTTGGGGGAGAGAAAAAACCAACGGTTCAGCAATGGATAATAACAAAAAAGGGCCATCATGTGATGTGCCATGGGTTTGGAATGACATGGGGGGGGGGGCTGGGGAATTGAAAAATCCGGTGACAAGGGGAAAGTCTTGCGCGCGACCAACAGTGGTGAAAAGACCGTGACCACTGAGGAAGGGTCCCTCTTGGCGACACCACTCAAACGAGATAGCAACAAAGAAAAGTCCCAGGGAAAACGCTTCTGGGTGTGTATAGTCGGACGAAAGTTCATATGGCCTTCGGAGAGCCGGGAAAAATCGAAATCATTGGAAAAGCCTTCTGCAGGGCAAAGGCCCGCAGTGCAAGTGATGGGGGACGGAATTGAAGACGAGTAGGCGTGACTACGAAATTTGTAGGAGTGGACCGCTAACTGCAAATAGAGAAAAACGGGGGGGGGGAGAAAATGCTTTACAATCATCTCAAAAAAAAATCACAGGAAATATGGTCGGGGGAGTTGCTGTGAACCCCCGCAGAAATGAATGGCAATGCTGATTTTTTGGAGGGGTATCAGGGAAAGAATTTGTGCACTCTTTAAAGGAGACAAGGCAAATCGGAACCCCAACCAAAAAGAGAGAGGCAAGCTCCACAAGAAGCTAAATCTCTCTTCGCTCCTCGAAAAAGTATGAGGAAACTGACGGGATCTGGTGTTCATGATAAAGACAAGAAGTGGGAAGGGCCCGGAATATGATCTTTTTTATGGAAAGGAGAAGGCCCCCGTTCTGAGCGGGAATTGAGAAGAGAAAAGGGGGCGGTCTGAGAATCCAGCCATTCCCTACGGGAAAAAGAATATTAGTCTGGACGAACGCAACGGCGTGAATGGAGTGTCAGGTTAGTACCACTACGAAAAAAGTCGCACTTTTGGAATGTTGTGGGTTTGAGGGGCTCTACGGGACGAAGGTCACCTGAGGTCAAGGGGAAAGTGGGGTATTGGGCCGTGCCGCGGGGAAGATGGGAACGTCTCTCTCAACACAACAACTTTTGGTATTGAATATGGACTAGATTCAACGATCCAGAGCCCCAAAAGAAAAATGATGTCATCGACGGGTGAGCTTCAATGCACTCGCTGATCACCCCTTGAAAACGAATTAGAGAATCTTCTTGGTTACGAAAAAGCAGAAGTCATGTCGTGGTCAAAAGAAAAAGGGGGCTTTGAGAGAGGAATCTTTAGTAAGTAGGGATTAAATCAAGTACGTAACAGCCTCGAATTAGAGAGACGCATACTGGGGCAATAGTGCAACTGCCCACATGACGATATGGAAAGGTCGGTACGGCACCATGAGTCCAGGTTTATCATGCAGAACCCCAAAAAAGAAAGTTTTCCGCTATCGTTAGTCGGGGGACGAGGGGATGTTGTGCGAGGGGCGTAGCCGAAAGGCGGATGGGTAGAGGGGGCAGCGGATTGGTTGATTGGGCTTGTACTCATAAGAGAAGGTCGGTCCGGCACTAAGGGGAATCAGAATGTGGGGGGGTTGCTAACGGAGGGGGGAGAGGTGTGTGCGACTGGGATGGAACGGGGTTACACGAACAAGGGGGTGGAAACTGTACTTAATAGGGGTGATTCTTGAGGGGCAGGGTGAAGAGCACGTGTGGGGGGGGCCGAGGATGAAAAGCTCGGCTGGGGAGACTGGATTTTGGGAATAGAAAATGCGGTGGAATTGGAAATTTAAGGGGGTTCAACAGAAGGGGGAACAACTGCAAAAATGGGGGACTCAGTCCTTGGCAAGAGATGGGAGTGACAGGAGAAAATGAAACGCGAGCAATGAATCATAAAACTTGATAAGGAGACAGGAAGGTGGCACGCGGGGCTTTCAGGGAAAGGGAGCGGATAAGTCGGTCAGCAAAAAGGGAGTGTTTTGTGCATGGTGTCAAGCCCGGGGGAAAAAAGTGGTGAAAGCGAAAGTTCACGCAGGGAAGAATGGGAAAAAGAAGCATAAAGAAAAGAATAATGTTGATTCAAGAGTGCGGAGGCTTATAAACGGTGTTGGGGGAGCAACAAGCAACTCGGGGACGGAAGCAGTCTGCGACGGAAAGATCGCACTCCAAGGGGACAGTCGGGAAGAAAGGGGGGGGGTGTGTACGAAAGGACCGAAGATGGTGTGCACGCGGACGAGATAGGGAGGCGGGGAAGGGTGGAATTTGATCAAGGCGGAGACTGCTGGCAAAGAGAGTGGCTCATAACGTTGGCCACTGGTCAGGGGGGAGCGGCAGCCGGGGAACGTGACTCCCTGAAACTGCGGACGGGAGAACGGGTGGGGGATGCGGGCGGTATACAGTGCCGAAGGTTGCAATGGGAAGGCCTAAAAAAGAAAAACATCTGCGCATGGGGATGCTTTTGGACGGTTAAAAAGGCGGCAAGATGGTCGAGTGCGTAAGGAAGAAATTGTGGGCGGCACAAAAAAAAGGCAACGAAGAGGACACGAAGGGGAAGGCGTGCGACAGCGTGTGGTGTGGAGGAAGTCATGAAAGAGGTGAAAAGGATGTTCAAGGAAGTACCTTGGCAAGAGGGCTACAAAAGAGCAAGTGGGGAAAGGGTTTGGGGCGCCTTCTCAGGGGGATGTAGGGGGGAAGGAGGGATACTTAAAAACAAATGAAGAAACCGGGACACAAAAAAGAATGCAGAGCGAGTGTGAAAGATAAGGGGATTAGAGAAGCGTGAAGAGGGTAAGGGACTTTTGGCACACGACAGAGAAGACCAAATACGCGGGAGGAAAGCCTTTAGAAGGCTCCCCGCCAGTGATAGAAAGAAATACTCGGCACAAATGGAGGTCGGTGAAAAGGGACAGTCCATCCAAAAAGGGGGGATCGTTGGGTCACACGGAGAAGAGAACAGGAAGAAATGCTCGTCTGAATAGGACATTGAAGAGACCAAATGGCAAAGGAACTTGACTCAGGAAAGAGGACTGTGGGCAGGAAATGATTTAACTCACTGAACGAGAGGCAGGTGAGAAAAAAAAACACCCAAGGCCTGATGATCACCCGTGTCTAAAGTCAAAAGCATTGGGGAAATGGGTTGCTGGGAAACTCCTCAGCTCTATGGGGGGGGGGGGGGATGGATAAAGGAGAATAAAGGGGGGAATCCGAAATATTGAGGGCGCACCAATAGCTATGCTGCCACTAGCAATCGCCGGCGCTACGCGGCGTCAAAAATACTTCTACAGGGAGGGGAGAAAACCAACCACCACCTAAACAACCTAACCTACCGAAAAAAGAGGCGGGCACAGTTACGAGCAATTCGGCAAGTGTGTTTTTCATACTCGAAGGCGCCTATTGGGAAGGGTGGGAAGGGTCTTGCCTCGATCACGAGACAATCGGCTAATTCGCTCTGCATCCACGTTCGGGAAACGACAAGGTCTTGAAAAGGGAAATAAGAAACAAGAAGCGGGGAGGAAGAAGACCACCCGGCTCTTGGAGACTAACAGGGGGAGAATCTCCTGGGGAGCAAAACTGGAAAAAGCAGATTGTGACATACCAGAAGGGTCAAAAGGGTTGTCTGAAAAAGCGACTACGAGCTGGCGGGTCAAATTGTGAAGCGTGATTGAATCACGGTCTGGGAGGCTGGAGGTGTGGATATACGAAAATGAAAAGGGATCACAAGTCGGAGAAGGGGACGGCAAGAGGGAACGAGGTTAATCAAATTGTCTGGATGACGGCCGGCCAACGGGCTAGGAAAGGGAAGTTGATTGACAAGTACGAAAAGGGGCGGGGAGCCGAGGGCCGGGGCCTACACCTTCTGGGGGTCAAAAAGGACCGTGATGGGGAAAGGAATTCGTGGGAACAGATTACGAAAGACGGGGGGAAATCGGGTATTCACCATCGCATTTGAGAAGCGCAGGATCTGCACGATTAAGAGGTGGAGGAAAAGAAAATTTTCGTCAGATGGAGGTTTCAGCAACCTGGGGACAGGGATGTGGGACCAAAAAAAGGGAACACATTTAAGGGGGGAAAAACAACACCATCCGGATAAACCCGCCGGAAGGATGTCGAAGTGAGGGGAATCCGATCAGGGAAAGTGGGCCTGGGAAATGGGGATATATTGAATTCAACAGAGGGAGGTAGGGGGACATACTATGGAGGCAAAAAGGTAGGAGGAGGAAAGGTGATTACTCAGCCTTGTGATGGAAATTCAAAATAGGAAAAAGGAGATGATTTGAAATTAAGAAAGAAAAAGGCAGGAACTCATCGGCGCGTCAGTTGGCGACGCGGGGAGGATCCGATGGTCGGGGGAGCAGGACCCATGGTTCCTTCCGTAAAGAGTTTATGTCACAGAAATCAATATTCGAGGGAAAGAAAAAGGAGGTCAGGAGCGCCCTCACTGTCTACGAATTCAGCACGAGTAAAGTGATGTCCAAGTCGAGGGGAAGAACCATGCGGCCCAGATGGAACCAAAATGGGCTGATGAAAACGAATATAGGAACAAATCTAGAAGGAGGAAGGAGTTGTCAACTTAAACAGGAGTATTGATGCCAACGGAAAAAGTGTTGCCACGGTGGAACAAGGAAGCAATAAATCTGATAAAAAATCAGGAGTGCGTCAGGAAGAGGAAAAAGGTATCATCAATTGTTGGAGAAAAAACCGCAGCCGTGCGGGGTTTCAACCGTGAAGGGAACACACACAGTGGTAAAGGACTTAGTCCGATTGTTGAGGAAAACGGGAAGAAGGGGGGAGGGGAGGCCTTGCTAAAGGGAGATGGTCCTCATCCAAGAGATATGTCAACAACTGCTGAAAGAAAGAAGGCGGGGGGGTTCGCCGGACAATGAAGGCCGTTAAAGAGGATATTCCATTGCTAAAGAAAGGGGGGCGGAAAGGGTACTTGAACGGTCAGAGCGACTGAAATCGTCAGTGGAGTAGGGGGATGTAGGTAGGAAAAAAAAAGGCAGAAAAAGTCTACGTTATATCCATGAAAGAAAAAAAGCGAATGGCCGTAAGTGCTGATCTGACGAGTCGGGGTATGGGTCAGCCAGTAGGGGGTCCAGCCTGAGGGGGACGACGAGGTATCGATCACGGCGACGACGCGTCATCGAGTCGGAAGAAGGGGGGGAAGTCGGCAGCAAAGATGTGTTAGACACTGAAAAAAAAGGGGGTTATGCCAGCCTCCGGGGCGAGATGAGGCGCAGCGAAAAATTGTCAGGAAAAGGATGGAGATTCCGACACGGTATGAATCAACGGGGGATAGAGAGTCTGAGGAACCCGGTAAAGAACGTCGTTACGAGGGGAAAATCAAAGTTCCCCGAGGAACATAGATTTAACGTGGAGAAGTGCCAAGGGGGATAAGGCACCGTTGAAGAGATTGTTGCAGATCGAGAGGTTCGGAGGGGTACAGAGAGGGGAATCCGTTGAAAATACTACGAATGCCTAGAGGGAATCAGGATGTAAGGAAACGCGGATTTGGTGTGCCGAGTGGGCAGCGGGGGCTCTATGAGAAGGGGCACGACTGGAGCCAAGGACTGAGAAAATGAGCTTTGGGGTCCAGGTTTTTGGCGGGGAGGGGTTGGGGAAGGGGGAACGAACCCTGTCATTCAACTAGAGAGTTGAAACAGGGGTTGCTTCCAAAGGAAGCCTGCATTGTAGGTACTAGAACATATGGGTGGGAGGCTCACGTGCATTACCCGAATAACCTGGAGCAGCCAGGCACAAAGAGTGTCCCTGGCAGAGAGAGCTCTCTTGAAGAAAAAAATTGTCCCGTGCACTACATCGATAGGAAAAGGAAGAAGGAAAACTCACTCCGAAGATGTACCAAGATCGACAAGGCCCGGGAGGGTATTGCCCCGACGCTATGTTGGTTCCGTAAACACAACTTGATGTCACGGACTAAAAAAGGAGAAAGGCGCAAATTCACCCGCGAGGGGAAAAACTGGTTAACCGGGAACATCATCAGAAAGGAATTAAAAACTCTATTTTCAGGTTTGAGGCTAGAGAAGAAGAGTTCAATGTATCAGCTCCGAAAAAAACGAAGGAAGAAAAAGTGATCACATGGGGACAGCACATTTTGCCCCGTTGTCTGTCGAGTAAAAAAGAGTCTAAACATTGTTAGTTCACGGAAAAGAAAACAAAAATACAGCAAAACCCAGGCACGGCAGTAGAGCTTCTCAAGTAGACTAAGGAATTTGTTGGGAAGATGCGTTCCCGTGGTTGATAGGAAAACGAAAGTAACCGTAGTTTGGGCCTCGAGGGAAAAAAAGGATGAATGGGCGATCCAAAGGCCAAAGTTGAAAGGAGGTTTGAAGGGCCATTTGGGAGAAGTGAAGAAGGGAATTTCACAAGGGATTTCAAGAAAGGGAGGGGAACTAACCACGTGGTGAAGCCGGTCTCCTGCTGAGGAGGATAACGGTTTGCAACCCACTCACCGATAAAGGAAGGACGCCGGACTGAGTCTTTCGGAGAAGTCATGTGTAATGAGTCAAAGGCCGTGGAGTATCTTGAATCACGTGGAGGGAAGTGAAACTGACACAATGAAAGGTCGTTCCAAATGATTGTCACGAAGGGGTGGTGAAGTGCGGGAATAAGTGTGGGATGTGTGAGAATGGGGCAAAAAACTGAGAAACTTAGCGACAGTTCTGGACTGAGGGAAGAAACAGATCATCCAATTCCCACGAAGCAAAGAAAAAGTGATTCATGGTCGGTTGCAGGGTTGGGAAAACAGGGGAAAGACAGGCAGCAGGCTGAAGCAGAGGGTTAGAAGGGGAAGGGGAGAGATTGTAAAATTTAAACCCATACGGGAGAAAGAGCAAAAGGAAAAACCAAAGCGGGGGAGCTCAGGCAGCAAGCGAATCAATCGCTTCGTCAAAGCTACCCTAGGGAGGGGAACTTAAAACTCTTTCTGAGACTGGTTCGGGCCTCAATTCGGAGCCACTTACCAAGAGGGTGTGAAGGATAAACAGGAAGAGCTATGGTGAAATTGCTCACAACACCAGTAGAGGGGAAATAGCTGCCAAATGGTGAGGTTATGAAGATTATGGATACCTACTTGAATACCGATCACCATTGAAGGACCGAAAAGGAGTGGGGAGATGCGGGGGGGGGGGGGTTTTAGTGTATTGTAGGAAATCAAGGCATCTGGTGCCGGCGTTGGTACGTTTTAGTTAAAAGTCGCGTACCGAGGCCGACAGAGGTCTTTCTGCGGGGGATGGGTGGGGGGCAGGCCCTTTTGGCCATCGATGA
>Ga0179591_1379683_pt1 | contig 16595 bp, 14 predicted proteins | sample CZOMad2_1_08_16f_FD_182891 | JGI IMG/M metagenome (GOLD analysis project Ga0179591, IMG submission 182891) | Vadose zone soil fungal communities from Angelo Coast Range Reserve, California, USA - CZOMad2_1_08_16fungal (PacBio error correction) | ecosystem: Environmental > Terrestrial > Soil >...
GTTATCAGCCGAAAAAAACAGCAGAGAGGAGCCTGAAACAGGAAACCTCATTAATTGCCTTGTCTGTCAAAAAGTTTCTGAGGAAGAAAGAAGACGCCCAATGTTCGACCAGTAGACGCGCGGGAGGAAGGAGAAAGAAGGACCTACACTTAAACGGTCGGGGAGAGAGGCGACCATCGAAGGGTCCCTCCGAAATGTGGGGTGGTTGCGGGGAGAAACACCTGGCTTCTGAGTCACGATCCATCACATGCTGCTGAAAAGGAGAAGGAAGCCATAGCGGTAGAAAAAGGTCTACACACAAAGGAAATCTAGTTCCCAGGGGGGCCTATAGAAAAGGGATTCGTAAAATACGTACAACGCAAAGGGAGGTCGGTCACTCCTGGAGAAACACGACTCTGAGAATACAGGCCACCAAAGGTCTCATTTCCTAACCTGCAGAATCTTCATCCTGTGCAAAAAGAAGAAAAATATGCAAAGTGAGAGGGGCTACCGCTAAATCCTTACGGAAGCCTGCCCTGGAGATGACCCTGCCGAGAAATCCCTCATATTCCAAGAGAACGTCACGTGGGAGATAGGGGAAAGGTGAAAATTATTTCAGAAACTCCCGCAGACAAAGCTCTAGCCAGTCTAGGAAAGTGGATCCAGCTGACGAACAAAAGACGCACAGGCAGTAGCCTTTGACTGAAGAGGGTCGTATAGCGTCTGAGCGCTCTTTTCTGAACAAAGAAGGGAGTCTCTGAGGCAGTGGCGCAGTATCAAGTCCTCCGGGCCGAACCGGGGAGACGTAAACACCAAGACCCGTTGCGGAAGCGACAAGAGGGAGGGGAGATCATGCGAAAGCACGCAAAGACTTGATCAAAAAACTGCTCGGAGTTGGGGAGTGGGAGTAAATGCATAAAGAACCAAGCTCGGACGGAAACAGGTGTTCTTCTTCATACAAGCCAATAGGGATGCATCCAAGGGAAGAACGGGGAGTAACAGAGGTGGGCCTTAGCCTACTATGTCCAGATTGTAACTGAAAAACAACATTGCTCTGGGGAACTTCCACTACTGCCAGGAGGAACACGAGGTGGGGGACTTGGAGAATATTTTACGCATACATCGCAGTGTCTCTGGGGTCGGTAGAAAATCGCGAGAAGTCTCGGTAGGAGCGCGTGAAGGGTCAAAGGGGATAGCTGCAGACACCTCAAAGAGGGAAAGACAGTCTAACCCGCCTAATGTCAAAGGAGTTCCGTCCGGGGACATCAATGGGAGAGAAGAGGAAGCCTAGTAAGAGCCTAGAAGTCTTCACCGGAGAAATCCGTGGAGGGGGGAGAGGGTGCCATCTAGACACTTTCTAATCATTAGTAACTTCCGAGGGGGAAAAGTCAAGTAGTCCTCAAAGAAAAAAAAAAATCCATCCGGAGAAGCCATATACTGTCTTCTACCAGTGGGATCACATTCCCGTAGTTACAGACTAGTGATTCCGTTCCAAGCAGTTTCTGTATCAGAAGGGAAAAATACTTATACAGGAACCCTTCTCTGGATTGATCACACAAAAAAAATTCGGGATTGACTTCAAGAATGTCAAGCAATTCGCGTTACAGAGGAGCGAGGGGTGCTAAGACGGGACATCAAACACTGTAAAAGGGGGAAAAAAAGTTCCTAAAAAAAAGGGGGGGGGTGAAGATAAGAAAGAGGGAGGTTCACCTCAGACTGTTTGAAAAGGGGCAATCTCTAGCGGTAACTCGAGGGAGGTTAAAAGGGACGAACGAAAAAAATTGAGAGAACAGCAGCGCGCAAATATGGGGTTATGACGGGTTCGGAGGGATCATCGCGAAAAAGAGAGACGGAGTGAGATGAAGACTATTACTAAGACGCAGTCAAATTTAAGGGAGAGAGAGGCCTCGGGGGTTGTCGCTATCTATAGGAAGGGTACTTAAAAGTGTAGGGGCACTTCTGGATCTTCTTCAGGGGAGAAGCGATCCGGTATCAGGAGGAAAAATTCTGGAAAACAAAAAGGTGAAAGATATTTACCTTCGATCCTTCGGGGGGACGTAGGGGGGCGCCAAAGAGCAGCAGAAAGGGGGGCCCAAAATTCTTAGAGAAGCTGAATAGAGGGGGTTGTCTTATCCTCTTTTCTGTGAAAAATGAGGACTTGACTCGAAGTCAATATTCTATACTGAAAAAATTCCCTAAAGCAGGAAAGAGTTTTTGGACCTCAAAGAACTCAGGCTGCTCCTTCCTTAATTCTGGGAAAAGAGGGGCTCCTTGGAAAAGATTAGTTTTACAAGCTCTTGTCATTTTCCAGTAGAAGGGAGTGGGGATAGGTCCATGTCACGGCTAATTGTACAAGAGAGGGGAAAAAGTCCGGGGGGGGAGTCCTAAAAAATAGGGGGTGGTACCTCAGGTCTTCTCGGAAATGAGAGTGTTATGAGGGGAGTGAAGATCGAGTTCAGAAAGGAAGTCTCATTTTTGGGTTCAGCACACTAATAAACGACTATTTCACGGAAATGTTTAGTGGTGCTCGAAATTCTCTGGGGGGAGGGAGCTTGGCCAGAATGCTTGTGATTGGAATCTCTCATTATTGAGGAAGGCGAGAACTGAGAGGGGGGGACGGAGAAGGAAAATGGTCTCTCCTGCTCTAAAATTGTATACGAAGGGGGGGGGAAAGACTGTATTCTACAAAGAAGATCCTGTCTTCTCTATCTACCTTATATGAGGAGGAGGAACGAGGGGGTCGCAGTAGAAGGAACCTTTTCTGTGGTAGTACTGGGTCGAGTTTGAGAGGGAAGGAGTTCGGCGGAACCCGGGAGACGGAACCTTTTTTTCTTTGAAAGCTTGCGTGAAGAAGGGAAAAAAAAAGAACCACGTAGAGGGAGGGGGTGCTCATGTATTGATTCTTCTCGGTCCTGGGGAGGGAAGGGGTGTAATTATCCTCTGCCAGAGGTTTGGACCTAAGGCGAGAGGGGGTAAACGCCCGGGTGACCATCCCGAAAATTAGGAGGGTCCCTTTAGAAGGACTTTAGATAGAAGAAAAAGGGGGTCTTAGTATAGGGATCGGACCACTATTCAGATGGATGCCTTTGTATTCCTTTTCGGAAAAGAATTGCCTCGGGGGTCCATGCATTATGAGGGAGAGAATAAAGGGGAAGAGTGCTGCACAAGAAAATCCAACAATCAGGAAAAAGAGTCCTTCTTCGCCCAGAGAAAAAACCTACAGAAGGAGGCGAAGGGAGCATTCGCCGACTTAAGAACTGGTCTCCCTAACATTTATCGAAAAAGAAGGGAGGGGATTAGGGAATCACGGAAGGAAGGGGGGAAGAGGGGGGCATATTTGCCATGGTGAGTATGAGAGATATCTTTTCTTTGAGGTGAGTCATCAGGGGGAGGGGGCAATATCACAAAAAAAACCGATTTTATTAAAATATAGATTTTGGGAGAAAAGAAAAATACCTCCATAGAAAGAATAACCGAAAAGAAGTCTTCCAATTTTCTGTAGGAGGGGGGATCCTGCGGCCATAGCCAGAACTCATTGGTTTCTACTCCTTTGAGAGGAAGGGCGCGAAGGGGTATTGCCCGGATGAGAAAACAGTTAAAGAAGGCCGGTTCTTCCTCTCGAACCTCTTAAAAGAAAGCCTAAGGAGTGTTTAGTAGGGACGTTCGCCGGAGACGTGAAGAGAGAAAAAACCCTATCAAGTGAAAAAGGAAGGGATGAACATCATGTACACTCTATCCATAACCCTTAAGAATACCACAGAGTCAATTCGTAGAAAAGAGTTCAATCTATGACATCAGAAAAGAAAGTCAGAGAGAGAGGGGGAATATGCAGGTCTTCACCTCAATTTGAATTACGACTTGAGGGGGGGGGGGAAACAAGTATTCCAGAAGATTCTACCAGGAGACCTCTGAGAAAGAAAGGCCTGGGGGGAAGACGGTCAGAAGGGAGGAGACGAAGAAAGACAGAAAATGGCAAACACGCATAAATAGTCACTTCTCCTTTCTACCGAGGGACTCATAGGGGGGGGGAAAAAAGCCTCGCGACTTGATACAATGCCCTTCCAATCACAACTCAAAGGAGTTCGCGACAAAAAAAGACACGGGGTGAAGACTCCTGTATCCATTGGGGCCAGGGGAAAAAACTCGTATCGAGCTTCTAAAAAGCTAGAGGTGGGAGACTCGCTTCTAAACCACATGCCATCGGGGAAAAGAACCATCAGTGGAGTCAGGACCTTGCTCTCGGCCTGTGAAAAAAAAAGTAGAATCTTGAAAGAGGGGGGGGAAGTCAAAAGGAGAGGAAATAAAGGTCTACCAAGAATGAGGTCTGCCTCTCCTGCTCAAGCGAAGTCGCAAGGAAAGGTGTTTCGACCGGGGGAGAACAACAAGAAAGTCGTTATAAAAGAAAGTCAACAAAGGGAGTAGGGGAAATTCAACTCAATTCAAAAATCATCAAGCAACCGGCTTAGTGGGAAAGGGTGTGCGCAGCGTCCCCAGATGCCTTCAAAAGAGAAGAAGAGAAAAGTCGCACCGGGGAGGAAGGGATTCCAACGAAGGAAGAAGCTAACACGCGAAAGGAAGGTGAGGGCAACGGCCTCTTACACGAAGGGAGTTGTGGGAGCGTCGACTTGAAGAATAGCCTTGAATGAGGGGGGCCTGGAGGGAAACACTCCGGGGAGTAATCGGGATCTCATCGTCCGCTTGCGGAGTTTGGGAGGAGGGAATACGGTCGCATAAGAGAAGCAAACAAAAAAACCTTTAAAAGGGGTCGCGATCTCGTTATTGTGGACAGAAGTCTCTGGTAAGGAAGGGGAAGCGCTCTTCCCAAAGACTTGCATCAGTATCCTGCCGAAAAACTACATTGTGATCATTGAAAAATAATCCGCTAGAAAACCTGCCTAAAAAGTGCAAAAAAAAGGGGAAGGACCTGCGACCATCCCTTCTCAAATAAAAGAGGGGACTAATCCGAAAAAAGGTGATCAACCTCGTAAATGGGGGAGGGGGGGAGACACTTTATAGCTATACAAATAAAACGCTTATTCTCGAGATACACTGGGAAAATTACAAAATAATCACTTCTGCCGCGGAGAGAACACAAAAATTAGGGAAGGAAGTGGCCAAACAAGGGTGTATTTCACACGAAAATTTAAGAGAGCGACTGGGGGCTTCCTCACTCAAAGGCTGAGGGAACTCTCCTAACAGGAGGGAGGATATAAGAGAAACCTCTCCCTTGGTTAGAAGGAAAAGGGTCGCGGTAAACGTCTAGGGACGGTTAAACTCAAGATTCAGGGGGAAAAATTCATGAAAAGTGTAAGGGAAGAAAAGCTTCGTGTATTGGCCGGCCTTTAGTTTCCTATTTCTCAGAGAGGAAGAGAGGGGAGGGGAGTCATAGTCCTAATCCTAAGTCGAGTAAGAAGAAAGCATTTGAGGAAGGAGGTCGAAGAGGGGAGGGAAAGGGAAATCGTATAACGGCTCTTTGCGGCAGGCTTTATCGGGGGGGGGCGGAGAGTTTGGGAGCTCGCCGGGAGCCGAAAACACCGCTGAGGCGAAGGGGAGGGCCTGCTCCGTCTGAAGAATCTGTTAAGATTGCGCCAAAAACTGATCGCAAGGGGCCCCACTTCAAGTCGAGAAGCTATCTTTTAAAATCGCGTAGGGGTATTAGAAGAGTTCGAGAAGTTTGGGGAGGGACTACTTCCATGAAAGAGGGGAGTCATTATATCACAGGAAAACCTAAAGAGTAGAGGACTTGGAAACGTCCACACCTGTGATCGCAAAAGGGAGTCGGCGCGAAGTTAATATAACATAGAAAGTTATCAAAAAGGTAGAGGGTGACTCTTCTCAGATTTGAGTGGGGCAATCGCCTGGAGAGGGGCGAATTGGGCCGAAAGGACGGAAATGGTAACTCTGGCTTAAAAAACTTCAGGAAAGGCTATCCTCGGGGGGGCGGGTCTTTCCGCACAATTTGATCCCGTTTAGGGAGCAGTTTAAAACATTGCGAGATGCTATCGACAATAAGAGAGATTGCGTGATAGAAAGAAGATTCTCTAAACGGGGTAAACTAAAAGTGGGGTAAAAAGAAAAGTTATCCTAGGGCCAAAGGCTTGTATTCCGTGGAAGAGCTCAGCGAGGAGAAGCTTTTGGAAAGGATCAAAGAGATTCTCTCAAGGACTAGAAAAAAAGATGGAAAGTAAGATGGAAAGGGGGTTGGGAGAGGATACAAGGCCTGGGCTTAGGAGAAAAAAAGCGGGTCGGGGAGAAAGGGAAGGACTAATTGGCTCATCTGCCGGAAAAAGATGTGATGTCGTCGGATGGGGGACTCGCAGGAAGGGCTGGAGTCGGGGAAAGGGAGCTTTCAATCACTCTGGGAAGAAGTCGCCCGTATAAAAAGGAAAGGGATGGGAGGAAGAAGATCAGGGAAGAAGGACTGTCATGGTCAGAAAAGGGGATTGGGGATGGGGAGGGAACGGGTTCTCAGCCCGGGATCCAATTGGAAAAAGAACGCCGGCTAAAAATTTGAGAGGACCCTGGAAGTATCTTGGAAGGATATAAAATGCAGAGCCAAGGGGGGCCACGATTGTCGAGAAAAGGAGGCGCCTGTTAAGAAGAGGGAAGACCATGCCCGGAGAATGGGCAACTCCTGATGAGGCTGGATCGTGGAAAGCCGGCGTCAGGGGGGCGAGAAGCACCAAAAACAAGGCGCGGGACGCTAGACTTTCCGGGGGGGAGAAGGAGAAGAACAGGCCGAACTGGGAAGGGAAAAAAAAAACGACGGAGCCAGCTCTCCAGAAAAAGGAGTCGAAAAGACGTGAGGGAACTTAGGTAGGGGAGGAAGCAAACGCCAAGATCTAAGGGGCGCCCCGGGTGTCGAGGGGGCGAGAGGAGGTGGAGGGAGTGCAGGCAACCCAACAGAAGAGAAAGAAAAAACCGTAGGAAAGAGATATATCTTTTGGTTGAAGAAAAAAAGACTTCCGGGGGAATCAGACGCCACCATTTGCAGACCTAGCTGAAGGGAAGCTCTTTCAGGGAGGAAGGAAGGTCCGCCTCCAAGGCTTTTTGGAAAGAAAGGGGTGGAGGTCGCAAAAGTAGGAGAGAAGGAATATGAGAAAATACCAAGGAAAAGGGTTCCGGGGAAGCGCCCTCCGTCAGCGAAGGAACGACGATATTGGGGGGAGTTGGGGAGTTTCTTAGGGGAGAAAAGGAAAGACTGCAACTGATCACAGAAGGAAAGGGGGAGGAAACCGTCTCATTGTCCAATCTCAGTTCTTTCCTAGAAAAAGTAGAAAGAAAATGAACATCGGGAAGAGGGTCTTTTCAAACCTATGGAGAGGTCGATTCAAACAAGGAGGGGGATCTTAATTCAGGAAAAGTGCTTTCAACCTGCAAATTTTATACGGGAGGGAGGGGCACCACAAAGGTCGATTATTACAGACGCTGCGAAAACGCTACATCTCAGGAAAGAAGGGGGAAAGGGAGATGGATCCCTTCGGGGAAGCTCTAAGAAAAAAAATTCGGAAGAGAAGACGATCAGACATCCTTTCAGAAAAAGAGTCTAAAAGGAGCTCATCTAAATATCGGAATGGGAAAAAAGAGAAAATGAACGAAAGACTTTACCAGCAAAGCGGGTTCATTGAACCGGGAAGAAACTGATTGTGTAAGAGGGTCCACTAGCGAGGGGGGGGGAGCAGATCCTGATTGTATCCTCGCTCTACCACCAAATTTGCCAGAGGGAAGGAAGACTTTCATAGTACGAACAGGAAGCACAGGGTCTTGCGAGCCCAATATCGGGGAGGGGAATTGAACCGCATCGAGCGATCATTCACAAGCAGGAAAAGGAAGCGGAGGAGATCGAACAGAAGACACCGTACCAAGTCAGCGTTTCGAAAAAAGTAGAGAACGGCTCATAGGGGCTTGAATCACAAAACTGGGGGAGGGGGAGAGGAAGGGACTGCAAATTGCCTAAAGAAAAAAGCTTATTGAAAAAAGAAAAAGGGGGGAGTCTTCAGAACTCCAAGAGGAGAAGGGCTAGCAAGGACTTAGAAAGGAATAGAAACCGACTACTCGGGGGAACATCTTAAAGCGAAACGATCATCTCTTGAAAAGGAAAAGGCTCGGCGAAATTATGCAATTTTTTAAGCTCGGGTTAAGCATCAATCCTTCTGAACTTGCACGAGTGTAGTGTTTCACACATCTCAAAAAAAAAGAGGGCTTATCGTTGATCTTCAAGAGTAGAGCAAAGTGGGGCCCGTTCACTGTTATGAGAGGACTAACAAGGAGAAGAGAATAAGGAACTGCGGATAAGAAAAAGAGCTCCTTTCAACCGGGTTCGATAGGATGGGAAGGGGGGGTTCAAGGTCTCTCACTCCCGTCAGGCGCGGAGGAAATCGTTCAACCGGGGGGAGACAGAGACCAACCAGCGACATCTCTTGATCCAGGGAAGAAGGAGGGGAAAGTCAGGGGACTCGCACCGGGGGGAAGGGGAAAATGGACTCATAAATTTAAATCCATGCAACTATCCAAAAAAAGTCTTCGCGCTAGCCGCTCTACCGCGTGATCACCTAGAAGGAGGAGTCGATGGGGCTTGAGAAGGGGAAAAGGGCAGGAAATCATAACGTCCAGGACCTGAGGAGAAGAAATCCAGGAGGAGAGTGTCTTTCATACAACCAAAAAAGTGAGAGACTTGCCAGATTGATGGCAAAGGAAGGGGGTACCAGAACGGGAGGAAGAAAAGCGGGGGGGAAGGATCGACCAACAACAAAAAAAGGAGAGTCAAGTACGGTCAACCTCAGGGACAATTGTTTGGGCGTAAAAAGGAAAGGAGAGCGCGCGGAGGCGGGAAGGGAGGGACACTTCCGACGAAAACCCGACTGGGGGTGGGGGGGAGACAGCAGAGCCGGATGAGGATGTGTATGTATCCAGAGTAGGGGAAGGAGGGGCCAGCAACGTAGAGGAAAGAGACGAAGCAAGGAGAACAGAGAGGTTACACTCTTCATACTCGTAAGGCGCGAAGGAAGTAGGATCTTTTCGGCGGAAAAAGGGAGATCGTTAAGGGGGGGGGGAGAAAGAAGGCCGGAAAATCCATCCTAGCCATTTGGAGAGGGGCAAGGGGGGTCCGTTAATACTTAAAAATGTTAAAGAGTCTAGTGACGGGGGATAAGCGCCCAAGGCTATCGAGTAATGGGGGAATTATAGGATCTGCCGGGGGGCTGATCTACTGGATAAGAGGGGGGGAGGGGGTCTTTACAAAGGAGGCATCTATAACAGGAGTACGGAACGAGACCGATCCCGCACTATCCTATCGGATTGGAGGGAGGTCCAAGGGTCTGTCTAGAAGAAGGGGAGATAAAAAAGCTCAATTTTAGAAAAGGGTCTTATTCGTTTAATCGTCCAAGTTTGGCAATGTAAACTCAAGGTGGGAGAGGGAAGAAGGGCAGTGTTTATGGGACCTCTGAGGGCGGCTCTAGTGGCTATTACATGAGGAAGCAAAGATTCGTAATTCAATAAAAAATGTAGTCCAAAGCAAGAAGAGGGGGTTAGTGTTAATCGGGGCGCGATCTAGGGGGCTCCAAAAAAAAGGGTGTAAAAAAGCTGGGGGGGCACGAGGTTCTCTCAACCGAAGATGTATAAAAAAAAGGAGAACTGGCGGCAAGCGGAGCTTGAGACAAGGATCGGGGAAGGCCTCTCTGGGGCAAGGGAAAAACGGGGCGCAGATGAGGAGGAAACTATAGCAAAGAAAAAGGGAGGTTTGGAACCAAGGGAGGAGGGCTCACCCTATGACTTATAAGGTAAGGGGGTTAGGCAGGCGAAATCTCTTTAATTTCTCTCTATCAAAATACCGGGGGCGGGGGGGGGCGGGTCCGGACTAAATTTCTCGAAAAAAAATATCTGAAACCAGAGGGTTGCGGGGGAGGAGTTAGCGTTCGGGGAAGGGAGGCTGATTTCAGTCTTTTAAACCATGTCCGGGAGAGAGGGGGGTCTGGGGGCCGCAGGTCAAAGGAAAAGACCTGAAGGGGTACTATGGAAGAACTCGAGTAGGAAGCTTGTCGTCAAGAGGGCTGGACCTTTTTAGTCCATTACCTTCCTGGGGGGAGAAGAAAGGACCGCCGCAGCGTCGGGTTAATAAGACAAGGCTGGTTAAAAAAAACACGCAGTCTTAAAACTTAGGGACGAGAGACGTGTGTTGGAAGCGGCATATCTCTTTCCGAGTTTAGAAGGATGGAGGCGCTGCCGGGGGAAGATCCGTAGGGATAGATGAAGAACGAGGGAGCATTTTTAAAGGGGGAGAGAAGGGGGGGGTCTTTAAAAAAAAAAATTCACAGGGAGAAACTCATAACTCCCCCACCCCGAAGAAGGAGGGGGACTCGAAGGACGCTATCCTAACAATAGGGGGGATGGGGACTTTTTCTATCGGCATAGCAAAGAGGACGAAGGAGTATCTTGCTCCAAAGGGAGGGGAGGAGAGTACTTAGTAACAACCCCAATGCATCTAAGAAGGGGTTGTCGAACGCGGAGCTGTTCTGTAGGAGAAGGCAGGGGGGGTATTTTTATACAAAAAAGATCTCGGAAGAAACCAGAAGGGTCTTTAGTCAATCAATCAAAGAAGACGAGACTATCGAAATCGAGTGAGTACATCCTATGGAACTTTCGGGGGGGAATGGTTCCGCCCTCCGTCCAGCTTTTTGAGGAAAAAAAAAAACTGTCTGTGAGATGCAAAAAGGGGGAGAGAGACCGAGGCACTAAAGTGAAAAAGTCAATCCTTTCTCCAGGGGAGTCCGTAAAGGACCAGGACCGAGATGTTGGGGAGGGTGGCTTTCTTCTGACCTGAGAAGGCCTCTCGAAAGGCGGGTCAGGGGAAAGGGGGGCAGAAGTCAAAGAGAGGGTCGGTCCCCGAGCACTACCCGAAAAACCACCAGAAGATCGTATCAGAGTCGTGAACCAAGAGAGCCTATAACCGCTTAGGAGAAAGTTAAAGGGGGGGAACGGTAAAGGAGGGTTGAACGGTATAAACACTCCAAAGGGGTGTGACCGACAAAAAATGAAAATTCACCTTGACTCGCTAAAAAAGCGCAGCGGCATCGGAAAGAAAAAAGAAGAAGTCTAGCTCAAAAGCCCGATCAGAGAACAGATTAGGTCGGCGAGGTCACGGATTCTAAAGAGAAAAAAAAAGTAAAAGGTAGCCTTGGTGACAGCCGACATCCCTCAATGCCAAATCTACCGTCCAAGAAAGAGAAAAAGCGACTTTAAGAACGATTTCCTAGGTTCAAAATCCCGACAAGAACTCAAGAGCGGAAGCCATTTCGAAATTTTGGGGGTGAGAAGCTAGAAAACACCAGAAAGGGAAAGGAAGGGCAGTTACTACCCAGGGGAGATCATCATGCCTCCTTGAGATCCGTGTCGGTCAAAAGTACTTTTAGAAATGATAGAACGGTCAGCCTCAAATTCTCGGAAGAGGGAATAGATGCCGAGAAAAACTTCCTGACTAAGGAGCGACCATAGTTCGAAGGAGGGGGGGGAGATAGTCAGAAAAGAAAGGAAACTAAAGCAATTTGAAGAGCGCAAGAAGTGTGATCCCTCGAAGCGAATGAGGAAAACCCGCGAGTCCGACTGGAGTCTGCATACGCCCAAGATTGGGAGCAGTATACCGAGCCGTTCAAAGCTAGGGGGTCACCAACGAATGAAAGATAGATACAAAGCTCCGGCTCGTGTGTGGCAACAAAAATAGGAAGAGGACATTGGTTAGAAAGAGTATTCTCTTGGAAAAAGCAGGGGGGCAAAGACAGAGTGCGCATTCGGGGGGTTTGCCAGGGAAAAAAAACAAAAAAGACTAGAGAGCGGAAATAGAAGAGGAGCTTTAGGGGATCTCTGTCAAAAGGGGGGCTCATAGATAGCTGAAAGAAAAAGATCTCCGGAGAATTATCTATCAATCCTTGGGGGGAAAGATAATTCGTAGGCTCTCCTCAAAGTCTGGCTGGCAGGAGAAAAATAGTACGGGCTAAGATCCTAAGCCGGGTCAAAGAAAATTGCAGCCTAAAGCTTCTACTCATTGACCCGTCCGAGGGGAATCAACCGGAACAACAATCACCAAGATAAAAAACTAAGGGATCCTTGGATCCGATCTGAGAGCCGCCCCTCCTAGAGACCTGAGTGGGAAAAAGAAAGACCGGAAGAGCCCTGAGCGGTCATAGGACCTACCCTCTTATTATTGAAGATACCTAGAGATTATTACGCTTAGAAGGGACACGAATGAAAAGGAGAAAAATAATAAACCCTTCGAAGGGAAGAAAAACAAAATTTTAGTACTTCTAAAAGGGGAAATTTGGGAAACGAGAGGAAAGGTGGAAAAACGCTGTCGCTCGTTCCTGGGGGGGGAGAGAATCAAAGCAGGTTTAACAGTCCTCTCTCACAAAAAAGAAGGGATTGATGACGGGGAAAAAAAGGGGGTCTTGGAAAAAAGACAGTTCTTCTCGGAGCGGGGGTAAAAAAAGCAGGTGACACTTGCCGGGAAGCTCATCAAAAAACTTTTGGGGGGCTACAAGTGAAGGAGGGTTTACGGAAGGGAAGGGGTGAAAGGAGTTGGAATAGCTAAGAAAGGAGGAAGCATAGAGAGTCCAAGAATGACGAAAAAAGAAAAACATTGGAGGTGAGAAAAAGGAGGTAGATTCTCTTATAAAGGGGGATCTTGAAAACTGCAGGGCGTTTTTAGTTTTCGGGAAGCTGCGGGAAGGGATCCAAAACAACCCCATTCTATCCGCTGTATAGCGGAGGAAGGCTGTGCGTAGGGGGAAGGCTGAGAAAACGGGTACTATTTAATCGGGGTCCAGGCTATTGCTGCTCAGTGGGGAAGACCGGGGGGGGGATGATAGAGAGGGAACCTTATCAGAGTTTTCAGGGATATATACGTAGTCACATCTCGGGACTGAAATCAGGAGAGGTATAAGGCATAGACTAGGGGGATGGCAGAACAGACAATCAACTAATTCTCAGGGAGTCGGATTTTGGGAAGATACTCGCAATCTGAATAAAAACAATGGAAAAAAGACAGGGATGGGGTGTCCGAGAAAATTCTTGGAGGGCACTCACGGCATGTTCGGGTCAGAGGAAGAGTCCATGCGAAGGGGGGGGGGGACAATCTGGGAAAAAAAAGGCTACTTTTAGGTCAATCGGGGTGCGTCTTATACAGAAAAAGTGGCCGTCCGCAGCAGGGGATTTCTTAGGGAAAGAAGTGCGAGAGGGCTAAAAAGACGCGCGTTTTTTGAGGAAAGAGGGCTGGAATTGTCTCCGTAGAGAAAAGCAACTTGGTATTTGTTGCGCACGGAAACAGGCTCTGACGGTTCCTCATGATGGGGTAGGGAACGGGATACTCAAGACGGCGGGACGAGGGACGAGGCAGCGCTATCTTTTTTAAAAATAGGGCGCGCCTTCAAGGAAAGAGGGGATACTTAGGAGGGCCTGAGTTGAAATGTTTTGAGGCTTCGACAAGGAAGGTCAGTCACTGAAGAAAAAAAGGGAGCGTCTTGAGTTGAAAAAGAAGACCTAAATGGGGAAGACGATGCTCCGCTTGTGCTGGAGGGGTTCTTACGGTCACGAGTTGAAAGTCCTTACTTGTAGGGGAAGGAGAAATATAATGAGACCTTTTTTCGTCGAGGGCGCAGGAGAGACCTGGAGATTAATCTTCAAGGTAAATCTCTAAGGAAGAAACTTCACGGCAGGGGAATAGGGACAACAAGATATTTTTCGACAGGACGCAGGGGGGAGGCTGTACTCCTCGACAAGTGGTGAACAAGAAGAAAAACTTAACTTGTAAAGGGAAAAAGAGTCCCAAGAAGGAGGAGGAGCTCGGCATTCTGCTTACATCCGGGGGGGGGGGATAGATGGGGCGGTCGTTTTAATCCGGGAGGGGGATCGCTTGCAAGAGACCGTAAAGAAGGGAAGAGGAGCTGTAGAATCTGCCGTCGCGTTGCTCAATGAAGAAACCCAGCGCTTCCTTGGCGGCTCTATCCTAACATGCAAAGTGAACTTTGGGAGAGGGGAGGACAGATCCCCGAAACCGTAGAAAAAGCCGGCTTGGATTGTCTTAGCCTGAAGGAAAAAAATAATACAGAAAAAAATTGGCGAGGGGGGCTAGTGCTCTGTAAGATGTTCTTGAGGACTTAAAAGAAATGTATTTGTTAAGCAAAAAAGTCTCAAGTATTGAAGAAAGGGTTGGTAACAATCCAAAAAAAAAGTCCATAACATATAATCTCGAGAAGGGCGCCCATCCGAAGAGGGAGTTCGCTTTGCTGACCGTCGGATAAGAGCCGCAAAAGGTGTATAAAAAGGGATCGCAATGAGCGGCTGCTAATGCCTATAAACCCGAGAAAAATTGCCGCCCTCGAGGACAGCGGCAGAAGAAATGGTGGAGGTGCGAAAAGGAGAAAAGGGACGCTTAGTCACCGGGAAGAAGAAGAAAGGCAGGGCAGGCATGAAGTGAGGGAAAGAAAACATCCCCTGAAAAACATGCATCATCATCTCATCGTGTTAAAAGGGAGCGATACAGATTCTCATCACCGGTCTTCGGATCTGACAGGAGGAAAAAGGTTGGGTGGACGAGGGTGATTGGAAAAAGAAAGAAGGGTCGTGAGAAACGCTGTCGAAACAACTACATCTTCTCAAAAAAATTCAGGGCGAAGGCTACAGGCAGAAAGGAAAGATGAGGAAAACTCCTATTTACTCCTAGGAAAGGAGGTGGAGAAATCTGCAATAAAAGAAAGCCAATTTCTCAAGTAAAGGAGGAGACCTCTGGGCCCAGAACAAATCAATAGACCGTACGAAAAAGCCAATAAAAGGGATCTCGGAAGCCCCTTTATTTAAGCGGTCCCCTCCCTAAAGCTACAGGGAAGAGTGACCTCCAGAGGGGGGGGTATCACTGACCCCCAAGGTTCAATTTCAGAACGTTTCTCAATCTTTCTATCATAACCTGGGAAGGGAGAGGGTCCCAACTAGGAAATCAGGAGACCGACTCGAGGAGGATTCATCAGAACAAAAAGGGTCTGGGGGGGGTCCCAAATCCATAGGGGCTCACCAATACCAGGGGCTTCAGAGGGGGGGAAAAGTCGTCGATCTTAGAAGCACTCAATCTTAAAATAAGAGACTGGGACCAAAGGGGGGGGGGGGGGTCACAAATGCAGCAGAAACATAAGGGAGCCACGTGGACTGAGGTCACCAAGAGAAGGAAGGAATCAGGGGCCCAGAAACGGCTCAAAAGGAGTTTCCCATTCGCCACTAGGGAAAAAAAAGGAAGGACCCTTAGAAAAACGTCCCCTAACGCGGAAAAAAAACTTGGGGGGAGGAAGTTATCTGTCAGGGTAACATGTCCTTCATTGAAAGTCAGGGGAGGTTTCGAAAACTCGCGACGAAAGGTATATCGTGGGGCAGACGGGATAAGTTATCGAGCCAACCTTAGGAGAAAAGGAAACGCTGATCAAGAACGAGGGCTCCTCAAAAGGAGAGGGGGGGGGGATCTCAGGGAAGAAAAAATTAGACCAAAATCCTTAAAAGTCCGAATGTCACCTGAGGGCGAAAAATCCGTGCCCTCAGCGGCCATGTCAAAAGAGATTCCAGGTAGTGGCTCTAGTGAAAAGAAGACGCTCAAGCCGTCGAAAAAGATACCATTCCTCCGGAGAAGATCGAGACCAGCCGCAGGTCCTCTCTGAAAAACGGGTATAAATCTAACAAGAGAGGGAAATCGAAACTATTAGTGCGGGAATCCGGCCAGCTCTGGATGGAGAACTCTAAAGTGGGATACATCAAAAGCAAGGCGACTGCCGAACCAAAAAAGGGGATCAAAGATGAGTTCAGACACAGAACAAATGCGGTGGGTAACAAAAAAAAGCACTGAAGAAGGGAAAACGTAGATTGAACGTCAAATCTCATCTAACGGAGGTTCGAAAAGAAGAGAATATACGGGGAAAAAACAGAACCTGGCTAAAGGACAGTCTCCTAACTCGTAAAGCAGTAACTTTCCAGCTTTACAGGGAGAAGTCCTAGTTGTTTTGGGAGGCTAAAAGACGAGTTCTTGGGGGAGGTCATTCTCCAAATACTCATAGGCTAGAAGAGTCGAAATGGAGGGATATTAAGGCCGAGTACTAATACTCAGATTTGAGAAAAGGAGGGGCGACGGACTAGAGGGGAGAAACGTAGAGGGTCTTTCAGGTTGGGGTTGCGTCGGACTTTTGAAGGAACGATAGGTTACGCGTGTAAGGGGGGCGGCTAAGGGGGGGGAGTCATTCTCTAGAGGAGTCTTAAGAGGTGACTAACAGTAGACCCTACTACGGAGAGACGAAGATAAACCCAGAAGAGGAAAAACAGGGGGTCTGGAGTAAAAGGCTTTAGAGAAGTGGGAGATCACAGTTACCGCAATAGAATCGAGAACGAGACTACAAATTGGAGGGGGGGCCGAAACAAACCGGAGAAAATTTCTGCATCTGGAAGGAAAAAGAGTCCATGGATGTCCCCACAAGGGGGCTCCTATTAGGTGTGCAAGTAGGGGAGAAAATCAAAGAAAGCTCCGGATTCTTTTTCTCGCAAGGGAAGGGCGGGGACAATCGGGTGACTAAGGACTACTGGGATACGGAAAAAAAACA
>Ga0179591_1285124_pt1 | contig 16594 bp, 23 predicted proteins | sample CZOMad2_1_08_16f_FD_182891 | JGI IMG/M metagenome (GOLD analysis project Ga0179591, IMG submission 182891) | Vadose zone soil fungal communities from Angelo Coast Range Reserve, California, USA - CZOMad2_1_08_16fungal (PacBio error correction) | ecosystem: Environmental > Terrestrial > Soil >...
GCGACAGTCATCGACTTTAGGGGAATACAATTCAGTCAGAAATTCGGTCTTTGGGTAACACGGAGCCGAAAGCCGCGCCGACATGCAACATCGGAGCGGGCAAAAATAACAAACCAAAAAACAAACCCCCCCAACAAAAACAATAAAAAGGCCTTTCGAATCAGCCGGCCTTGATTTTCTACGTGCATGGTTGTCAGGTCCAGGAAGTACTGTCGTAGAAGGAATTACGCCACGAAGGAGGGAGTATTGATACTCAACCAAAAACGAAGGGATTTGAAAAGGAAGTCCCAGGGTGTCTGAATTCTGTCATCACTACTAGGGACGGCCCGCATTGACCGCAGTAACATCGGGGGGGGGAGAGAAAGCGTATGGTGGCTGTCGTGAGAAACGGAACTAAGGGGAAGGTTCAACGTAGTCGGGATTGATCGCCGGCAGTCAAAATGACAGAGATCCGGCTACAGCTAGTGCTAGCCAAGGGACTGACGCTGCATGCCATAGGAGACAGGAGAGTGCGTCCGGGGAAGAAGCGTCTTTCATTAGAAAAAGGAAAACTCACCGCGGAGTGGGAAGGGAGGCGGCCCCCCCAAAAGCGGGGGGAAAGAGGAAGACACCCAGAAGGGCGGCACTGCGGCTAAAGGACGCCGGGGGGGGTACAGGGGGGCAAAACGCGTAGTTCGGGCAAAAAGGTAGAATCAGGGGAGGGAACGTTAGGAGAGGAGCAGTGAGTCGGGACACAAGACGGGCCGGATTGCGGGGAAAATCGAGGAACAATCAAAATTAAGAAACTGCGTCGCAACGATCAAGGGGGGGAGGGGGATAGGGGGGAACTGTTGCTTTTGAAGAGTGGGGCCGGAAGAGAACAGGAGGGAAGAATAAGAAGTTCATCTCTGAGGAGAGGAACAGGGAGGACGGCAGAGGGTAAAGGGAAGGCAGAGCGTTGGGTTCAGAGAAGGAGCAATAAGACCAGAAAATTGGGCAACGGACCACAGGGGGAGCTCCCCAGATCCACCAAATTGACCCCGGATTTGAGAAAAAAGGGGGGTCAATGCACTGTGTGGAAACGGACTAATCTAGAAAGTTCAAAAGGGTTTAAGGAGGAAAAGCATGAACCGCTACTCTGGAAGGGGGGACTCGGAGCCGAAAGGAGGGAAAAGGTGACAGCCTAATCTATCAAAAACGAAAAAAGGCAAAAAGGATTTCGGCGGCGTTCTAAAGTGTAGAAGAATCCGATCCGAGACACCGATACTATGGGGTGGGGGGACGCAACGAGAAAAAGGCGGGGCTGAGATACTACACCCAGGTGTTGGAAGAGGAGAAGTAAATTAACCAACAACCAATGAAGGAAGAAAAGAGATGTGATTCTACAGAAGTGGGGGAAACGGGCGCTCGACCGCAACCACCCACAAAAGACTCTGTCTAACGGAATCTGGTCGGGCGCGGTATGCACTCACCTCAGATAAAAGCGAACAACGAGCGTTGGTGATAAAAATGTCAGGTGAGAAAGATCAAAATGCCTATCTCTTTCAAGGAAAAATTAGCATCCGCATCTTGGAGAACATCGCCGAAGAGGGGAAAGCGGGAGTGGACCAAAAAAGGAACTTCAGGGGGGGAGACGAACAAGGAGGTTTTACTTTTGGCGGGAAAAAAATGGACGGGGACCTGGGCAAAAAACGAAGAATGGTTCGATACAGAAAGGGGAGAGGAAAGAAAATCCGAAATCTGGCCCGACAATAGCTCCTCACCGTGTATGAGAAAGGTGGAGAACGAATAGTGATAAGAAAGAGGACTCACAGACCTTTCGCAAAAGAAAAAACGGGCCATGGGGGGACAAAAGAACGGTTGGAAGCCAGGCGGGGGAAGTGGAGGAGAAGGGAGATTGTTACCAAGAACAAGGAACAAGCCATTTTTGGAAACGGGCACGCTCCTGAAAAAAGGGGGCTCTTTTCGAAAAGGATCGACCCCCGAGAGAAAAAAACCGCAATCGGTTTGAAACGGTAAAACCGTCTTTACATTACCACACTGAAACGCAAACCCAAAGGAAAAGGCAGGGGCAACGAAGGTGGACAACCAGACGACCTTCATAAAAGAAGAAATGAGAACGACCGACCGGATCATAAAAACTACCGACGGCGAAACCCAGTGAGGAGGGAGAAGATCATGGGACTCCGACTATGATCCCTGAGAGAAGTCAAGGAACAGCGGGGCAATTAGTCCTGATTTCTTATAAAAGGTACTGTGGGGAAAAACAGCTGGCGAGACTAAAGATAAGGACTTAAATACGCAGAAAAAGGGTCGCGCAGACAGAAACATTCTGGTGAAAAAAAAACTAATCGGAAGGAGGAAATTGTACCCAAAAGTTGGATGCTGGAAGGGAAAAAAAACGAGAAAAAGAAAGCAGAAATACGAGGGCAAATTTAGAGGGGCAGGACTCACCACAACAACTCGGGAGACCGAAGAACTACAGGTCAACCAAATCCAAAAACTGGAAGAATAAGGATGTATGGGTTCGTGGGGGGGGGGGGAAAAGGGCGAAGTGAGTCCATTATTGGATGACATAACGCGAGAGCCTCATGTATATCTCAATCGGAGGGGGGAGAAGAGAAGAACCCAGAACGGCAGAGTTTTATTGAGCAGGGGAAGGGGGGGGTAACATGGGGTATCCAAAGACCCTAACCCGAGCGAGGTGGAACTTCGCACTGTGTTTGTCCCCATCAACAAATAAAAGAGAAGGTATTGACTTGAAGTGGGGGGCGATTTTCCTGGGGAACAGGAAGGGACGTCAGAAGGCCGGGGTCACCGCAAAAAAGGGGATTTTTCAGGAGAGAGAAAATCTACGCCTTTCTAGTAGTTTGGAAAAAAAAAGGGAAGGGAGAGGGACCTTCCGGATGGTCTGTCCTAAAACTGTGGAGACATTCGACGAGTTGTAACAGCTCAGGCTATTCGGTTGGGAGCGAAGAGGGTTTCTGTAGAAACAAGGAGGAAAAGGGCTTGCTGTTAACAGGTGAGAAGACTTATTGGATCGCAAAGGCATGAATAGTAAAATCAATGCCTAAGGGAAAAAAAAGAAACTCTGCAAAAAAAGGAGAGGAAAGTCGAGCGTCAGGCTAGGATGTACGCAGAAGGAAGGAGGGGGAGGGTACATTACGGGCGCTGTCGTTCTCACCGCGGGAATGGGGAGGGGGGGAAGGGGAGCCACCCCCTTCGTGGGAAGACGAACGACCCGAGGGAAGTGCCTTGCTTCTGCAAGAAGTGGGTGGAAAAAGTTGTACAGGGGCCACGAAAGGGGGGAAGAGGGAAGAGGTATATGAGGAGGGGTAGAATCACTTGAAATATGGGAGCAGTGAAGGGAAAAAGGACCTCCGATTCGGTTACAAAAGTAAAGTCTTGTTTGTGACCATCGAATTAGAAGAAAAAAAAAGCTAGCTTGACGGACGGCTGCCATATTTCGGCTGAAATTGCAAGGGGGAGGGGGGGGAGGGGTGTTAAAAATAGAGAATCATCGCTGGTCGAGAAAAGGGCTAGGGACGTCGACTCAAAGCTGCTGGCTTCTAAAAGTTACGCAGATGACAAGGGGAAGGAGGGCAGAAGAATTGATTTCCGGCCCGCTAAAAGGGGAAAGATATACCCAGGGAGCAGATCGAAAAAAAGACTTTGTAGCGAAAAAAATTTCACTGAACTGTGGGGGGAAAAACTGACACCACAGAGAAACTTCATCCCAGTTCAAAGGGAAGGGAAAAGGGTATTCGAGGAGAGGCTAGGGTCACGGCCGCACAGAGATTTGATGAGAAAAGAAGAATGAAAACGCTCGCACTTGCGGGGGGGGAGGTGGAAGCGTCTGAGCTTCGCAGTGGGAAAAGACCGAGAAACACCAACGCATAGAAGGTGGGGGGGGTGGGGAAGGCGATCAGGCGAGAGAATCAATTAGAGGACACTGGACGCCCGTCGCCTCAGGTGTATAAAAAAACGGCAGGAAGGAAAAGAGAGTACGAGGGAGCGTAACGGAAGCGATTGATGAATAGGGATCTAACTTACACTAACAAACAAAAAAGAGGGCGATGTGTCTACGGTCACTCCAGCAAAACAAAGACAACCGCAGACGAACACAAGAAAGAGAAAGTATGTGCTGCAAAAGGGAGACATCCTACGCAGAGGAGGCCGCTACCGTAATAGCAAGCTGGCGATGAAAATTGTTCAAAAACTGGGGTAGCTTCAGGAAAGGGGAAAAAAAACTTAAAGGTGTGGAAGGAGGGGGTGCAAAGTCCGGGTTTTACGGGGGGGGGGGGGAAACAGCTTATGGGAACTTCCGATCGTTAATGCTAAAACGGCGTCTTGTGAAAAAGGGGAGAGGCAAACAAAGGGAAAAAATAGTCCAAACCGGTGAGAGAACTTAGGGAAGGGAAAGGGAAGGGAGAAAAAGGAGAGACCCTTCACCGGAAAAACAAACGATCAACCGGCCATTTAAAAAAACAATCTGAATATGGAGCAAGAACAAGAGGGGGGATGAAAGTGGGACAACACCCTACTCCCTGGGGGGGGAAAGAAACATGGACAAAGATCAGTAAACCGCGAACCAAGCTGGTCCAGGTGGATGAGGGACCCTCCAAAAAAAACAAAGACCATCTTGGTCAACTGGACAAAAGAGGGTGCACCACTAAAGGAAAAGGGAAACAGGGAGGTCGACTGACGGCATTAACACGAGGAACAAAATAAAGAGAGGTAGAACAGCGACCGGGAAAAATAAAACTACCGACGGCGAAACGCACGATGGGGACGCGAAAGAGAATACCTAAGGGAGGCGAGGGACCATCGTCCTTAGTTCCGGTGCTGAGGAAGAAAAGTCTCCTGGACAAAGTAAGAGAACTTGAAACAACAAAAATGGTCGAAAGGGGCACGACATAACTCGAAGGAGCTCAAAAAACAAGAAAATCGACTTAGGGCATGGACACGGTACTATCAAAGTTAGGGGAAAAAGGAAGGAAAAGAAACTCACAAGCGAACAGCAAGCCAATACAGAGCAAATGAACGGGCATATACTACACGAAAAAATCCATCTTGAGAAACCAAGAACGAAGGACCGAAATGGGAAATAGAAAGGAAAAGGCACTTAGAATACAATGTACCGGGTAAGGGGCATTTGAACGGGCAACCGTGAGAGTGATGCAGTAAAAATGACGGGAGCCAGAAAGCGGAGCCGTCAGGTCGAGATCGCAACAAAAAAGAGGAGGATGAAAAGAAGGGGGGAAGGGAGGACTTAAGATAAAAGGACGTTGTCTTTCTCAATGAAAGGGTTGGGAAGGCTGCTCCAAGCCGGGAGGGACTCATCGCGTCGCACGGTTGTTGCACACACAGCATCAGACCATTTTATTGCGACAGTGACCAGGGGGGGGGTGATTGATGGGAAATGAGGGCCCATTGGGCTCGAGGGAGGGAAATCATTTTAGAGAAAGCCCCTCGACAAGCGTTCGAGTGGGGGAGTGAAACTGAGTTGTCAAAAAATCTTTCTTTCATCCGAGGAAAAGCAGGTTGGGGAGATCGAAAGCATGGGAACCAGAGGGGGATTCTGGTTGGGCGAACAGATTGGGGAGGGATGAGATTCATAGGGAGAAAGTACTTCTTATTGGTGGTAAGCCCCGGCGGGAAAAACAACTGGTAAAACAACGATAAGAGAAGGGGGGCGATCTGACTGAGCGGGAAAAAGGGGGGAGAGGGGCCGGAGGACAGTGCTCGTCGTCCGCCATCTGGAAGGGAGGAGTTATTCCAGGAGGGAGGGACGACACCGCATTCTGAGTGGAATGTCATCGAAATTCGTGTTAAAGAAAATTCAAACGAACCCGCGACTGAGGGGGACTGTCGCTGGCGGAGATTGGTACTGGAACAGAAGGGGGAAAGGGACAACTAACAGCGGGGCGAGTTCTATTAGGGGAAGTAAGCAAAGATGAAAAGATGGGAGAGGAAAAGGCAGGCGCAATTTGGCCGGGAGTGAAAGGGCGGGCAAAAAAAATGGATGTAAATCGAAGTAGGGAGAAAATTAAACGAGACCTGAAGAGCACCCTCTTGGACATGGAAAGGGGATTCGGTGTGGAGCCAAGGTTAGAGAAGGGATCAGAGAGATATGTCGAAGAAAAAAGCGAGAAAGAAGACTTCTTCACATGTGAAGGAAGGGCAGATTTGCACCGGTTAGAGTAAGAAGGGGTTTGAAGGCTCCCTACGGTAAAGGCTCGAACCCAATCGAAAAATGAAGACAGGTCTCAAAAAAAAGAGAAAAAAGTAACCGTAAAGGGGGTGAGCGACCAAAGGTTCAAGGGGTTACAAAGAAAGTCATCAAGGAGGAAACATTAAATGGCGAGGCAAAAAAGAGAAGGGGTCTTAAGTCCTTTGTCGCGGAACCGCGAACGGGGGGGGGCAGGGAATAGACTTAGCCGGGAAATTCGAAAGAGCAGCACGGGATTGTCGGGTAGCGTTCGGAGGAAGTAGTAAGATAAAAAAAGAAACGAGGGGAAAAAAATAACACCAACGCTTAGACGAGGGGGGGGGTTTTTCTCGTACGAACGGGGTGAGAAAAAATAATAAGGGTCCGTTACGTCCGCCTCAAGTGAAAGGGAAAAAAAACCACAGGAGGAGGGGGGAAAAAAAAAAGAAGGACGTAACATCTGGTTCTTCAGAATGACTCAAAACGACAACCAAATCGGCTAGACGGGGGTGTTAGAAGGGAAAGAGGGGTATTGCGGCGTAGAGGGGACATAATCTCCGCAAAGGCAATCCGCAAGGGAGAAAGGGGGAGGGCAAGGACCTTCCTATCACTGGGAGCAAGAAAACAGAAGGATCAAGAAAAAAAACGAGGGAGAGCGAAATTTCAGGGAAGGGAAGCAAGTTATGAAAAGGGAAATGGGGCTGGCTTTAAAGACCACCAACAAAACTTCATTGAAACTGGGAGTAGGAGAGGAAACAGGTTTCGGGGGGAAGGGGGGCTTGAAGCTTGCGTGAAGACAAGTCAAGCCAAGGGTCGAAAAAAAAAGAGTTTTGTTATAGGCGAAAGGAACGCTCGAAATCCAAAGCAGACGAAAGAAACGTTGGCATAAAAAAAGGTGAAAAGAAGGGCTTATTATCTACCGGGCGGGGGAATTCTTGAAGTTAAAAAAGAAATCTCTCACCGGGAGAGCACAACAAAAAAAGCAAAACCGTGCCAGGAGAAAAGGGAGAAAGGGCTGCGTCCGGTGGTACGATCAATTTGGTACAAACACAGAAAAAAACCAGGGGGTGGAAAAAAGGACAATTTCCCTCTCAGGAAAAAAAGGGAAAACATCACACAAAAGATTTCGGATTCGAAAACATAGACTCGGATGGAAACGGGGAACCGGCGTTTCCACCAAAAAAGAAAAACGACCGCCAGCAGAAACGGTCGGACTGCGCAATTAATCCAGACTTTGCAAGAAGGAATCCCATCGAAGGGGGGGGGAAGAAAAAGACCGTTTAAAAAGACCGATCAGGGGACTGGAATGGGGGTAAGAAAAAACGAGCAAAGGGCAGAGGAAAGAAGTCCTGCACGCAGTGAGACGAGTCCGGAGGTATGCAGGTGAAGAGGAAAATCCCGAAAGGAAACGGCGACTCCGCCTTGGGTTATCAAACAACAGGTCGAAAAAAACAAAAAAAGAAAGACAAGGGGCATGAGGGAAAAAAGGGGGAACACCGATTGGAGGAGGAGGAAATACAACTGGAAATACTGAAAAAGCAAACGTCTTCTAAGGGAAGGCTACACGCCAAAAACGAGTGAGGAAACCAGGCGATACGGACGTCAAGGTACAAGGAAAAGAGGGAACAACTCCGACGCAAAATTCCCGTGGAAAAAAAAGGGGGGGGGTCACTTTAAAAAAGAGTGAGGAACCGTTTCGATGGGGGACTGAGTGAATTGAAACGCAAATCGATCAAGTAAGGGGGAGCAAGGAGAGATCAACAAACAAGGGAAAGGATAAAGTAGATAGTATATATCGAAGAAACTCTCTCTAATCGAGTCATTGGACATAAGGCGCGCCAACCACCCCGCGTTACCCCCCCTCACCCGTCAGTAGAGAATCTTGAAACGAAGATCATCATCCGAAACATTTGATGTAAGAAGGGGGAACGTGGCGCCAGGGAAGGTCCTGTTCTGACAGGCAAAAGGGTTTTTCAAAAAACAAAAGGGTTGGGGGAGGGGGGAAGAGGCACACCGGAGGGGAGGGAAAAGGAAGTTGCAGCGTGGACTGCTATCTCAAAGTGGGGGGAGGGCTTTGTTGAAGACAGAGAACTCGGCTCCATTCTGGCCAAGGCCCTCAGTCGAGAAGGGGGTGAGCGAGAGATGTTTGGAGGGCCTATAAACAAGGGAGAAAAAGGCTGTTCGGCAAAGTAAAAACTAAGGGAGAGGACGCGGAGGGGTTAAGGCGAGACGGACTAAGGGACACGAAAGGGCGAGCTGAAGGAAGTGTCCCATGGTCATATCGGAAATCAGGTGCTCGGGGATAAGAAAAGCCGTCTTTACAGGCAGGAGTAGAACCGGTCTCTGTCGTGTAGCAAACGCGGGAAAGGGGGGAGGGAGGTTCTGACATTAGTGGATGAGTCAGTCAACCAAGATTGAACTAGGATCGCGGCAGTTGGAAAACGCAGGGGGTACAGTTGGGACTCAACGCTGAGTTCGGGAGCGGTTCCACTTATGGAAAATAGGAGAAGGGAAAAAATTTGACTCAAGGTGAAGGTGTCGTGCAAAAAATGAGGACTCGGGCTTGTACCTAAAAAATTCGAATACAAGTTAAGCGAGCTTCAGAGGAAACGCTCCAGGGGGACGAGAAAAGTTCCAAAGGATGATCGTTGTGCGCGCAAGGGAAGGGAAAAGAAGTACGGTATCAAAAAGAATTGCAAAAAAAAACTGGGAGTCCAGTCACGGGAAGAAGGAAAATTGCCCGGTGACGCAACTTTGATGGGAAAAGGTGAAAAAATCGAACAAGAAGCGGACCGTGGGAGATCCATCGTCCCTTCAAAAAGAAAAAAAAACCCGGGGTAAAAAAAAGTTCACAGGGGGGGGTTTGTGGGAAACGGAACCGCCGCGAGACTTTCCTCCCATGGCAGGGGGAAGAACAAAGGATGCCGCTGCGAAAGTCTTCGCGGAAAGAAAAGAAGAGTACATGAAACAGGATGAAGAATTCAGGGGGGGGGGGGAACCAACGCTCGGAAAGGAGGGATTTCTGGATCTAGTAGAAAGCAAAGCGCAAAATTCAAACAACTAAGGAGACGAGGTGGGGGGGGGGGGGTGGGTGGGCGCGATCTAAGAGGGAGAAAGAGATCCAAAAAAAAACGTTACTCGTCGGCCTTCCGAGAGAAAAAAAAAAAAAAGAAAAGAGAGTAAAGGGTACGAGTCAGGTTGTATTCTCTTCGAAAACAAGAATCCTGCGAAAAAAACCAATCGCTAGGATGGGGGGGCTCAAGGATAGGGATGTGGGTTCAAGGACGCTCTACAAACTAAAATAAGAAACAATACTAGCTGGGAGACCGGGAGGGCGATCCTGGCTCACCTTCAGAAAAAAGGGGAACATCAAAAAAATCACGAATACGGGGAGAGTACATTTTGAAGGGAACGAACGGGTAGGGTGGATATCTTCCGTGAGTTTAACAAAAAGCAGGGGAAGGAGGTGTTCTCTAAGGGGGGAATGGGGGCATGAGTCGTGTAACTACGGTCATGGATCAGGAAAAGGGACATAGGGGGGAGATGATAAAAGGTCGATCAAGTCGATGGGCAAGGGGGAGAACTTTCATTTGGAACACACTCACCCGGTGAAGAAGAGAGAAAGATCGAACGACGTTCATTTGAAGAAAAAAAAAGGGAGATACCTCAAAAGGGAGCGGCGAAAATCAACTCAACCTAGGAAAGGGGGAACGAATTAGATGGTCGAAACGCATAAAAAATTGGGAAATTCTGTTACAAAGCCAAGACAGGACCCAAGTTGTGAGTGACAAAGGGCACTACATAGAAACATTGCGCCGCGTAAGAAAATTGGTAAAAGGAAATAGGGGGAATATCAGGGACCCGCCAGAGAGAAGTAAGAGGAGAGCATCATGTGGTGAACTGACCAGGCGTGTCAGGAAAAAGAAGCACATCTACACAAGGTAGGACTGAAAGTAAGCCACGAATGGGCCGAAGACCTTCAGACAAGGAACGCGTGAAAAAGAAAAAACCATCAGAGGGAAACTCGGCCAGGCTGGCGACGCACGAGCAAGTGGGAGACCGGATTCCGCGTCGGCCCTCGCACTCTTAGCCTGTCCGGAAAAAATTGGTGCATTAACTCCGCCGAGGAGAAGAACACCAAAAGTATCAAGGAAAAGGAAAAAGGAACGTTATCAGTTTATCACGAAGCGGGAGAGAAAAAAAAAAAAAAAAATCAGCGGCGGAGGGAAGAAAGCACCCGAGTGACGAATGAGGAAAAAAAAGAAGACAAAAGACTAGCCCAGGAAAAGCGCAAATAAGGGACGCGTCACGGGGGGACTAGTATAAAAACACTCCATCGCTTAACAGGGGGAAAGAAAAGAACAGAACGTCCTGAAGACAAACAACGGGCACATATATGGGCCGGGAGTGAGGTGGAAGAAAACCGGGGACACAAGAACACCACTGCAAAAAAAAAAGAAAAAAATAATTGAAAATTGATCCGTCACGATGGCTATAGTCGCGAAAAAAAAAGTGTAAGGAGGGATGATAAGAAACGGCCGGCTCGACGGGGGGGGGGGGAAAAAAATGCTGTTTCTAATGGGACTCCTATTTGGGAACGTGACCACAACAAACCAAAAAAAAAAGATCACTTTTTGCCACGAACAATCTCTAAAAAGCCCGGGTGGTCTGAAACCTACGCCAAGTTCGGATGGAGGTCCCACGTGAAATGTTGAAGTAAACCTTCCTTTTGACATACACGATTTAGTTTGCTGAGACAAAAAAACAGTGCGGAGGTATTTGAGATGGAACGGTTCATTTCACGTTGGGCAGGTTTCCTTTCTGTCATAGAAAAAGAGGGCTACAAGGGGGGGGAACAGCAATGTTGGTGAATAATCGAGGTGGCAAAAAAAAACGTCGTGATAACAGGAAAAAGGGAACGGGAAGGACTGAGAGGGTTGGGAAAAAGGGAGGAACCTTGCAGAAGAAGGGAAAGAGAGAAAATGAGGCGCTTCAATGGGAAATATTCGGCTCGTCATGGGCTTTTACAAGCTAAAAAGGTCGTAAGGAAATCCCGGTAGGGTCGTTCTTCAACCGAGAGTTATTGGAAGGTCGGATAACCCCTCTGGATAAGTAAGTGCAGGGTCACCTGCGGCTCGTTGGGTACGGGGGAACACGCCGGAGGGGTGGTTTGGGGGGGGGGGGTGTTGGTTGTGGGTGTTGGGGGGTTTTTTTTTTTGGGGGGGGTTGGTGTGGTGTTTTTGTGGGTTTGTGGGGGTGTGGGGTTTGGTTTTTTTTTGTGGGTGGGGGGTGTGTGGGGGTGTTGGGGGTTTGTGTTTTTTGTTTGGGGTTGTGTGTTGTTTTTTGTGTTTGGGTGGGTGGGTTTTGGGGGGGGGGGGTTTTTTTGGGGGGGGTGTGGGGTTGTTTGGGGGTGGGGTTGTTGGGTGGGGGGTTTTTTTGTGAGTGGGTGGTGGTGGTTTGGGGTTGGTTGGGTGTGTGGGGTTTTTGGGGGGGGTGGGGTGGGGTGGGGGTTTTTTGGGTTGTTTTTGTGGGGGGGTGTTTGTGTTTGGTGGTGGGGTTTTTGGGGGGGGTTGGTGTGGGGGGGGGGGGGGGGGTGGGGGTGTGGGTTTTTTGTGGTTTTGGGGTTGGTGGAGGGTTGGGTTGGGGGGGGGTGGGGGGGGGTTTTGTTGGGGGGTGTGGGGGTGGGGGTTGGGGGGGTTTTGGGGGGTTTTTTTTGGTTGGGGTTTGGTTGTTTGGGTTGTTTTGTTTGGTTGTACAGTGCGCACACGATTGGAAAAGGGGAAACTGGAAATCACGTAGGAAAGAGGAGCGTTAAGGTTGAAGGGAAAGGCAAGGTCAGGGCGGGCACAAAATGGAGCCGGCGTGGAGGGGGAAAAAGAAATCAATCGCGGGACGCGTCGACAACTCTAGTTTTAGCGGACAGACGGGGATGACGTGGGGAGGGCTCCGTGAGAGAGGGGAAATAGGGATTATCAAAGAACGAGTCAAGATCAGAACTTCGTCTTCTTCACCGGGGGCGGGGACTGGAAGTTGGAAACCCGGGGGCGGCATATCGGGATTAGTTCCGGATCCGGTAAAAAATCAGAAAAAAAGTCAAAAAAGGGGACCTCATCAAAGGCCCGCGCGTACAGCCAAGAAAGAAGTTAAAAAAAACGATGAAGGGGGGTGGGAAACTTAAGATCGAACGTGGAAAAGGAAGGTCCACGGAGGGGCGAAAGGAAAAGAGAACCTCAGGAAAGAGGCCCGGAAAGGAAGGAGTCATTTGAAAAGGCCGTAGACAAAAAGAGAGCAACTTGGAGGGGAAAGATCAGTCAACGGAATAAGAGCAAGGATCGATACACACCAACCGCGGACAAGGGGGGTTTGGGAAAAAGCTGCGCAGCTTCAAAAAAAGAGAGGGGGGAGGATAAGGGTCTCCTAAAAACTTATATAGGAGGAAGAGATAAGACGGGGGGGAAAGGCGGAAGAAAGATATTGATTATGGCTGCAAGAGGCGAGAGGGGCCTTCTAAAAACCCCAAATCGAGTCTAAGACGTTGGGAGAATCTGTCTTTGGCGAATGGAAGTCAGCAAAAAGATACACCCTCAAGGACGTGGGGAGAGCGGTGTGTGTGAAATCGGGAGGAGAAACTGTAGAAACTCGGCCGGATAGGGACGGAAACAGAGAACGCAGGAAATGATCAGCATCTTTGAAATCGCCGGATCATCGACAGCAAAGGAGAAAGGGGTGAATATCTGATATTGTCCCACAAACCTTCAGGGGAAACTGTTCGCTAACCAATTTCCGGTTGTACGGTTCTTTATTTGAGCCGAAGCGAAGCCAGGAGGTAAGGGAAGTCGATCTCTGGGATGGCTTACAGACGGAACGGAAGAAAAAAGCTCAGGAGAAGACGGGGGAAACTCGTGGCTCAACAATTAAGAATAACAGAAATATGAAAGAGCCGGGAATAGAAGTCTGGATAATAAAGGAGAAGGGAAAAGACTCTCACCTTGCGCGCAACAAAAAAGAAAAGGGCGGGACGACAAAGAGGGCGCCAGGACCGAATAATTGTGAGGGCGAGTTCGGATTGGCCAAACGCAAAAGCCGCAAATCATTTGTGTGACAAGACAATCGGGACAAACTGGCACAGCTTCAACGTTAAAGGGGAAAACAAGTCGCATAGTTATCAGACCCAAGATAACCAGAAAAAAAGTCGGAAACGTAAAAAGGCGTGGTAAAGGGAAACTAGCCGCAGATGACAGGAAAACCAATTAGCGAGAAGAGCTTATCCACGAATTCGAAGGAAAATTCAAAAGAATCTTGATACACAGGAAGAAAGGAAACCGAAAGGAAAAGGACCGCGACGCACTAGCAACTGACTAAAAAATAAAGGACGCTCGTGCATCTGCACGAGTGAAAAGCCATCCGAAGTAGAGAGGACAAGGGGGAAAAGGAGGACGAAAGACCCAATCAAAGACGCAAAGGGACAGGGAATACAAGTTTCAAAATTTGGGATATCACGACAGAAACAGAGTCGCTCAAAAAAAAGTAACTGAGGGCAATGAGGGGAAGAGATGGTCTAACCCGAGGAGGAAAGAGGAAAAATAGAAGAAGAAGAGACCGCAATTACGAACGGAGGAAAAGGGCGAGGAAAAGCCAGCATAGCGGGGGAAAAAATCTTCACTAACAGAACTTCCATGCAAGGGAATCGAAAAAAAAAGCACTAAGAAATGATGGGAGATATGTGGGCTTTCAAAAAGTGAAATAGAGGGAAAAATGATTAATCAATAAAAAGACAAAAGTTCTCGGGCTCGTGCCGATAGAAAAAAAAAAAAGAGATGGGAAGAAGCGCGATAATGATCGCAAAGAAAAGTTGGAGTGAGAATTTGTTCAGATGACCTCCCCACGACCACGAAACGTCGGAAAAGCCACAACATACATCAGACCGGACAAAGTTTTAGAAACGGGAAAGGGGGGGGACGGGAAGGAGGCATTAGACGGGGAGCGCCGGCCTGAAAAAGAGGGGCGGGAAGACTCGGCCCGACCGAGCGAAAACTGTGCCTGGGAAAAAAATTGGAAAAGAGTGGATTCGGTGCAGGGGGCTCATACAAAACTAGGGGGCGAAATATTAAAAAAGACATGCCGCGCGCGATTCGGGGGGGGGAAGGGAGAGGATTCGGCGAAAGGGAGGCGTTGAGTGACTGAGTGGCGCAAACGCGGATAAAGGGAATAACTCCGAAAGGAGTAAAAGGGGGAATCCCCGCAAGACAAGGCGAGATCGGCTAGAAATCTCTTGCGTCCGGGTCAGTGGAGAGAGGGGAGGATGAGGGAGAGGGAGTTCGCACACGTTATTGGATTGAGCGAGGTCAAAGGGGGCTAAGCAGGGGCCCCCGAATTCTGCGGTAGACGGGGGGCGTAGTGGATTGAACACTCCTGGGTGTACATTAAACAAAGAAAGTTATCAAGTAGGAGGTAGTATGAGGAGGAGAAGCACTTCTTAAAATAACCAAGTAGCGGGGGCATCACACGACGAAATGTTATATGGAGGGTGAAAAATGGTCGGAAGTCTTTTGGGCTGGGTAACATGTAAAATACAATTAATCGTCTAGGGCGCTCAAAAAATCCGATTGACGGACGTTGCTTGATCCGTTGGTCTCCCTGTTGAGGAGATAGGAAGGGTCAGGAAAAGGGAGTAGAAAAGGGAGATAATAAGCTTCTTCAGGGGACTGGCACCTGGGAGATGACGGAATAGGGGGAAAACGAGGCGGAAGAGCCTGGGATTTAGGCGCCGTGGATTTAAATCGACCGTGTGAAAAAAAAAAGGGGACATCCAAAGTAAAAACAAGGAAGGAGCGAACAGCCAGTAAAGTTTGTAGGCAAACGAAGATATAACATCCCAGTGCGCCAGACTGGAAATGGCATTCACAGAGGGGCAACTACAAGGGGAAGGGGGGGACGCGTCGGAGGATCAGGGAGAAAAAGGCGGACGTCAAAAGGGGGCACTGGCGGCGCGGAGGGAGGCTTCACGAAGAGAAAAAACCAGATGGCCGAAAAAAAAGCTAGATCGATGGGGGTGTGGTGTAGAGGAAGAAGAGAAAGCGTACCGAAAAAAAGGAAGAAAGATCAAGTTACGTCGTCCCAAAGATAGAGAAAAAAAACACAAAACGAGGAAGAATAACTAAGCGACGACGTAAAAAGGAGCGAGGTATGTCCCGAGGGCAAGAGGGAACTGAGAACAAACCAAGCGGCTTCTAGCTTTGGTTTAAAAGAGAAGGGTAGGGGACTTATTCGACGCTCGACGCCGAAAACAAAAATCCGCAAAAAACGATTCGGCTCCTCACAGAAGAGAGACGTGGGGGGAACACCCAGGAGAGAAGAGGGGGAAGAGGGTCTCAAGTTTAGGAAGGAAGGGGGATGGAAAGTCGGGAAGGGGGCACACAAACGTGCATGGGACTCTGTGGTCGAGAACCCATGGACGGGTTACATTCTTGACATCATCGAAGCACCGGCGTTCAGGCAACGTTCCGGAATTAGAAAAGGAGTACGGGAAAGGGTCAACGAATCTGCGAAAAACGGGGGCAAACACTCGTGTCACAGAAAAAAGGGGGGGGGGAAGAAGGGGGGACTAGAGTCTCACACAGGGATCGAGAATTGAACAAGCGGAACGACGAACTAAAGAACAAAGCTAAAAGACAAAAAGGGAAAGACCAGGTCGGGCGAAGCGAGCTCGATTAAGTGTTAAAATCGGGAAGCAAAAAGGCCCTCTTTTGGTGCACGACATCGCAAAGTGAAATAGTACTGTAAAGGTCCATCTGGGGAACAAAAAAGAAAAATTCCCCGATCCGCGCGGAGCGACAAGCACAAGATGTATAAACAACTCCAGCAGCAAAAAGAACGCGGGCGACGGGGAAACGTTAAAAAGAGGGGTGGCCAACAACACCTCACGGCAAGCACAATATTCCGCGGTGATAAGAAAAGAACCATAAGAAAGAAACCAGCGGAGGAAGAAATACTGGGACGAAAGGAACGATAGAAAGAGCGCAGCATAAACGCACGAGGCCTGACCAGGGAGGTGTTATGCATGTACGGGTTTAAAGCCCGAAACCCAGAAAAGAAAAAACGACCAGGAACCTGACTTTTCGCCGAGGAGTAACACAAAAAACATCGAAAAAAAGAGACTCGACTGCGGGGAGCGGTACCCCAAGTTTGAGGAAGGAAAAGAAAAGAAGAAAGAAAAAAAGAATATGCTGGCAAAGGAAGAAATCCGCTGGAGAGTGAATTCACCACACAGCGTGAAGTCCGGCGAAGCAGAATCAAAAACCCGCCCAAGGAAGTAAAATCAAGGGACCGATTAGTGTTGGGAGGAAAACCCGTAGAAAGGTGCGAAAAGGGGGAAGATAAACTTCTACGGTGCGGGAGATCATT
>Ga0179591_1307607_pt1 | contig 16592 bp, 11 predicted proteins | sample CZOMad2_1_08_16f_FD_182891 | JGI IMG/M metagenome (GOLD analysis project Ga0179591, IMG submission 182891) | Vadose zone soil fungal communities from Angelo Coast Range Reserve, California, USA - CZOMad2_1_08_16fungal (PacBio error correction) | ecosystem: Environmental > Terrestrial > Soil >...
CCTACTGCAAGAAGAGACTTCCAAAAAGGCAAAGGGAGCCGTGAAAGAGTGGCGTCTAGAATCTTAATCGTGGGGGGAAGGGCTGAGTGAGAGTAACTAAAAATAGATACCTCTCTCGGACTTGGTTTAGGGGACTACTGCTGAAATCGTTCTTTTCTAGCTCTAGAGCTAAAGCAAATTGTAGAGCATGATCGAAAGGGTGCGACGGGGGAGGGAGATGAATTGTCGAGAAAGCGTCCTAGATATACCGACAAGGACCGGAGGCTTCGGGGATTGAAAAAAAAAAATTCGGGAAAAGAAGTTGAAGAAAGTTATACACGGAGTTAGCTTCCTCATTGCGTCTAAGATCGCCAGTAGTAAGAATTCATAAATTAACAAGGAGTAAAGAAATACAAGGGGCGAAATGAGGGAGCGTCGAGCTGTTAAGAGAGGTGGGGTGGGGCGGGGGGAGGCGGGTCGGCCAAGAAACCTTTAGACTATCTCTAGAAATTCTTTTGGGAAATAAACGACGGGACGAGAGGTCCTCTGGACACCTTTGGGGACGGTAGGGTGGGGTGTGGCTTGAAGAATGCCGGGGGGGTCGCGTCTCGGGTGGGGGGGGCGGGGGTCCTCTCTACGGTCGGGAGGGGGGGCTGCGGGTCTTGGCGGAGGGGAGAAAGCACCCGCTTTCTTCCTCTACTCTTCCGGGTTCCTCTCGCTGTGAAGGGGCCGTGGGAGTGGGGGAGTAGTGTGGCAATGAGGAGAAGGGGCTAAAAACGGACTTCCCCTTCTCCGGAAAGGTGCGAGCTGGGGAACCCCTTGCGCTCAGAATGACATTCTCTCCAACTACAGAAGGGGATATGGCAGATCAATCGTCGGGGCTCTCACTTGGGGACGGTCTGTCTCGGAAAAGGAGGAGCTTGTCCTACTCACGAGCTTAGGAAAAATTTGTGGCGCGACTAAGAGGTGGAAATCCGATCCTGGGGTCGAAGGGAGCTGAGGCGTGTGGTCTACTTTCGTTAAAAGCACGAGACTTCGTCCTCGAATATTACTAAGAACCTGGAGGGAGGACGTCGGGCATCTTAACGGAAATTAAAGGTACGGAAACACGACGGCAAGAATCACGACACGACACCTACACACCGACGGAATAAGAGAAAGGGGGGATCTGTTCACGTCGTAGAGACCACCGCCGGGAGAGCCACACTTTCGCATGGCCCTGCGACGGAGAATTGAAAGGAATTCTAGAGCCGAGGTCCGGTATTAAAAGAACAAAGGTCGGGGAAAAAAAAGAAAAAAGATAAAAAAAAAAAAGAAAAAAAGATAAGTCCAAAGGACAAAAAATTCTCTGTGGGAGGGGTCAGAAAAATTATAAGGGAGAAATCCATGACAAGGGGGGCGAACTCTGGGGGCTATGGGGGGGGGGGACCGTGTATCGGGGGGAAAAAACCGGCAAACGTCTATAAAAAAAAACGGGGGGGGGGGGGGTTGTGGGGGTGGGGGGGGTGGGGGGAGCTATCCTTGAAAGAGGACTAATCTTCAGCGGCCAAGACTCAAACCTAAAAGACGCGGAAAGAAATTCTAGAATTCTCGCTCTTAACGAGAAAGTCGGAGGATCTCAACTCTCTAAGCACGGGGAACGACCTTCCGCTACTCTATCTTGCTGCATCGTGAGCTCTGGGACGAACCCATTCAAGAGGAGTGAGGAAATTGAAAACTTTAAGGCTTTGTCAGTTGATCAGGGCCGAAAAGATAAAAATTCAAGGAAGCAGCACGGAGGTGATCATGGCCTTTTCTAGGAGTTGCCATTAAAAACCGGGGGGTGCAATCTGGCTTGACACGGGGGAGTTCGAGTTGAGGATGTCTGAGAACATACTGCGCTGAAAGGGGGGGGGGTAATCGAATACGGGGGGGCGAATAGGTTATATTGGTAGACGACATGTTCGCGATGGACCTCACGATGGTGGGGGGGGGGAAAAAAAACGTAGTAGCGTTCGCTTGTTCAGGGGCTAAGTTCTCAGTAGGAGGAGCAGTACTAAGTTATAACTCAGAGGAGCGGTGGTAAGGGGATTAAAGGATGCATAAGGACCGCGCTTTCCGGTAACGCACTACCAGGGGATGTCCCCCCCTAGGGGGGTGGTTATGAAAAAAACTGTATCGCTTCCCTGAATCACGGGAGCATGCTATATGATGGGAGGGGAAAATCCTCGGATGAAAGGGGAGGGAAACCGATTCCGAAAGGGCGCGTACCACCGGCTGGTCTCTGCAACGTAGCAACGGAATTACCCTTCGTAACGGGAGAAACAGTTCGGGGGGTAGTGAATCTTTTGAGGAACGTTGAGGGGCTGGGCATCAGAGGGGAAATCGTCTACACCACATCTGTATCTCCTCGGAAAATAGGGGGACACGGGGTCAGGATCCATTTGCCTATAAGAGGACGTTAGAGAACTACCCTCTGTACATCTGAGCCCAGCGCTCCCGGGAAAGAGGAGAGGCGCGGGGGGGGGTTAACCACCCCTTCCACCTAGGGGGGTACTTACTTGCCAAGGCTCCTTTTATCCAGAGACGGGGCATTACCACGCCGCAAAGCTAAGAAGGTCAGGAACCGGGCGCTGATCCCATCCTGGAAAGAAATTTATAAAACAGTAAAGGCCTGTCGTATTTTTGGAGGGGGGAGTTCGGCTCATTTTTCAAAGCCGCCGCGAGCCCAGGGATCATGCCACGGGGGGAATAGAGGGTCTCTCGCTGAAGGGCCTTTTAGCTGTTCTCTTTCTAGCACTGGGGAGGGGGATAACCGGGGGACGACGTGATCAGACGCGAGGCTATCGAAGACTCTCTAGACGGCTATTTATCAGATCTGCCTACGCGATCTATCTAGAACACTGTAAGAAACCACGAAATAAACCATCCGCAAATGGTGGAAAGTGCCTTGAAATAGATCGTCAACCGAAAACCACCGTTTAGTCGGAGATCGAAAAAGGGGAATAGGAAACACCAGGGAAGAAGATCTTACACCACGGACGTGGGGTTGGCGAAACTAAATCCTGATCAATTGCCCGCGGGAAAGCCCAAAAGGACAGGGGGGGGCTTATCCTTAAAAAAGGGGCGCAGACGCTGGCTTATCCCATAAGATCTAGGAACGGGATGGGGGGTCTCTTCATGAGAAGAGGGGAAACGTGCCTGGCTAATCGCAAGGAGAGGAAGGGGGTCTTTAGGTTAACGCCGGTAGATCTCAATACCAGTTCTGTAGACCTACTGAAACACGAAAGCGCACGCGGCTACGGGGGTGGGAATTTTGGAAGGTGGCTTCTATAAAATCGGAGAAGGAGGACTGCAAAAGATCGAGCACTGAGCGCCAGAAATGCGTTGCCCCACCCGAGGGTTGGGAAAGAAAATCAAGAGGTCCGGCTGAACGACCTAGGGCCAGGAGTACTTCAGGATCCCCACCCGCTAGGAAGCACCGGTCCAAGTTGCTTCGCTTCTAAGAAGTAAAGGGGGTACTAAGTAAAGAAGTGCGAAGGGGAAAAGCGACACGCGAGCTCGGGATCGGTCTGTGCATAAGAAGGGGGGTTCAAAGCAGTCGGGGCTAAATGGTTCTAGTCACGGGCTGAATGCTGAAAAGCAGGGGAAGGGCTGGGTTTGAGCACAAAGGTGATATCTGAGTATCTTTTGAATGCTGGGAAAGCCAGGGGAAAATCCGCAACTTTGAATAACGAAAGCCACCCCGACTTAAACTCTCCCGTTCGACGGAAAGGGGAAGGGGTTAAAAAAGGTCGTTAAAGGATTCTTTGAGAGAAAAAAATGCGGAAAAGGATGATAGCAGTCAAGTCTTTGATAAGAGATAGAAACCTAGGGATCCACTAGACACCTTGGGGACTAACAAGAGGAGAACCAGGGCGTCCTTTAAAGAAACAGGAATCCTTTTTGAGGGCGGGTTTAGTCTGAAAGAGGGAGGAGCAGGGAAAAAAGAAGCGAACCAAACTCCCATCGATATAACTGGAGGGGCTGCTCTGATGCCTCAGTATCAAGCATCCCGGACAATAGCTAGGAAGACATCGAATTGTAAGACGGGGTAAGACCCTGTTGGGGGATCTACAATCTCACCATATCTTAGGGAACAAAGTATTAGGAAAAGGACACCCCGGATGGGTCTCAAGACCAATAAGGGGAAAAGGATCCCTTGGTCAGAAAGAGAAAAGAGTAACCTCCAGAGGGGAGGCAAAAAGAGTGATCATCCCCACTCTCCAAATCAGCAGAGGGTAAGGGAGGGGGCTCAACAACGGAAGGAGTGGACGTAGGAGAGTCCATCTAACCTTTAACAGCCGTGAATTCCTGGGGAAACTTGGGACTCTTTCAGAGACTGTTGATCAGTATCTCCGGAGCTATGTCGTGAAGGAAAGACAGGGAGCCTTATACAGACAGCGGGGAGAGGGGGAAAAGGGGCTCGATTCTTCTGGGAAAAGCTCGAGTAGGCACTTCGGCGAAAGGGTAAGATATACCTCCTCTTGTGCCGATGTCCGTAGAGGGGGGGAGCGAATCCGTAACCTTTGTCGACGGGATCACGCATGCAAGGGTCAGATCGGAAGCAAGGTCGACACCGGAGTCTTAAGAAACTCGAGCCAAGAAAATCAGTACCTGAGGAAAGAAGTGGGGTGGCCCTTTATCAGGGTCTCTCCTCGTCTTTTTACTGACTTAACCTTAAGAGAGAAGAGGGTTCAAAGTAGGTGTCGGTGTCCCGAACTTTCCTGTCTATGAAGGAGTTACTACGTAGAATAAATGGGCTAGGGAATCTTCATAGGATCGCTAATATCGGTCGGGTCAGACAGGAGGACTAGAAAGCCTCTGGAGGATCTATATCGGGGTCTTGATACTCATAGAGAAAAAAATAGAGCTAATGAGAATCTGATGACGAAAGTTGCAAGTCTAGAAGATGAGAGCGACATTATTAGGCTTCGATCCTCTCAGTCTGCTTCAGATAAGGCTTTCTGAAAAAGTTCTGAGGGAGCGTCGGACCTAATTAAGAGGGGGAAGGTGGCCTTCGACAGAGGGGAACCGAGCATATTAAAGTTCATCGAAAGGATTCTAAAAAAAGCGCCGAGGAGGCGCCGCAAGGAGCTCGTCTCTCGGGGACACTAAGAGAGATCTATCCATTGGAGAACTTCGTCAGGTCGAGATCGTAGCCGCCGGTTAAGCGTCCCGCCTCTGTCCAGCGACTTCAAGGCCAGAGAGCGATCGGTCGGTCTCCTTGGGGGGAAAGACCGGCGACAGACCCGCAGGATTCCCCAGCGGGTTCGGGAAAAGCTCGCCTCGAGTGGGTACGTCCTCCAGGAGTCTTCCGTACTCAGGTTAAAATTGATCAGGACTATGGTCCTCTGCCTAGAGTCTCGAAATGGCATTCACGGGAGCTTTTTTCTACCGAAAAGCCACTGGGGGGAAGGGAGAGGTTAAAATCCGACCATCGCGGGAAGGGAATGTGATTGTCTGTCCCGATTTCTCGAAGAAGGATGAAGGGAACCGGACATGGACTCTAAGAGGGACCGAGCTCGTAGACATCTCGTTTGAAAGAAGCAGAAGAGAGCCGGGAAAGCCCGGACCTGAAAGAGAACGTCAACCACGGCGCGCGAAATGGGGATTGGTTAGAAATCGGAGAGAGCCGGGGGGAAGGGGAAGAATCCATGGGGCCTCTGAGCCGGTCGGGGAGAAAGATCTAACTCGCTAGAAAGATTGGTCTGGGGGAAGGCCTAGCAAACGGGGCCAGCATCTCTCTAAGGGTGGGTAGGTGATGCAAACCGGCCTCCGCTTCGGAAAGACAGCACCCTCGAAAGGCGAGCAGTCGGGAGGCATCGCGCGGGGAGTTGAAGGGAGATCTATACCCCGGGAACCCAAGCTCGCTCCTTTTTGGGTTCAGACGAAGGACTGGGGGGGGGAGGGGGAGCGGCAGCGGGGAGGACCTGGGGACTCGGAAGTGCGACAGTAAATGTCTCGTCACCTGGAAAAACTACTTAGGATACCGGGAATATCAGAAATAGAAAAAGGACTTACGTCGATGCCTGGAACAGAGATTCCTGGGGCGACTTTCTAAACTCTCCGGAAGGTGCTGAAGAGTTCTGGTACCGAAGGGGAACCCGACTACAATTGGGGAAACTGAAAGAGAGGCTGCAGGAGGGGATCTCATGATGTTCTACTCTCTGGTATACTACGCAGACGGGGAGCTCTCAGGACTATCATGATTCAAGGCTTGAAGAGGTGCTGTATTCCGTTTGAAGGGGGGATAAGGAGACGTACGCGGCAGAAGCTCTTTACCGGCTGAAGATAGACTATGCAGAACCTAAAAAAGTTAACGGCTGGGGGCATCGAACCCGTGATAGAAAAGACTAAAGGACGGCGATAAAAGGGGCAGGACGCCGGTCCCGAGGAGAGGGAGAAGAATCCGGAGAAGGAAAAGAATCGCGGGGAAGAGCGCATCCTCAGATCTCCTCTAAAAAATCCGGAGGGGGACTTCTAAGGAATTACGGGATAGAGCTAGAGTCGCAGGAGGTTAGCGACGGGTCAAATCTATCCGGGCTCCTTATCAACCTCGAGGAGGAAGGGGGGCTACTGGAAAAAGAAACCAAATCGCCAGGGAAAAGAGGATTCACCTATCTATTCAGCACAGGGGGAATCTTCCTACGGCTTCAATTTTCTACGCCGGCAATAGTTAAAAGGGAACTACAAAAGGGAAAAGAGACGTCTCTGATAGCATTTGGGAGAAAAAAGGTCCTACACAGGGTTTCGAATGCTCGCAAGGGAAAATTCTCTGAGGGGTTCGGGGGTGTGGAAAGAGATTTGACTTTGGGAACTCTGGGAAGAGGTCGGAGGGTTCCACTGTGATGTCTTAACAGGCGATGAAAGGGTCAAAAGGGATGAGGAACTGTTCGGGGGCTGAAGAGTAGCGAACATGTCTTTAGGCTTCCGGAAACCTCGAGAGAAAGTCCAGAGCGCCCTAAGATAAGGGGTTGCAGGGCGTGCGTAGAACTCTTATCTTTTCCCACTAAAGATCACCTGGGAGATCGCCCGGACATATCTGGGAGGCTCTCTAGAGGAAAGGTTCAGGAAAGGGGACTGCGAAGGGAGGCGCTGAAGCCTCATTACCTGATGAAGGTTGAAGGAGAGGGCGTATCTTCTGAGACGGGTTTAAAACGAGCATTTACAGGGGGAGGTGCTTGAAAAGGAGAGGATTTTATATAGGTTGCCTTGCCCTCGGGTGTTTATGGAACGACTGCCTCTTTTCTTCAAAACGGGAAAAGGGAAGAGCTTGGTGAAGGGGAAAAGGAGCCATAAACTCGGCGCAAGAAAGCATCAGAAGAATACAAGGTAAAAAAGGTGGAAGTCTCTTTAGCTTCGTCAGTCGCTGTCCGGAGATTTCCAAAGGCACGATGGGGGGGGGGTCCCTAATCATTTCCGTCGCTTCCCGGGCTGTTTAGGGGGACTCTGCGAAAAAGAAGGGCACGTATGAAAGAGGTATTGGGCTTGTGGTCCAGGAGTTCCTGTATTCCAGACTAAGGGAAGATTCCGTAACCGAGAAGAAACCAATTGAGTCGTGGGAGGGGGGGGTTTTTAGTAAAGTACGCACCGAGAGTAGTTAGGTCAACGGGTTGCTCTGTATCTTCATCTTAGAGAAAAGTGTCTACTAAGGAATTCCGGGGTTCAAACGTAAAGGTCTTCAAAACAGTACGTCGGAAAACCTGGCGAGAAGGTAGGACTAAGTTCTCTTTGGGGGGTGGGGGGGAAAAAAAGGGGTGCTCCCTTTACTCGCTGGACACGAGAGGGAACAAATCACCACAGAAAAGACAAAAAAAAAATTTTTTACAACGAACTCTTGCCTATGGTGTCTTGCATGAGGAACTGGAAAGAAGTTTAAACTACACAGGTAACGAAAGAAAGGAGAAAATCTTAGGCTGCACTCTCTGGAGGGATCGTCGGAAAAGAGGTAGGATGGGCATCCTTCCGGTGTCCCAAAGACGGAGGTCGGTCGAACCTAAAGTCGGGTGGAGGGGAAGACTCTCCTCGAAGGGGTTGTAGGAGCAGGGACCAGTGGCCTCCTCAGGAGCTTAGATAAAGGGGGTCGCGGCTCCCCCTGTCTGGGGAAAGACGCCCTTCATTGAAGAGGAACTCAAAGGTTGAGAGGGGAAATGTCGCTTAGCGAAACCCCCACCTCTGGCTTCAGGGCATTAATATCTCCATAGCAGTCGGAGTCCTATTCAAGTGAGGAGTTGAAGAGGTCTACAGGAAGTGCTTTAGATTCGAGTCGCAGAGGACACCCGAACTTGTCATCATAAGCTCGTAAACCCTGCTCTAGAAAGATCGAGCAATACCTAGAGGGGACTAGTAAAAGCGCAGGGGCGAGATCCTGTTGAGCGGATACCAACCAAGCTTGAGACGACCAAAGAGGAGTTAGGGAACAAATTTTGGGCGCGGCTTCTTTTCGCATTGCTAGACTCCCCAAACCAGGCGTCGAGCTAAATACCCAGTTTTAGGAGAAAAAGACGGAGAGTGGGGAAAGAAAAGATAGTTAACCCTCGGTGGGGTATCTTGAATACGCAGGGGGGGGGTGCGTTACAAGAAAAAAAAGGGCTGGAATCGTAGGGAAGAAAACAAAGGGTGCGGATTGATTCGCTTCAGACGCGGAGGGTGCAGGTCAGCCGTAAAGAAGGAATCTGCTCTCTAGTAGCTCGTATGGTATAGATTAGCGGGTCCCCGGAAAGTCCTTTCTAGCTAGACTAAGTTTTTCTGGTGCCCTGCTTTGCACGCGTCTTTGAAAGTAGTTCTTACGTAGTCAAAAAGACAGTGGTATACCTCGCGAGAAAAGGATCGGCGCTAGAAACAAATGACGCTGGACGCGATCCTCTTGTATACGTGTCAGGGTGTCTCGTAGCCATAGCGGGGACCTGGATGAGGGACCGGGAAAGGGCGAGTCGCTTTACCTGGGGTCGTGGTAAGCAATTTAGGAGACATTATGGGAATTATCGAGCTTCCTCGCTGACCAAGTCATTCCGAGCCAGGAGCCGCTTCAGGGCCTATTCGAAGGGGTATTCATTCTTGAGAACTGAATGGACATGAGACTTCACATCCTCGTTGCCGACTACCCTAGAGGAAATCTCTTACACGCGCATCATTGACGAGGGGGGAGACGTAGGTCGTTGACAGGATGCATTGATAAAGGTTTCATTTCCAAAGGGATACTGCCCGCACATGAGTCAGAGTCGTGGGTAAAAGGAATCGGAGGGATTTGCCAAAGGGTGTGCCAGCCTATTTCCCGTTCGCCAAGGAAAAATCACGTACCGCACCAAGTAGGCCAAAAAGGTCAAGTGTCCAAGTATCCCCGGGGGCGTCCCGGGGACCTGCGGCAGCTGAATCTTCGCAAAGGCTTCGTCAACGATGAAAAAAAAAAAAAAAAAAAACAAAAAAAAAAAAAAAAAAAAAAAAAACGGGGTCATAACTAAGTGGAGTAATCACCTTGATGTCTGGAAGGAACTAATGGCCTCGGAAGAAAAAAAAGGGGCGGTCGCTTTGGTCTGCAGCGCGGCCAGAAAAAGGCACGAAGGGAAGAAGGCCACCGAAAACGGTAGGCAAGATAAAAGAATTCTCTGCTCTCCTGATCATGAAATAGAGAGAAAGGAAACTCTAACAGAGGGGTTTCAAACGTGTTTAGTAGCTAAAATACTCCAAGTGGCATTGGAAATTCGTCAGACGAAAGGTTACGAGGCGGGGACGAGGGGGTTCTAAGACACATAATCAACGGCTTGCCACCCAGGATCCTGGGGGGAATAAGGAGCTGCTACTAACACTCAAAAAGAAAGGCAACGGGCTAAAAGGTCTATCTCAGAAGGAATCACTTGAAAAAGAGTCTGTCGCTGGAACAGGAGGGGCAACCTTCCGACGACCAGTCCACTGACGTTCTTCGGGGACGGACGAGATGGCGCCTGTTCGACCCATTAGGACTGGGGACAGACAATCTCTTTCTCCAGGAAAAAGATTGCAAGGGAGGGCCTCTGGAGGGACTCCTCATTAGAGAAAGAAAAACCGGAGGGCTCTAAAAGTGCTAGAAGTCTGTCGTACATCTCTCAAGCTGGACCAGTGAGATCTGGGCTAGAAAAAGGGATGGCCTCTGAAGTGAGGGAACCCCGAGGGAGAGGTTATCTAGAAGGATTAGGGCATCTGACTAGGGGTACCCGCGCACACTTTTGTCACGACCTGGTTCTACCAGGGGTCTTGAAGGAAAAGTAAACGGCCCTAGACCTGCTTCGTACTAAAGGCGTGAATTAGTTAATCTAGAGCTTTTAATGAACTCTCTTGGGACATATCAGGTGGGGGCTGGAAGGGCTCGTTATTTTTAGAAAGGTCAGTGAACAAGAGGACGTCAAGGTCCGGAACTTGGAAAAAAAAAGGAAGACGGGAAGGTGGATCTGCATCGGCCTTCTGTAGGAGCAGCAGAAACGAGGTAGACAGCCATCTCCGCTAGGTGGGGGCTCAAGAGGCAAGATCGGCTTAACAACGGCGCGAAAACGCTCTATAGGTATGATTCTACCTGGTTGCCAGGTATGAAACAGTATGGGGGGAGAGTACTAATCTGGGGATAGATTCTCGACATAGAGAACGGGAGCTGGCGGCAAGGCAGGGAGTAGAGAGGTACCGAATTTACGGACCGTCAGTTGAGGGGACGTCGACGGAGAGACGGGGAGGGAAAGTCGGTAAAGATAGTAAGGGTATTTCACCTTCAAGCCTCCTATATATCGGCAATATCATATATTATGCTTTCTGACTTAGACAGGTTGGGGGGGGGGGGGTGGGGGGGGGGGGGGGGGGGGGGGTGGGTTTGGGGTGGGGGGTTGCGGGAAGGGGGGCGTCGCAGGGGGGAAGGAAGGCATCTTAGGCGTACGAAAGGGGGGGGAGCTCACAGAAGGTGGGACTAATCAGGGATCGACAGTCGAGTAGAACGACCGACCTCAACTCCTCTTGTCGAAGGTACTCTTGCTATTTGACTCTGGTTACTGAGAGGCAGAATAGGGGATATAAATTGATTCAGCAGAGACGGAGGTTGGAAATCCAGGGAAATTTGACAATCCATAGAAAGGGGACTCCGGCAAGGATTATAGTCTGTCACTAGTTGCCATGGTCGCGGAAGGGGGGAAATTCGGAGAGTGACAGACTCGAGAGCTCTCTTGGACCGCGGAGGGGAATGAAGATTGGGGAATCGACATGATCCGCAGCAAAAGGGGGCGGGTCACGAAACAGCGAGGGGGGAGCTCTTTAGATTCGCGAGCAAACGCCTAGACAAGAGTCGATCGCGGGCCGAGAAAGGACCAACTCTCGGGAGGGATTGCACTTGTGACTTTCCTGGGAGGAGTCTCAGACAAAAAGAAACGGCAGTGGGATAGTAAAGAAGGCGATCGAGAGCCCTATCGCAACACATCGGGATCAAGAAAGGGGCGGGAATCTTCGCCTCCTATCCTCGGAGATGGAAACTGGGGGTCGGCCCTCAATCCAAAGAGAAGTGGGGGGGAAACTTCGGGAAGGATCACTCTCTTTCGCTGCGCCTAGTAGCGCGCATAGGAGGGTACCGAAGTCCTCCTAATAATCGGTGAGGGCTCGGAAAGGGAGGAATAGAGGCTCTACGAGGCCTACAAGAGGATACATCGAGGAGAGGCCTTCGATGGGGGACAAGACCGCTATTTACGAGAAAGGGGTCGTAAGTAGGCGGGGCGGAATGTCATTTCTAAGATCGCCGATTACCCTCAACGGCACGTAAGTAAGGACCTCTGGAGTCGAGTTAGACTCAAGGGATCTCTGGGTCTAAGAGGTCAGAGGGCTGGGAGAAAAAATGTAGACTAAGCCTCGGAATGTTCGAAGGGGGGGAAAAAAGGGAAACACGATTGGCTCGGTACACCCGGTCTACGCGTCGCCGCGCCCACGACCTTCAGGCAGGGAGAGGGTCAGGGAAAACTCTAAAAGGTTTACCTAAAAGCCCAGGGAAAAAAGATAGGGCCAGAATCGTATCTACTTCTGAGGCTAGATAAGCCGCTCAATTCTAGGGGAGGGAAGAGGAATCTGCGGGACCTTTCCGTCGCAAGAAGATGCCAAGGGAGGAGAAAAGAGGGAACGCATCTCCGGCATCCACCATAAGGGGAATCTGAAATAACGAGTGAATCTAAGGAGAAAAAGGGATGGGAAAAGGGTTTGCTGACTCTCGGTCATCCGAGAGTTTGGACGATGCACCAGAGACTTCGGAGCTAGATCAGAGGAAAGGGGGGAGGCAGCTATATGCGCCGCCGGGGCCGACGTGGCTAGAGGGACGGAAGAGTTAGAAAAGGATCCTCCCAGCTCCTGAAAGATCTCTGTATAGAGACCGGAAGCCGGCTAAAGAAAGGGGCTAAGAGGTCCTCCTTAGCACCGAAAAGTGGAGGAACCCGGCAAAAGACTCTCACGGCGGCTTTTAGAAGCTATCAAGGTCTCCGAGTGCCGGGGCTGAGCCACTAAAGAGGAAAAAAACAGGTAGTTCTCTTAACTTGGGAGGGAAAAGGCTGGCATAGCTTAGAAGGAGGGGGAGGGGGATCCTGTTAAGTCTACGTAGGCCAAGGGGGGAGGAAAACCTCTATGCGGTCACCAGATCCGTAATTCCGATCAGGAAAAGAAATAGAGCTAGAAGAAGTCTTTGGACCCTTCTCCTCGCCTCTAGGGTACGAGGAGGGCCCTGCCAGCTCTCCTAGGGAAAGGGACGTGAGCTTCCTGTCTTTGGGACCTGGCGCTAAGAGGGGGGGGCCCGTTATCAGTTAATTTGGAGACGAGTTTGCTATCAAGGGATGAGAATGGGGGGAGAACAGGGGAATGGGGAATATATCCTTGGGGGGTTCTTTGAAGGGAACTACTTTTCTTTCCTAGATCCGCGGGGGGGGGGGGGGTGGGGGGAAGGGGGGGGTGGGGGGGGGGGGGGGGGTGTGTGGGGGGGTGGGGGTGGGTTTTGGGAGTGCCCAGGGGGGATCCGTTATTTGACCAGGTAGTGGTTTCGTTGGCATACCCGCGTCTCTTTCACCTGAGGGGGGTGTATCATCCCGACTGGGTAAGATGGCCAGGGGCCAAATTTTTTAGACTTGGGTATCAATCAAAAAGAAAGGTCGCGAAATCCAAAAAAAGGGGGGGGGGAAAATTTCCTTTAGTTCTCTCTTATGTTATGGTTCTTATAAGAAGGTTAGGAAGGGGGGTGGGGGGGAAGTGGAATGAGGGATGAACCTTAGCCCCGGCTCTTAAAAATATCACCCCAATCGGGGAGGTCTGAATGCAGTTGAGGAAAGGGAAGTCCCTAAGACACTGTTGGAACAATTCGTTAGAAACGGTGCGCGGTACGGGAAGACGCTGCGCAGATTAGCTGCCGACAGGGGAGGGAATCAAACCTAAGTTAAAGTCCGGAACCGAGAACTTAGACGGGGAAAGAAAAGGCCCTACGGTCACGGAGGGCGGGCTAAAAAAGTGTGACCTCTTGAAGGCACCAAGGAGGAATGGGCAAGGGATCGAAGAAACATAGGGAATCTCCTCGCCCACGGGGGGGAACCCCGAAAGATTTATATTATGGAGGGCTCAACCTGCAAGGGTGGATGTGCAGAGGAGTGGGGAGGGAGGGAGATGGGGGGGGGGAGGAAGTAGGGGTGAGAGGGGGTTGGGGGAGAGGTAAATGAGGGGGTGTGCTAGGGTGGAGGGGGGAGATGGAGGAAGAGAGGGGTGGTGAAAGGTGTGGGGTGTATGGAGCATCCGCCTTCCTCTCCGCAGCGTTGATCGAAGAGATTCTAAGAAAGGGAGGCGAATTCGTTCCTGAGTCAGGAGGAGAAAAAGGGGGAAATTTTAAGGACTGCCCCCTCCGGGGGAATCTAAGAAAGCAGCCCTCACCGGACGAGGGGTTTTCAGGGAGGAGAAGAGAAGGTTTAGATCAAGACGTGAGCAGCCTCACGGTGCTGCTGGGGAGAAAATCCGAGAAATGAGTCAAGCACTTCAGTTGGCCGAGAGCATCGTCTCCAAAAAGTTGTTGCAGGTGAAAAGGACTGCTCGGACGCGAACCTCATTAGAGAATGGAAGACGCTAGATACGAGCGCGTGACTTTGATTTAATACAGCAGGCGAAATACAGGAGTACATGGGAAGAGTCTCGAAAACCGCGACGCACGTCTAGGGAACTACAAGTGGACTCTCTCACTGTCTATTACATATACGAAGGAATTGATCGAGGTCGCCCACGCTTGAAATCGACCGAGCCACGAAAAAGAAGAGGAAGAGGTCTTTTCAAGGGAAGATCTAGGCCAGCACCACACCGTATCCTCGAAGCAGGGAATACCTATGGGGAGGTCTCAACAACAACAAAAGGAGTATTAAATATAGAGACCTAGGGGAAGTTTATGAAAGATGACTCCCCTTGGTTGCGTTACTCTAGGGCCTCGAAAACACAAACAAGTTTTGGCTTATAAGGGGAGATGAAGAAGCGGGGTCTTCTGGCTCATCCCGGGACTGATAAGGCGAGGGGGGTAGGTCTTCTTCGGGGATTTAGGGAGGGAGTAGTGCCTTTAGAACTCGCTAGAGAGATGTAGCGAACTGATATTTCCGGGGGGAACCAGGTAGTCCTAGCGAGAGAAAGTCTATACCTCTGGGGAATAAGATCATGCCTCGCGATAAAAAAGGGGGGCTAAGAGGGTAAAGTCATTTGTAGGAGGCTATCTCAGCGCTCGAACAGGAGCACCTTCGGGGACTTGCCCTTCCTTCTTGAAATCGGGAGAGACCTGGGTATCAGATAGAGCACGGTGAATGCTACGAGCCCTGCGACGGCTCTGGAAGGAGTCCTGACCCCAACTAAGTAGATGGCTATGACAAGGGGGGGGGGGCAAGGCCCAAGCATAGAGGGGCGACTATAAAGATCGGACACTCCACGAGGCGAAATGTTTAAGCGCTAGAATCTTTTGATTTGAGAAATTTCTGGGCATTGGCCGGGACCTGACTGTCTCCTGTGGACCTTACAAACCGCACCTAAATCGTCTTTTTGGGGAGATTGGGACTCTTTCTTGGGGGGGGTTATCTCTTCCAGGGGATTCCATAAGGGGTAGGTCACTTTCGCCAAGGACTTAAAAAGGAAAGGAGGCCCATTTAAAGGATGGAGTATAGTTGACGGAAATTTCACTTCAGGATTAATCAAACGCCCTGCGGGGCAGGAGGGATGTCTCATCAAAAAAGGCGGGACGGGAAAAGACAAAGGTCATACTAACTTTCATAATCAACCTGTCTTGAATATACGACTCCCCCACCCGAAATTACGAACCGGAGGAGTGATCCAAGGGAGTGATCACTACCAGAAGCCGGAAAGAATCACCCAGCATTCTAACTTCCAGGGATCGATGAAGCTCCTCTGAGAAGAAAAAGACTAGAGATGAAGGCAACAAAAAACATAGGGCTTGGAATCTGTAGGAAACGTCCCTGGTTTGATCTACAATAGAAAAAACATAGGGAAAAAAGGGAACCGGTTAGTTTCCGGTAAACCCCGATCTTGGATCGAGGGAGGGGCTCAGACGTAAAAAGACCCATTATACCCTTGGAAAAAAGTGTGAAGAAATAAGCAAGAAGGGGGAGGAAACGAGGGGAAGAGAAGGGGGAAAATATGCAAAGTAGACAAGTTCATGGGTGCTCTCTGACAGAGGGGCAAAGAGGGGGCAAGGCTTAACGTGAAAGAAGCCGGTCCTGCAAATGCTTGCAAACGGGACGACCAAGAGAAGGAGAGGGCGCCATGAAACGCGGATAGACTTGCAGAAGAAAGAGCAACGAGCGTATACCCTAATCAACACGTTGAAGATCGGAGGGGGCTCGACCGTCGTGATAGGGCCTCTGGCGGGAAAAACGGTAATTCGGTCAAGGATCTAAATTTTTCCTCGTCGAATGAAGGGGCTTCTCCCAGAGGGAATACAGAACATTTGAAGAAAATCAATTGATCGGCATCGGGGAAGACACAGGAGAGGCAGAAATCTGGAAACCGCGTAGGGCTCATCCACCCCGGACATCTGATACCCGCCGTACATGTAACCCTGGAGGCCTACGACGGAGTGCACTTCCTGAAGACTCTCTAAAATCTGGGAGGGGGCTTGCTGAAACGTTAATGTGGCGGGTACCGGAAGTGCCGGGAATGCACTTCTAGGGGGGTGAGTAGAAGACCGGATCTAGAGGTTGAGAGTCAGGAGGCTCGGCGAATATCGCGCTAGGCGACTGTAGAAAAAGCAAGGGAGGTATCAAGACTAGCGGATGGAACAGAGGGGAGAAATGAGCATCTAGACTCGGATGCGAAGTCTGGGAAGAAGGAGGGAGTCTAAGCATTGAACTATGGGAGAGAGAAGGAGAGAAGAAAAGGGAGAAGCAGATCAGTGTCGGCGCCGGAATTTCATCGGGGAGGATCATTAAGGACTTGGGAAAAGAAGGAATTCGGGAGGTCGGGACGAGGGAGTATCACCAAACTGTCATCACGATATTAGGGGAACCAGGAAAAGAAAGAGTAGCCGGGATCTCTTATCAATATCTCGCATAAGGGGTCCGGGAGGGAGGGAAAGACAGGCGTTT
>Ga0179591_1356062_pt1 | contig 16590 bp, 29 predicted proteins | sample CZOMad2_1_08_16f_FD_182891 | JGI IMG/M metagenome (GOLD analysis project Ga0179591, IMG submission 182891) | Vadose zone soil fungal communities from Angelo Coast Range Reserve, California, USA - CZOMad2_1_08_16fungal (PacBio error correction) | ecosystem: Environmental > Terrestrial > Soil >...
AAGCTAGCCACAAAGGCCCTACTGTTTGTTTTTTTTGGGCTGAAACAGAACCGAAAAGAAAGCCCTTACAAAGCCTCCATGGTCAACCAGGAAACAGAGGGGGGACCGTTGGGCTCAGAGAAAAGGTTCAAGCAAATGAGGCACTTACGGCCGAAAAGAGGGGAAGGCTGTCACGCTTGAACCCTTCCGGGGGGCGGCAGAAGAGAAGGTGCGGCGGGAATACCGAGCATCTGACTGAAACTAAAAAAGGGGGCTCCTCTCGCGAAAGGAGGGGGGCTTATCTAGTCTCTATTGAGAACTCGCCCCAGGGAAAAGAGGGGGATCAAATTCCCGCTATTGAAGGAAGAGAGAGGAAAAAAAAAAAAAAAAGGAAATGACTCACTACTCATATTTCGGGGGGGAAACAGGACTAAATCCCCCAACCAACGAAAAAAAAGGAAACCGCGAGTTTCCAAGAATCAGAGGGGGAAAAAAAGTAAAGCCAATGAACATCTTGGAGAAAAATACATATTGGTGTCAGTGTAAGGAGAGGGGGGGGGGAAGCCAATAAAAAGAAGAGAAATCTATGGTTCTCGATTGGAAAAAACTTTTTAATGGAAGAAACCTCGCAGCAATAATCTCCCTCGAATAGGAAGCACCTTCTTTGGGGAAGGGTCGTTTTTTAGGCTTATCTATGATGGGCTATTCACCGCTATAGGAGAGGGCTTGTGGGAGCATAACAATCCTCAGAAGAGAAGCCGCTGGTTCTTCCAAGTAAATTAAAGGAGAGTGAGTTCGTAGAGCTAACTGTCGGAAGATATGCAAAGGGGGGGACCCCCATTAAAAGGGGCCAAAATTGTCTCGGCACATCCTTGCTCGAGAGTTGGAAAAGTGCCTCATGAAACCACGAGAAGAAAGGTCTTGAGCCTGGACATTAAACTTCCTACGGAGAAAAGCGCTTGAAGCAGTAAAAATTAGGGAGGGGCAGATGAAGGAATCTGAAATGTAGGAAAAAAAGGGGTTGGCATTGCACTTACTGAGATCTACAGATTGTACATACGAAAAGAAACGTCTTGAATTTACCTTAGAGAGATAGATCCAGAAAAACAAGTAATATGTGTCGGTTTGAAAGAAGAGAAATACAAGAAATGAATACAAATGCTTCTTTTCTGATGCTCTTTTAAATCAGTATAAAGACTAAACCTAGGGGAAAGAGACTCTAAAAAGCTACTCTTCTTGTCTAATCAATGGGAAAATATCTTAAGGGGGCCTTCTATACTGGGGCATCTGAGAATTCGAGAAGCTCAAGAAGAAATAAACCGATCAACCCTTCTTCCACCACCGGGGGGGAAGGCGGACGAGGGCTTCTCGGGATATCAATATCAGGAAAGAAGGGATCTATTTTAGGGGAGAAACTCCTCTCTCTCGGGGGAAATCAGGTGGACAGACTTCGAAAAAGCAAATGAAATAAAGATCTGGGGGGAAAAGAATAAACGTTGCTTGGTATAATAGGAGGAGGCATCTGCTTCTCTTATTCAACGATGCACGATGCATCAGACCTTGCGAGGAGAGCCGCTTGGCGACAGGGGGGCCTACTATTTTTTTCGCGGGGCCCCAAAAAACCCCTCCAACTAGCTGAAGGGGGGACATCGCTGCCAGAACTGTAAAGATAAAGGGGGGGGTGAGAGATGTTAGCCGGGAGGGGGATAGCGTATCAACATCTCATAAAAAGTTTTCCTATTGCTGAAATGGATGGGAAGGCTTCCTCTTCGAGAGCACCCTCCCCTACTCAAAGGGTTTTTTTGGATGATCAGAAAAAAGGAGGAAGTCGCATCGAATTGAGGGAAGAATCTACTACTGGAATAGTGGAAGTTGCGATGAAAAAAAGGAGCGACTGTGCTTTGTTCGGGAGCGACTTGACCTGAAAAAGAAAAAAGACCGGGCGAAAGGGGGGAAGGGAGAAAGCTAATACCATTGAGGCGCTCCGACACAACGACGGGCTGCGGGAAAAAATGATGTGTCGCTTCCATGGGCCCGAGGATCGAGTCCCTCTCCTTTTAAAGGCGGGCGTTTTCAGCGAGTGATTGAAGAACGGACACTTTTAAAAGAGGAGGGGAAGAATTTCTTTGAATACGAGAAGGTCCGCAGTCGCCGTTCGAAAAAAAAGGAACGGATCAAAAGGGGCAACTCAAAGTCCAAACCCGAAAAAAGAAAGCGTCGCAGGAAAGGGGGCAGGCGAAAGGTAGTGGAAAAAGGGCCGACGCTTGAAAAAAAGAGAAGGATAACTCCTCTCAGAGAAAGGGGGGTCAAGTCATCTAAGGGGTGGAGAAGAAGAGCCGCATTCGTGCTGCAAAAAAAAGAAATGGAGACTACCTCTACAGCATTGTTTCACGCCAAAGAAAAGAAGCCGCTGAAAGGGGAAGGAACGGAAAACTCTTGTATGCGAGAGCCGAACTTCGAATTTGAAAAAAAAAGGATTTTTATTGGGAAAGTTTTACCAAAAAAAAAAAGCCAGGCAATTGAGGAATAGTTCTCGGTTCGGCCCGGTTCTCTTGCATGGAAGGGGGGGGGAAAAGCGCCAGGGGGGGGGGGAAGGGAGGGGGAAGGGACCATCTATCTACGCGCTCGGAAGGGAAAAAAAGATGCTTAAGGGGAGTGGTACGAAAGGAAGATTTGCGGGAAGAGGGGGGAATTTTCCTCGTGCTGCGGGAGAAGGGACGAAAAGGAGGGAAGAAAGGTTCCCCTGCTCGTCAAATCAATCGGAAAGGGGAGCGATATCGCTTTCTCATTGGGAAGCGTCTGAAAAAGAAGGGTCCTTCCTACGAGGGGGAAGAGAACTTTAATATTTGGGAGGGGAAAATCCAAAAAAAAAGAAGGGTCTTTCCAATTGCTAGAAGGGAAGCGGGAATCGACCGCAGTCGGAATAAAAAATAGGAGACGGAGAGAGGGAGGAGGCCTTCCCGAGAAAAGAGGGAAACCTAATCTTACTGCGAGGGCTCGGAGGGGGGAAACTACCTTCAGGGAAGAGAAAATACTCCAAGGGGAAAGAAGACACTATTATTATTAAAGGGAGGGTTCTTGCGAAGGGGAGTGCGGAAGGGGAGGGAAAAATATGAATGCCAGTCAGAGGGAAAAAGAGAAGATTGAACGCCGCCGCAAAAAAAGGGCAGCAAAAAAGGGGGAAGCAAATCCGCTACGAAAAAAAGAGGAAAGAGCCACAAGAAAAATTGGAAAGGATATTTTTGCGAAAGGCCATCGGGGAGGAGGCCCAAAGTAGGCCGGAAAAAAGAGAAGATTCTTCCTCGAAAGGGGGGAAAAAAAGGAAAAGAAAGCTATATCTTCGATCTTCAAAAGAGAGAAGGATTGGGGAAAGGGAGAGGAGAGGTTTCTGATCGGAGAGGAAAAGGAAAGAGGATCCTTACCGAGGAGGAAAAGCTTCAAAGAATGCTTCTAGGAGAAAATCTTTCGAAGGGCAGGACACCGGGGGTTCTTCAATACACTACCATGAATGAGAGGGAGGCATACCTTCTTCTAGGAAAGTTCTAGAAAAAATTCCACTCCTCGAACTTAAAAAGGAAGGAAAAAAGGCGATCTCTCATACGCCAGTGAAAAGAAAGGGAAGAGGCGGCAGAAAGAGAGGGGTTCGGCTCCCATCTGTCGTCATGGGAAGGAGGGGCTCTTAGGATTCAAAAGGAAAAGGGGAGGGAAAAAAAAAGGGAGGAAGAAGCGGATTTAAGCCGGGAAGGGAAAGGCTACTGAGGGGAAGGCCACGGGGAAAAAAAAAGAGGAGTCCAACGAGAAAAGGGGGGAGGAGGGAGCGGGTTTGGACTGGGAAGGGGGAAGGGCGGGAGCTGCTAACGGAGAGAGGGAGAAAAGCACGCAAGCTCGGAAAAGAGGGATCTAAAAGGGGAAAGGGAGGACAACTACTCCCAGAAAGAGGAGACTTCCAACGAAAGGAAGAAAAAGTAAGGAAGAGAGAGGGCAACTATATCTCGATCTCAACATAGGAGAGGAGGCGGACTAAAGGGCGCTCAGATAAATTCCTAAGGGAGGAGAGAGGGGATCTCCTCTTATCAGAAAAGATGGTGATTAGAAAAAGAAAAACGCCATTCTATTCGATCGGGGAGGAAAGAAAAGAAAAGGAGGTCTTCATACCTTTCATAGAAAAAGGGGCGGGGAGAAAGGGGACGTAGAAAAAAAGCCACTCACTTGCGTAGGGGGGGAAGGAAATAGAATAGTAAAAAAAGGGGGAAGAAAAGGAGGAAGGAAAGGATGAGATGTGATTCGTAGAAAAAAAGAAGCCCTCATCTCCAACCGAGGAAGGGAGGGAAGGTTCTCGCTCGTTGGGGGAGGGGGGGAGAGGGGAGGAGAACAACTTTCCGCACAAAGAAAAAAGGTTGAAAGGAGTTTCGTTGAAAGAAAGGGGGTCCTCACATCCGATAGGGAAAGGAGAGGAGAGCGGAAGGGGAGGATTTGTGTTCAGGGGGGAGAGGGGGGGGGGAAAATTTATATTTAAGGGAAAAACGAGGGAGAAAAGAGACAAAAATATATCAAGAAAAAAGAAAAGGGGGGTCGGCTCTTGAATCAGAAGAAAAGAAAGAAAAAACCCATCAAGTGGCCTCCTGGTTGAGCGGGAGGGGAAAAGAGGGGGCGAGAGATGCCCCTCCGGGGAAGAGGAAGGGAAGGAAGGATCGAGGGGAGGGGGGGGAGACTCATAGTATCTTTTAGAGGCAAAAAAAGGGGGAAAAGCAGAAATTCTGATTGTTCAAGGGAAAAAGAAAGAGCAGGGGGTAAAGGGGGGGTTATCCTTTTCGGCTTGGAAGGGGAAGGGGAGGGGTTGATCCTCAGCTGGACTCTCGATAACAAAAAAAAAAAAAAAAAAAACGGGAAGGGGAAGGAAGGGAAAAGGGGGGGAGGGAAGGCATTAATTTCAATTGCCGACAAGGTAGGAGAAAGGGAAGGAAATACAAGAAAAAAAAAGAAAAGTCTGAACGGGTCTCCGGGGGGAGAAAAGAGAAAAACTTCCCTTATCTTGGGGAGAAAGAAAAAGAAATAGCGCAAATCTTGAGATCACAAAGAAGGGGGAAGGTCCGAGAAACCCGTGCAAAGGGAAAAAAGGGAAAAAAATAGGAAGAAAAGAACAGATACTTACGGGGTTTCAGAGATACAAGAAAAAGAATTCCACTATCTCTATAGAAAAAGGGTCCAGAGGAAAAGGGAAAATGCGTTTAAAAAAAAAAATGTGACGCAAGAATATTCATAGGGGAAAGGGAGGGCGATTTTTAGCGGAAGAGGAACTTGGGAAAACGATGCACCATAGAAGAAAGGGGATTGGCTTCCCGAAAAAGGAAAAAACAAACAAATGCCGAGGGAGAGAATTTCGGGCATGGGGGGGGGGCATCCTCTCAACCAGAGGGGGGGGGGGGGGGGGGACAGGACATGGGTGGGGGTTAGAGGAGCGTGGGGTGGAGGGGGAAGAGAGGAGAGGGAAGGTAGGTGGGTGGAGGGAAGTATTGGAGGGAGGGGATGGGTGCGGGGTAAGGGGGGGGAGGGGGATCGTGAATAAAGGGATGGGAAGGGGGGGGAGAGAGAGGAAGACAGGGGGTGGAGTGAGATAGGGTGTAGGGAGTGGCTGGGTGAGTAGGGGTGAAAGGGAAAGGGGATAGGGGGGGGGGTGTGGAGGAGGACGAGGGGGGGGGGAGGGATTGGGGGGTTGGAGTAGCAAGAAGGGGGAGGGAGAAAGGGGGATGGGGGAGGGTGGGGTAAGGGAGTGAGGGAGGATGCAGAGGGGAAAGAGAAGGGAGGGGGTGTGGAGGGGGTGATGAGGAGTGAAGGGGAGATAGGTTGATGGAGAGGAGGGGTGAAAAGCGGATGGGGATCGGGGAGGGCTGGGAATTGGGCTAGAAAGAAAGGAACAAGGGGGACGGGGAGAAATGGCGGAGGGGGGGGGAGATTAGGGCGATGTTAGGGAGGGTTGTGGTGGTCGAGAAATATGGAGCGTAGAGGGCAGAAGGGATGGAGGAGGAACGAAAGGAGGGGGGGGGGGGGGGGGCGAGGGGGAAGGAATATCCTCTTTGTTTGCTCAGAGGGGAAGGGGTGGGGAAGGGGTGTTGGTAGGGATGGTAAGGAAGGTTCAGTAAATATCCACTTTGAAGGGGAGGGAAAAGAATCGCTGGGATTTGATCCAACAAAAAAAAAAGTTTAAAAGAGAGACTAGATAAGCCATAATTAAGAAGAAAGGAAGAGTGACGACGGCTTCATACAAAAAGAAAAAAGGAACGGATAAGGGGAAAAGCTTCTGCCTCGTGTTGAGGAAGGGAGGGGGGGGTTCCATCTTGCCATAATAAAAAGAAAAAAGGGAAAGGGAATCTGCGAAAAAAGGAGGGAACTCCAGGTTCTGTTTGACAGGGGGAGGGGGGCGGAATGGCGGGTTCAGCAAAAAAAGGAAAAAAAAAAAAGGAGGAAGAAAGAAATGTTGGGCTGAACCCGCCTTACCAAAAAAAGGAAAGAAAAGCCTCCATGTTCCAACCAAACACATGAGGGGGGGGGAAAAAGGGGAAGAAAAAGCAGGCAGCAAAGGGGGGGCGTAAAATGAGTCTATTCTTGCAAGCGGGGGAAAAAGGGAAGCGCAGAAATAGAAAATCCTGTCTGCTGAGAGGAAGAGGGAAGCGTCCAAAAATTCGAAACGTCTAATTATGGAGAAGAGATGAGAAAAGGGGGAAAATAGTGCGAGAAAAATCTTTAATACCATAAATTAATGGGGGGGGGGGAAAAAGGGGGGTTTTCTCCCGGAAAGAAAGGGAGGAGCCTTTCAAAAAAGGGGGGGGGTGATATATTTCTTTGGAAAAGAAAAGGGGTCTCTACGCATACAATTCTAGTCCTAGGGGGGGGGAGGGGATTAAGCAAAAAAAAGGGGGGGGGGGACGTTGTAACACCTTCATTTCAGGGGGGGAAGAAAAAACAATAATCTCCCCTTATCATTTCATTGTTAAGAAAGGGACCTGAGGGAGTATCTTTATCTATGACCTGGGAGAAAAAGGGAAAAAGATCTCGTGACATCGGGGGAAAAAAAGAGGAAGAAAAAGAAGACAAGGTAACTTAGATTTAGTAAAAGGGAGGGGAAGAGGAGAGCCACTTGTTTTCTTTCGGGAAAAAAAAGGAATCGGGGAAGAGGAAAGCCTGCTCTAGAGTTGGTGGGAGGAATTGGAGAGGAAAAGGGGGTTTTCAAAGGAGGTTGGAGATTTCCGGAAAAAACCAGTTCCGACAAGGAGAGGGGGAAACATGGAGAATGTCTTTCACCAGAAAAGGGAAGGAAGGATCCTCCTTCACAAGTGGAACGGGAAAAGGGAAGGGAAGGATAGAGAGGAAGAAGAAGAGGGTTTTTACCATGGGGGAAAGAAGAAAGAAAAGATTGATATTAATCGAAGGAAGAAAGGACTTTTTTGCCCTAGGGGGGGAAAAAAAGAAAAATTGTAAGAAAAAGGGAAGGGAGAACCTCTCAAATCTACTATGAAAAGAAGGGGGGGAAAAAAAGGGGGAAGGAAGCTTCTATCTTAATGGGGGAAGAGGAAAGGACCTTAGGGAAGCTCCTCCTTTCAAAAGGGAAAAAAAAAAGGGAATATAAATTCCAGAAAAAAGGGGGGGGGTAAAAGGGCTTCCTATGGAAGGAAAGAAAAAACTTTCTACAAGGAGGGGAGTATAAGGAGAAAGCCGTGGGTAACGTAAGAGAAAAGCTTCGTTAACCGGAAAAAGAAGAAGGGGGTCGGAGGGGGGAGAATATACGGTTTGGGGGAAATCTGCTGAGAAAAAAAAGAAAAAGCAAAAATAGGACCTTCCCTCTTAAAAGAAAGGGGAGGAGAGGGGGGCGAGGAAAAAATCCAAAGGGGGGAAACTCTGTGACATCTCTTCCAGAAAGGGGAAAGAAAGAAAAGAGGGGGGGATCCTATTTGTCAGGGAGAACAAGAAAAAGACGTTTCATACTGCTGAGAAAAGAAGGGGAACTCTTCTCGGAAGACCAGGGGTCTTTTGGGGGGGGGGGGGGGGGTCGCATTTTGGAGGGGGAAAGGAAGTAACGGAAGGGAGGGAGACTCCCTTCCTGGAAAAGAGGGAGAAAGTCATTTCCACTCTCTATCGAGGAAGGGGAAAAATCGCGACTTTACCTTAATCAGCCAGGAGGGGAAAGAGCGCAAGTAAAAATATTCTCCTGTAGGAAAAAAAGGAGAGGAGCGCCAAAAAGCCTCTAAACGAGGGGAGGAGGAGGGGATTAGGAAAAAGAGAAGAATCAAAGAAAGAAGTTGGCTTTCTTTTCCTTAGGGAAGGAGAAAGGGTGTAATCCTTACACTTTCGCAAAAGGAGGGTTAATGAAGATTTCTTTATATCGAGAAAGGAAGAAAGAGGCTAAATCTCTGCGACCGGGAAAAAAAGTGAAAAACAACGCAAAAAAGGGGGAAAGGGGAAAATGGAGTTTACTTGTACTCCTTCACGAAGAAAAGGGGATACTGGATCTACACTCATACGGCTACTCAAGGAAGAAAAGGGGGAAAAAGAAGAAAGACCCGCATTCTTTCTGGAAAGAGAAGGGGAAGGAGGGGGGACGAACTTCTACGAGCATTTCGAAGGGGAGGGAAATCAACTTACGAATCACTTAGGGAGAAGTGTTTTTTCTCTAAAAGGAAAGGGAGGAGTTTCAGGGATAAACGGTTTAAAAAAAAAAGAGGCGCTTCATGTCGAAGAAAAAAGGAGAAAGGAGAAAAATTTAAGTTGGAGAGGGAAAAAGAGGGACCATCTCATCTACCGCAAGAAAGGAAGAGAAAGAGGAAGGAAAAGAAAGTCCGAATCGGGGAGGGAAAGGGGGGGAGGGGGGAGGGCTAAATCATCGATCCGCAACGGACGGAAAAGAAAATTAGGAAAAAATCATCGTCCCTTGTCGATAGGGGGGAAGAAAAGAGAGAAAAAACATCGCTGCCGGAAGATGCGAAAAGAAAGACGAACGGGAAAAGGAGGCTGCCAATTCTCAAGGAAAAAAGAAAAAGGGGAGTGGGTCCGAAGGAGAAGGGAGAAGTTGCTTGAACCTCAACTCTCTTCGCAAAAGAGGGAGTCCGTTCCAGAAAGGGGAAAGGGGGCATTTCACTATTGAGGGAAGAGGAAATTTCTCACTACCGGAAAAAAGGAAATAATAGGGGAAGAAAAACAACAACAACTATTAATTATTAAGAATATCGAGAGATGGGAAAGGGTTCTCTTAATTCCTTTCAGTGAAGGAGGAAAAAGGAAAGGAAGGATGGAGATTGTGAAGGATAAAAGGCAGATTCACCTCTGCATCCGAAGAGGGAGAAGAAGCCTACTGCGTTCCTATTCCTTCACTCCGAAAGAAAGGGGAAAAAAAAGGATGCCGAAAAAGGATCGTTTCCCCAAATATTCCTTCCAATGGGGAAAGAGGAAAAGAAAAAGGAGAACTAAAAGAGTGATCGTAGCAGGAAATTTATTTAGGAGAGAAAGAGGAGGGAAGGATTTCTCCCTACATCATCAGGAAAAAAAGAAAAAAAAAAGGAGAGGAAAGAAATAAGAGCGGAACGAAAAGATTCTCGTCAGAAGGAAGAGAAAAAAAGAGGTCAATCCAAAAAACTATTGTGGGAGAAGGAGCTGCTCACATTACTCGCCGCAAGAAAGGAAGTTAGAAAAGAGAGGAACAGGAAAGGTATCGTGAAACCCTCGAGAGGAGGAGAGAAATCTTTCTAACCGTCAGCAGGAAAGAAGGAGGAGGAGATGGAGAAGTTTCTTACTTCATGATTGCAGGAAAAATGAAGGGGAAAAAGGAAGCCCTTCTCGATTCTGTCTTCTGGAAAAAGAGGAGTATAAAAAAAGAAACGGCAATTCTTCGTCCGTGGAAAAGAAAAAAAAAAGGAAGATGCCCATCTAAACTATCACTTATGGGGAAGAAGGGGGGGGGGGAACACTGGGAAACGGCTAACTTCGTACCGGGGGAGGAAGAGAGTATTCACCTACGGGAGAAAGGGAAAAAAAAAGGGATAAAGAAAAAAGTATAACCGAGAGGAAAAAAGGGGGGGGAAGCAATTACGGGCCTCTATTCATCCAGGGAAAAAGGGGAACCCTAGAAAAAAAAGATGTTTTTTTTTTGAAAAAAAGAAGGAAAAAAGATGTCTCTCTAGGGAAAAGAGGAAAAGCCCAAAGAGGGGGCTGCTTCATGGAGGGACACTCACTCCAGTCGAGAGAGGGAAGGAGTCATTCCGTGCCTTCTAACGGGGAAAAAAAGGGAGGGAAAGGGGAAGCTTCTTCTCCAAGAAAGAGAAATCAAATAACTTTGAAAAAAAAGGAAGGAGAGGCCTCCGTCAAGATAAGGGTGCTGATGAAAAAGGGAGAGTTTATTCGAGAAAGAAAAATGTCCAACGAAGAAAAGCCGAAAAAAGATGATAAATTTCTGGAAAACCAGGGGAGGGGTTCTAAAACAAATTTCGAGGAGGGAAAAGAAAAGGAGGAAGACCCAAACTTCCTATAATCTTTCAGGGGGGGGGAGGGAGGAGTTTTCAGGGGGAGGAAAGGAATTTTCTCACAGCAAGGGGGACAAGCACCGTTCGGCGCCTAAGGGAGTTGTGGAGAGAGAGTCTGTCCATACTTATGTGCCAGGGAAGGAAAAGCTATCGAGTTTAAAAAGAAAAAAAGGAGATGTAAAGCGATCTGATCTCCTAGAAGCAAGGGAAAAAAAAAAACAATACAAAGTTGTCATAATGGGGGGGGAGAGAAAAAATGAAAAAAGAAGGTAATCGAAAGTATCGCCGAGTCAAGGGAAAGGAGAAGGGAGTAGACCCTCATCGTAGAGGGGGAAACTAAGGAGGGAAGAAAAGGCGATTGTTCAGAAGAAAAAAAAAGGGGGAGGACGTCTCCCATCTTCTTGTGAAGGGAAGGGGGAAAGGAAAGAATATGAAGGGGAAAAAAAATGGATCTCTCTCTCTCCCGGTAAAGGAGGAAAGAAAGAAAAAGGAGGATCAGTAGTTCAATGCCAAAAAGGGAAGAAAAGGAGGAAGGAGAAAGAAGAATGAAAAGCTGTCTTAACTTTTCTCAGAGGAAAGAAAGGCTCAAGAACTTCTCAGGAGGAAAGGGGGGGGAAAAAGGGGGAGAAAAAAGGGTTCCTATACCAATAGGGGAGGGCTTTCCTAAAAAACCGGAAAAAAGGGAAGGTAACTAAGGAATGACCTTTCACTTGGATAACCAGGAGGGGAAAGGTGATTCTCAGAGAAGGAAGAAGAGCGAGCCAGAAAATAACTCGAACAACGAGAAAGGGAAAAAAAAAGGGGTGAACCAATTAATATGATAGGGGGGGGGAGGGTCAACCTAAGGAGAAAGTGCCAACTATCACATATAAAGGGAGGAGGGATTCCCTAACCAACTATCACGGAAAGAAGAAAGGGGGAAAAAGCATTGGGCTGGACTTTGGAAGAGAGGGAGAAAGGAGGGGGACCTCGCGGTTTGCCAAGGGGGGGAGGATTAAAAAAAAGAACTGATTGAATGTTCATAAATCGCAACACTCGATCGCGGAAGAAAGGGAAAAAAAGAGAAAGTCAAGGGAGAAAGATACTAATAAGCCATATATTAGCCGGGGAGGGAGGAAAAGAAAACGGTCTTCATACCAATTTTAGGGGGGGGACGGAACTTCAGGGAGAAACGCGTTTCTCCAAGGGGGGAAGGAAGGGGCCAGAATTCCTCCTTTGAAAAAGAAAAGAAAACTCAGGGAGAAGAGAAAGGAAACATTAAGGGGACCGAAAGGGAGGGGGGAAAGGGAGGAAGTATCCCAGTTGCAGTGGGGGAGGAGGGGGAAAAAAGAAGGGGATAATCTCCTAAAAAAGAGATGCTAATCACAACTGCCTAAGGGGGGGAAAAAAGAAAAAAAAAGGCAACCATGTTGAAAAAAAAAAAAAAAAAAAAAAAGCGTCCCAAGGCAGACAGCTTCAGAAAGAAAAGAAATTGTCTACTCTTCATGTACCTCTTCTCCCCCGCAAGAGAAGAGGAGACGTACAACGCCCTGGTCTGAAGAAGGGGAAAAGATCGCGCCCAGCAGAGGGGAGAGCGATAGGAACTCGCTCGGAGAAAAAAAAAAAGGGGCTCTGTTGGGATCCAATGACAAAGGAGAGGGGGGAGCAAATAAAGGAGGAAGGAACATCACTCAGTATTGTTGCGGGAAAAAAAGAAAAAAAAAGAAACTCACGTCTTTCGATACAGGGGAAAAAAAAAAAAAGAAATAAACTGGGGGGAAAAAAGTCCAGCCCAATTCCGATTTGACGAGAAAAAGAGGAGGGGGTGCAGGTAATTAATAGTGGGGGGGGGAAAGAATCTAGACGGAAGGGGGGGGAACACAAAAGGGTAATTAATGGGTATTTAATATAATGAAAAAGAGAAAAAAAGTCAAAAGGGGGGGCAACATTCTTGGTGGAAGGAGGGGAGGGGGGGTTATCGGGAAGGAGAATCGGCCAAAGAAAAAGAGGGAATGCCTGGGGGGGAGGAGAGAGAAAAATCAAATCCGAGGAGGGAAAAAAAAGGGATAAACGAGAGGGGAAGATATTCCTTTTTTTTCTGGGAGAAAAAAAGAACAGATTAAGAAAGGGGAAAAACGTTTTCTCAGAAAAGGGGGGGAAAAAAAAGGACGCGCTAGTTGTGCCTTCTAGAAAAAGAAGCCTGAAAGGGGCCTGGACATTATTTGGGGGAAAGAAAAAAAGAAGGGAGCAGTCACAAAATTCGGGGAGGGGGGAGGTGAAAGATCAGGGGGAAAGAATGATCCTCCTTCTACAGAGGGGAAAGGGAAGGAAAGAAAGAAAGTTGAATTTACCTTGATAGAGAGAAAAAAGAAAGAAGATTTGTCATTACCACAGAAAAAAGAAAAAGGAAGGGAAACCTACAAATCTCTTTCTGAAGGGGGGGAGAGGCCATAAAAAGGTGACTTTCTACCTCTAAAAGAGAAGAGAGGGGAATGCACGTTCCTATCTAAAAAGAGGAAATTACCCAAAGGGAGTGCATCTCCTCCTTTCAAAAAGAAAAAGGGAAAAGGGGTAATTTTTTCTTTTTGGGGGAGAGGGCACGGAGGGATTATCTATTGGAGGAGGGAAAGAAAAAATCTATATCTCCTGGTGTGAAAGAGGAGGAAAAGAGTTTAAAAAAAGGGGGGGGGCGAAGGCTCCTAACTTTTCTTGGAAGAGGAGAAAAAGAAAGAGGGCTTCTCAGTATTCAACGAAAAAAAGACGAACATAAAAAAAGTTGGCGACAGTTTTTCACCGAAGGGGGGGAAAAAAAGTCCTCCCAAAGGGAAAAAAAAAAGGGCATAAAGGGATCATCGCGGGGGGGGGAAAAGGGCAAGGTTTTTAGTCGAAGAAACGGAAAAATCAAAAAAGTGACTTCGCCCGAGGGGAAAATTTTCCTAAAGGAGCAAGTGAGGGGGGGGGGGGGGGGGGGAGGAAGCCTCTTCCCTCTCCGGCGGGAAGGAAAAGGAAATTCCAGGAAAGGAAAGCGATTCCCTTTCCACGGGAATGGCGTTCGTGGCGAGGAGGGGAGAAAAAAGTAGAACGCATGAAAATAGGAGAAGAAAGAGGAATTCTCTTCAGAGGGAAAAGGAGCTACTGGGAAAAACTCGAGGGGAAAAAGGAAGGGGGGGAAGGCCGAGGGCTAGGGGAAAAAAAGAAAGATCTTCCCCCTCATAAAGAGAGGGGAGTTCTTTTTCCTCGGAGAGGGGGGAGAAGAGGGCTTTTCCTCCTTCTTGGATTTAAAAAAGCTATTTTTCTCCTGGAGGAGATTCTCTTTCTATCCGAAAGGGGGAAGAAGAGGGAAAAGAGGGAGCATAGAGTTGATCTTCCCCTCAAAGGAAAGAAAAAAAAAGCTGAAAAAGGGTTCGCCTGGGGAAAAAGGAGTTCCTTTTCCCTCTGTAAAACTGAAAAGGAGGGGGGCTTTGGGAGGAGGAAGGGAGAGACTCCTCTCGAGAGGAGGTTGTGCCGCTCATGTTCTTTCCTCCTCAGAAGAAAGCTATCTCTTTCTCCTCGAGGTGAGAAGGGATGGAGAAGTACTCTACTCTCAGGGGAAGAGGAGAAAGCCCTCAGAGGGGTTTGGGTTTCACCTCTTGGTGAGTCTCTCTTGGTTGAGAAGGATTGGTTTAGAAAGGGGGGGTTGGGGATACCGCGTTTTTCCAAGTATGAGGAGGGAAGATACCTTTCTCCGAGGGAAGGGATGTGGCCGCAATTTAGGGGAGAGAACGTTCAAAAAAAGGAAGAAAAGTACCATCTCCTTCGACAGAGATGATAGGAAAGAAAGCTTGGCCTCGAGGAGAAAAAAAATTGGGGTCTTCTGAGGAAAGGGGGAAAAGAGTATTAAGAAAAAAAAGGGGGAGATCCTAGGCCTCTCCGGCAGAGGGAGGTCTAGAGGAAGAGGGCCTATCTCGATATAGAGGGGAAGAGGGGCCTCCTATCATTGGCAAGGAAAGAAAAGGAAGAAATTAAAAAAAGGAAAAACGGCGGCCAATCTCAGTTGAAAAAAAAAAAGACCAAGCCGAAGAGGGCACGGACCTGCAGGTCGGGAGAGAAAAGAGCTCTTCGAAAAAGGGGGGGACGGGGGGTTCGGCGGGAAAAAGAAAGAAGTTTTGCCGGTAAAAAAAAAGGGGAATATTTTAGCAGAAAAGGGAAGGGAGGAAACCGCGAAAAGAAGAGAAGGGAGCTAGGGGAAAGGAAAAAAACACCTTCTTCTTAGGGAAGAAAGGGGAGAAAAAAAAAGGGCTCTTCTTTCGCAGGGGGGAGATCTTGAAAGAAGACTTCTTTGGGGGGGACAAAGGGAACGCCGACGCCGCGCACCTCGGCGACGGAAAAAAGGGGGAATTAAAAAGGTCGCTCCAGGAAGAAAAAAAAAGGGACCGCCCCTTCGTGGGGTGAAAAAAAAGGAAAGGGGGGGGAAAAAAGTAAAGAAAAAGGCCGGTCCCCTGATAGGCAAAGAAGGGGAAAAAGGAAACCGCGATATCGCGGAAAAAAAGGGAGGTTGTAAAAGAAAAGAAGGGGAAGCGGGGGAGGAAGGGGGAGGAAACCTCTATTCAGCAGGGAGAGAGCAGCCTCGGGGGGAAAGGGAAAAAAGGGACTCGGTAAAGCTCTTCTATGAGAGAAAGGAACATCTTGACAAAGAGGGAATATCGAGAGAGGGCCCTCCCCTCCCCTGAGGGGGCTCCCTCCGGCAGCAAGTAGAAAGGGAGGGGGGTCCTCCTTTCTCCGAATAGCGCGGGACTCCGCGAGGACGGGGGGAAAGTTAAGATCATACTCCTAGTGGGAAAGAGAAACCTTCATCTTCTGGAGAGGGGGAAAGTCGGAGGCTTCCTCTTCTCGAAAGAGAAGGGGAGAGGGGGGAAATTATTTCATAAAGGATCTTATGGTGAGTCTCTTCTTTAACAAAAGGAGGTATCCTTCTTTCTTTTCTGAATAAGGAGGCTTAAGAAGTAACTCCCGGAAAAAAGATTCCTCATTCTAACTAGAAGGGGGAAAAGAAGGGAAGGGGAGGGTTAGTTTTTACTACGAAGGGGAAGAAAAAAAGTTATCTTCGGGAGGGGAAGGAGGGGTACGAAAAAGCTCTTATTCAAAGAAAAAAGAGGCGAAAATGTGATCCGGCTTACAAGAAGGAGGGAATGAAAAGGAAATTGTTTCCGAAAAAGAGGGGGAGGAAAAGGGGAAAGGTGAACTAAAAAGGAGGAGTTTCGCTTCTTCATGGGGGGAGAAAAAGAGAAATGCCGAATATTTAGAAGAAAGGGGAAGGCTCAAGGAAGACTTTTCTTCTGAGAAAGAAAAAAGCCAGTCTATTAGGAGAAATGCCAATTAATTTTCTCATGAACTGGGAGAAAGGTCCTCTTCTTCGAAATAAGAAAAAGAAAAAGAAAAGGGAGGGTGGAAAGGAAAGCCTTCAATCAGGCTTTCATCATGGAAAGGAGGGAAAGGGGTGATTCTCTAAAAAAAGAGAAAGGGCCAAACTCTTCTGCCCTCAGAAGAAAAAAAAAAAAGGAAATTCGTTCACGCTCTTTTCAAGGAGGGGGGGGGCGAGAGAGGGGGAAAGGAACGCTTAACACCTTTGAGAAGAAAGAAGCTTGCAGGGGGGGGGGAAAGTGAATCCTTATGATAGATGAAGGGAAAAAAAAAGAAAGCTCCAATCAAACATTTAGGAGAGAGAAAAAGAGGTATCGGGGGATGTCCATACTTAATGGTTACTGTATATGGGAAGGGGAAGGGGAGGTCTCAAATATCATAAAATAGAAAAGGGGGGGAGGGGGAGGGAGATCACAAGAGTGGAATAATGGTTTATCTGGTTGGAAAAAAGGGAGGAGGAGGGCAATAATTTTAATCTATATCGAAGGGGAAAGGAAAGGGCTTAAAAGGGACATTCACTAGAGAGGGAAGAATTCTTATTTTAAAAAGACACCAGGACCTCTCCATCTTCTTTTAGTTGGAAGGGAGAGAAGACACATATTACTGTGGTCGGCGGGGAAAGAAAAAAGGGGAAAAGGAGGAAAAATCTGTAAAGAAGAACAATGTATTCTTTTGAAGAAAGGGGAACAGTTGTCCTTCTCAAGAGGAAAAGAAAATCTAGAAA
>Ga0179591_1176661_pt1 | contig 16588 bp, 19 predicted proteins | sample CZOMad2_1_08_16f_FD_182891 | JGI IMG/M metagenome (GOLD analysis project Ga0179591, IMG submission 182891) | Vadose zone soil fungal communities from Angelo Coast Range Reserve, California, USA - CZOMad2_1_08_16fungal (PacBio error correction) | ecosystem: Environmental > Terrestrial > Soil >...
CACTTTATTTGACAAAATAGCGACGGTGTCCTGACGGAAAGAAAGGGGCTCAGGGGGAGGGGGGGAGGATGGCAACGGCAAGGAGGGGCGGAAATGAGGGAACACGGGACGTGGGAATCCATGGCGCTTCGAAAAGGTTGGGAGGTGATATGGGTTAACAAGGGGGAAAGGGGGGATGTCGCTGTTAATTGATTGGCTAATCGGCTTTCGAGGAAGAGGAGAAGCGTGAATGGGGAATGCAATCCCAAAAGTAAAAAAGCGGTGGTGTTCGCGCACACTTTCTGAGGATCTAAGAAAGAACAGAAACCCTTATGACGATTTAGAAAATGGACAGGAGTGGAGAGAAGAGATGAAAGAGCGCGGCGGGGCGTTGGGATAAAAGCTCTTCATCTAACAGAGAATCCGACGCAAACAAAAGCGACGAAAGAAGGCCAAAGAAGAGGAGACAAACACGTGACCCGCAGCATTGCTACTTATGGGGACGGAACGGGCGGGGCAAGCTTTATCAAGGGAGGCCCTAGCGAAAAGGGGCAAAGGGTAAAAATGTGGGAGAGATCCGGGAGCAAAAGCGGAAATTAAGAAAATTCAGGGGGGCAAGAAGAGTGGCCAAGGACATCGTGAAAAAGAAAAGGACAAGTTGGTGAGGGGAAAAAAATTGGATAAGTTATCCTCGTTTGCTTCACGGAGAACCGCTAAAAATGCACATGACCTGAAGGTCACAGAAGCCTCTCAGGTGGACGCACCCTTCTCTTGCACAGGAGCAACCCAAAGAAATGGCCTATGAACAGAGAAATGGGCCCTTCTGAGAGGGAGAAAGGCAAGTGGCTGGACAAAGAGCTAAAGATAACCTTCGGGGGCGTTGTATCGATAGGGTCATCAGACCGGGAGCGAAAGTGAGAACAAATGAGAGCTAAAACGCAGATCGCTAAAACTTAGACGGAGTTGGCTTTCGATGAAATTGGTCAGACGGGGGATAAGAGGGGATGGGGTACGGAGAGAATCACACTATAAGAAGGATAATAAGAAGCGTCTCTTTCCAGGAAAAAGAACGCTTGGTAAGAGGCAAAAATTAGAACAAGGAATCGGAGCTCAAGGGCTTAAAATCAGGGCGGAGAGAATCCCCTCAGGGTGATTAAATGCAGAATACCCACCGAAAAAACGGGGGGGCTTTTTGCAGCACAATGAATTGGTTTTCAACCGCAGGCAAAGAGACTGGAAGGACGAAAGAAAAATTCAGATCAGAAAAGAGACGAAGGAACAAAAGACGAGATCGATGCTTTCTTGTTTTCAGGATAGGGGATCCTACGGGGGGAACAATCGGAAGGATGGTGGAAGATGTGCAACACTGCTTCTATCGGAAAAGAGTAGCTGAAAAAAAAACAGTCACTCAAATCGGTGTCTGGAGAAGAGTCGCCCATTGCAGTATATGGAACCAAAAACGGTTGCCCAGAGGGAAGTCAGTACCTTGAGGATAATTGTGTGAAAAAAAGGGATGAGGGACAGCGGAGAAGTTTTCTCAGGATGAAGGCTGGGAGGGCGATAGGGATTTGCCCTCGAAGGTCTAAAAGGTACCACGACGGTCTGAGCTTCTACTCAGAAAAAGGGGGGAAGAGTTGCAAGCAATGAGAGAGTTTTGTGGTCTAGGGGGTTGGGAGGAAGTTGAAAGGGGAGGGGAGAAAACGGAGGGCAGAGAGTAGAGATAATCATTAAATCACACTTGAAAAAAGGTAGACCCGCAGAAACAAATGGTCGGGTCAAATTTGTAGGTGTAAGGAGACCGGAGTAGGGGAGACAGAAAAAAGAGTTGGGGGGTTCTTCAGAAAGAGAAACCTGATCAACCGGCATACAGAGAGGCCCAAGATTGAGGATTGCAGAAAGCGCCGCCTGAGAACTCGATCGGGCACCTTGCCGCGCGTAGAAAGGGAAGTTAAAGTGGGAGGTCGCTTCGGGGAGCGAATCCGCTAAAATCCGCATCAATTAATGAAGGGCGAGGCGATTGTATTTGAAGGGAATCAAAGTAATAAAGGTTAAAGGAAAGTCCACGCAAAGAAAGCTGGGCGGCAACGGCGCGATGGGGGGGGAAAATCGCGTTATCAAAGGAGAAGTGTGAGCAAAGGCCAGACCGAAGAATCCTAATGACAAACAAATGGGAGGCGCGATCCGCTCGGAGAAGGGAGGCAGACGAACCAGTAAGCAGGGGCGAGGAACATTCCGAACCAAAACGATCTAGAAGAGCTTAGGACGAGAGGGCGGGCACGTTGAAACATGGGTGAGGGTCCTCTAAGGACACGCGAAATCTCTCGCCAGAACGGGGCGTTGGGGAGAGAAAAGGGACAAGGGTACGGGCAATGCCGGTGGGACCACTGTGGCGCGAAAGCCACGGCCTTTAAACTGAGCCAAGGACATATAGAATTCGACCTAGGGGTAACGTCAGAGGATTGGTTAGTCAAGGGAAAGCTGGTCAAGTCGCGCGCGAGGAAAGAGGTCCGTGAATTACGACAGGATCTAGGCTGCCGAGAGCTAGAAAGGAGAAAGATAAGTTCCTGTCCGCGGAAAAAGGAGAGAAGGCCGTTTGAAAACTATAAGTGACTGAGAAGGGTACCTAAAGGCCACGCAAGCAGGGGAATAGGGGGATGCCAAAGAGTCAAACAAGGGAAGGAGGGAGAAAAAACTGCAATGGTGACCAGAAGAAGGGAGATCTCGTCTTTAATGGGTTAAAACTAGGGGGGGGGTTAACGGAGAAATCATAAACAAAAAAAAACTCTGATATATAGAGATCGGGTCTCTTCAGAGAAAAGGCCAGAAAGGAGACCTCCGCGAGAGAAAAACGCTGCGCCGCACTGGCCATGGAGAACGAAGAAATGTTTTGCCCTATTCATAGACACCGCCGGCACCGGAGTGTGGGAGGGATACCAACGGCGCGTCGTCTGTCCTGAATCGGGGGTAAAGGGGGAACTGCTCGCAGGGGCGTAGGAAAAGCAAGTCCCTAATCAGGACGAACTGAGGTACTCCACCGGAGCCAAAAGAAAGTCTCTGGAAAAGGACAGCTTACAAAGCAGCAAGAAATCTCTGCCAGACAAAAACACGCTACCGTGAGACCAGGCCAGGTTCAAGAATGGCCCGGGCCGGCCCGGAAGTGGTTGCTTACACCAGTTACGGGACGAAGGGCCGAAATCGTAGAAAAATCACGGGGACACAGTGGTCCTTGGCTTTAAAAACGCTATGAACCCAGGGGAAAAAGCGAGTCCGGAGGAATTTGATACTCTTCTTCAAGATGAAATATCTTATCGGGAGATCGAACCTATCAAGGTAAAAAAAAAAAAAAATTGATCGACAGAAATAGAATGAACGAGCAGGAGAAGGGCAAGTCGGACCGAACTTCAAGGCTGGATGGAGGGTCGAAGCGACGCATGCTCAACTGCTAGGTTGAGAAGAGATTGTCCAACTCGCGAAGGGTGTAAGCTCTGTGAAGCAGGGGGGTGAATGGAATCTGAAAATGGATGATGAAGAAAAAACCAACTTTCGAACAGGGAAGGTCCCATACTAGAAACTGGTATCCGGAGTATCAACGTGAGAGGGAACGCCGCCAAGTCAGCACGGAAATCGAGAAAAAAAGGGTTAAAGATGAGTGAAACTTCGGTATTTGCAGGGAGAACGGGAAAATGGTGTGGGGACCTCTAAATGAAAAGGGAGAACTAAAGCGGGAAGAGGGAGAGCATGAACACAAACCTCTTAACAGAAGCTTAAGGAGGTACAAATCAATGGACATAAGGGGGCTGCAGAGGAGAATTCAACGTGGGATGTACGGGGAGAGTAGGGAGACTCAGGCGTGGAAGGATTGCACCGATCAGGTGACAAATTTAATCGAAGACAAACAAAAAATCAGACAATTGGTGAGGGGTTAAATCGGAGGGTGTTATATCGAGTAGAGAAGGGGTACGAAGGGGAGTCAGGGGTTTCATAAAGAACCGGGGCAAAAGAGCATCCGTGCACAAACGAAGAGGGAATCCGAAATAGAAAAACTAGGGACTCGTCCCAAAGACTGGGAAAACCTTATCCGTCACCAGGGGTCCCGTTAAACAAACTGGTTTGGGGGAAGGGAGCAAATATCAGCGGGAGAAAAACGAGGGGAGGAAATGCAACAGGAGAGGCGGAATCGAGAGCCGTTAAGGAGAACGTTCATCCGTTGGAAAGGAAGGTCAAAACCGAAGATATTTGGGGCAAAAAAGGATGACCCACAGGAAAAAATCACCCGGCGAAAACTGTTCTTGTCATGTCGAAGCCGGTCGGATAAGAAGTGGAGGTAGGCAGAGAGGAACCAACTTCTGCATGGGAAAGTCAAAACCAACTCAGGGGCGGGACTGTCACAAAAAAAATGGGGGTTGGGAGGGGGTCGGCGGGACTGGACCAAAACGAAAGGGGGGAAATTGGAGGCCCTACAAGAAGTGGCCGGACGCTTTATCGCGATAATGGTAGAATTAAGGGACAAGGGGGGGGGGGAGTGAGAAGGGGGGAAGGTAGGACGAACACCTGGAAGGGAACTGATTAATATTAGGAATAGGGTCGTTCTGGCCTCCATACCAAAAAAGAGTAAAAAGGGCCGGTGGGATCAATTCAAAGAAAAGCTCAAGTTCGACGAGTGTTGTGGGGGAGGGCGTAAGGGGAAGGAGATACTTCGCTAGAACCCGAAGGTTATAGGTCGAGATATAGACGATAGGTGAGATGGTCAGGCTGCGCCACATAGAAGGGTTCTCTAATAAGATATGAAGGGGGGAAGAAATAAGGGGGAGTTTCGTTTTGGCGGAAGGAACAAGGGGTGGTCCAGCGTAGGCGGGGGCTAACATACGGAAGGGAAAGAAGATGGGGGTATTGCTGGCGGTAGCAAAAACGAGGGAGGAAGAAAGAGGATGCAAAGAATAATTGAGTATTTCAAGAATTTCAGGTATAACTAATGAGGGACCAAATCAGTTCTGGCTTCCTGTGGGCAGAGTTCTCGATGGAAAAAGGGGAATGGACTGGGGCTCAGGACATGGCAGATCACAGTTCAGGTGAAGAAAGGGCAGCAGCTCCTTAGAAAAAGGCGGGTGTCACGGGGGGGTGAACGGACCTTTGGCGAGGAGAGTAGTAGTAAGAGGTAGTCATGGGGGAGAATAGCGTTTCTAGAAGAGTGGGAGCAAAATAACAAAAGTCAAAAAAAGGTCTCTGGTTCATATCAGGAGAAAAGAAAGGACTGGTAAAAAATGGAGATCGTGGTTAGAGGTGGCTCAGGGTAAAGGCAAGGAGGGGGGGGAGAAACCTAGTCAGGGGAAACCTTGAGTGGGGGATTCAGCATTATTGTAATCGTAGTGTGCAGTCTAAAGCCGAGGGAAGAAAAAAAAATCATTAGTCCTCCTCGGTCAATGAAATTAGGAAAAAAAGGGCGACGAACAACACCTGAGTCCTATTTGAAGCATAACGAAGCGATGGGAAAGAAACAGCACGAAGGCCGTGGGAAGACAAGATGAACCGTCGGAAAGGAACGCGCACATGGGAAAACATCACCGGAGACGAGAGACACAAAACAGGGAAGGGGAGGAAATATAAATAAAGAATTCTGGGGTGCAAAAATGAGAATGCCGATTGAAAGTCTGAGAAGGAAAGGAGTGCGGATCAAAAAAAAGTAAAGGGAGGAAATCCGGTTTGGAGGGAGAAGTCTTTGGGGGTTCTGTCTAGGTAACAAGATATGTATCGAGCGGGGTATTGAGGTGAAAGACGGGGCTTTATACTCATAGTCCTCGGGATCGGGAAGAAAAAAAGAGGAACACGACCATTTTTTAGACGCCCATCGGGGGAAGGGAATGGATAGTCCGAAGACCATCAGAAAAACTAAGCCTGAAGGGTAAAAAAAAGTTGACATGTCTTTAATCAGGGCTAGGACAAGAGGGGGAGGGGGGGTCGGGGGTTGGGCCAATATAGGAGAGACGCGGATCTCCAAGCGAATAAAAAGGCCTACGGCTCCTCTAAACCTAAACGACAGAAAAAAAAGTCGATATGCTGGAAATGGATGAAACGGAACCTTCCCTACCACTAAACAAAGAACTTCATGGGAAATAGGGGACGACCAAGGCAGAAAAGACTACCATGGGGGGGGTAGAATAATGGGCGTCAATAAGATGGGAACAACCTTCAGGGGAGTGGGAAAAAATATTATGGGGGAACGGAATTTGTTGCGTTAATCCACAGAGAAACAGGACGATGAAAACTAGAAAAAGGTCAGTGGTGTGGGGGGAACACAACAGAAAACTCAGATAACGCTCTCCTTGAACAAAATGCTAGCTGAACTGAAACAAAGAAAAAACGCGGGACGAGGAAAAGCCAGGGAAAGGAGTAGTCGCTTTGGTAGTGAGAAGAGGGAAATCTCCGGGGGGGGGGTGGTGGGGGGGGTGGGGGGGGGTGGGGGGGGGGGAGATCTAGGAGAACAGGAAAAAATCACCTTAGTAGAGAAAGTAGATACTGCAAGGAAATCAAGAAACCAACGGCTAAAGGAGAAGATTGTCGCAGGAAAAGAAAGGGGTGGGAAATGTCAAAGGATGGGACATGAGTAGACTCCGAACTGAGCGGTTCAAATCATTCTAGGTTAGCCTACATCACCGAAACGGGTTCAAATAATCAATAAAATTTCCGAAACCATGCACATTCCCGCGACTCATAGTCAGAGGAGAAAACAGACCAATTAGTCATTACTTGGCACAAACACCACCACAATTGAGGGGGGTTGAGGTTGTAAAAAAAACAACTCCCAGGAGGGGGTCGGAAGCAGACGGGGGTTCATGCTGGAAGCCAGCAACTCAAGAACTCCGACCCGGAGAGAAAGGAAAAGCACCGCCTCTTCGTAGGAGGTGGGGGGTGAGGGGACAGAAGTTGGCCACCAATGATTAAAGGACTGGGTAGTGGGAAACTAAGTTTAAAGATGAGCACCTGATCTGCAAAAGGAGACTTGGTACAGGGCGCGATCTGGGTTGGTTGGTTTTTGTTTGTGGTTTGGTACAAGCAAAAAGAGGAACAAAGATCGGGATCAACTGTGGGGCCAAAACGTGTGCCAGCGGGAAAGGAAGATTTCTTCGATAAAGTAGGATTTTTTGAGGAAGGGAAAGAAAGGGTCATATGGCAACAAGGGGTCAGTGTGACTTAAGTGGGGACCATGGAGAATTGAGAAAGACAAGGCATTAGGAGAGGCTCAGAACAGAGCAATCTACCCGAAGAGGTGTAAAAAAAAAGCAGGGGCATGGGGGTTGTGCGAAGTTTCGAAGTGTTAAAGGGAGAGGCCACGCGGAGAGGAGCAAATGTCGGTAGACAGGAAAGCCACGGGGTTGAGCTTAACTAAACTTAAAAACCCAAGGGGAGTCAATTTGAGGAGAAGGAAATAGTGGCTTAGGGATAACGCTGGGTGGGGAGGCCTCCGCCATGCAGTGCCCTCGTAAACCGGGAGGGAAGACAAAACACCATTCGAAAAAGCTGACGCCCGTCTGAAAGAGACGGGTGCACTTGGAGAGAGGATAAACCGAGAATGGTGACTGAGGAGTCCGAGGAAGTTGACGTATCAAGCGACACAGAACCAGGGGCTATGAAGGGCGCGCGAAATTACGGTCAAGAATCTCAGATGGATATGCAAGGCGCGAAGCAGAAGGAGGACGAGGGATGGCAGGATGTGTGAAAATCAGGGACATCAGCATTGGACTTCTCCGCGCCGTATCAAGAGGGAAAGGAGCTATTGCAAGTCGCTACGACTTACTCGGAGAGGTCCGGAACTAAGCATAACAAGAGGCCGGGTGAAGAAATACAAGCGCTATATAAAGAGTAACGACGCGCGGATCGGTGGAACAACGGGGTACAAGGAATATCAAACTCAAACGCGAAGGAAAGGAAAGGGGGCGGTCCATCGACTTACGGAAAGGGTTGTAAGGGCCACGGTGCGAAATCAAGAAAAAAACAACGGGTACCAGGGCCTGAAGATAGAAGCAGCTAAAAAGAAAGGACGGAAGAGGAGTGGTGCCATCGCGGTCAGGAGCTAGCACTAGACAGAGGTTACTGGTCCGGAGAAAGACTGGGCGCGTACGGAGGAAAGACGATAAATTACGAGGAGAAAGATAAAACGGGGTTAAAGGAAAAACGAAGACACCGGAGAGCCATCCAAGTTTAAACAAGATCAGATACTGGGAGAAGGTGATAAAGCCCCGCCAGCGGGGACGGGGGTGGAGAAATCAAAACCATGGTTTAGGGGCCACCAGCAGGACATAAGCGCAGACGTTCGCGCGCAGGAACTTCTTAAAGACTGTGGCCGCAGATATAGAAGCAACCCAAAAACATTGAGTAAACATAGAGAGATAGGTCTATTAAAAAATAGCTAAAGAAGCGCGGAGTCGGGGCAAAGCCCTAGTGAGCATGGTGAGCCAAGACATGGTGCCTCTGTGCAATATCCACGCCGGAAAAAACACTTGGGGGGTCGTTTAACAGGGAGACATCGTTGAATTATCGTTGGGACCATGCCTCTCGACTGGAAGGATCAAAGGCCAGCAGGAGAATGTGAAGCAGAAAGAGCTCCTGCCCTAAGCAACCACCCAGAGGGGCGTTCCTGTAAAAAGGACTCTCTACTCCCATGAAAGTCGAAGTAAAAAAGAGCGATTCTGCCGGACAAATATGAGATGAGTTTAGAGCACTCCTTCCCGTCCTGGGTTGGCTTACCTACAAGGGAGGGCCCCAAACGACTTAGAAGAGCGGAAGGGAAAAACTCCAAGGGGAATTGCCCTTCTGGAATTGAGGTGAACTCGATGACAATCTCACCACATTGAAAAGGAGCCCCCAGAGGGGAAAATCAGTTGATATAAAAATCTTATTATTGGAAAAAAGTGAACACCTATAACGTAATGTACTCAACAAGAAATAAAGAGGAACAGGAAACTTAACTGAATCCAATAGAAAAGATTCAGCACCGGATCAGGGGGCGTACGCATCAACTGAGATGATCTAGTTTCCACACCGATCGATGAAGTTTGTACCTCAGTCTGGCCCCGGGAAGAGAACAGATGTCATGAGGAGTAATTGGGGAAGCCATTTCAGAAGAAACAAGTCAGGGAAAATCACCAACGTGGCGGGTCCGAAAGTTCGACGACCCGTACAGACATGACGGAAAGTCACTGCCGAGGAGCCAAACGGAAAGAAAAAGATCCGAGTTCAGAGGTCGATAAGATTTCAGCATAAGGTGTGGTCCCTCTGCGTAAAAGGACCAAGAGGAAAGAGGGTCGGAAGGAAGAACACAACCCGTTAAAGAAAAAGAGTCCTGAATGGGAACACAAACCTTGAATTGGCAGGAAGGAGGTCGTGACTCAAAGGGGAGGCTGCTGAAAATAGAATCGAGGGACGATGGGCGCGAAGCATGGGGGAAATACGAAAATCGAACCCCACTCTCAGGAGGGGGATTGTGGACAAAGATATTCGGTTAGAAAGGCTGCCGTATAGAGAAGAGACTAGGGGGAAATTCGGTTTTCAAAAGAGGCAGCATCAAAAAGCATAAGAGCAAGAAGAGAACACGTAAAAATTTCTTAAGGAGGGGGTCCCCAAAGAAGGGGGCAGGCCGCCAATAGCGGGAGGACTCGGGAAACACTGTTGTACAAGTATCAACACGCGGTTGCGACCGAGGAGAATGAATCAACAAAGGGGAAACTGACAAAAAAAGGCCGTTTGCCTCTAAGGGAAGAGGGGGAAATTAGTGGGTACTAAAATCCGTATCATGGGGGTCAATGAGTCCCCTATCGGAAAAAAAAAGAACAAGATCCGGAAGGAGGGGAGGGGAAGTCTTAGAAGGAGGGATCACTGGGAGTGTCTAGGACGAGACCGGCGGCGCTAAAACAATCCTGGTGGCTTTGGGCATGCAACAAAGAAAAGGATTGGTGGTATGGGGGGGATGTGAGGAAGGAAGATAGTTTTGCTTGGGGAGGCACTACTAGAAAGAAAGGGAAGTCGGATTCACTAAATGGTTGCGTAAATGAGGTGAGGGTGAGGGAGGGAGGTTGGACAAAGGAAACACAAGGACTAAGTAGTCGGTATCAAGGAGCGGATAGGTGGAGAGCCTGTCAGTAAAGGACATAACGAGTAGGACGGCCAAAGTTGGATCATGCCCGCCAACTGCAGGTCTGCGTGTAAGAAAGTGCTCGATTAGGAAAAAGTTGAGAGCAAAAAAACCTGACTTGCCGCGCCTCTTCCTCAAAAACGATCTTGGGCTGTGTACTTCGCGCAACTCCTCTCCAGGGGGGAGCTCCTAGGGCACTGCCAATGGAGGTTATGCAGAAAAAGGTTCAATTTGCCGGGAAGAGGGATCGAGGTGTAAAAGAAAATGTGAGGTCAGGCCTGTGCCAGGGTCTCTTTTAGCGGCTGCTAGGGAAGCAAACCGAGTAGCAATAAGGGATGCAACCATAAGAAGTAGGTAGGGGGAAAGATGCAAGTGAACATAAGGATTGGACAAACTACATGAGCAGGGGAGCAATTTTGGGCGGGATAAAAACTGGAACTTTTCGGGGGGTTAGAAGGCATGAGCACCTGGTTAATGGGAACGCCAGTGAAACACATAAGGGGAAAAACTTCTGAAAGTTCAGTGGGGGGAGGTCGGCGGGCAAGCGCGGGAGGGAGGGGATATTTCTCGTGAGATATGAGCGAGAAGAGAGTGGTCAAAGCCAAAACAAAGGATTCATTGCAGGGGGAAAAATCGAAAAAAAACAAAAGGACCAGATCAAAGGGATAGGGAGAAATCGTGAGATGGGGAGGCAAATTCAGACAAAGGCCAGAAATGGGGGGGGATCAACCACGAGGTACTGGCCACAGGCTTGGGAGGGCATTATTCAAAGCGTACTATCTTCTTCCGGTAGGGAAGATGAGCCCCCCAGAAATAACCCTGCAAAGAACAGCAAGGGCCATTAACAAAGCCAAGAACAAAGTGCGCAAGGGGGGCGACGAAACTAATCAGGAGTACTCCGGGAAAGGAGGAGCAGATCCTGCACTCAAGCCGTGATTACTAGCACCGCTAGTCAAAATAAAGCTCAACGTTCACCAATGAACGGTATCTAAATAAAGAACCCGAGAGGAGGAAAAAGGGAAACTGTATTGGTGTACCATCCACGAGGGGACTGGGGGACAGAGAGGGGTAACTGGAAAACGTCATCAAAAGGGAGGTGGAATTACCGGGCCCAAACGGTCCGAGAAGACACGAGTGCGCGAAAATAAAAAATTGGGTTCTTGGCTCTTTCAACTACCAGGGCAAGTTGAATCGCTGTTAGGGAGGGGATAATGCGGGGGAGTTCGACGGCAGCGAATCGCAGCTATAATGTGGGGTCGGAAATCCAAAACAGAGTAACACAAAGGGGCGACCCCAGTTCAGAAAGGATCGACTTCTACCAAGAGCAGAACGAATCGCCCGACGGGAACTGGGAAAGGGTCTGGGGGGGGTACACGGAATATAATATCGAGAGTGTGGCTGGTGTGAAACCAAGCTGTATAGAAAGTAAAAGTCTCGGCCCAAGCGAACTCCACTACATACGGAAGAAACCTCAAAATAAACAAACGTGCACAGCAGGTCGATTAGCGTTAGTTAACTAGCAATCTACCGATCATAAAAACCAGCCTGATCTACACACCGAAACTTGTACCAGTTTTTTCATCGGGCACGATCAATGCAAGAAGGTACGAAGGATGGTTGACAGACATTGGGTATAAGGAAAGAGTGACCAAAAAGTCGGAGGCCTGGGGAATGGATATTTTTAACCGCGGTGGGGGGCTGCAGAACGCCAGGAAACCCTTCATTCCTTCGCTGAGCACAATCAAGCCTGAAACACCCGGAGAGCTGACCCGTCGGAAAAAAGCCACTAACCTCAGAAGGAATAAAACGAAATGAACCAGGAGAGATGGATAAAGCGAGGAGTTGCGCAGAAATGAAAACATATAACGAGAGGCAAGGCTCTAGCTAGAAAAAGGATCAAGGGAGAGTATCCAAGTAAAAAAGAAGGGGAATTCGCAGCACGAAAATCCAAGAAAGGAAATCGTTTAGGATCACTTTTACGGGTCTACGTGATGGTGCGTCCCTCAAAGTAAGACGTTGCGACGAGCTTCGTTGTTCGACGAACCACGGGAGAAAATCGTTCCATCCTCAATCTTTCGCAAACCTATCGACGAGAAGCTACGTAAAAGAGAAATCGTCAGGGAGGGGGCCTCCACTCAAAGGAGAGGTTCAAGAAACCACCATAAAAAACAAATGCTTTTCTGGGTTGAAGACAACGCCACAGTAGGTTTAAAATGAAAGACTCCTTAGATAAGGACGAAGCCCTCAAACCGTCAGCACTACATACCACCCCGCCGTCAGAAAGACGCGGTGGAGGTTTTTTCAGGGAAGGGACGGAGGGGCACAACAGTGCGGAAGTTGTGGTGGGGGGGGTGAAAAGACTGGGGCCCACGCTAAGGGAGACCCGTTTTAAAGTCCTCCGATCTGGTGGGGGTCAGGAGAAGATTCGCCCGCGTGCAGGTACACTTGAAAAAGGTTGCCCGGAAAAGGAAAAGTGCAAGGAGAATGTTGACAGTAGTTTTGTCTGTCATCGCGAATTTTAGAAGGGAACTATAAGGCAGTGCGCAGAAGTGGGCCTCGTCACTTGGCTAGAACCAAAGCCGGGAGGGAATGCTAACGGCTCACTACCGAAGAGTTGAAAAAAAGCAAGAAGTGAAGATTTTGGGGTTGCGGGGCTATTTGATACTTTTTTCAAAGTTGAGCAAATCTGAGGTCGGAGCTTTATATCGAAGCAGAAACTCATGGGGGGATCCTTAAAACAAGGAATAAATTTCGGGAAAAAACAAATTGGAAGGGGGGGGAAAAACCTAGGCTGAGTCATAACATGAGGGGGGGTGGAGGAGACCCATAGCTTCGGAGCAGGCATTCATCAGGCCAAAACATGGGAGTCTGGACCGCGCAAAGAAGAATGAAAACGGATCGGTCAACTGGTAAAGGCGCAGGGACCCGGCGTTAGCGTGGCGGAGGCCCAGAGTCGTCGAACCGCGGACATCCAGCACTTGGAGAGCGAAATTTGGGAGGGGGTAGCAATTCATAAACAAGAATAATGCGATGTAAGGGGACCGGAAAAGCCTCATGGCGGACAAACAGTCACTTCGTGGGGGGGGGAAAAACGCTATGATCATACAGAAAAAAGATAACGGCCGCCGACGGAAAAGTTAAGGGCAAGGAATTGCGGAGAGCTTCTCTGATAGGAGATAGGCGAAAACAGAAAAGGTACGGAGCGCAACCGGTACTAAGAGCTATCGTCCAAAAAAAGATTCAAACGCGCGGGTCGCAGTGTACCGGTCGAGGTGATGAGCTGAAAAGCAAGCGGACGAAAGTTCCAGGTGAGGTTTGGTCCATCGAGACGGTCTCAATGTGAACCTTGGAATAACGTGGCTCAGAAAAAACATTCAAGGTGACGGCGAAAAAACCGGTAAGAGAATGCAGAGCTGCCGGTCTCTGTGGTCGGCAGACGACGGTCACAGGAGACGACGGCGGCCAAAGACTTGGGAATCTGAAAGACCGAGGCCGCTGGAAAGAGGCGAAGGACGCCAGATCCTGACTCATCCTCTCCAAAAAATGACATTCCAATTGGCCCACGATCATTACGCCGATGCGCAGGGGGGGGGCTCACTCCAAAGGCCTCAGGAGGTGGATTCCAAGAGCAAGGGTCTGGGACTAAACAATAGGCACGCTCTAAGAAAATGTTGTCATCTGGGAAGAAACCATACTTGAGAATGAGGCCGAGCAAGGAAGCTCAGAAACACACAACGATAGAATTAATATATAGAAGATTTCGCTTAAGAATGCAGAATGAGAAGCAATCGACGCGAGAGTTCCAATTGGCGCTGTGCTAAAAAATACGTGGTGAATCGGGCATATCCACGCATTCACAAGATGCTGTGGTTTGTGGAAACACAAGGAGTCGGCTGTAATGAATGTGCCTGGAAGGGGAGAGCCTGTTTAATTAGGAGAAGGCTATATGTCTCTGATCACCGGTTTAAGGTCAAGTCCGCCAAATGGTTGCGCCTCGCTACACAGGGAGGTTTAGAGCGACGAATACAGTAAAGGGGATTTGAAAACTCCTGAACCTATACCTAAGACTGCAGAGATGAATGCCCCGGATCCGGCAAGGCCGGTTGTGATCGACACTGCAGAACTTAGTCCTAAAGCGCGATGCCAACAAAAGTGAGGCCGCGCGCAAAAAACTGAGATGCCTCAAACCATGTAACGAAAAGGGCGGGGGAGAGAGTATGGCCTGCCGGAGGAGAGATCTCTTATCCGGACCACCGGCTCCCGTCTTGCAGAGAAGAACTATCCGAGACGGCGCAAAGCCATCTTCACTGACTTTCAAAGCGGTTCAAAGGCTTCGGCGGCGTAAAATCCAGGCTGCCACTGGAGGAGCAGGATTACCAGCGGGGGGCGACGTTTGGGAAGACTGAGGCCGGGAAATGCATCTGCTGAAATTGGGGGGGGTTAAGTCGGGAAAAAATCCATGTCACACGTCAGGAATTAACGACCCGCTGCTCGTTCGGGACCAGGGGGGTAGCCTAACCCGCATCAGTCCAAAACACCTTCGAAGGAAGCTGAACGCGCGCAAAGGGGGGGCGCAAGGTGAAGAAGGGGGCGGCGCTGGCGGCAGGCAAGCCTTTTAAGCTGCATGCAACCGTCAAAGAAGAGGCAAGGCGGCAGCACACAACAGAGTGTAAGAAAACTGGATCATGACAAATATTTGAAAGACCATGGGGGGGGGCTTCGGAGTCTGAGTGAAAACGTGGTGTAGGTACGACGCTCAGATAAGAGCAGAGGTACGCTTTGGGCAGAAGGACCTTAAAAGTCGAAAAGCGAATACCAAAAAATCCGAGCAAACGATTTTTGTACAAACGTAAGTGGCGCTGCGCCGTATCTGCCGAGAGAAGTAAGGGGGGAGTTTCAGAAAAAGGCGAGAAAAACTTCCACCAACAGCAGAGCGGGAAAAGCTGAAGCAGCGTTAAAGTTATCGGCACCAGGGAAGAAAAACTTTGGAAAAAGGAGAACCAGAGCGGACGTCCGCTGGAAAAAAATTGTTAAAGGAGTACCGGACAAGGAGGGCGAACGAACCCATTAAAACCAGAGCGGCGGAGCGGAAAAAGCTCCGGGGTTCGGACAAAGGTGAGTCAATGAAAGTAGGTCCAGATCCGTCCGTAATGTTGGGAAAAGTAGGTCCAAACGAGGCCTGGGAAAACAAAAAAGAAAAGTTCCGCGGGATGTGAAGGGAGAGACATCGGAGCGACATGTGGGATGGGAGGAAGATAACCAACCGGGCGGCTGGCCCCCCAATCAGGAAGGGTAGTCAAAAAGCAACTATTTGTGGGAGGGTTGAATGAAACAGACTTCATGTTAAGTAAAATATACGGAAGAATGTCCTCTCAAGATCAAACAGGAATGTTGTTAATTAGTGAAAGGATTGAAAGAGGGAGGTGGCGCGAAAAACCGGGGGGGGGGGTCAAATGAGAGTCAGAAGGCTTATTCGGAGGAAAAGAAATCCGCCCCGTGCAGAAAAAGGGGGTTCGTCAAGAAAAAAAAATCGGGAAGTAGAGTCAATTTAATGGAGTGGGCAGCGAAAGGTCAGGGGAAGCGTAGCTAAAAAGCAAGGCTGGACCGATGATCAAGCCGTAATAAGAAAGGTTAGATGTTTGAAGCAAAGAAAAGCGAGCCGTTGAGAAACGAAAAAAGGGATTTTTTTCAGTGACTAGTGAAGGAGGGTGTGGGGAGGGAGGAAGGGAGAGAAAAGGGGCCACGCGGCTTGAGGGAAAACATGGAAGGTCCTGGAAAAGGTACGGGTGACGCTGCTAAGAGCAACGCGAGGCAAGTAGAAACCGTCTTCAAAGCGATGAAGGGGGTTCTTACGAGGGCCGGGAGACATACAGGAAAAAAAAGGTCTCAGGGGTAAAGTGAAAAGCTTGGATCTCGAATAAAACGGTCGCAGTGTGAGGGGGGATCACAAAACCTTGCAGGAAAGTTGTATAAGGAGGCAGGGAAAAAAAAAAAAAAGCTCAAGTAAGACAGGATTATATTTGGAGCGCGAGCGGGCCTGCGAGGGAGGCGGGTAGTCTTTAGATTCGAGTTAGGTAGCGTGTGAGGGAGACGAGAATAAAAACTCCAACACGCTAGATTGTAAGACTCCGGGCAAAAGAATTTAACCAGGTCAAGACCCGGGGAGGGAATTCGGCAGTTATTGTAGTCGTGGGAGAAAATTAAGAAAAAGATAGGACCCACAGATTCGTTAAATAAAGTGATGGGATGGGACGGGCCATGCCCGATCATAAAAGGATGCTTAAAAGAAAGTGTATCCACCCTCCAACAGAGTCTCCACATAAAATCGGGCGTTTAAAAACCAAAAAAAAAATCGAAGAAAAGTTATGTCGAATCAAACGGACGGGTATAAAAGTACGGGGGAGGCACCGAGCCGAAAAACAGCAGTTAGGACGACGCCAAAACTTAGGAGGACGCCAGGACAAGCGCGCAGGCACAGACCGG
>Ga0179591_1306209_pt1 | contig 16587 bp, 22 predicted proteins | sample CZOMad2_1_08_16f_FD_182891 | JGI IMG/M metagenome (GOLD analysis project Ga0179591, IMG submission 182891) | Vadose zone soil fungal communities from Angelo Coast Range Reserve, California, USA - CZOMad2_1_08_16fungal (PacBio error correction) | ecosystem: Environmental > Terrestrial > Soil >...
GGGGGACTTCGAACGTATGGGCGTCTTCGCGATATGTGTAACGTGGCACGGTCTCTGTGTCGAGCTGGTTTTTCCGAGATGGGGAGTCTTTCGAAATGTCAAGTTGAAGAAGGGTGGGGGGGGAAAGAGGAAGAAAGAAAAGATGGCGAGACCTCATTTACATAAATCACTGGAAGGGAAATTATACCGTATTCCCGAGTGGGGTGAGGGCAGGGGGGGGTCGTTGTGGCTCGTGGCGGTTCAGAAAGGAGAGTAGTGTGGGGGGAAAATGGTGTAAAGAGTGAAGCAAAACCTAAAGTGAACGAGAAAAGAAGGGGGTTGCAACTCTTTTCAGAATAAGCATCTCTTCAAAAAGGACATGCCGCGGCGGTGAGAGGTGAAAGGGGAGGAGAGGGGGGTGAGATGAAAAGTAGGAGTCTCACAGCAAAAGCCACCGGAAAAGACTGGAACAATAAGGGGGGGAGCAAAACTTTTTAAAAAGGATACACAAGAAAATCCAGCACACAGCCCTTTGGCTGGGGGGCAATAAGGGAAAGAGTCTAACTTCTCCAAGCAACCTTCCACGGAACAAAAAACTTCGTGGAAAAACATTGCAGGGTAATGGGTGGAAGGCAAGAACAAGCCGGCCTCAGAAAATCTCACGTTTCCGAATCGGGATAAAAAGTCCCCAAAAGACAAAGGTGGGGGGGAGATTTCGGACACAAACGAGAGAGAAGATCCTTGTGATATGCAGGCAACGCCGTGGCGTACAAGAAAAAAGATAGGAACAAGTAAATAGACTCAAAACCCGACGCAAAACGGATTGGGAAATCGCGATTCTAGTTGCTTTGGTGGAGGACATGGAAAGGAGGTTACGATAAAAAACAAAAACGACCGTAAGAGGAAAAACTAAAAAAGGGAAAGCCACCGTGTCATAGGAACACTCCTCGCCATCAATGGAAAAAAAAAAATATAGAGAGAGTTTTCGAGAGAAGGTGAAACGAAACGACTCAATGAAACGAAAAAGAGGAATTGCGTGGGGTGTCTACATCCACCGGACAATAGCGGGAACAAAAAAAACGGGAAAAAAAGGGGGGCAAAAAAAAAAAGGAAAAACAAAGCAGGCATCGGAGGGGGGAGGTATGGCCGCGGGGGGAGTTTTTAGGGGCCGGCCATCCTGGAGGGTGATTTGGATCGTATAAAAAACGCAATTCGTAGAGAAAGACGAGGGATAAGAGGAGGAGGATGGGCTCGACGGGAGAAGAGGTTGTGGGCCCGAGGGGAAACAGGAGACAAGGGGAAAGTGCAGAGGAGTGTTATCGATGTGGTGGGAAAATCCAACTTGATTATCAATGGGAGGAGAGGGAACAAAGAAAAATTCATACCTGGCCACCGGCGAAAGGGTGACAGACCCAAACGGACACTTTATAGGTTTACAAAAATGGTCCAAGGAAAGAAGCAGAAGAAGAAAGAAAAGATTCCAGGGAACGTGGAGGGAAGCATGGCTGGGGAAAAGGGGGGGAGGACGGTTTTCGAACAGTGAGGATGCTAAAAAAAGGGCGTGTGTCTGATCTGTTCAATAGCGCGCTCACCTAGCTACGGAGCGTTGGTAGGGCTGCAGGTGACAGGGAAAAAGAAGGTCGGGGGTGTCTGCCGCCTGAAAGTCGGGGGAAGGAAGGAAAGCAAAGTGAGAGGGGGGACGGACAGAGTAGCAAAAAGAGAGGGAACGCACATTGTCCAAAAAAAAGCGGTTGGGGGGGGGGGACAAGAGAAAAGAGGAAAGGGCATAGGGAAAGCGTCTCAATCACCAAAAGATGGGGATTTTCAGGTGGGGGACCGAAGCGCGCTCATTGGGGCCAGTATCAATGATTGCTTGGCTGGTGCGAAAGAAAAAAATGGGAGGGAAAAAATGAAGAGAACAAAAGACACGAGCTGCGGGGTTAAAAGGGGGGTAAAGGATGAAGCAAAGGTCGAGTGAGACATCAAAATAGGGGAGGGGAGGCCACACGAAGTAGAATATTAGTGGAAAAAAGAGAGAAGCCTGCACGCACATTTTGATGGGGATTCCAACGCGAGATATATGGAGAAGGGGGGGGGGGGAAGGTAAGTGCAAAGAACATTGAAGGCGGCTTAGCAAAAAATCGGAGGAGTTTATGGGCTCCTATCTTAAAGAGGCATTCCTAATCTAAGGAACAGAGTGGGAGAAAAAGATATGAGACGAGTAAGAGGCAGATGCTCCACCCAATGGTGGATGGGACGCCAAAAAAGGAGGAAAAAAAAGAGGAGGGCAATGGGGAATCCTCTGGCGCAAAACGGAAGGATGGAGAGCACATTGCACGGGAACAAATTCAGGGAGGCGTTACTTCTATTGAATGGAAAATATTGCAGGGAATAGAATCTTTATTAACCTACAGCGACATCTATCGACATTCTATGTTTGACTAACGGGGGGAAACTTGAAGAAGGGACGACAGGCGCGCAAGTGGAAATGAGGAGGGGATTTTTTACTTCGTTTGAAGAACATACGCATCGGGGGGGGTGATAAGCGGCTAAAAGGAAAAAACTAAGGAAGGGAGAAAGAAGGAGAGCCCTCTGGCCAAAAGCAGAAGTAAAAAAAGAGGGAGGGCCTTGCTTTATCATAAAAATTCTTAACAGCAATGGACTGAGTGTACATGGGGGGTGGGAGAAAAGAGGTCCGTGGAGGAAACACAGGAATAGGGAAAAAGGAGCGGAGTCTGAACAGACACAGAAGCGGGGAAGACAAGTCAAGCAGAACGAGGGCGAGACCTCTACGGGCCTCGGAGATTTGGGTTATCAGGTGAAAAGCGGATAAGGGGATTCCATCTTTTAGAGAATACAGAGTCAAGAAGAAAAGAGGGAGGGATGAGGAAATTGGGTGGATTGGCCCTCTTATCATGGTTTACTGAGAAAAGATCTCTCCGCAAACTTAAATTTTAGGAATGAAGGAGGAAACGGTCAGGTGAAGCAACAAGTGGTGGACCAATGGAGCGGATGTCACATAGAATCAGACCCAAACAACAGAAAGCCGACGCACAAGGATGAAGCCGTAGAATGTGAGAGTGAATTGGGGGGATGAGCCATCTGAACTTCAGGATGTGCTTTTTCACCTCCACTCAGAGGGGATAACGTTGGAGGGCAAATTAGGCCAGAAGATGGGAAAAATGGTAGTAGGACTTCTGATCAAGGAAGTTGGAGGAAGATATCTTTACGGCTCTCCGTTGGGCTTAAAGAACTGAACAAAAGCAGAACTCAGAAGCACGGGATGAGGGGGACTTGGGCAGATCATTTCGGAGCCTAGTTGGTTAATAAGCTAGTTGGGCGATTTCCTACCCACAAACAATCACATAAAGGATACGGAGAAAAGCAAATGAGAACGTGAGTCAAAGAAAAAGAAAGGCGAAAGAAGGGGGAAGGGCAAATGCATACTAGCAAAATTTATTATCGGGCATGCTTTCTATGGGTAGAAAAGGGGGGGGAGGTGAAAGAATAGTGATAAATAAAGAAAACAAACTAAATGGTAAATAGGTAGGACAAAAAAAACGACGTGAGAACCTTTCACAGAAATTCTAATCAAAGGCCACGCCGGGGGGAAGACAACAGAAGAGGACACGGGTAAACCAGGGTATTCGCTGAGAAATGTTGGGTAACCGGCAACGTTCGTCGTTTCTTACAGGGTCGAGGTCGGGATAAGGGAGAAAGGAGGGGGGGGTAAAAGGAAGGATAAATGATCAGTAAACAAGGGGGAACAAGCAACCTTTTCTGAAAAAGAGATGAGAGGCGAAGGGGCAACCGGGCATGTAAAAGGACCCAAAAGAGGCCCAAAACTTCCTAACAAATGCTAATTAATTCGGAATCTTAGCATCGGAAGTGCGGAGAGAGAAGCACCAATTCAGGGGCAGATAAATCGATAGGGGGGGGAGGAAGAGAAAAGAATTATCGCGGACATACAGAAGTCACTCGAACTAGTTGAAAAGGTTGACGCTGGCTCGTACCGTGTAGAATCGAATTGAGAAAACCCACCGCTCTCCCTCGGCGGTAGTGGCATGAAACCGGAGGAGATCGTTTTTCAAACGAAAATAAACGCATCAGAAGAGCAGAAAAGGGAAATGTAAGGTTAACATGATGCAGTTCTGATACACGATGTGGGGGATCACTGCAGAGGACTGTTAATTTATCAGTCGTGCCAGAAAAGGGTGGGAGAGGAAAAGAACGATTTAACCGATAAATCCAAAAAATCTCGTCCCTGAGGGTTTTATGCCAAAGTAAGCTGATCGTGGGATTAAAGGAGTATGAGGGATGGTCGGGGCCAAGATCTTTACTTAAAAGAAATGACTAAGAGAGCATAAAGGAGGAGGGTTGAAGAAGGGTGACGAATAAAAAGGGCGGAAGATACATTGACACTAATGAAACTAATTAAAACTATGAACAGTGGCAAAAAAAACAGCCAATGGAAAAGAATGGGTTGAATGGGGGCCGGGTGGGGGGGTAAAGTTAGGAACTGGTCAAAAGAAAGTCAGACAGATGTGGTCTCTATGATTAAGGATGGGGGGGCGGGAAATGAACACCCTAAAGCGCATAAACTGGAGATTACTAAACCCATTAAAATGCCGCCCGTGAATAATAAGATGGACTTAGGGGAAAGAAGACGAATAGCGTAGCGTCCGAACGTACGCGAAAGCAAGGGTCAAAAGGATATTTACTTATTAGAAAAGGGGGGCCCTGGCAACCGAACCTAGGGCGGAGGGTCGAAGTAAGAGCGGGGATGAGGCTTTCCGCTACTCAATCACAACAGAGCCATGAAAACGAACCCGCAAATAACCCAAATCAAAAAACAACGACGGAACGCGGTTAAAACATCGTGAATTAAATGAAACTTCGACACGGGAATGGAGAAAAGGGTGGACCCCATGACTTCTTTCGAACTTCCAACGATCCCTTAAGAACCCGGCGCAAGCAAGGCCAAAGCGAGGCGAGAAAGACCGGCAAAGCAAAGATAAGAATGGACCTGTGAATCTACATATGCTCCTTCCCAACGAAGACATCAACAACGAAAGAAAAGGGGAGGTAGAGAGAAAAAGAGGTTAACCGGATGTCCGGTGGCCAATAGCGAGTGGATACTGGGCACTCATCCGGAAATCAAAGAGGTTTGCAATCTCGGGCCTGCTTGGGCTCAAGTTCAGGGGGGGGGGGAGGAAGCGGCAATTAAGCTGGCCAAGATCATAAGGAACTGGGGCAATACTTTACTTTCAAGACTTCCGATTTTAAAGAGTTAAAAGAGTGGGGAAAAAGCTGGTGTCCGTCCCAGCAGGTGTAAAAAAGATCTTCAGGTGACCTTTTTGGAGACGTCCCTGACAACCTAACCAGGGAAGGAACCGACGCGAAGACGTGCAGGGACACTCAATTATAAAAATCCCTCCGTAGGGCTCGCAGGGGACATTTACGGGCGGAAGTACGCGAAGGAGGAACGACGATTGCCGTCACGCTAGCCATCTACGGCCCCAGCGGGGGTCATAATTGCAAAAGTTCCATCGCAGAAGAAGTTCCAGAAACGGCGTGTGGGCCGAGCCTCCATCTGAATCCTCTCGAACCGACAAAGCGGGGGGGGTTGGGTGGGGGGGGTCAGGAGGATCTATCCTCGTTAGCTGACCCCATCACAAAAAAAACAATTTCTTGCTTATTATCTTGTGCGCACTCAACGTACGAAAGAGTGATTAATATTAGGGGGAGAGACGGTAACATACAGGATGCTCAACCCTTGGGGTGGGGAGTAGGGATTAGACCTCCTCCAGATTTGAGGAAACCAGTGAAAGCCTTTTCACGAAATAAGACTGGTCCACGCTCAAGAAAAAATCAAGCGAAGAGATTCGATTGGGCTAGAACGTCCTTTGGGGATGTCTTTTAGCGTTCAAATAATAAGTAGTGTTGGGGGAAATATAAAACGAAAACGAAGTCTAAATGGATAAACCAAAGGGCACTATGACAAGGGGAGAAGAAAAACTACCTCTGCAGAAATCATCCGTATCATTTATAGAAAGGGTAGCGATGAAGAGGGAGGTGGGATTTTCGATGAGAAAACGAGAGACTCTGGGGGGGTCAGGCACTACGCCGGCATATTTGTCGTTATATCTACAAGGCGAGAAAAGAAAGAGCGGAAAAGTAAAAAAGCCAAGCACGGAGGCATGGCAGTTATGGAAAATTGGGTTGGTATTGGCGGACCATATAGGATGAGCGATCTCTCCGCATTCATACTGGGGACTGAATTTTCATTATTGAGGTTGCGAGGAAGGGGGGGCAGAGTTTTGGGAAAGAGAAACTGCGAGTAATAGCCGGTTGAAGAAGATGAGTGGGGGCTGTGTCTTAGGAGAGATAAGGCAGAAAAGTACATCTAAAAATGTAGACCACCGCTGACGAAAGCGTAAAATGCGCAACCGTGGGGGAGGAGGTTAAGACAAGGAACTTCCAGCTACTACAAGCCATTTTTACTGCATTGGGGGCACGGGGGGGGGGAAGGGAGGGAAGGGGAGGTAGAAATAGCAGTGGAGGGTCACCAACGAGGGGGCATATAGGGGGAAAAGTCGTCTTCATCTGGGGATGTAGGCAAAAGAGAGAAAACAGGGGTCGAACAATAGAAAGAATTTGGGGGGGGCCAGGACCTCAATAAAATTAAAGGCCTTTCAATTAGGGGAAGATTACAAAAAAATTACGGATTGAAAAACGGACTCCACAGAGGAGGGCAGTACAAGGAGAAGTGAATTGAGGCTTAAAAAAATCGTTTATTCTTGAAATATAAAAACCAACTGGGACGATTCTTTCTCCACAAAGGACCAAAAATCATAGCTGAGGTGAAGATGATGGGGGGTGGTCGGGGGAAAAAGGAGAGGTGTCAACCGTCAAGCTATGGTATTAAAGAGGGGAACTCCACCCGATGAATCAAAGAGAAAGGAAAGGTCTCAATCAGCGAGACGGCATAGCACAAAAGGATACAGGAGTTGCAGGGAGTTAAGGGCAATTGGAGTCTTTAGAGGGGCCCTAGATCCAATTAAGCAACGCAAATGGTACACGAGGAGAAAAACCGTACGGCAGGATTTGTTGGGTCCCTTCGTGCCTTGGAAGAATAACTGAGAAACAGCGATTCAGAAAACAATCGGGATTCATTCATTCTCGTAAAGGGACCGGCAGCTCGGCAGGCATATAAACCCCCTGTTTATGCGTCGCGGGAAGTTGACAAATCCTTCCTCACTAACTCATTAAGGAACCTCTTTCCTTATACGTCCAATATGTGCCGAGAAGCGTAGAAGTTCAACAGTTGACAAGGAGGATCCTTCGGAGGAAGTGCGGACAGCCTATTTCATAGGAGTCTATTACCGTCTCCTTGATAGATACGAGAGGGGTCTCGAGATTGGGGAGACACGAAGATTTATAAGAAAGACAAAGAAGATTAGCTGTCACGCAAGTGCACTGGTCAAAGGTCGTATTCCAGAATGGGGAAAGGATCAGCGGTCAGGGGAAGCGGGTTTCAGATCTCAAAAAAAAAAATGGAGTAAATATATATATACAAGTTCCCTAAATCAGTACAAGGAAGAAAGAGGGAAAGAAAATACGACAATGAGTGAGGAGTTAAATGTAGAGGCTGGGCAGGAGGAGCGAGGGGTCATATCTCCTCGCCCAAAAGTAATCTCTAGCCTGTCTCTTGGACACTCAACAGAAGAAGGGATCGAAGAAAATCAGAAATAGGGTAAAACGTGTGTCGGTGGGGTGTGGTTGTTAAAAACGAGGAGTCCTGAATTCGGGCACTGGTTCCCTTGATAAAGCAAAGAATGGAACTAGCGAATGGAAAGAGTTTGTCCAAGGAACCGCTCTTCGTAATATTGGACTTCCCCTGACAAGGGGGCAGGAAGGGAACAAATACGGGACCAACAAAAAAACGGGAAGGAATGAGAACAAGAAGTTCGTTGCACAACATTATTTTTCCATGGGGGGGAAAGGTTAGGTGATGAACCGAGAAAAAACAGAAAAGAAACAAGGAAGTTCTCCAATCCACTGTTATTATTACTGAGGAGGGAACAAGAAGAAAGGGATCCAAAGGATGCCGGTTTCAGAAACTCAAAACGAGAGTTGGGGGAGGGCCAGGAGCAGAATTGACGAGGGGTTTTCGCGGGGTGCTCTTCATGGGGAGGAGGGAGTTTCGATAATAAAAGAAATTGAAACGGGACGGCAAAGGCTCTAAACTGAACACATCAATCAGAGGCAAACAGAAGAGGAAGGGTCAGGGGTCAGGGGAACCCAGAAGACGACGCCGCGTCAAGTTGGGGTTGAAGAGGGCAAGGGAATAGAGAACCGAAAAAAATCCCTCACAGAAATGAGACTGTGGGAGAGAATCGCGCAAGCCAAGACGGGAGGACGTCCGAGCCAGACTAAGAAGGGAAAGGGGGGAAGCAAAGATCATGAGGTCCATTTCATGAATCGGCCAATTCTTGAGATTGTGGCGACAATGGAGTGGAGCGAGCGTTACGGACCAATAAAATAAAGGTCACTAAGTCCATGCGACTGGAAAACCCGGTAGAAAGAACATAAACAGCAACTCCGGCAACAGACAAGCAATGCATTCCAGCTAACCAAGGGGTAACTAAAAAAAATGGAAGAGGAGAGGGCCGGGAATTGTGAAAAAATCGGTCGGAGAAAATTTTTATCCTTCGCACGTGAGGCTTAAAACTTAGATGTTGAAGGGGGTATTCAAAATGAATAAAATGATCAGCTATTTTCCAAGGGGGGGGGGGGGGCTAGCCAAAAAGCAAGACCACTCTCTCTTGGAGTACCAGGCGAAGAATGCTATGGAAGACGTCGAAAAGAATTCACCAACTGTGCCACAAGGGAGAAAACCAAGTTAGCAATCGTAGCACTAATGAAAAGAGAACATTCGTAGCACATTCTTCAAGAAGGAAGGCAAGAAAAAAAGACATCGCGACATAAAGCCAAACCGCCTCGAACTAAGGAGGGTGAGAAGAAGTGCCGCAGGATCTCGTGCAGGATTTGCGAACACAAAACAATCCTATGTCTTAGGAGTTGCATGCGGAGGAGATGGGGGAGGAAGATAATAAAAGCAATCATCATCGAAAAATGAATGGTAACAGATGAACAGGATAATGGGCACATTGGGGAATCATTGTTTTGTACTTAACCATGATCCAGGTCCAGTTGGGTGATGGGGTAAACCGTCTGATGGAAAACGGGGTAAAAGAATCAAACACCGTTTTTTAGCCAAAATGCGTCTTCGTATTTTTAAGCTCGGATACCGGGGAAAGCGAAACGATAGGGCGGAGGTGGAAATGCAACGCAGAAAGAGGGGGTCAGAAATCAGGAGGGACTGCGGCGCACAATTTACTGAACTCAGAAAAAGGGCAGGGGGGGGACGGGGTAACAGGGAGGAAAAGAGGGAAAGCAGGACTCTGAGTGTGGGCAACCACGAAGAACCAAGGGTTGGGGGGGTGAAATGGCCGGTGGTTTACATTTAGGTCGGCGAGCGGCGGGAAGAAACGCCACCGGAGGGGTTGGGAGACGGATAATATGGATAAGCATACCACTAGATGTTATCAAAGCGAGAAAGCTATCTTAAAAAGGGAAAAGGCGACGAATTCTGAGAGGGAAAACATTTGAAGAAGACTGGCTCCAGAAAGTACATTCCTAATTCAAGAGAAACGCCAGAGGGAAGTCCCCTAAGGAAGATGGGGACAAATTACGAGGAGGCAACGATCTTGTTTTCGCGGGCCCTGTGGTATATCCTCTCCTCAAGAAATTTAAAAAATAAATCAAGGGAGAAAAAAAAAACCGCCGAAGTGACAAAAGAGCCAAATGCGTAAACACAAAACACTCGGGAACTCGGGGAACTTCATCTCCCCCATGAAGAGGGAAAACGGAGAGAAGGGGGGGGGGGGCAACAAAAGAAGGAAGGCGGCGAGTCGTCCCAGGAACGCGTGAAAGAAAACAGATGGAAGAAGAAAGGAGCACATGCAATGCCCTATTCTCGAATAGATACTGAGAAATCAAAAGAATCAACAACAAGACGGGAGAGGAAGGGTGACTGAGAAACGAAGTTTCAAGAATAGGGGGAGTATATTTGGAAGGAGCCGGTTCAGAATCAGAATTTTGCCATCTGCTTGGAGGGGAGTAAGAAGAGTGCTTACTACTGGGGGGGAACTAGGCCGCCAGACTGCAGTGATTGGGGAAGAAGGCAAACATGAACGTGGGCCGAGAGCTTGCAGCGTCACTATGGGGAACCGGTCACGAGTGGGGTTACAATTTGCAGGGTTTCGGTAGGGCGGCTCCCTTATTCGTGAAATTGGGTAGGGGCATTCCAAGACCAGGGCCTGAAAGCTAAACACGCCGCCCTCTGTGCAGTGGGCAAGCCGATGGGTGGGCCTTCATAACCAGCTTGATCGGACATGCCGAGCTTTCTCTTGAATTGGCACTCTAACGGGTTCTTTGCGGAAAAGTCCCTGATTGAACCGAAGATCACTAACGCTTTCCAAGAAGCCGGAAGTCAGGTGATCCCGACCAAGAGGGGTAGAACGGCAATCAGTCCACCCAAACAAGCCAGAAAAAAAACCTAAGGGAGGATGGACCAAAAAAAATCTCACTTTTCAAAAGCAAACGGCAATCAACAACCAAACATTTCTTTTCCTGGGACTTACAGTCGGGGTGGCCAACACGAAGGTCCAAGAGGGGAGGGTCATCGGGAAAGGGTTGCCGAGTAAAGATGGAAGCCGACGCCCCCGTTTTTGGGGGTCTTAGTCACCTTGCAAGGCCGGAATAAGAAATCAGGGGGGTGAGGAACCTATAAATGGAAAGACAGAGAAGGGGGGAGGACCCTGTAACGAAAAAAATCGACTCATCGTCATTGGGAGAAAAAACGGAGATGGGTTGTCGGAAATAATCGTAGTGGGAAACAATAACACAACAGTAAAGAAAGACAATTCTAAAGGACAGTGGATTAGAAAAAAAAAGCACCAAAGAGAGGAACAAAAAAATATCGTTAAACATCGATAAAATCAGGAGAGAGGTGCTGTTATGGAAAAGTTCCAAAATCAAAGGGTAATGCAAGAAAGCCAGAGGAAGGGTAAGTTCGGTGTGGTCGAAATGGTAGACATACCGAGACAGCGGGAATTCAAACGCCCTCGAGGCGCGTTCTTTAGTCAAGATGTGAATTTTTGGTAGTGAGCCCCATTGACCGTGCAGGGGATAGAATGGGTTGCGGTATCTCTCAGCAAATTCAAGGAAGGGGGCATAATTGAGTCGGTTCTCGAAGGGTTGCAAACTTTGGAATTGGGAATAAACGCGGAGAGCAAAGGATCAGAAGGGGATCATCAAAGTGAGGTAATGCATGGGGGGAGAAGGGGGGGGGGCGAATCCAAATTGATAGTCGATTCATTCGCAAACAACACTAATACGTCTGTATCAGCGGAGAGGAGAGACAAATGAGAGCAACTGAGGTTGTAAGCACACGAAAACGGTGCATTGTAATAGAAAGAATGCATGGGGATGTGGGCTGAAACTGGATGGGCGTCTTGCGTGGTCTTGTTTTCACCAAAACCGGTGGTGTTCAAAAGGAATGGGACACAATGCGTGGGAGTGACGAGGGGTGTGATCAAAAGCGGAAAGCATTGTACAAACTAATCATGGTATCCGACAGGGGAAGAGGATCACGCTGTGCAATTACAATTGTAAGGATTTTCTTGGAGGAGAGGGGAAAGGTATCACGGAGAGAATTTCGGCGTAGCCAGTAAGTATTTGAGCTTGTGCGGTAGGAATTCGCGAAAAGGAGGTTATGAGTACGTAAACCAACGACGCCTATTCGTACATAACCAATACATAATGCGGGGAAGCCTATGATGGATGTGTCCGAAAAGGGCAAACTGGAGAACGTTCAAAGTGGATTTAGACTCCGCTTGATCATGCCTCAAAGTGAAGGGGGGTCAAAATATCGGGGGGAAGGTAGATCGAGATTTGGAGGCAAAGCCGCATCTAGGCTGAAGGTTTGCGACTTCCAATGTCAAGAAAATTGGAAGCTGGAGGGAGAACTGGGTACAGAGAGTGGGGAGGGGAGAAAGGATGCTTAAGAAGAAGCGAGAAAAGAGAGTTGGCTCAAAGACAGAATTTACTTCAATCGTAAACGCGCGGAGGGCAATGGAAGGACTACAAATGCTATCATCTTAAAAAAGTCTAAGGAAAGAGCGGTTCAAGGATGAGGCAGTCCGTCCGGCACCACTCTATCCAGTGCCGTACTGCACTGTAAATTCTCAGGATGAGGAGTAGAGAGGGACAAAAGAGTATGGATGGAGGGGAGATGACCGGGAGGAGGCAAACCCAGACAAATAGAAGATTGTGGGGGGAAAGAAGGGGACAAGTTATGAACCAACCAAATCTCCAAACTCTGACACCAGGCAGGATAACATGCAGTGTAGGATGCCAGAAGGGGGGTCATGGGAACTTGAGAACAGCAACCCAACGAGAGGGGGGGAAGGGGAAAAAGACTGCCGAAAGCGACAGTCGCTACACTTCATTGCCTGATCATCAGTACTGGAGGTCCAACAATGGTGGGAGGTATAAGAGAAGGTCCGCACCCTCTAGCGTCAGCCTTTCTCGGGAGGATAAATCAAGAAGAAGGTAATCGGGGAAAATGATCAGTGGGGAAAAAATCCGGTCCGAGAGAGTTGCCGCAGGGAGAACACGGCTCTGCGTGGACAGAGGTGGACGGATAGGGGCCCAGAATTGAAGACCGACTTTAGGGGGCGGAAGAATATGAAGCGGGTAGCATTGGTTCTATAAACAGCTAAAAAAAGCAAGCGACGGTAAAGACGAGAATGAAGGGGAATAATCTTGAACAACCATAGGGAGGTTACCGCATCTGAATGCCCTTCACAGAATTCCGGAGACCCATAAAAAAAGAAGGAAGCCAGTGAGGCAAAAAGAAGGAAATGGGTGAGGGGAATTTGGAGGCTAACCCATAAGAATAGATAGCGCGTGGGCAAACTAAGGTCAACGTCTATACAGGGGGGGGGGCGGTGCCAGTCGAAGAATTGAAGAAAAGTGGAGGCCTGGCTGAAGAGATCGAGGAATTAGGAGATCAGCTTTACCTGACTGCTCCTGTGGGTTCCTCCCTGACCAATCAATACGTACAACCGAGCGGAGGAGAGTAAAAAACATTTGACGGAAGACAAGTTGGGGGCAAAAAAAAGGTTCATAACCACAAACCAGCAAGATGGCCTAAATGAGCGAAGTGAGGACGTGACAATCCAGCTAGAAAATTGCCAAAAAAGGAACTGAAGAAGAGGCGAACTGCTTATGATCTAAACAGAGATTTTTTCTAAATGTGGACAAAGCGGGGTGAGGGATACTCCCAGACACGCAAAAGAAGGGAAATTCCAAAAATCCGGAACAAGGAAATACTACTACGTCGACACGTCACTCCCAAAACAAGCAAGGACAATCCCACGCTGAAATGGGCTAAATAAAAAGTGGAGTAATAGGGGGCCATTTTGGGGTGAAAAAAACATTCAAGCTGAAGACAAGGTCCAAGAATCGCTTGGCCGCTGTGGGGCAGCCCTGAATACATCCTCACTCAGAGGGTGGGTAGAGAATGAAATGCGAACCAAGAACAGAGATCAACACGATCATCAGGGACTCCTTTCGATTACTCCCCCCCAACACCAAAAGAAAGACAAACCCCCAAAGAAAAGCAAGAAAACGGACATGCAAAAGATGGTCAATCGTATCAGGAAGGTCCGCTCTCTCCTCCCTCGCACCTTATCCGAGAAAAAGGGGGGGACAAATAAAAAAAATGAGACATAAAGCAAAAAACCCCTAAAACGTATCGCGGTTATTACTGCCGCTAGAAAAAGTTCCTCTTTATCACGCCCAAAGCCAGAGAGGAACCTTGTCAAAAACGGCGGTTGAGGACACTGGGCACGGAGAGGAAGGGGTCAATGGCCCTAAGCACACCTTTTATCTCTGAATGAAGGAACGGAGACAGAGGTGCAAGACACTGTTGGTTATAAAAAGGGGAGGACTTTTGGAAAACAGTGTCTCCTGATGAACCAGAAGGGGTTGGGGATGGAAACGAACAGGATGTGGAAAAGGGGAAAAGCCACTCTACTTCCGCTTATGGGGTAGTAAAAGACATCGCGTCAGGCGGTTGGGGCGAGGGTGGCCGTTGGACGCCACTCTTGAATGTTTGCAAAAGGGGCTCGACACGCACCCCACTCACAAGGCGTGTCTATTTCTGGCACGTCTTTCCTCCGGGGAAAATAAAAAAACGGCGGAGGATTAAAAAAGGGCACTTGGGGGAAAAATAGAAAGACAAAGGAGGGTCGGGCCAAAGGATTTTGTCCAAAAGCAAATAAACGAAATTTTTTTTTCAATGGGCCGGGTATGGGGAAAGTTAGTTACCGAGGCTCGATCTGAAAGAGAGATTTCTGGTTTGGAGACGGGGGGATGGGAGTCGGAAGGAACACTCCGTGTCCACGCTCGCCTTTTAAATCGAGGACACAAGGCAACAGGCAGGTCTGGAGCTGGCATAAGAAACTTAGAAGAACGAAGCGCTAACGTTAAACGGCAGGGAACTTTCAAAACGCTTTAAGGTCAACAAATTAGAGGAGGTGTCCAAAGCAACAGACGTGCGGCAGGGGCTATAAGGAAAACCATGGGTTAGTGAGGGACTTTCCGAGACTCAAACAGAGAAAGACGAAAGAAATTCTCCACGAACGTCCAACCTCCGACAACACAAACCGAAAACAAAGGAAAATCGGGAAAAAAGAGGGTAAAGACTACTCCATTTAATCTGAAATAAAAATCAGGATTCTTCAAAGTGGCCCCAAAATAGGACTGGCGAAAATTCTTAACACGGTAGTAAGGGGGAAACGTCGGAGCACCAAAAGCGTGGCAACAAAGGCGCAAACAAAAACCATGGCACTTTCCATTATACCAATATGAAGACAAATACATACGGGGCGAATTAACCAAATACACTCAACACAGAAACACTTATGTTTAAGGTAAGAGAACTTAGGTCCCTTTCGGGACCAAGCTCATATTGGGGTCAGGTCACGGACGTGGTAATCGTGTTTGGAACCTGCTTTTTAGGTGCTTGCTCAGGGGAGTTGAGTTAGACGGGTTAAGGCGCCGCCACTTGTGAATTGGGGCCGCAATGTGAAAGCATCCGGGGCCATTCACCTTTACTTGAAGATCACCTCTTGGTGCGAAGTTCCCGAGGGGTGGGGTTACGCAGGTTGGAGGTTGGGAAAAAGTCTGGTGGAACAGGCATCGTTGTAAAGTTGTGCGTCAGAATTTCCGAACCAGGGGGGGGAAGGCGGAAAGAACCACCCCAAGGGGCAGTGGGACCAAGCATTTGGAACCCTCCCCGGTCGGCCCTTGGCGGGCGGGAAGGGACGTTAGGCCGCGAAGTTTCACTCAAAAGGACGGTCTCCCAGCGGCGGAATTGAGCCAGTTAGCTAGTAAAAGCAGGAAGCGGGGAAGGTCCCTACCGACAATGCGGACCGGACCAGCCTCCATCCCAACTCGTCCACCCCTCCCGAAAAGGTCTCGCCGCGCGAGAATCTTCCCTTGGCCAACACCAGCCGTGCCCAACCACTTCGGTTGAGGTTAACATGGCAGGGTTGCCCACAATAAGCGAAAAAAAGTCAGTCCTAGGAGTGTGCCAAGAAGGCACTACCGTTATCCGAACGAAAGCTTTGGTGGATTCTTCGACAAGAAGGGAATAAGAAAGCAACAGAAGATGGGTTAGGCGAACCCGTCTCATTTCACTCAATATGGGCGACGGGAAAACGGGAATCGGCTCAAAAACAGAACATGCAGTGGATGGGGAACATCGGGACCGTCGAATTTGGGGCGGTTATCGGGGACCATAAAAAAAGGATTGGTGCCAACAACAATGCGGGAAACCGTATAAAGGGGTAAACCATTACGGGCCGCATTGACCAAACCCCGTGATGCACAGAAGCAGAATTGGCAAAAGGAAACACTATAAAAAAAAAAGTTTCGAGAGGAAGAGAGTGGAGGGAGTGGTTACTCGATCCCTTTCCTGACAACAGACACCGATCAAGGGGGGGAGGACTGTGGTCTCAGAAAAAACGACCTAGACAGAGAGGCACGTAGACCAATAGAGCAGAGTGCGGCTTCGTGGGTCCTCTGGGTACATTTTTGAGTGGGCCCCAGGGAGAGCTGAATGAGAGAATCGTGCTATGGAAATTCGCCTGAGGGGAGAAGCGGGGGGGGCAGTTGACACGTTTTAAGCTTTTGGGGGGAATGAGCAAGGGAGTTAAAATATCAATCAGTGAAAAAAAGTGATGGCATTGGCGGGGAAAAAAAAAAACTTAGGAGAAATTCAGCTACACTAACAATCTAAGACCTTAAAAGACAAGCTAGGCGAGAAAAAGACATACTTAAAGGTACAAGACATACAGACAGCGAGAACTATTTCATTGTTCCCTTTGAAGCATTCTTTCTGGTTTTGTGGAAAGTGGATGGTGAGGAAAAATAGGCAGGAGTCAGGGACGGGGGTAGAAATTAGTTGGT